>Ga0180436_10000048_pt1 | contig 120861 bp, 100 predicted proteins | sample SS_ome_2_FD_132434 | JGI IMG/M metagenome (GOLD analysis project Ga0180436, IMG submission 132434) | Hypersaline lake sediment archaeal communities from the Salton Sea, California, USA - SS_3_S_2 metaG | ecosystem: Environmental > Aquatic > Non-marine Saline and Alkaline > Hypersaline >...
ACCACCTGGATGGGAGCCACTTTTGGTGGAAGAACCAGTCCATTGTTATCAGAGTGAGCCATGATCAGAGCACCAATCATCCGGGTGGTCATTCCCCAGGAGGTGGCCCAGACATGATCCAGCTTTCCATCCCGGTTGGTAAACTGTACATCAAAAGCTTTGGCAAAGTTTTGTCCCAGGAAATGCGAGGTGCCTGCCTGCAGAGCTTTTCCATCCTGCATCAAAGCTTCAATGGTAAGAGTCTCCACTGCTCCTGCAAATTTTTCCGATTCAGTTTTGCTTCCCACCAGCACCGGGATGCCCAGGAATTTCTCTGAAAAATCCGCATAAATATTAACCATTTGCATGGTTTCTTCCTCAGCTTCCTGACGGGTGGCATGGGCCGTATGTCCTTCCTGCCAGAGAAATTCTGCTGTACGCAGGAAAAGCCGGGTCCGCATTTCCCAGCGAACCACATTGGCCCACTGGTTGACCAGGATAGGCAGGTCGCGATAGGATTGAACCCAGTTCTTATAGGTGTTCCAGATGATGGTTTCAGAGGTGGGCCGAACAATCAGTTCCTCTTCCAGTTTTGCATCGGGATCCACCATGATACCTCCATTTTCCTCATCGGTTTTCAGGCGGTAATGAGTTACCACAGCGCATTCTTTCGCAAAGCCCTCCACGTGGTTGGCTTCTCTGCTGAAGAAAGACTTGGGGATAAACAGGGGGAAATAAGCATTTTCATGTCCGGTGGCTTTGAACATCCGGTCCAGTTCGGCCTTCATCTTTTCCCAGATGGCATACCCGTATGGTTTGATCACCATACAACCCCTTACTGCCGAATTTTCGGCAAGTCCTGATTTTAATACCAGATCGTTATACCATTGTGCGTAATTCTCTTCCCTGCTGGTTAATACTTTGGCCATTGAAATTGCGTTTTTTTGAGGTACAAAGAAAAGAAAAAAAGGTGAGCTGCTGAAGCCTTAGAGCCTTAAACCGATCACCAGCACATCATCAATCTGGCTGAGATCTCCTTTCCACTCTTCAAAGATCAAACTTAGTATCCTGTGCTGTTCTTCCATGGGTCGTTCGTGCACCTCCAGCAAGAGATCCTTGAAAGGTCTGTATTTGAATTTTTTCCCCTGTGGTCCGCCAAACTGATCAGGAAAGCCATCGGTAAACATATAGACCCGGTCGCCCTTCTTCATTTCTATGGTATATCTGGTAAAGTCGGACATCCTGTCGTAATAGGCCACGGGCATGTTGTTGCCTTTGTACTCAAGCATCTCCCCGTTTCTGACAATATAGATGGGATTGTTGGCCCCCGAGAATTCAAGTTTACGGGTTTGCATGTCATAGATAAACAGGGCCATGTCGATTCCGTCTTTCTGTTCACCGATTCTTCCTTCCTGTTTCAGGGTTCGTGCAATGCTCAATCGAAGCTGGTTCAGGATCTCATCTGAGTTCATGATCCCTTTTTCATTTACTATTTCATGCAACATGGTGATTCCCAGCATACTCATTAAGGAGCCCGGCACACCATGTCCCGTACAATCAGCCGCAGTAAGTACTATTCGATGATCGCTTTGGGAGATCCAGTAAAAATCGCCACTCACAATATCCCTGGGCTTGAAAAAGATAAAGTGCTCCCCGAAAAGAGTTTCAAATACATCGTCGCCGGGCAGTACGGTATTTTGAATTTTTTTGGCATAGTCGAAACTGTATTTAATCTCCTTATTCTGTTTCTCAATATGCTCTTTCTGTGCCTGGATCTCGAAGGTGCGCTCCTGAACCTTGTCCTCCAGCTCCCGGTTAACTTTATCCTTAAGTGCAGCATTCTCCTTCAACTGATCGATGATTCTTCGCTGTGCCACCTCCTTACTCTTCTTTAGGAGGTTGATCCGCTCGCTCAAACCGATGGAGAAAGTGAGTATCTGGAGGGTTACCCCGAATTCGAGGCTGTGTTTCCCAAGGGTATAGTCGGTAAGTGCATAATTGGTGGTAATACCGAGTATCAGGAACAGGTTTGCGAAAAGAAAGTATCTGGCAGGCTGGAAATTCTCCCTGGTCAGGATCATGGCGGGAACTATAGCCAGGAAGAGACAACCAATTGCAGAGACTATCATAATTGCAAATCCACCCAGCTCAATAAAATAGGGCAAGTCCATTTCCATTCCCTGGAGAAGGATGATGGTGAAATTCAGAATGAGTCCACCCACGGTGAACCATACGGCAATAAGTAAAATGGTATCCCAGGATTGCAGGGTATTTCGGGTATCCAGGTAGGATCGGCCGAACAGGAGGTAAAAAAGAAGGAAAATTTCAAGCAGGAAAATGGTGATCGGGGCCGTAATCAACCTTGGTATAAGTTCGTAGATGTAGCCCTCCTTGTTAATGAAAAAGATGAGAAAGGCCAGTATATACAGGATGTAGTAGAGGTAGGAGCTTTCACGTCCCCTGACAAACAGGGGGATATGATAGAGGATCATAATCAGCAGGATTCCGGTAAAAATGCCGAAAACCAGCCGTTTGGAACGATCATGCGCCAGCACACTCTGCTGGGTGGATACGGTAAAGGTGAGGTCCGATAGTTTCGACTCGGAACCCAGGGTTACCCTCAGGTAAACGGTGTCGACTTCACTGGGAGGCAGATAGATGCGAAGGTCATCCGATCCGCTGATATTCACATCCTTTTTCCGGGGATGAATTTTATTCCCCGATTTCCGGGTGGTCACCAAACCGTTGTCCAACTTCTGGTACAAGCAGTATTCATCAAATTCTGAGTATTCATTGTGCTGAATATGAAAGGAAAACTGCCGGGTGGAGCGGTTAACAAAATAGAAGCGGAACCAGACACAGGTTCCGCTTATATTATTTATAAGGGCAGGATCAGGATTGGTAAAATCAACTGCCCTGAATTGTCCATCCATCATTCCGGAAAACAGTTCATGAGTGCTCGTTGAGCAGTCGGGATCCTCCATATATTGCAACTGCATGTCAGAAATGCCAAGCTCCTGAACAAAATCAGAGAGTATAACTGGTTTCTGTGCGGGGAGTAATTGACAGAAAATCAGAAATATTAGAATAAGTCTTAGGCGCATTCCGGTTTTTTCCTTCTACTCGTAAATATAATGTATATTTACAAAAAGTTTGTCTTAGGAATGATTAGAGACCTTATTAAAACAAGGTTTATACAAATTGCCTTTCTGATATTTATCTCCTCCTGTTCCGGTAATGTGATACAGACTACGGTTTTCACTGATGGTTTCCAGGAACTTGAGCCCGGCGACCGGCCTTTCTTTGAAAATTCCGATCCTGCCATTTGCTATGATTCCCGTCGTGGGAATTTGGGTAATTGGAGCGTGGCCACATCCCTGAGACAGGATGGGTTTAACAGGGCATGGGTGATCAGGAAGAAGGATGGAGAGAATTATCTGGCCCAGACCTTCACCAACCTGAATGATAAAAACTCACCTCTGAGCCTGGTCACACACCCCATGATAGTTGCCGGAGAATCTTTATGGAGTGACTACTCCATTGAAGTTGGGTTTACCCCCCAGGCCAAATTTGATAAATGTGGTGTAGTTTTTGCTTATAAGCATGCAGCCGATTTCTATTTTTTCGGAGTTGAAGGTAACACAGTTACCCTGAAGCATGTCCAGCAATCAGTTACTCCCTTGAGACCCATTGAAGTAACCCTTGCGAGCCAGGCTTTGGTATGGACTCCGGGTGAGCGCTTAAACGCGACCATTGCAGTTCGTCGTAACAAGGTCTCCACGATCCTGAATGATTCCATCAATATGCATGTGGAGAACCAGGCCGCACCCCTTTCAGGGAAAATTGGACTGATTTCCGATCTTCCGGCTATGTTCCACAGTGTGGAAGTTAAACTGCTAAGCGGTGAATTGAGGAAACTGGCAAGAAGAGAGCGGCAGCTTGACAGGCGGTCGGAGCTTCACCAGGGCGATTATCCGCTGATGGTTCGTTGGAAAAGGTTTGATACAGGTGAATTTGGCGCCAGTCAGAACATCAGACTTGGTGATCTGAACGGAGACGGAAACAAGGAGATTGTATTTATTAGGCCCGATGCCACCGGATCAGAAATAGGATCAATGTCGGCCATTAATCTGGATGGTGAGTTGTTGTGGCAGTATGGAAAACTGGTGAAAACGGATGGGTGTTCCGGTGTGGAATTCCCTGTACAGGTCCATGATCTGGACGGAGATGGGGCCAGGGAGGTAATTTTTATTAGCAGGGGAAGGATTCATATTCTGGATGGGAAAAACGGGGATCAGATCAAACGTATCCGGATTCCGGGATCAGGGGATGTTAACTCCCTGATATTTGGTGACCTGATGGGTGTGGGACGGGATAATTGTGTTTTGCTTTCGGACCGTGAACATAAACTCATGGCCCTGAATGAGAAAGGGGAGTTGATGTGGGAACAACATAGCAACTCGGGATCCCACCCCATGGTTTATGATATGGATATGGATGGCCGTGATGAAGTTTTAATGGGCTATTCGGTATTCAATCCGGAGGGAGAACTAATCTATGATGTGGGTGCTCATATTGGCGATAGATGCAATGGTGTATCCGTATACGAAATGATTGAGGGAGAGCAGGTAATTCCCTGTCTTGTTTATGCAGCCGGTGATTGGGGATTGATTTATTATGATTTTGATGGAAATCTCCTGAAACAAAACATTCTTGGTCATGTCAGTCATCTTGGTTTGGCTGATCTGAATGCTGAATCTCCGGGACTTGAAATAATAACTTCCAACCAGTGGGGAAGCATGGGCCTCGCTCATGTCTTGGATGGCAGCGGATCAGTTACTGCAGGCTTTCTTTCCGAATCCGGAGTTTTTCGTTGCCAGATGGTTAACTGGAAAGGAGATGGGGAGGAATTTTTCATTACTTCAGCCGATACCATAAGTGGTGGATTGTTTGACGCGACCGGACAGCTGTCGGTGGCCTTCCCTGCTGATGATCACCCGGCATCATACTATCTGGCCACGGACCTTATGGGTGATGCCAGAGATGAGATCATCCTCTGGGATCCCAATGAGCTCTGGATATATACCCAGGAGGATAATCCACGCATGGGGAACACCTATGCTCCGCGCCGCATCCCACTTTACAATCATTCCATGCACCAGATGAACCTGTCTTCACCAGGTTGGTAAGTCTTTCTATTATTTATTATATTGCATCCTGTGAGTTGCAATCAGGAGTTTTGGCACGAACTTTGTTTATTTAATAGCAAAACAAATGATGCATAAAATACCGGGAGGAAACGTCATGAAAACTTTTGTACTTGCCATAATCGCCACTGCCTTAGTTCTGGCATCCTGCAGTTCAACACAGCAGGCAGCTTCAGCGGAATATGATGATGTATATTATAATCCAGACAAAGTAAAGAAGCAGGCTGCGAATAATACAGTTGCCCAAGAGCCCGCTGTTACTTCTCAGGAGGCGATGAATACTCAAGCCATGTACCAGGAGCCCAGCTATACTGCCCAGGGAGTTCCTGCGGATGATAACCTGAGTGATTATGAAAGATACAGTTTGCAGCGTGAAGCGGAGATGCTGGGAGAGACTTATGCACCGGAAGGTAGTGAGGCTCTTTATGCAGAACAGTATGTGGAGTACGATACTTCAGGACAATATGCTCAGAAAAGCGCTCCGGTAATCGTTAATAACTACTACCAGGATCCCACTGACTATTATTACTCGTCAAATCTGAGAAGGTTCTCCGATGACTATTATGGGTGGAACTACTATGATCCTTATTACACCGATATGTACTGGTATACCGGAAGTCCCTATAGCTGGGGTATAAGCATGGGATGGGGATATCCCGGATGGGGCATGTCCTTTTCCTACGGATATCCTTATCGTCCCTACTACGGCTATGGTGGATATTATGGAGGGTATCCGTATTATGGCTATGGTGGATATTATGGAGGATACTGGGGAGGTTGTTACCCCTATTACGGAGGTTCCTACTGGGCCGGATACAACCATGGTTTCTACGACGGATATTATTACGGTGGTGGTGATTATTACGGGACCTCATACAGGTATGGCAGAATGGATAACCGCTACTCCTACGGATATTCAAGCCGGACCAATGTAAGCTCGGGTAGTGCAAAAGGAAGTACCACCAGCGACCCGAGATACAGAAGCCGTACTGCAACTGCATCGGCAAAGAATGCAAGCGCCACGCGGACCAGTACCAGGGCTTCCACGACATCAAATGCCAATCGCACCAATGCCAGGATGTCTACTGCCGGAAACCAGAACAGGGTACGAAGTAATACTGCAACTGCCACTCAAAGGCAGGTCAGGACCAACACCAGCAATGGATCTCAGCGGGTTAGTAATAATGCTGCTGTAAGAACCACCAGGACTTCGCAATCTGGAAATTCTCAATACAGGAACAGCAATGCAAATAGTAACAGGACAGGCTATACACCCAGTTACAGCAAGCCCCGAACCAGCTCTTCATCTAACTATAACAAGAGTGGGACAGCGAGCAGGACCTACACGAAATCCGGTACGCAACAACGGACTCAGAGCTCCAATATGAGATCAAGCACTGCACCCACCAGGACCAGTACGTCCTATAGTCGGCCCAGTAGTTCCAGCCGCAGCAGCAGCTCCTACAGTCGGCCCAGCAGCTCCAGCCGCAGCAGCAGCTCTTACAGTCGGTCCAGTAGCTCCGGCCGCAGCAGCAGCTCCTACAGCCGTTCCAGCAGTTCATCAGGCAGTCGTTCCAGCGGATCAGTCAGCCGGAGTTCAGGTGGAAGCCGCAGCTCAGGCGGATCTGTGAGTCGTAGTTCAGGTGGAGGAGGCTCCAGGTCTTCTGGCGGATCTTCGAGACGTTAAACTGTCAATCAATCCCGGGATCCTTTGCCGGATCCCGGTTTCCAAGAACTAAAAACAGAATTTGCTATGAAAAAGTTACTATTTATAGCCATGCTATTGGTGGGCTTCATCCTCGCGCTGGAGGCCCAGAATGAGACGCAGGCACTCAGATATTCACAATACTACCCATTCGGTACTGCAAGGTATGCTGCCCAGGGAGGGGCCATTGGTGCTTTGGGTGGTGATTTCACATCGGTGGTGACCAATCCGGCAGGACTGGCCTTCTACCGTTCTTCCGAATTCTCTTTTACTCCTTCATTTTACTGGGTTGATACCCGGTCAGATTTCCAGGGCTCGCAGACAGAAGCATCTCAGTTCAGGTTCAATGTTGGGAGCATCGGCATGGTCAATGCCAGGGCTTCGAATAAGAGCGATGGCCTTGTTGGGGTAGCGTTTGCATTTGGTTATAATACTCTTGTCAACTTCAACAACTACACCATTATGCAGGGCATCAACGATAACAGCTCACTGCTGGACGATTTTACATGGCATGCCAATGACAATCCTGATAATCTGAGTCCATTTTACGAGCAGCTGGCATTTGATACCTATCTGATGCCCTATGATTCAACTGCAGAAAGGTACTGGCATGATATGCAAATTGATGGCTATGGTCAGGAACTGAACCGTTCATCCTATCAAAGTGGTTATATCGGTGAATACTCCCTTTCCGGTGCTTTCAATTACAGCAACCTCCTCTATTTTGGGGCCACTTTTGGCATCCATGCAGTCAGGTTCTACGAAGATATTTATCACAGCGAATTCGATTACGACGATCACGTACTGGATTTCGATAGTTTCAGATTCAGGGAATTTAATACGACCAGGGGAGTGGGTTACACGGGCCGTTTCGGTCTGATTGTGAGGCCATTTCATTTGCTTCGCATAGGAGCCTCCTTTCATCTGCCCACATGGTATTATCTCACAGATGATAAGTATACCGACATGAATTCCTATTTCGACAGCGGTTCGGGGATCCCCGATGCCTTTGAAGGATCGCCCAATGGGATCTACGATTATAAACTGAGAACTCCTTACAGAGTAGATGCCAATGCCTCTGTGATCCTTTTCAAGATGGCCACCATCTCGGCCGGATACGAATATGTGAATTATTCGGATGCTACTCTGAGTGCATATGACTACAATTTTTATGATGAGAACCAGAATATCAGTCAGGACCTCCAGGCTGTAAACAATTTCTCAGCAGGTGCCGAATTCAGGTTTAACACCTTCTATGTAAGGGGCGGAGGCCAGTATCTGATGAGCCCCTACACCGACTCCCGGAATAATGCGGAGACCTGGGTTTATTCGGGCGGTCTTGGGATAAGAACTCCAAAGGCTTATTTCGATGTGAGTTACACCCATTACAACCGGAATGAAGTATATGGCATGTACCAGTATCAGCCGGGATACAATGAAGTCTCACTTAACGAAGTTAACAGCAATAACATCATGTTTACTGTTGGACTCAGATTCTGAGGCTGCGGTGCAGATAAGATAGTGCATCCGGACCCATATTGAAAATCAGATCGAGGATACTCAGATTGGGACGGAAGCCCAGGCGGTCGGAAAATACCTGGTGATATTCCATTGGAAGGAAACCGGGATCTTCCACCGCCTGGTCCTTTTTAGGATGGATAGTTTGCCTTGGATCGGATTCGGAGCATGGCGGCTGAAATGCCTCTGAACAACTTACCGGAATATCCAGGCCCAGAAAACCGAGGGTATGTTCAAGCAGCTGAACATTCAGATCAATTAAATATTCGAATCTCTTCTGGTAGAAAGGATTGAGCTCATCGGCCATATACTCAAAGAATGGAGAAGAGGCATATGAGGCCACCAGGCTTCGCCAGTGGATCTTATTCCAGTTAGAATCGTAATCGATGCGGATATCACGTAGTAGATTTTTTACCCCATGCTTTCGCTTCACAGGAATGGATAGAGGGATTAAGCCGTTGGGACCCATGATTATGCACCGGTTTCTGTAAGTTTGCTTGGAGTAAGAATCATATTGCTCCAGGACGATATCCTGCTGCCTCACCAGCCGGGCATAATAGTTTATGGGTCCGTTATAGAGCGCCGGAAAAATCAAAAGGCGGAGTATTACCTGCTGGCCCTGACAATGCGGAACATTCTGTTCCAGCGGATCCCCCCATATTCCTTATCCACACTGAGCCAGATCAGTCGGGGTTTTCCTATCACATGATCCTCCGGTACAAAGCCCCAAAACCGGGAGTCGGCCGAGTTATGACGATTGTCGCCCATCATAAAGTAGTAGTCCATCTGGAAGGTGTATGTGGTACTTGCCTCGCCGTTGATAAATATCTCGCCGTCTTTCACCTCCAGATCATTGCCTTCATAGGCTTCAATAATTCGTCTGTAAAGGGGAAGGGTTTCCATATTAATATCCACAGTGCTGCCCTTCTCCGGAATGGTAAGCGGACCAAAGAACTCCAGGTTCCAGGCATACCTTTCATCGTGTGGAAAGATATCCCGGTCGTACTGTCCTTCGGTATGCAGGTTGATGGCTTCCACGCTGACAATGCCGGGCAGGGAGCGGATTTTTTCTGCATTGGTGCTGCTCATGGGGAAGGTATAGTTGGGATTGTTCCTCACATCGGCAGCGTCCCTTGCAATTCCAAAGGGCTCCAGGGATCGTGGATTGATAGGGGTTCCATTGGTTCTCACCCGGTACCATCGCTGAATTCCCTCGAAGGCTTTCTGCTTCTCCCCATCTACAAACACATCATTGTTGATCACCTGGAGGGTTTCCCCGTGAATGGCCACGCAGCGCTTAATGTAATTGTCACGCCGGTCCACCGGCCTGGTTTCCACATCGTATTTCTCAGCAATTTGCTTTCGTGCATAGTCTTCATATATGCCCATGGGAAGGGAGCGGTTGTTCTGTGCCTGGTCTGCCTGCTTATATCTGTATGCCTCATCACGTACCAGGTCGAAATAGTCAAAATTGCCCATGGCATAGAGTTTATGATCCGATTTCTCCAGAGCAACCGTATCGGAGGCAGGGAAATTGAAGACCACAATATCATCTCTTTTTACATCGCTGAATCCTTTTAATCTTTTATAGGGGCGTTCAATCCATTCCAGGTAGGATTTGCCTCCCAAAACTGTATTTGGCAGGAAGGGAATGGCCAGGGGAGTGTTTGGAGTCCGGGGCCCGTATGCTGTTTTACTTACATAGAGGTGATCTCCTACCAGCAGACTGCCTTCCATGGAGGGAGTGGGAATTTTATAGTTTTGAAAAAGGAAGATGTTAATCAGCGAAACTGCAACCACGGCAAAAATAAGCGCATCAAGCCATTCAACGATCACATTATTCTTCTTCTTCCGGCTTTTCCAGAAGGACCAGTTGACCTTTTTGCTAACATATATATCAAACACTACCGGTATCCCGAGCAGAAACCAGAAATTTCGCAACCAGATTACAAAAAGGATGTAAATAAGGACGGCAACACCGAACCTGAAGTATTTGTTATTCAATACATTACTGATATTCATTGCGCTTTTTATTTAATGGACCTAAAGATACGTTCTTTTCTTAAACCACCAATGAATGGAGTATCGGGTCTGATGGAGAACCAGACCGCAACAGCTTTACCCAGAAGATGATCTTCGGGGACAAAACCCCAGTACCTGGAATCGGCCGAGTTATGATGGTTGTCCCCCATTACAAAATAGTAGTCCATCCGGATGACATAGGTATCAGCGGGTGCACCATTTATGTGGATCACCCCATTCCTGATGGCCAGATCATTTTGCTCATAAGTGTCAATAATTCGTTGGTAGAGAGGGAGATTCTGCGGGTTAATCCGGATGGTATCCCCGCGGGCCGGGATCCGTACGGGGCCAAAATTGTCCCCGGTCCACCGATACTGATTGTCGTGGGGAAAAATCTCCTGGTTCTGGAAGGAAAGGGTGGGTTCCATATATCTGCTGATGCTTCTCACCATGGGGAAGGATTTCAATGTTTCAAGCTTCTCCTTTGCCAGGTATAAAACGTGCAGTGAATTGACCGGATTGTATGTGACCGATGTTTTAAGGATTTTTAACGAATCGAGCAGGGCATCGGGCAGGGCTTCTCCCCGGGTGCTGACATAGTATTTAAACTTCTGAAGAGGCAGTTCGGATCTTAAACTCCCATTGACCCGGACTTTCCCACCTGAGATAAGCAGGGTATCACCTGGCAGGGCAATGCACCTCTTGATGTAATTCTCCCTTTTGTCAACCGGGTGAGTAATAAGCTCAAACTCTGATAATATATAGTCCCGACCGTACTGTCTTACAAGAGAATAGTAATTCTGTCCAGGGTATTGCACAACCATGGTATCACCCTCCGGGAAGTTGAAGACAATGATGTCCTCTCTCTTGACACGGGAGAATCCATTTAATCGCTTGTGGGGCATCCGGAGCCTTTCCGAGTAGGATTTTTTGCCCGATGGAAGCTTGTTGTGAAAGAAGGGGATGGCAAGTGGAGTTTCCGGAAGCCTCGGGCCATAGGCAAGTTTGCTCACAAATATATAATCCCCGGCCAGAAGGGTTTCCTCCATGGAAGGGGTTGGGATCTTATAAGTTTCCACAACAAGAACCTTTATTGTGAAGGAACAGATCAGGGCAAGTAACACGACTGTCAGCCATTCGATGCTCGCTTGCAGGTACTTCGGCAATCCGTAGCTCCGAAGGGTCCAGTCGACCTTACGGCTGATAAATATATCGTAAAGCACAAAGTTAAGAGGCAGCAGGAAATACAATCCGATCCAGATAACCAGCATGGACCAGAAGAGCCCGGAAAGGAAAAAACCAAGGTAGCTCCATGTTGCCCGATCCATTCCCTTAGATTTTTAGAAGATCCTGCATGCCAAAAATGCCTTTTTTACCGGCAATGAAAGATGCAGCAAGCAGTGCTCCTGCCGCAAAGGCATCCCTGGTATAGGCATCATGACTGAGAGTGATTGAGTCCAGATCCGATTCATAATGAATGGTATGTCGCCCCTTGACTTCACCTTCACGGATGGCTTCAATGGGCACCTGGCCTCTTTTTTCATCCGCTACCTTATCACCCTCTTTCAAATACCAGCTGTTGAAATGCCGGTTCATCTCCAGAATCTGATCCGCAAGGCTAATGGCAGTGCCGCTGGGAGCATCCTTTTTGTGTATATGATGCACTTCGCTCATGGAGACCCTGTATTCAGGAAACTGATCCATGATCCCGGCCAGCTTCCGGTTCAGGGCAAATAGAATATTAACCCCGATGGAATAATTGCTGGAATGAAACAGGGTGCCATTCTTTTCTTTGCAATAGCTTAGCATATCGGAGATCTGTTCATTCCAACCCGTGGTTCCGGATACCACCGGCATGCCCAGATCAATACATTCAATAATATTCCCAGGAGCAGCAGAAGGGGTGGAGAATTCGATGGCAGCATCGATTCCTTTTATATTGCCGGCATTCAGCTGGGTCCTGTTTTCTTCATCTATAATTAAAGGAAAGGAGTGCCCCTGCTGAATCCCCAGCGCTTCTATGGATCTTCCCATTTTTCCGTATCCGATCAATGCAAAATTCATAAGAACAAGATAAAAAAAAAGCTGCTCCTATAGCAGGGAGCAGCTTTATAATGAAATATTGTACAGGCCTTACTGAACTTTCTTCACGATGGCTTCAAAAGCCTTTGGGTCGTTCATGGCCAGATCAGCAAGTACTTTGCGGTTGATATCAATATCTGCTTTACTCAATTTACCCATAAATTCGGAATAGGACATATCATATTCCCGAACAGCAGCGTTGATGCGCTGTATCCAGAGTGCCCTGAATTCCGCTTTCTTCTTACGACGATCACGATATGCATAAGAGAGACCTTTCTCATAGGCATTTTTGGAGACTGTCCAGACATTTTTTCTGCGACCAAAGTATCCTTTGGTCTGCTTCATTACTTTTTTTCTCTTCTGTCTTGAGGCGACAGCATTGTTTACTCTTGGCATTTTTTTTCATTTTTCGGATGGAGGCGGTCTCTTCGACACTTTCTTGCTCTACACCCCGGTTTTAACTAATTTACCTTTATCAACAGTTAACTCTTACTTCATAGCAAGCAAACGCTTGATATTATCTTCGTCAGCCTTATGTACTTCACCAAAATAGGTCAGGTTCCGCTTGCGCTTCTTTGACTTTTTTGTAAGAATATGACTCTTGTAAGCATGCTTCCTCTTGATTTTACCGGTTCCCGTCAGAGTGAATCTCTTCTTTGCTCCCGGATTTGTTTTCATTTTTGGCATTATTCCTATTCTTTAACTATATATGAACTATTTCTTTTTTACAACTTTGGGTGCCATGAACATGGTCATTCGTTTTCCTTCCAGTTTTGGAAGCTGTTCAACTTTTCCAACTTCTTCAAGATCCTGGGCAAGTTTTAACAAGAGGATTTCTCCCTTTTCCTTGTATAAAATGGACCTTCCCTTAAAAAATACAAAGGCTTTAAGCTTTGCACCGTCTTCGAGAAACTTTTGAGCATGTTTCAGTTTAAAACTGTAATCATGGTCATCCGTATTGGGCCCGAACCGGATCTCCTTCACCACGACTTTCGTGGTTTTGGCTTTCATCTCTTTTTGTTTCTTCTTCTGCTGGTAGAGAAATTTCTGATAGTCGATGGCCCTGCATACGGGCGGATCGGCTTTGGGACTTATCTCAACCAGGTCGAGATCCAGTGAATCAGCTATTTTGAGAGCTTCAGCCAGTGAAACTACTCCTGGATTTTCTATGTTCTCTCCTACAAGACGAACTGAGTTGGCACGAATCGATTCATTGGTCCTGTAAAAGACCTTGTCCTTGTTGCGGTTATCGTTGTTTCGCCTACGATAATGACTGGGTCCTGCTATGACTTGTTCCTCCTATCTTTAGTTAAACTTTAGTCTCAATTGCTTCCAGCTGATTCTTAACCTCTGTTTGCAGAAACTGTGCAAATTCTTCCAGTTTCATCGCGCCTTGATCACCCTCTCCCTGCCTTCGAACGGAAACTGTACCGCTTTCTTGCTCTTTTTCACCTACGATAAGCAGATATGGAATTCGCTTTAACTCGTTATCCCTGATCTTCTTACCTATCTTTTCACTGCGCTCGTCAATCAGGGTGCGAATATCGTAATTTTTAAGGAATTCTGAAACTTTTTCAGCATAATCATGGTATTTTTCGCTAATGGGCAGAATCACAGCCTGATCGGGAGTTAACCAGAGGGGGAATTTCCCGGCGGTATGTTCGATTAGTACGGCCACGAAACGCTCCATGGAACCAAAGGGTGCACGGTGGATCATAACCGGCTGGTGTTTCTGGTTATCAGCCCCGATATATTCCAGTTCAAAACGCTCCGGAAGGTTATAGTCCACCTGTATGGTACCAAGCTGCCATTTTCTCCCGAGGGCATCCTTCACCATAAAGTCCAGCTTGGGTCCGTAAAAGGCTGCCTCACCATACTCTACCACCACATTATCAAGCCCCTTGGCCTCCACGGCCTGCACGATGGCTTTCTCCGATTTCTCCCAGTTCTCGTCGGTACCAATGTATTTTTCTTTATCCTCCGGATCCCGCAAGGATACCTGGGTAACAAAGTCTTTGAAATCTAAGGTTTTGAAAATGTACAGGATGATGTCAATTACCTTCAGGAATTCCTCTTCCAGCTGGTCGGGACGACAAAAAATATGGGCATCATCCTGAGTAAATCCACGTACACGGGTCAGTCCGTGCAATTCTCCGCTCTGTTCATAACGATAAACAGTTCCAAATTCAGCCAGGCGAACAGGAAGGTCTTTATAGGATCTGGGCTTAGATTTGTAGATCTCACAGTGGGCAGGGCAGTTCATGGGTTTCAATAGAAATTCTTCACCCTCCTGCGGTGTATTGATGGGCTGAAAACTGTCCTTGCCATATTTGGCGTAATGTCCGGAAGTCACCCACAGTTCTTTTTGTCCGATATGCGGAGTGATCACTGGTTCGTAGCCGGTATCGCGTTGTACCTTCTTCAGGAAGTTCTCCAGCCGTTCCCGCAGCTGCGCTCCCTTGGGCAGCCAGAGGGGAAGTCCGGGACCTACCCGTTGTGAAAAGGTAAAGAGTTCCAGTTCCCGGCCCAGTTTCCTGTGATCCCGCAACTTGGCTTGCTCCAGCAGTTCCAGGTGTTCCTCCAGCATTTTTGCCTTGGGGAAGCTTACACCATAGATCCGGGTCAGTTGTTTGCGTTGTTCATCGCCCCTCCAGTAAGCGCCTGCCACACTCAATAATTTGATGGCTTTAATGGGGGAGGTGTTGGCCAGGTGAGGTCCCCGGCAGAGATCCGTAAAATTACCCTGGTGATAAAAGGTGATGCTTCCGTCTTCCAGTTCAGTGATAAGTTCCGTTTTATAGTCATCGCCCTTTTGACCAAAGAAACTCAGGGCCTCCTCCTTGCTTACCTCTTTTCGGGTATATTCTTGTTTTTGGGAGGCAAGCTCTTTCATCTTCTTCTCGATCTTTGGAAGATCTCCCTCTGTGATCACCACATCATCTCCCGGGTCCACATCGTAGTAAAATCCGTTTTCTATGGCCGGCCCGATTCCAAATTTGGTGCCCGGATAAATGGATTCAATTGCTTCGGCCATCAGGTGGGCCGAGGAGTGCCAGAAAGCATGCTTCCCGTCGGGATCATCAAATTTGTTCAGTTTTATGGTGGCATCCTCAGTGATGGGACGGTTCAGATCCCACAGCTCCTCATTTACGTTGATGGAGAGTACCTCCCGCGCCAGGCTGTTACTCAGGCTTCTGGCTATATCGAGTCCTGACACACCCTGCTCAAATTGCCTTACCGATCCGTCAGGAAAAGTGATGTTAATCATTGAATTTTCTTTTAAAAAGCAGCGCAAAGATACGAATTCTCCGGGGATCCTGCAGGGTCATCATACCTGGACTGTATTAAATGTGAAACATAATCAGTTATGTGCCGTAGAATTAAATCTCTCGGTCATGTACACATACTTATTCCAGAGCACCGGGTCAAAGTTTGGCATGCTATTTGGAATTAGTAGAGCAAGAACCAGAAAACCAAAGATCATGAAACGCTTAATAACCATACTACCCCTGCTGTCACTACTCGTGATAAGCTGCCACAGAGAACCTGTTGCCGAAGCAACCGTTGATTTGAATCCCGCCTATGTGGGTGAACTCATTCACTTTACCAGTTATTCAACCAATACCAATTACGTAGAATGGGACATGGACGATGGTACCATGTATTCGAGTCCCATCGTGGACCATTTCTATATGGATCCCGGTTACTACGACGTCCAGCTTAGGGCCTTTGGAGATAAAGGTGGCGTAAGTACCGCTGTGATCCCCATGCAGGTGATTGGGTCGGAAGTTACCATTGTTGTTGAAGATGTTGATGTTGAAGGTCTTTTAATCGCGGAAGCGGAAGTTTATCTTTTCCGGACACTGGAGGATTGGGATTCGGCGGACCTGGACCGTGCCATCGGACCATTTTACACGAACAGTTACGGAGAGGTTACCATTGATGGACTCAGCTACCAAAGATATTATGTGGATGTATTTTACCGCTATGGAGATGAGGGCTGGGTAAACTGGGACCTGGGAGCTGCCGATGTAGGATGGATTGAAACACAGCTCCTTACCGGCTGGGAACTCCATACCTTTATTGCCTATGTGGAGGCTGTCATATTCCTTGACGGAAAGAAAAGCGCTGAAATGGAAGAGTCCCGCAAAGGCAGGATTCCCCGCTCACCTGCAGCCGGACAACTTAAATCATCAGAGGATCGTCCGCAAAAGGAGAATAAAACATCTGTACCAAGAGAAAATCGATAAAATTCGATTCCTCTTCCAATAAAAAATAAAATTTTAATATATTTGCACCCCCGAAGCGGAAATTCGGGGGTGTTTTTTTACATGTTGGCCCAGGTGGCGGAATTGGTAGACGCGCTAGTTTCAGGGACTAGTGTACGCAAGTACGTGAAGGTTCGAGTCCTTTCCTGGGCACTTTTTTTTTATTCAGCCCAGGTGGCGGAACTGGTAGACGCGCTAGGTTGAGGGCCTAGTGACCGATTTTGGTCGTGCAAGTTCGATTCTTGTCCTGGGCACTTTTCAAGCCAAAAGCAACACTTCCTAAGGAGTGCTTTTGGTTTTTTTTGTCCTACTGGGTGATTTCTACAATGTTGCCTTCCGGATCGGCAACCACACTTTCGTAATAGCCATCTCCCGTTGTTCTGGGTTCACCGCATATTTTAAACCCGGCATTACGGATTTCTTCAGTGAGCTCATCAACCCGTTCCCGGCTTCCCACCGAGATTGCAAAATGGGTGATGCCAAAATTCAAACCTGCCTGGGGATCTGACTCTGTAATATCAGGACGGTGCATAATTTCTATTCTTGCACCATCTTCAAAGGAGAGGAAGTAGGAGGAAAATTGCTTTTTCTCATTCACATATTTCTCCCCGCATTTCATCTTGAAAAAGGTCGTGTAAAAATCCTTCATTTTTTCCAGGTCCCTGACCCAGATCGCTATGTGCTCAATCTTCATTTGATGTGTTAAACTTGCTAAGTTAATGTATAGACATCGGACTATGTCCATCTTGTATTATATTTATCTTTTCATGTTCCAGTTTGCAATGAAGGGATTCCGGGTTTTTGTACCGCTTTTGATGGCATTGATGTTATCTGTATCCTCAATGCCGGTCAGGGCACAGAGTAAATTCAGGTATGACAGTACCTGGAGCAAGTGGAATGTACGACTGGCTCCCTATGTTTGGTTGCTGGGTATTCGTGGAGATATTGTTTACCCCCCAAAACCTGTTAATCTGCCTGGTTATCCGCCCCTTCCTGAGCATCCCATGGAAGTGGATAAGTATGAGATTGATCTGGGATTCAAAGATGTTCGTAATTCGCTTAAGTTTGCCTTCATGCTTTCCGGTCAATACCGAAAAGAGTGGTTTATTACTCAGTTCAATATTTCCAGCTTTATTCTGGAGAGCGAAGCCATTACGCCTCTGGATTATGTCCTTCAAAACAACATCCTCAATCTGGCCTATGCAGGGGGAGACTTTGGTTTTGGGTACCGCATTATCAGGAATCCCAAACTGGAGTTCGATGCCTTGCTGGGTGTGAAGTTTGTTTATACCCGACTCAGAATTGCGACGGATATCCTTGGTAATAAACACCTGGAAGGAGCACGTAAATTATTCTGGGCTGATCCCGTGCTTGCAAGCAATTTGGTGTACAGGCCAATCCCAAGACTGGAACTGGTTTTGTACGGTGATATTGGATCCACCCTCCTGAATAGTGATCTGACCTATCAATTCAGCGGGAACATCAATTTCATCCTCAGTAAACTCATCTATTTATCTGCAGGATACAGGACATATTATGCTGAAATTCCTGAAGACAGAGCTGTTTTCTGGGGAACCCTCTCCGGTATGGTGGTTCGTTTCGGCTTCCAGTTTTAAAGGATTTTAATTCGCATTATTCAGGTGTTGCAAGCAGTTTCCTTGCATATGCTACGCATTTAGCGGTTTCAATCACTGCATCAGAGCCTTCCGGAATTTCATATTCCAGTTCGACATCACAGTAGATATTCCACTGATTAATCTGGATCATTCTTAAAATGTCACTGAGCGGTGTATCACCCTGTCCCCACGGTGCATTGGTATCTGGCGGGTATCCGTCTATCCCTGTTTTATCTTTAAGGTGGATGCTGTAGATGCGTTCATGCAACTTGCTGATCAGGTCGTTGGGATGCAAGCCAGTGGCACCGAAATAATGCCCCACATCCAGGTTCAGCATGTTGTTTGGCGAATAGGCCAGAAAATCCTCAAAATTAAAGGCGGAATCACGGGGCTGGCCATGGTTATGAAATACGGCGTACATATCGTGCTTTTCTGCAAAGGGGCCCAGTCGTTCTGCTGCTTCATGACCGATCTCATTGGTCACACCCCTGGCCCCCAGAAGCTTGGCGGATTCAAAGGCATAGTCAATTTCAGCATCGCTCCATGAGGCAGGGGAAAATTTCACGGTATGAATATGAATCCCGGCCTTATCAAACATGGCTTTCAATTCTTTGTATTTCCCGGGGGATGCTTCGTTGATCCGCCATTCACTTAGCTTCTTTCCGTACTCTTCCATTTTGCTTCGGAATTCGGCCTGCTCCTTGTCACTAAGTTCTCTGAAGTTCCGGGGCCTTTCAGGCCTTTCCGGTGCACCTGCATAGCTTTCTGCAATATTCCCCATCAGTTCCAGAGAGGAGATGCCGGTTTGCTTACAGTAGCTGATAATATCTTCCGGGCTACTTGGCATGCTGCGCCAGCTGTAGGTAATTGCACCGATCTGTACCCCGGTGTATTCTGATTCTGTTCCGGTCTTTTTGGCTGAACCTGAACACCCTGTCATCACGGCAAGTATCATGATAAATACCGTTGATGCAGATAAATTTCTTAAACTGTGAGTTTTCATACCTGGGTTCTTTTGCGATTCTAAACTTATTATATTTTATTTGCGTGGCCTTACAGGACCTCGGGTTTCTTCTTTCTGTAGACAACAAAGAGGATAGTAAATCCAATAATCATCAATATGGGGAGTATCCCCACGCTTTGCAAGGCAACACTTGTATTATTTTCTTCAAGGATCTTGCCCATGACCGGCATAAACATGGATGCCGACACAAAGCCTGCACCCCCAAGAAGAGAAAGCCCCAGGGCACCTGTCCTGGGAATATATTCTGAGCAAAATCCAAGCATGGTGGGCCAGAAATAAGTTATCCCAATGGCAAACAGAACCGCACCAACTACGGTCATACCTGATGAACTTACAAAGCTCAACACATAAATTCCCAGTGCCGCAAATATGGATGACATGAGCAGCACACCCACGGGATTGATACGGTGAACCAGTTGTCCGGCAAAAAACCTGCCCAGAGCCATGATGGTGGATATAAGTGCCAGCAGAAGAATGGCACTCTCAACAGCGCCTCCCAGCAGGGCATTCACCCATTGATTGGTCACCAGCTCTGTTGCAGAGGTTAGAAGCATCAATGAGAACATGATGGGAAATATGGCCTTTTCTTTATGCACCAATCTGGCCTCCAGAATAGATGCCAGAGAAACCAGGCCAATTAGAGCAAGGTACATCCATCCATCCGGGAAATTAATGACCTTGGTGGCCAGCAGAATCATAAGAGTCATCGATATAATAATGGTGAAAGGCGCCCCAACTGCCATCATCATTTCCTTGTAACTGACACCACTGGCCACGCGTTCAGTTTCCGGAATTTTCTGTCCGAGGAAGATCGCACCATATATGGCCAGTGGAATAAAGAGCAGGGCAGCATAGATCTGCCAGCTCATATCCATTTTATCCATCATAAAGTAAGCCAGCAGACTGCCGATCACAATCCCGCCAGGGAACCAGACGTGAAACCTGTTCAGCATCCTGGTTTTGTCCTTTGGATATATGGTAGCAACCAATGGATTAAAGGCTGCTTCAACTGTGCCGTTTCCAAGTCCGATAAAAACATTGGCGATAAACAGCACTTCTTTATTCTTTGCAAGTATAAAAACAACAGCTCCGATCAACTGAAGTATAAATGCGGTCCAGACCAGGGTCTTTGTCTTTACAATGTCAATCACAAATCCTCCCAGTACCATGGCAATTGTAAATCCCCAGAATGCAGGACTAAATGCCCAGCCGATGGCTTCCTTCGAAAGTCCAAATATGCCGCCTTCTTCAACGGGGCCAAATACTTCTTCAATTTTCGCCCTCATAGCAAAGGTCAGTGCCGTTACCAATAGTGCAAAACAACTTCCAATAAATAATCTTAATTTGTTGTAGTTCTGTTCCATGATTCGAGATTTGAAATTCGTAGATTTGGTTCTTATGCTGTGCGCTTGTCTTACTTCTATTCCACTGTAAATTGAATCTCCGGATGGGTATCCGGTCCGCTATAGGCATTGAGTACCCTGAACTTCATTTCAAAGGAGTCCAGTGTTTCAACAGTTTTAACCATTACTCTGGTAGTTTCATGCGCTTTCAGGACGAATACCGGGGCAAAATTGTGCAGGGTATAGTCTGAAATATTCTCCAGGATGAGGTCCGCATCAGAAAAGTTATGGATCTTGAGACTGGGTACCGGTCCCTTGCCGGTTCGGGTAATTTCCAGGGACTCTTCAAGCATGGGGCTAAGAAAGTCCGGGTTGCCCACAAGCGTATTCTTAAACCAGACAGCGGTTTGGCGCTGTTCCATGGCCTTTTGCATGGCTTCTTCGCTTTTCTCGGTGGCAAATACAAGTGTTACAGGCCTGTGTCCCCCTTCAGGAACATTGTAGGACCAGTCTACCAGACCATGTACATCCGAGTTTCCAATCAGGGTCAGTTCGTATTGCTCTGCCAGTTCAAATCCCTCTTTGGAATAGGTATTATCATTATATAGCTCAATTCCGGTAAACAAGCCCTCCTTCAACAATTCATGATGCATATCAGTCAGCGTGGCTACTCCATCGGGCCTCTGGGCGGTCCAGTGGGGGTGATTCCAGAAAACAAAGGCGCCCTGGTTTTTGGCTTCCCTGAATACTTCCATGACATCCTTCTGGTTCAGCTTATTTACATCTTTCACAAAGATGGCATTGAAATGTCCGGGAGGCATGGATCTGGTAATCTCCGTACCCGGAATAATCAGGAGATCAGTGCCCTTGGCTGCTTTCAGGGCCAGCTCATAGCTTCTGTTCCTGTCAGGGTGAGGTATATCCTTCTGATGCGGTTGATATTCAATATGATCGGTAATTGAAATGGCATCCAGTCCATCCCGAAGGGCTTCCTGAACCCGGATGTCTGCCCAGACGCTCCCGTCGGATAATACCGTGTGCATATGCAGGTCGCATTTCAGTGTCACATAACCCGGAATATCAGGGAATTCTATGGCACGGGTATTCTCTTCGTGGATCTCTGTTTGAGCAGAGATTCCAATGGCAATGGCTGAGGTGAATAACAAGCTCAGGGCTGTTCTGAAGATGACAGATTTCATAGTTAGGTTTGTTTTAGTAATTGTTGGATCGATCTCCCTAAAACTACAAAAAAGAATTGGGAGGCTTGGAAATTAAAATTAAATTTATGATCACCCAATAATTAATTCCAGAAGCTGTAATGGACAGAGATTTGATGATTAAAACGCTGGAGGAATCCCGTTTTGAATATGACGTAATTATAATTGGAGGCGGAGCTTCCGGCTTAGGAGCTGCACTTGAGTCCGTAAGCAGGGGCTACAGGACCCTATTACTTGAGCAGGATGATTTCGCCAAGGGGACATCCAGTCGAAGTACCAAGCTGGTGCATGGCGGAGTGCGTTACCTGGCTCAGGGGAATATTTCCCTTGTCCTGGAGGCCCTGAGGGAGCGGGGACAACTTAAGAAGAATGCCCCGCACCTTGTAAAGGATCAGGCTTTTGTGATCCCGTGTTATAGCTGGTGGTGTGTTCCTTTCTATACCATTGGTCTTACCCTGTATGACCTGATGGCAGGGCGCTGGAGCATCGGACGCTCAGTTCCCCTGTCCGCCTCAGGAGCAAGGAAAGCACTTCCGGCTTTGAAAACCAGGAAGCTCAGGGGAGGTGTTCGCTATTTTGATTGCCAGTTCGATGATGCCCGTCTGGCCGTGAACCTGGCCCAGTCTGTGGCAGAGAAGGGAGGGGTGGTGCTTAATCATATGAGAGTTACAGGATTACAGATGGATGAGCAGCGGATCAAGGGTGTGAGTGCCGTAGACCGTGAAAGTGGGAAAGTGTATCAGATCTCGGCTTCCGCAGTGATCAATGCCACGGGGGTATTTGTGGATGATGTTCTGAAAATGGAAAATCCTGAGGCAAGAGATGTGGTGAAACCCAGTCAGGGCATCCACCTGGTGATGGCTCCTGACTTCTTGAAAGGAGATGAGGCACTTATGATTCCTAAAACTTCCGATGGAAGAGTCCTGTTTGCTGTGCCCTGGCACAACAGGGTAGTCGTGGGTACCACCGATGTGGAGAAGCAAGATCCTGAACTTGAGCCGCTTGCTGAAGAAGTGGAGGTGGAATACATACTGGAGACAGCAAGATTGTATATGGAGAATCCGCCTGCGCGTTCCGATGTGCTGGCGGTATTTACTGGTTTAAGGCCCCTGGCAGCACCTTCCGCTGAGGGAAAGAAGACCAAGGAGATATCGAGGGGACATAAGATTCTTATTTCAGTTGGAGGCCTGATTACCCTGACCGGAGGGAAATGGACCACCTATCGTAAAATGGGGGAGGATGTGGTGGATGTGGCTGCAAGGCAGGCAAAACTTGCTGAAAAGGAATCTGTTACATCGACTATGAAGATACACGGATATATGGAGGGAGTGGATCGCTCCGATCCGCTTCACTGGTATGGCAGCGATCGCGGCCAGATTGATGAAATGATCACCGGGGATGCTTCAATGGGTGAGCTTATCAGCAAGAAACTCGACATAATCAAGGCACAGGTGGTCCTGGCCGTCAGGAAAGAGATGGCCCGTACCCTGGAAGATTGCCTTGCACGCCGGATCAGGGCCATTCAGCTGGATGCAGAAGAGGCGGTTCGCATTGCACCTGAGGCAGCTTCCATTATGGCCACGGAGCTGGGAAAAGACAGGCAATGGGTAAGCGAGCAGGTAGAATCATTTACCAGGGTGGCCCGAATAAATAGTCTTAGCTAGCATTCAATATTGAACTTCTAACTATTAAGCCAAAAAAAGTGAGCAATTCAACAAAGAAATTCGTCCTTGCCCTGGACCAGGGCACTACCAGTTCCAGAGCAATCGTTTTTGATCATTCCGGAAAGATGGTGGGGGTAGCACAGAAGGAGTTCCGGCAGATTTTTCCTCAGCCCGGTTGGGTGGAGCACGATCCCGGGGATATCTGGAAGTCCCAGAACCGGGTTATGCACGATGCCCTGCGAAATGCAGGTGTTGGTGCCGCTGATGTTGCCGCTATCGGGATCACCAATCAGCGGGAAACCGCGTTGATCTGGGACAGGGAGAGTGGCAAGCCCCTATGCAATGCGATTGTCTGGCAGGACCGGAGAACTTCTGAGTATTGTGACGAACTGAAGGCTGCCGGGCATAAGGAGATGATTCAGGAGAAGACCGGGCTGGTGATCGATGCCTACTTTTCTGCAACCAAATGGAAGTGGATGCTGGATCATACTCCCGGAGCAAAGGCTTTGGCTGCAGAAGGAAAGCTGGCATTGGGCACCGTCGATTCCTGGTTGATCTGGAACCTTACGGGAGGGAAAGTGCATGTTAGCGATGTCACCAATGCCAGTCGTACCATGCTGTATAATATTAAAACACTGAAGTGGGACAAAGACTTGCTGGAGCTCTTCGGAATCCCCGAGAGCATGCTTCCCGAGGTAAAATCTTCTTCTGAGGTATATGGAGAAACTTCCAAAGGGGTTCTCTCAGTGCCTGTTCCCATTGCAGGAATTGCAGGAGATCAGCAGGCAGCCACCTTCGGGCAGATGTGCCTTTCCCCGGGATCCGTCAAATGTACTTACGGAACCGGCTGTTTTATCCTATGCAATACGGGAGAGGAGCCCGTCCTGTCGAACAGCAACCTGGTGACCACCATCGCCTGGCAATTAAAGGGGAAAACGATTTATGCACTTGAAGGAAGTATCTTTATAGGAGGTGCTGTAATTCAGTGGTTAAGGGATGGCCTGGGCCTGATAAAAAAGTCATCTGATGTGGAAAAACTGGCCGAATCGGTGGATGACAATGGCGGAGTTTATTTTGTTCCTGCATTTACGGGTCTGGGAGCCCCGCATTGGGACCAGTATGCCAGGGGAATGATAGCTGGACTGACCCGGGGAGTCACATCCGGCCATATTGCAAGGGCCGCACTGGAGAGTATTGCATTCCAGGTAAGCGATGTGATGGGGGCCATGGAAAGTGATGCGGGCATCAAGATTGGCGAACTGAAGGTGGATGGTGGAGCTGTGGTCAATGACCTTTTGATGCAGTTCCAGTCCGACCTGATCGGGATCCCGGTGATTCGTCCCGAGAATATTGAGACCACAGCATTGGGTGCGGCTTACCTGGCCGGACTGGCCACAGATTTCTGGGGATCGGTGGAGGAGATCAGGGAGCAATGGGCCATGGACCAAACCTTTTCAAGCAAGGTAAGCACAGAGAAGAGACAGACCTTCAGGAAGGAATGGGAAAAGGCAGTTTCAAGAAGCCGGTCCTGGCAGGATCCCCTTACCTGATTCATAAATATTGACTTTCTAAACCATTAAGCTTTATTCATATGCTAAACGAACTTTTTGCAGAATTTATAGGCACATTTCTCTTGATTTTACTGGGAAATGGCGTGGTGGCCAATGTGGTACTGAAGGATACCAAGGGCTTCGACAGTGGATGGATTGTGATTTCGCTGGGGTGGGGTCTGGGTGTATTTGTGGGGGTGACCGTAGCCGGACCTGTCTCAGGGGCCCATATCAATCCCGCAGTAACTCTGGGACTGGCCGCAGCCGGAAATTTTGCCTGGAGCCATGTCATCCCTTTTATTTTGGCTCAGATGGCAGGAGCAGCAGCAGGGGCCGGTACTGTCTGGCTATTTTACCGTCACCACTTCAACCGGACGGAGGATCCCGGTGCTCAGCTTGGTTGTTTTGCCACCGGCCCGGCCATACGTAAACCTGCCAGTAATTTTATCAGCGAGGTGATCGGTACCTTCGTACTGATCTTTGTGATCCTGTACATTGCGGATCCCACCATTTTGCTGGAAGGAGGAACTGAGGTGAAAATGGGACTGGGGACCCTGGGGGCACTTCCCGTAGCCTTGCTGGTGACAGCCATTGGCCTTTCCCTGGGAGGAACTACAGGTTATGCAATTAATCCGGCCAGGGACCTGAGTCCCAGGATTATGCATATGCTTCTGCCCATGAAGCACAAAGGGAGCAGTGACTGGTCCTATGCCTGGATCCCGGTCCTGGGCCCTTTTGTAGGAGCTCTTATTGCTGCCGGATTCTTCCTGCTTCAGGGGATCGTAGTAAAATGAATCCGATGAGGAAGGTGCTCCGGGTTCTGGCCCTTATACTACCCTTTTCTGCATGTTCGGGAACGCAGGAGGATCTGAGCTTAATGAGTCCCGATGCTTCATATTCAATCACCCTGGACATACAGGAAGGCCTGTATTACAGTGTAAGATGGAAAGGTCAGGCTCTTATTGAAAAATCGGCACTTGGATTTTTACTTTCAGATGGCACTCACCTCCCCGGTGAAGTGCAGGCGATCAAGCTTGAGAGAAATGCTGAACATGTGGACTGGCAGCCGGTTTATGGCGAGCGAAAGACCTATACTGATAGTTACAATGAACTGGTGGTGCATTTTTCAGATGAGAAAGTTACAGGAGGTTTTGCACTCCGAATACGTGCATACAATGAGGGAGTGGCATTCCGCTATGAATTCAACAGCGACGAGGAATTTCAGATAGAGGAGGAACTTACTGAATTTGCCTATCCGAACAATCCGGCGGTATGGGCAAGCAAGCGTGCCCAGTCCGAAATTAATAAATGGAAATTATCTGAATTGGCCTTTGTAGCAGAAAGACCCTTGCTGGCGGAGCTGTCCGACTCTCTGTATACAGCCATAGGCGAAGCAGCCCTGGTTGATTTTGCAAGAATGAAATTTAAAAAGCAGGAGTCGAAGCCGAACACCCTGCTTGCTGCTCTTGATAAGGGCGAGCATGACAGCTATCCGATTGTAATACCTCCATACGCCTATTCTACCCCCTGGAGATATATAATGGCTGGTCTTACTCCGGCTCAAATACTTCAGAATAATTTTCTTCTGCTTAACCTGAACGAAGAAAACAGGATTGACGATACCTCTTTTATCAAGCCGGGGAAAGTCATTCGTGAAGTGACCCTTACCACACAGGGCGGTATCTCATGTGTTGATTTTGCGGTGATGCACAATCTGCAGTTTGTGGAGTTTGATGCAGGCTGGTATGGAAATGAGTATGACGATGCATCGGATGCCACGACGGTAAGTGTGGACCCCAAACGATCTCCGGGGCCCCTTGACCTGCACCATGTCATTGACTATGCAAAGGAACGTGGTATCGGGGTCATATTGTATGTGAACCGTCGGGCGCTGGAAAAACAACTTGATGAAGTATTGCCCTTGTTTAAATCATGGGGTGTAGCGGGTGTTAAATATGGATTTGTAAATGTTGGTCCGCAAAAGTGGACCGATTGGTTACATGCTGCGGTCAGAAAGGCGGCGGAATATGGTTTAATGGTTGATATTCACGACGAGTACCGTCCAAGCGGCTATTCGCGTACTTTTCCAAACCTGATGACACAGGAAGGAATTCGTGGCGATGAAGAGAGCCCTGCAAACGATATGGTGATCAACACCATTTTTACAAGGATGATTGCTGGAGCCGGTGATCACACCAACTGTTATTTTGCAGACAGAGTCAGCCAAACTATGGGTTCACATGCCTCACAGATGGCTAAAGCAATCTGTATCTACAGTCCATGGCAATTCCTTTACTGGTACGACAGGCCGGCTGGATCGCCAGGAAACTTAGGTGGTGCGGGGGGCGCTGAAGGAAGCATCCCCGAAATTGAGGATCTTCAGTTTTACGATGCACTCCCCACTGTATGGGATGAAACGAAAATTATCGATGGATATCCTGGTTTATATGCACTTATTGCTCGCAAAAAGGATAATACATGGTATGTGGGGGCACTGGCCGGTACGGCACCCTATAAGTCCAGGCTCAAACTGGACTTTCTGGATCCTGATAAAAACTATAAGGCCACCTTCTTTTACGATGATCCTTCACTGAATTCACCTACAAAGCTTGCCATACGGGAAATGGAGCTTAGCAGTGAATCCCTTCTTGAGGAACATATCCAGGAACAAAACGGCCTGGCTATAATTCTAAGACCTATTCGTACCGGAGCGCAAATACCGGATTAGTGCGCGCGGTCCGGAATGAATGATAGAGAACAGTAAGAACAGCTACTGTTGCTGTGACCAGAGCCGTTAATATGAACAGGTCAGGTTTAAGTTCGATCCGGAAAGAGAACTGGCTTAACCAGGACCTGGCAATAAACCATACAGCAGGAAGTGCAATCACCAGGCTTATCAGAATATAGAGGGAAAAATCACGAATCATCATCAGGGTGATCTGTCCCTCCTGTGCTCCCATGGACTTCCGGATGCCGATCTCTTTGGTCCTGCGCTGTGCCGTAAAGGAGGCCAGTGCAAAGAGGCCCAGCGAGGCAATGATCATGGCCACCACGGTGAAGATTTTCAAGAGGATGGACATCCGTTCCTCTCCTCTGTACATATTGTCAATGGCCTCTTCCACATAGGTGTAATCAAAGGGATACTGGGGCAACATCTCTTCCCATTTTTCCTGCATGAAAACAAGAGCTTCCCGGGGCTCTTCAGGAGCCAGTCTTACGACCATATGCTGTAACATTTCCACTGGAAGAGGGGCCAGGGCCATGGGTTCAATCTCATCCCCTAGGGGTTTAAAGTGATAGTCTTCCATCAAACCCACCACCTGGCCCTGGATTCCCATAAAGGTCAGGCGCATGCCCACGATCTCCTCTTTCCCGATAATATCGGCAAGGGTGGCATTAATGATCCAGTTTGCCAGGGTATCATTGTTGTACATATCGGCAGGATAGTCTTCAGTAAAATCGCGCCCCCCACGAAGGGTGATTCCCATGGTTTCTATAAAGTCATGATGTACTCCGGTAAAAGAGACCAGGACATCCTGCTCCGGGTCCTTTCCCTCCCAATCGATCCCGCTGGAATTGGAACCGATGCGGTAGGGGGGCTGCATAGAGGCGGTGGCATTAAGCACGCCGGGGTGCTCCATAAAATTTTGTTTCAGGGTCTCGTATTCCTGGTTCAGGTTTCCCCGCAGGGCGATATGTAACAGGTTGTGTTTGTTGTACCCCAGATCGGCACTACGCATAAATGTAAGCTGCCGTGTGGCGACCATGGCGCCGGTGATAAGGATCACAGCCAGGGTAAACTGGAAGACAACAAGGATTTTCCTTAGCAGGCCGCTGCCGGTACGCTGATCGGTCTGTTCACGGATGGCCCGCACCGGTCGCAGGGCAGATAGGTAGAGGGCCGGATAGCTTCCAGCCAGTAAAGTGGTCACCACCAGTACGCCGAGAATACCCAGAAGAAACTGAAAGGAAAATAGCCCGGCATGTTCAATATCCTTCCCGGAGATATGGTTGAACTTGTTCAAAAGGGCAAGCACCAGCAGGAAGGCCACCACCACAGAGATAAGGGTCTGAACAAAGGATTCGGTCAGGTACTGACGAACCAGGTGCATCCTGGAGGCTCCATTCACCTTCCTGAGCCCGATCTCCTTGGCCCGGATGGAAGAACGTGCCGTAGAGAGATTCATGAAGTTGATGCAGGCGATCAGCAGTACAAAGAAGGCAATGGCTCCGAAAATATATACATACATGATGGCTCCCGGCGATCGTCCAAATCCGAAGTAGGAATGAAGGTGGATCCTTGAAAAGGGAGCCACCATGTAATCGATGGTATTATCTTCTTTATAGATGTTAGTGACCTCGGTAATTTTCCGGCTCACAATGCTGTCTACGGCACCTTCCTGCAACTTTACCAGGGTTTGGATCGAATTGGTACCCCAGGAGTCGCTGTTGCGGTCCTCCAGGCTAAGATAGTTCCATGGGAAAAGGACCTTGAAACCGAGGATGGTATTGGAGGGGGGATCTTCGATGACCGCGGAGACGGTGAAATGCAGGTCCTGGTTCACCTGGATGCTTCGGCCCACCGGGTCGGTATCACCAAAGTACTTGGTAGCTAATTCTTCTGTAATCACCATGGTATTGGGCTCCCTTAGTACACCTTCCTTGTTACCGAAAATAAATTCGAAGGTAAACATGTCAAAGAAGGATGAGTCGGTTACCACGATTCCGTCTTCAAAGAATTTGTTCTCCCCTTCGGTAAAGAGGTGTCCACCCCGGTAGGCCAGGCGGCACTGCTCTTCAATCTCGGGCACTTCATCCTTCCAGACTGGTCCGGATACAAAGGGAGTCACATTCACATGGTAGGGTTCGGCATTGGAATAATACTGGTCCTCTTCCACCCGGTAGAGTCGGTCGAAGTTTGTGTGGAAGCGGTCATAGCTTAGCTCGTGCTGTACCCACAGCAGCATAAAAAGGGCGCAGGCGAGGCTGACTGATAATCCGGTAATGTTGATAATAGTGATTCTTCTCTCCTTGAACAACAGGCGGAGCAGCCGTTTCAGATTGTTGAGGGACATATGTGTGAAGATTTTTATAAAAGACGATACAACTTTCACTTCATTACACTTCCAAAACATTAAATTTGAAAATATTTTCAAAAACAAATAGCACCATGAAGAGAGATATAGACCTTTTTACATTGATCGAACATGAGCAGCAACGCCAGAAACGGGGCATTGAGCTTATCGCATCCGAGAATTTTGTAAGTACCCAGGTGATGGAAGCCATGGGTTCCTGTCTGACCAACAAGTATGCCGAAGGTTATTCGGGGCACCGCTATTACGGGGGCTGTGAAGTGATCGACAAGGTGGAGGACCTGGCCATTGAGAGGCTCTGTCAGCTCTATGGTGCCGAATTTGCCAATGTGCAGCCTCACTCGGGTGCCCAGGCCAATATGGCTGTGTTTCTCACGGTACTTGAACCGGGCGATACCTTTATGGGCCTGGATCTGAGTCACGGGGGACATCTTTCGCATGGTTCTCCTGTAAACAGCTCGGGAATTCTGTACAGGGCTGTTTCCTACGGTCTGGATGAAAAAACTGGGCAGATAGATTATGATGCCATGGAGGAGGTGGCTAAGAAGGAACGACCCAAAATGATTGTGGGTGGAGCTTCGGCCTATTCAAGAGAGTGGGACTACAAAAGAATGAGGAAGATCGCTGATGAAATCGGAGCAATTTTCATGGTTGATATGGCCCATCCGGCGGGATTGATTGCAGCCGGACTGCTGGACAATCCGCTTCCACATGCCCATATAGTCACTTCAACGACCCATAAAACTTTGCGGGGACCACGTGGGGGTATTATCCTGATCGGGAAAGATTTTGAAAACCCCTGGGGAAGGGCCACCAAGAAGGGTACGATCCGGAAGATGTCTTCTCTGATCAATTCGGCTGTTTTTCCGGGTATTCAGGGAGGCCCCCTGGAGCATGTGATTGCTTCCAAGGCAGTGGCCTTCGGAGAAGCGCTTACGGATGAATTCAAGGCCTACCAGGTCCAGGTAAAGAAGAATGCTGCAGTGATGGCCGATGCCTTTATTCAAAAGGGATACAAGGTGGTTTCAGATGGAACCGACAACCATTCCATGCTTATTGACCTGCGGACCAGGGTTGAGGATATAACCGGGAAGCAGGTGGAGCATATACTGGTGGAAGCGGATATCACCGTCAATAAAAACATGGTACCCTTCGATTCCCGCTCGCCCTTCCAGACAAGCGGAATCAGGGTGGGAACACCGGCCATTACCACTCGTGGAGTAAAGGATGATCTGATCCCTGGAATTGTGGATCTGATTGACAGGGTAATCATGAACATTGATGATAAACTCCTGATTGAAAAGACCCGGAAGGAAGTAAATGAGATGATGATGGATTTCCCCATGTTTGCCTGATAGCCACTGCATGGAGTGGTACACCTACATCATTGTTGTTGGCATTGGCATTGTTGCTGGTATAATTAATACCCTGGCTGCCGGCGGTTCCCTCCTGACCCTTCCCGTTTTAATGGCGCTGGGACTTCCGCCCAATATGGCCAACGGAACCAACCGGATTGCTATTTTTCTTCAGAATGTGGTGGGAGTGAGGCAGTTTCACAAGGAGAAGGTGATGGATTTCCCTTCCGGCTTCAAGGTGGGGATCCCGGCTTTGCTGGGAGCCATTGCCGGTGCCTTTATTGCTGTGAACCTGAATGATGAGGTGATGAAACTGGCCATCGCCGGGGTGATGATCCTGGTCTTCTTACTGATGCTCCTGAAGCCCAACCGTTGGATCAACTCCCACGAAGAACATCCCCCCATCCCATACTGGGTGCAGGTAATTGTATTTTTTTTCGTGGGAATTTACGGGGGATTTATCCAGGCAGGTGTAGGATTCTTCCTGCTTACCAGCCTGGTGCTGGGAAGTGGCTTTGAACTCCTGAAAGCCAATGCCCTGAAAATCTTCGTGATTTTGCTTTATACTCCACTGGCTCTGCTGATCTTTTTCCTGCATGGAGATGTGGATTTATGGATGGGACTGGTACTTGCCGTGGGGAATATGATTGGTGCCTTTGTGGGAACCAAAATTGCAGTAAGGGGAGGAGCAAAATTTATTCGCTATGTGGTACTTGTAGCCATCCTGGCAGCAGCCACCAAGTTGATCATTGACGCTCTTAAGGCACTATGATGTACCTGATCCAGCCAGTCTGCCGGTAGTTGGCAGACTGGTCCACTGTGAACTTACTCTTCTTAGCTGCTTCAACCACCATATCCCAGATACATTTATTCTGGTAGGTAGAACTGGACACAATGGCGCTGATCACGTTACCATTCCTGTCCACCTGGACCTCCACTTTCACTTCGATCTTCTGGGTTACATCACACCCCGACATATTTGGTTTGGGAAGACTTCCTCTGGCTCGTCTTGAACCCAGTCCCCCAAATGATATTCCATCGCCCAGTCCGCCCCCGGTACCATAGTTGTCAGCATCCGGACTTCCGTTGGGATCGCCCTGGTTTCCACTTCCCTGGGTGATGCCTTCTGAGCCTTCCGTTTGACCAACACCCTGGTTTCCAAAGGCATCCCGGCCCAGGTTATTGAGTCTTTCAGCCTGAGCCTGCCGCTCACGTTCAATGCGCTCCTGTTCTTCACGGGCCTCACGTTCGATTCGTTCCTGCTCGATACGCTGTCTTTCCAGTTCAGCCTGACGTTGTCTCTCAAGCTCCTGTTGCCGTTGCCTCTCCAGCTCTTCAGCTGTTGGTTTGGGCTCTTCCTTCACCTGGACCTCTTCCACATCCTGGGTCTGGTCCACCTCAACCGGATCGGGTGGGGTATAAGCTTCCTGAGGCTCCTGCACCGGCTCCACATATTCCTCCACTTCCTCCTCGATGGGCTCCTGTGCCTGGGTGATCTCCTCATCGGGATTGCCGGCCTGCTGATCATCGCCCATGGGTTCAAAATCGCCAAATCCGAACTCATCCGTGCCAAAATTCACCAGAATGCCCTCCTCCTCCGGTGGCGGATCAGGAAAGGTGAGTCCGGCAAACAGCATCAATGCCAGCAGCAGTGCATGGTAGACAATGGTTGCTATGAGCCCTCTTCTGTTGAGATTCATGGTATCTATATAACAATCAGTCCGATGGTCTGGTTCCAAGGATCACCTTGTAACTGTTTCGTTTGGCAATATTTAGGAAGGCAAAAACTTCTTCCATATTGAGGTCCCTGTCTGCATTCAGACGCACCGTCGGAGCCTCTCCGTAAGCTTCAAGTTTCTTTCTTAATACTCCTTCCAACTCGCCCATGCTGTACTCCTGATCGTCCACGTAGATACTTTTATCCTGTCCGATGGATACAACCACAACCGGATTGGACTGCGTCTGGTTGTTGCTCTCCGGGAGATGTACATCCCTGGCCGATGGCGAGATCAGCGTGGAGGCGATCATAAAGAAGATCAGCAGGAGGAATACAATGTCGGTCATCCCCGACATGGCGAAGTTCTTATTGGTCTTATGTCTTGATTCTATAGCCATTATAGTTGTTTCAGGACAACTGTATAATCTCGCTCGGCTGCTACGTTCATTATCTTTACGGCATCTCCCACTGAAACAGCAGGGGAGGTGACTACCTTGATGGTTGGATCGGGCAGACCCTGCAATTTTGATTCAAGTACCATGCCAAGATCATCCAGAGAAACAGTTCTGCCATCCACAGTGATGCGGCTCCCGTTGTGAATGGTCACAGTTGGAACCTGTGATTCGCCCTGTATGGTGACCTGTCCGCGACTGGGCAGCAGCATTTTCAAAGCATTGGGTGCAATGAGCGTGGATGTTAGCATAAAAAATATCAGCAACAGGAATACAATATCGGTCATGCCCGACATGGCGAAATTATCAAGTACCCTGTTTCTGGGCTTAAGTGCCATTGTTTTTTATTTAACGGGTTCGTTGAGCAGATCGATAAATTCTGAAGTCCCTGCCTCCATGTTGTTAATCACCTTATCTACTCTGGCAACCAGTGTGTTATAAGCGAAGTAGGCAATAATCCCCACGGTAAGGCCGGCTACTGTAGTGATCAGGGCAGTATAGATCCCGCCTGAAAGTTGGCCAACATTGATGTTATTTCCTGCAGTGGACATTTGGTGAAAAGCCTGTACCATACCTATCACTGTACCCAGGAACCCGATCATTGGTGCCCCTCCTGCCACAGTTGCCAGCGTGGGCAGACCTTTTTCCAGCTTGTAGATTTCCAGGCGACCCACATTTTCAATGGCGGCATTCACATCATTCAAGGGACGACCTATGCGACTGATCCCTTTATCGATCATCCGGGCCACCGGGTTGTCGGTGGACTGACAAAGGGTATGGGCCGAATCGACCTTGCCATCAATAATGTAGTCCTTAATGCGATTCATAAAGTTCTGATCCACCGCGGCAGCCTTCTTAATGGCAAACCAGCGTTCAAAGAAAATATACACTGCGATAAAGCTCAGAATCACAATGGGAAGCATAACCCAGCCACCCTTAAGTGCAATGTCAATAAAAGATTCTGTGGAGGTTCCCTGTATGCTGCTGGTATCCAGATTGGTAACCTGAAGAATAATCAAGTTTTTCATGCGAGTTAAATTTCCGTCAAATATATGAAGTAAAACGGGATATACTCCAGTGTAGTATATCCCGTTATTAAAGATTTGGTTTTCTTATTAACAGCTGCTCAATCCCGGCTTAATGCAGAATGAGTGATTGTAAATAGTATACTGCAGCACCTGCCACATAACCGAGAAGAGCCAGCAAAGAGATCTTTTTCAAATACCAGATAAAGTCGATCTTCTCCATTCCCATGGCAGCCACACCTGCAGCTGAACCGATGATCAGGATACTTCCTCCGGTACCGGCACAGTAGGCCAGGAATTCCCAGAAAAGACCGTCCTGAACAAAGTTCTGTGCATATGCAATGGCTTCCGGATCTGTCAGTGCGGCAATGGATGCCGCATCTTCAATGGGATACATACCCATGGCTCCGGCCACCAGCGGAACATTATCCACTACTGCTGAAAGCACACCAATGGCCAGGTCAATGAGGAAGATGTTCCCCAGGTTCTCATCCAGCCATCCGGCCAATATATTTAACTGTCCGGCGCTTTGTAGTGCAGCCACTGCAGAGAGAATACCCAGGAAAAAGAGAATGGTCGGAGTATCAACTTTTTGCAGAATGTAGATCACCTTCAGGTTTTTCTTCACCTCCTCTGGTTTATTCTTATGCATAAGCTCGGAAACAAGCCAGATAATTGACAGAGAAAGAAGCATTCCCATATAGGGTGGAAGATGGGTTACGGTTTTGAATACGGGAACAAAGAGGAGTCCGCATACACCCATAATCAACATCAATCTGCGCTCAAAGGGCTTGGTATAGATTTTTTCGTTTTCATCGATCTGTGGACGTGTTACATTTCCTTTCTGAGTTATACTGAGAAGTGCCAGAGGAACAATCATGGTGAAAAGGCTGGGAATGATCACCCGGGTGATAATAGCAGCGGTGGTTACCTGATTTCCGATCCACAGCATAATGGTGGTGACATCTCCGATGGGCGACCAGGCACCCCCGGCATTGGCTGCCAGTACGACCATCGAGGCAAAGAACCACCTGGTTTCTTTGTCAGCGATCAGCTTCCTGAGCAGGGCTACCATCACAATGGTGGTAGTCAGGTTGTCCAGTGCAGCAGACATGAAGAAGGTCAGAATACTCAAAATCCACAAGAGCTTTACTTTCTTGGTGGTCTTGATCTTATCGGTAATGATCTTGAAACCATCGTGCTTGTCAATAACTTCAACAATGGTCATGGCACCCAGCAGGAAGAAGAGAATCTCTGAAATCTCACCCAGGTGATGGATGATCTCATTGTGAACGATAAAGTGGCGCATGGCCTCTATACCCTGTTCCCCATGATGGTCACCCGAGTGTGAAAAGCTATTCCAGGCCTCACTGAGTCCGGCCGTGAAAATATCGTACGCGCCAAAAATATACAGTACCCACAGCAAAGAGCCTATTGCCAAAGCCGGAACGGCCTTGTCAATATGCAATGGGTGTTCCAGGGCTATGGCTAAATACCCAAGAACAAACACTACTACCATTATAATAAACATGATACAATAAATTAGTTAGGTTTGGAAATAATAAGCCGCAAAGATAGTAAAGTTTTACTCTTCAGAATCCGGCTTCTTCGACTTTTTCTTTTTCTTTTTTCGATTGGAAAGTCCCTCCCTGTATCGGGCCATCAGTTGATTGAAATTGTCAAACTCTTCCCGGTAGGAAACACCAAATCCCTGTTTGTAGGGAGCGGTCAGGGCAATCAGTTCATCCCTGGACCGGTTAAAGGCAAGTACGCTCACGTTGTCTGTTACCTTGTATTCCACTTCGAAATCCCCCATGATATAGGGATTTCCTTCCTGCCCGCTGGAAGGATTGGTTTCCTGACCACCCACATCCAGGTTCCCGCTGATGATCACCCGGTCGTTCAGAAGCTGGGTTGAGAGTGCCACTTCCAGTTCCTGGGTACTTACCTGATCCCCCGGCCTGTAGGTGAATCCAATATCGAAATCGTCACTGATCTGGGAGAGCCAGTTACTCAGCTGGTTGGAAAGCAGCTCGCTGGCAGTTACCCCGGCAAAGGAACTGTTCATGGTACCCATGTTCTGAAGTCCATAGCCGGAGACGCTGTAGAAATCATTAATCACAAGCAAAGAAAGAAACTGCTTCATCAGCTCCTCTTCAGTACCTGTGGCATTGGCGAGAACACCCCGGGTTTCAGGATCTGCTGTAGGCATTTCAATTCCTGCAACAATGGTGGGGGACCTCAGGTCTCCCTGCAGATTCAGATGGCACTCCACAGGAATACGTTTCTTCATGGATTCAGCGTACTCATCAGAAGGATCTCCCTGGTAGAGATTGTATGGAGCAACCCTGGTTCCGTAGATGGCAGCCAGGTCAATGGTGGAGTTGGTTGGTGAACCATTGAAGAGAATTTTCCCACCCGGTTCAATCTCAAAACGCTTGTTAATCACATTCTGAAGAGTGAAAAGGTAATCCCCTTTCAACAGCTCCACATCTCCAAACATCCTGAGACCCTGGTTCTGGTCCTGAAAGATTCGCAGAGTGCCCCGGCCACTTGTTTTAATTATATCACCCACTTTGGGATCAAAGATTAACTGTACCGCCGCATCTTCGGTGATATTCACTTCCAGTTCCACTTTTAATTCCCCCATGCTTTTCTGGATGGGCAGGTCCAGTAATTCAAGGTCTGTCTCATGGATAAAAGTGATGAAATCTGATATTTGCACTTCCCTGGCATTGTACAGGGGCAGGAAGAGAGCCGTATAAGGTTCGGTGGTCGCGCTGACGTTTAAATCAATGTTTCTGCCCGAACCGTTAATTCTCACATCCCCTGAAGCAAATATGGTACCATAGAACTGATCGTTATGCACAGACCGGGTGTCCATACAGTTCAGATTATTGGCCGTAATCCGGATATTGGTATAGAAGTCCTTGAAGTGATTATTGGAAATGGTCCCATTAATAATGCCCGGGTTACCAAAGCGGTCCGTGGCAGTGAGGTTCTCAAAATAGAGGTTGTTGTTGTATATGCGGACCGGTTCATTGATTGTATACCGGGAATTGAGAAAGGAGATGGTGGCAGCTCCCTGGTTGAAGCCAATGTTTCCATTGAGCTTGGGTTGATCCAGCGTTCCATCCAGGGTCAGGGCCACATCACCTGTTCCTGAAAGATCCTCCAGTAGATTTTCAACATAGGGAGTAAGGGACTGAAGGGCAAATTCATTCAAACGGATTTCAAAATCTACTGCTTTGCCAGCGGGGGTAAATTCTCCATCAACATCAATGGTAAGCTTGTCGTCCAGATTTGATTGCAGCATCATCCCGATGGTCTTGCGGGAATCGTTCCATACTGCTTTCAGGGCGGTGGGCCCCATGATTTGATCATTGAAATACAGCGTATCCACATTCACATCCGAAAAGATGTAGGGATCTCCTTCGGTTTCCCGGAAGGTAAAGTTACCCGTAATGTTTCCGTGGAGACTTGCATTTATTCCGCTAAGGCTTGTCAGTTCATATAGATTCAGGTTTCTGAAATCCAGGTTGAACTCCTGGCTTCCCTCCGAGGCAATGCTACCATCTGCAATCATATGTTTGTCCAGACTTCGCATGGTCAGGCTGTCCACGTTCAAATAGTTCTTTGCAATCTGGATATCAGAGCGGTCGATGAACCAGATCTCGTTATTAATTTGAAGTTCGGAGGGCTCCATTTCAATATTAAAAGCTCTCTGGTCCATGACTGGATTGGACTGAAAAGCTCCATTGAGATTGATTTCCCCACTGTATCTCTTTTCGGATTGATTGCTCCAGTTTAGATGGAGATTGGCGGTGTCGTTCAGAGTAAAGAGGTGGAATTGCTGGTTTTCAAGCGCATAGTTCTTTCCATAAATCATGCTGTCGGATCGGAATTTAAAATCAAATTCCCCATCCACGGTTTTTGCAAGAAAGGATGCATTTGACCAGGATCCCGGACCAATCTCCAACTCCGGAAAAGAGCCAGTGGCGCCGTATTCTTCCTGTATGGGTATATAAGACCCGGAAATATGACTCCCCTCAGCAATCTGAATACTCGGAAAGAAAAAGTCCAGGATGGGATTCACACGGTAGAGGTCAACCTTGTAGGTGAAGTGATTGATTGTGTCGATTTGCGGTTCCTTACCGGGCAGATAGTTGACATAGAAATCAGCCATATTCTCCAGGGCAGCAGGTAGGGTGGTAAGCCGGAATTTGCCATCAATAGATGCATCGAATAAGTCTGACTTGATCTCAAGTGAAGTGGTGTCGGGGGTGCTGAGGGCACTGAGCCGAACATCGTATAGCTGTACCTGGTTTTCATTTCGTTCAAACAGGCTGTTTACAAGCCGGACTTCGCCATTTAGTTCATCCAGGGTACTGCCGGTAATATCGGTCACGATCCGGAAGGAGGCAAATGTATTCGGATCGTCCACACCCAGGTTCAGGAAATATGGACGCGAGCGGGCCACATCTGCCGTAAAATTGTACATGGGTACTTCGCCTGAAAAGTCCATTCTTCCCAGAAAATCCATCCTGATGTTGGGGTCACTGATGCTGAAACCTCCGTTGAAGGTGGTATTTGTAAAAGCTCCGTCCAGAGAAATATTGCTGTAGGCATACTCAGAAAAATAGAGGGTGTCAACGCTTCCTTTCAGATCAGCACGGATAGCACCATCGTTCAGGTTCCCATCCACCATCACATCCATGTCCAGTTGAGAAAGCAGCTCCTCCTGCCCCAGGAATTCACCCAGCTTAAAATCGCCCGTTCTGAGTTGCCCCTGAAAATCGATACCCGTGCTGCTATCGGGCTTAAAAGACAGGTCCATCAGCATGCGACCCATATCTGTCTGCATAAACCCCGAGGCCACAAAATTATCAGGATATCCCGTAAACTGACCCTTGAAATCAATGGTCCCCATATTGATCCAGGGATAGAGCGATTGTCTGCCCTGACCCCGTCTGGCCGAGATCAGCTGGTGCAGGGCTGGTACCGTGCTGTTGAATTCCCTGAAATTGAAGTCAAGAAAGGTGCTTTTAAAATCGGGAAGACCAATCATGGCAAAGTCAAAAGCCAGGGTACTTTGCTGGTCGAAAGTGATCTCCATTTCATCTCCTTTCAGGTCATTCAGCTTGCCATGAACCTGACCATCGAGGGTGAGCTGGTCAAGCAAGCTCATAGATGCAGGTATAAAAGTAAAGAGGTCCTCAATATTCACCTGTGAGTGAATTGATTCGAAAGTAAGGTCCACTTCTCTGGAGAAACCTTTGAAGCCCTGCCAGTCAGCAAAATCAAATCCCAGTATGGGTACATGGAGTTCAGAACCCGGGAGATCCACCTCCAGGTCATTAAAGTGCATGTGATACTTTCCGATGGTCATGAGTGTCTTCAGGTAATGAAACTCAAATCCGCATTTCTCCACACCTGCAAGGGAGATTATATTTATGCTTATGGTATCCATCTCACTGGTCAGGTCTTCCACCGTGATCTCCAGGTCCAGCATATCGAAATCCCGGAAATCAATCTCGGATCGCAAAGGTGGGTGCCCGCTTTTTGTCAGAGAAAACCAGCCATCGTTCATTATAATTTCATGTATGTGCAGCTTATTTTTCCGTTCAGGTGGAACATGTGGTTTTTTCCCTCGATCGATGATCACTCCAAGATTGACCCCGCCCTCGGGTTCAATGACCAGGTTCAGTCCGGCATTCTGCAGTGTTATTTTCCTGATTTCAAGAATTCCCTTATCAGGCCGGATCTGCTTGATCCGGATCTTGGTGAGCTCAGAGTAGATCAGCGTATCTCCATGCAGGTCTTCAATATACAGGTCCCTTATCTGCACTCGTTTGAAGAAGGTATAATTCACTGATGAGAGGGAGATGGTTGCCTGGAGTTCTTCGGAAAGCTGTTCGGCCAGAAACTGACTGACTTTTGTCTGGACCTGCCTGTTTTGCAAAAACAGTAATGAAAGGGAAGGAACTGCCAGAATAAGCAATACCACAATCAGTCCTATTTTCGCTATCTTTTTAATACTTTTGCACTTTCTGTTAATTCTAACACTGCAAAAATATAAAAAGTTGTCATGGGCACCGTAATTCTTGGAATTGAATCATCCTGCGATGATACATCAGCTGCTGTAGTAAGGGATCGCCAGCTGCTTTCCAATGTAATCGCAGGGCAGGATGTACATCGTTTATATGGGGGCGTGGTGCCTGAACTGGCTTCCAGGGCACATCAGCAAAACATTGTGCCCGTGGTGGATAGGGCAATAATAGAGGCCGGAATTTCCCGCAGCGACATCGATGCAGTGGCTTTTACGCGTGGACCAGGACTTCTGGGTTCCTTGCTGGTGGGAACTTCATTCACCAAAGGATTTACGGCTGCCCTGGATATTCCCATGATTGAGGTCAATCATCTGCAGGCACATATCATGGTTCATTTTATTCAGTCGAAGGAGTCGGGTGAATCCGCTCCGCGCTTCCCTTTTTTATGCCTGCTGGTATCGGGCGGACATACACAGCTGGTAGTGGTCCGGGACCACCACACCATGGAGATTGTTGGCAGAACCATTGATGATGCTGCCGGAGAAGCTTTTGATAAATGTGCCAAGCTTCTGGGTCTGCCTTATCCGGGCGGACCACATGTGGACCGGCTTGCAAAGGAGGGCGACCCACAAAGGTTCAAGTTTAATAAACCCAGGATAGAAGGATTTGACTACTCTTTCAGTGGATTGAAAACGTCTTTTTTATACTTTCTGAGGGACCAGTTGAAGCTGGATCCTGAATTTATTGAGAAGAACAGGGCTGATCTGGCTGCATCACTGCAACTTACCATTATTGAAATACTGCTTGACAAACTCAGGGGGGCCATGAAGCACACCGGAATTGACCAGGTGGCTCTGGCCGGGGGTGTTTCCGCCAATTCGGGCCTGCGGGCAGCCATGGAAAGGGAAGCGAAAAAACAAAACTGGGACCTGTTTATTCCACCTTTCAGTTATACAACTGATAATGCGGCCATGATTGCCATTACCGGATATTACAGGTACCTTGAGGGATATATCGCCTCCGATGATATTGCCCCTCTGGCCAGAATGTATTTCTGAGTCGGCCTGCAAATTGTTAGATAAAATGAAAATGATTTGCACTCGCTTGACGCAAAATTTACTATATTGTTCGTACTTTTTTGTAAAGGATGGACAAACTAGAATTTCAGCCTACTCAGAAGACACCATACGTTTTACTGGACCCCAACGGCAAGATTAAGTTTAAAGGCAGGTCCATCCCAGAGGATGTTTCGCTTTTCTATGAGGATATACTTGACTGGATCATTGCTTTTGCATCCACTCCACCTTCATTTACAGAAGTCGAGATTGAAATGGAGTATTTGAACAGCGGCACATCAAAATACATGCTCCGCTTACTTAAGAAATTGAAAGAAGTGGATAACGATGGTTACGACTTATCCATTAAATGGGTGTACGAGGAAGGCGATGATGATATACTTGAAAGGGGCGAGTACTATGCCTCCATCCTCGACCTGAACATCAACTTTGTTGAGATCGAATAAGTCCTTATTCCCTGTTCTTTTGCAATACCTGAGCCAGCTGTTTCCAGAAAGTCAAATGGAACAGGTAGGAATCACTGTTCTTTATGGCCTTCTGAAAATTAATGGTGCTGTTGCATCCCTGCGGGTGCTCTATTTCAGGATCGAATAGTCCCGGCTTCTCAGGGTGGAACTGAACGCCCAGCACATTGGGATAGCGGGTGTGCTGAATGGCTTCAATAATCTTTTCATCCATGGAGGTGGCTGCAATTTCCCATCCGGTGCCCAGCTTTTCTATGGCCTGGTGGTGTGAGCTGAGCACCAGGGGTGCCACATCCTTCTTAAATCCGATCCCACTTGTAAGCATCATCCCGGGCATGAGTGTGATTTTGTGGAAGTGATAGGAAGTGGGGTCTTCGCACCCCGTATTCAGATAATCCAGATAGTTCCGGTGCATCTGATCCCGCGGCAGGTCCAGTATATCTTCTGCCTGCCAGATCCCGTACAATTCGCTTGGTATATCCTGCACCATGCTTCCTCCTGTGGCCACATTCATGGTTTGCATTCCAAGACAGATCCCGCTAAGCAGGTAGCGGGGTTCCTCCTCCATGAAAGGAAGCCAATCCGGATCCTGACTGCCACCCAGAAGGTGAAAAAGATAGGATAGTTCCAAATAATGCCGGAAGGGATCGGTCACCCTGGTCAGCAGGTGAACCTCCTCTCCATAAGTGCATGGCGGAATATCCGGTCCACCCATAAAGAAAGCGCCCCTGGAGTTTTCAAAAAGCTTTTTGAACTGTGCACTGGCTTCGTGCTCGCCGTATATGTTTTCGGGTCCCAGCTCCCCTTTGATCTCCCTGAGACTGAATTGTGAATATTGTTCCTGATCCATATAGGCCAGGGCCTTACTGTAGTCATAGCTTTCTCCCGGATGGTAGACTCCCAGGATGTGATATCCATCCAGGGGGAACAGTCCTTCATCCATCAGCTTTTGAAAAACTTCAAGGTTGTAGGCAGTGGGATGGAAGAGCAGAACAGTATCCTGGGCTTTGGAAGAATGGCTGAGGGAGAGCAGCAGGATCAGGGCAAAAATACTTCGAATACCTTTCATTGATTAAGTGCGGCTTACTTTAGTATGGCAGAAAGTTGTTGTATAAAACTATTCAAATTTTCACGGGTCTCGTCATCAAGTGTTTTGAAACTCACACTTCCATTGTCAACTTCCTGCAGGAAGCTGGAAGCAAGGATGGCCCTGGAATAGTTGTTATCTATCAGATATTCAGAGTTCTTCACAGTGATACCCTCCCTGACTTTAACCACGAATTTTTTGAAATCGATGGTGGAAAAAAGATCTTCGGTATCCGGATAATCTTCCATGAACAGCATCTGCTTGCTGGCCAGGTCAATTTTATTGTCATACTGCTCTTTCATCAGTTTCTCATGCATATGCCTCTCTTCCGAATTGCCGAAATTTAGAATTACATAATCAATGCCCCAGCCCATCAGGATATTTACCATCATGGGAATACTCTCTGCACCTGAAGCAGGTAGAAAGTAGCATTCTTTTTCGAAACCTGTAAGAGCCACCACTGCTTTCATAAAATAGTAGGTAGCCAGGTCCTTTACAATGACGTTGTTGAAAGATTTAATTATTTCCTGCTGGTTTAACCGGGCACCCATGGTGGAGTAGATGGGGGAAAGGGTGTCGGCTGTGGCCGATTTGAGAGACCGCGCACTGTAGACCAGGGTTTCACTTTTCATATCGTCTTCAATGGCGCGTTGGACGGCCAGGATCCGGTACAACTTATTTACATCGATCAGATGAGGCGAATGAGTGGTATAGACTATTTGAATACGTTCCTTGATATCATCAAATACCTTCAGCACATCTTCCTGGGCCCTGGCGTGCAGACTTACCCCTGGTTCATCGATCAGCAGTACTTTGTTCCGCTGACTCTTATCCATGGCCGTAGCTTTCAATTCCAGGAAGAAAGATAAGAACCACCTGACCCCCCGACTTCGTTGCTTGGGGTAGAGCCTCTCATGCTCGTCTTTGATCCAGAATTCAATAAAGGGCTTTCCGCTTTTTTCTGGAATGGTATGGTCGTAATGGGATAGTTCAAAATTGATTTTTATTTTCTGGTTCTTCCCCACATTCTGTCTCCAGAAATCCTGGAAGTTCAGGGTGAGTTCGCCGTTCAGGTTCTCAATTTTTTGTTTCAGGATCCGGCTGGAGGGCTGCTGGAAAAAAGAGTACTCCAGTCCGGTAATGGTCAGGAAATTGATAGCAGCCTTGTAGCCTTCTGCGCGCCTGTTGGCCCTGATTATGTCTTCCAGGTCAATTCGATTGGGCAGGAGGGAGGAAAAATCTTCAAATAGTTCAAAGTCGGGAAGGATCTTAAAGATTTCATCTGCCAGTTCATTGGAGCTGTAATACTCCTTCATGGAATCCACTTCCTTTCGGGCGGCCTTCAGGGCTTCATCAATGCCCTTGCCCTCAAACACAAATTCCAGGGCAAGCAACTGCATGCGCTGCCTGTCATTTAAGGTGCTGATTTCATCTTTAAGTTTCTCGATATCGGTACGGTATATCTCCTCCTTGATCTCTGCTGCGCGCTGCTCTCTTTCGGTGGGGTACATGCCGGTCATCTGAATCAACTGCTTCAACTGCTCCTGAACAAGCGAAAGGGCCTCTCTTTTTTCTGACATTTCGTCCAGGATATCCTTCAGCTGCTTGCTTACCTGATTCTTCTCATCCAATGCATCCAGAATGTCTCTCTTCTCGTCCTGCTTGTTTTTTTTAAGCTCAAGGGTTTCCTTTAACTTTGAGAACATCTCTTCTTCCAGTTCCAACTCTTTCCTGAGCTCCTCTTTTCGTTTTTTGGATGGAAATTTCCTGATGTTTCTTTTGATCTCATTCATTCTGAGTCTGACGGTTTCCACCTTTTCGGAGGTCCAGTCAGTCTCTTCCTGGACTTTATTCAGTTTTTTGGAAGCAGTGGCAATATCACGGTTCAGATGCTCCAGATTCTCCATGACCTTTTGTTCCCTTTTCATGAAAAGGTCAAGGGTTTCATTGAAGACTTCCTGCAACTCGTCGCCCATCTCCATATGAGAATCCATATCATCTTCCCATCGCCTGGTAAGCGAAACAGTTTCCACACTGGTAATCAGCTTGCGGATTTCCGGATTCAGTCTTCGTTTATCGATGCGATTCTCAACTTCTGAAAAATTAAAGTTAAACTTACAGCTCACCACCGGGAGGGAGAGATCGCTTCTGAGCATATCCTCTATCAGCCTTCCATCATGAAAGGCCTTGAGTGCCTCAAGTATGGAAGTTTTGCCCGATTCGTTCTGACCGATCAGGCTGGTAATGTTGTCATGGGCCAGCTGATGCCAGCCGGTATCCACAATGGATCTGAAGTTTTGAATTCTAAAAGAAACCAATTGCATGTTTCCTGCTTTATATAAATCTTATCCCGAAAATCAATATGTCGTCGACCTGCGTCTGATCTCCCTTCCAATCTGCCATGACCCGGTCAAGCTCATTTCTTTGCTCTTCCATGGTATGGTCCGATATCCTGATCAGTAATTCTCTTAACGGTCCATATTTAAATTTCTTGTTTTCGGGTCCGCCAAACTGATCCGGATAACCATCGGAAAATAGGTATACGATATCGCCCGGCTTAAGTTGCAGAGTATGGTTGGTAAATGAATTTTCTTCTATGGCATCGACTCCCACAGGCATTTTATCTGCCTTAATTTCGGTAAGTACCTTATTGCGTATATGATAGAGTGGATTGTTGGCTCCTGAATATTGCAGTTCACCAGATTTGGGATGAAACACACAGAGGGCCATGTCCATGGCATCTTTGTTTTCCAGCTCATAACCCCGCTGGTGCAGAGCTTTCATTACCCTTTCTCTCAGCAGGTTAAGGATCCTGCTGGAGCGGATGGGCCCCCTGATGCTGAGGATCTCGTTCAGAAAGGAGATTCCCATAATACTCATCAATGCACCTGGTACACCGTGCCCGGTACAATCGCCGGCTGCTACCACAATATAGTCCTCCTTTCTGGAGCAGTAATAGAAATCACCGCTCACAATATCCCGTGGCTGATGGAAAATAAAGAACTCTTTCAGCATATTCTCCATGATCTTCTGGTCCGGCAGCACCGCCCGCTGAATAAAACTGGCATATTTAAGGCTTGCCATCAGTTCCCTGCGCTGATCCAGCAGGTTTTCCCTTGAGAGTTTGATTTCTTTCAATTTTCGTTGATTCTGAGTCCCATTACCAGGATGTCGTCGATCTGACCGAGATGACCCATCCAGTCCGATAAGGCTTCTTCCATGGCTGCACCCTGATCCTTCAAGGGAACTGACTGCAATTCAAGGATTAGTTTTTTAAAGTTTTTGGACATGTATTTCTTTCCTGCCGGTCCGCCAAACTGATCTACGAAGCCGTCAGAAAACATATAGATGTTATATCCTTCGTTTTTAAAAACCGGTGCCTGGAAGGGCTGTTCTTTTTCAGAAATACCGATGGGCATCTGATCGGCCCGGATTTGAAGTAATAAGTGTTTGTCGTCGTACATGGCCCCCCTGGGCAGCTCCAGTTCCAGACCTTTGTTCAACTTTGCCTTTTCATGCCGCTTCAGTTTTCTGACCAGGTACAGAGAGTTATAGGCACCCGAATACTGGAACTCCTTGCTTTTAAGATCGATACTGACCATGGCCAGGTCCATTCCATCCTTGCTTGATTCCATGCCCTCCGTACCCGATTGCTTCAGGGAAGTAATCACATGTTCACGCAACTGTCCCATGATTTTGCTTGTGGCAGTTGTCTTCGATTTGATCACGATTTCATCCAGAAAGGTCATGCCCAGCATGCTCATAAAGGCTCCGGGAACGCCGTGTCCGGTACAATCAGCTGCCACCACTACCAGTTTTCCCCCAATGGCACCCACCCAGTAGAAATCACCACTTACTATGTCTCTTGGCTTAAAAAGAACGAAGTGTTCCACCTGGTAGGCATCAAGCAACTTAAGGGATGGGAGCAGGGCCTGCTGAATCCTGCTTGCATACTCAATGCTGTCGGTCAGCTCCTCTTTCTGTCTCCTGATCTCAGCGGTTCGCTCTTCTATAACGGACTCAAGCCTGATGTTTTCCTGCTTGAGGCGGCGGGTATAGAGCTTGATAATTACATAGACCAGGAAGGCAGTCAGAAAAATGTAAGCCATATAGGCCAGAAAATGTGCATACCATGGCCTGAGTATACTGAAGGACCAGCTGGCCGGAAGGCTTTCCACCCCATAAACATTCCTTGCCTTCAGAAGCATTGTATAATGGCCGTACTTCAAATTTGTAAACTCCTGGAAGGGAAGCTTGCTCCAGGGCGACCAGGTTTCCTCAAATCCCTGGAGTTTATAGCTGTACTCCACTTCTTCCTCCTGTTCAAAGAAGGGTGCTGCCCAGGAGAAGCGGATGTGGTTGAGCTTGTAGCTGATATGAGGAATACTTTTCCTGTCCTGTGAGGAGCTTATGTGGGTGTTGCCATAGCTATCCAGATCAAAGTTAGTACCCATGAAAACCACAGAATCGTTCCCAATGCTTACACGCCTGATCAGCGCCTGGAACTTCAGGGTATCTCTTCTGGAAAACTCCTTATCAAACTGGTAGAGCCTGTTTGATTTCCCAAACCAGATGTCACCTTCAGGATCGTTGTAGAAAATGTCAACAGAGGTGTTTTCCAGCCGTTGGAATGCTTTTTCCTGAATTAGCCGGAGCTTTCCATCTTTTTTACCTGCTACCAGTTCCGTCCAGTCACCGGAACTATTTTCAAAAGAAAACCAGTAATCACCCTCAAGGTCCCGGTGAAAGGCCATGATCTGGTTCTTGCCAGGGGGAAGAACACTGTTGTAGAAGGTGTCCCGGTAAAAGGAGTCCCTGAAGTAATTGTACCTGTAGAAACCATCGCGGGTACCCAGCAGCACCTCCCCGGTTTCAGGATCAAGATAGACCTGGTTGTTTACTTCGGAAGGCAGGCCATGGCCCTGGTCCATAAGCTTTACGGTGGCCATTGCGGGATGCTCAATATCTATCCGGGCCACTACAAATTCTGAACTGCCCCAGAAATATCCATATTTGTCGATGCACTTTTTCTGCAGCACTACATTTTCGGGAAGCTTGTCAATCCGCATAAATTCTTCCCATCTTCCCCTGGAATACCTCAGGCCAACAAGCTGGTTTTCCCCGGCAAAGATCCTGTTCTGATGTTCCGGATCCTGCAGGAGGAACCATCCGGAATACTCCCACCTGCTCCTGGGTTCTGCTTCCGGGGGATTGCTAATCAGATCCTCCATCCTGGTGACGCGCATTTGCTGGTCCACCACAAAAATACCATTCTCCGTTGAGGCCAGCAGAAAAGCCCTGTGGGCTGTGGGTTGAAAGAGAAATAACTGGCGAATGATTTCAGCACCAATGACAGGCACCTGAATGAATTCAGTTCCAACGGAAGATGAGCTTTTATAGTAGAGACCTTCGAATGTGGATATGAAAAGTCGTCCGTTAAAGAATTTTACATCGGTAATAAATCCACCAAAACCGGACATCTCGGTAAAAACACGAAAGGGATTTGCAGGTTCCAGTTTACTGATGCCCATGAAATTTGGGATCCATAATGGACTGGAACCTTCCATCCGATCGTTGTAAAAAACAGAAGGTACCTGCTCGTCAATGAGCCCCTCATTTTCACCGATTAGCTCACGTGCCTGTCCCTCCCTGTTAAGAATAACCACCCCACTGTTAAATGTGGATACCACAAAGTCCTCCTGGAGGGGCCGGATGAAGGTAATATTGCCATTTGCCAGGAATTCATCCAGATCCGGATCTGCAAAATCTCTTTCCACAAGGCCGGTTTCAGGATTATACAGATACAGCCCGAAAAAGAATGAACCCACCAGGAGGCGGGTACTATCATATCGAACCAGCCCGGTAATGGTAAGTGCCTTAAATTCATCACCACCAGGCAGCTCAACAAATGCTCCATCCCGGAACTTCAATAGTCCTTTTTCAAAATCGGAGAGATAGAGGGTGCCGTCAACCATAAAAGAATAGAGGGCATGCTCGCTTGTTTGAAGGATGGAAAGCTCTTTACTGGAGGTGTCAAAAACGAAGATATACTCAAAGGAGCAAAAGTATACTTTTCCCTGGTGAAAATAGCTTCTTCGGACTCCCGTAAAGGAATAGAGTTCCGGATCCAGCGTGTCGGAGATGGAGCGGTATTGCATGTCTCCAACCAGGTCAGGAGCCAGGTAACCAAATTCAGAATCAGCACCCACGTATACCACACCATCGTCTCCGCATACCATGGAGAGGACCATTGGATCCTCGGGAATAGGGATCATGCGCCATTCAACTCCATCGTATTCCAGGACTCCTTTGTCGTTGTTCCCTACATAGATGATTCCCCTGAAATCCTGGGTAAGGCACCAATTCTGTTCACTACCCTTTGTAATGGCATGTGGATAGTTCGTAACAATGGGTACCCCATTCCTGTTGGCTTGTGCAAACAGAACGTTTGCTGCCTGGAGGCAGAGCAGAATTGCAGTGAACAGGAAATGCTTGCCCATAAATGAAACTTTAGTTCTTAAAAATAACTAAATCTTTTTTCCTGCATCTATTCCAGCAGTTGCACGTCAAAGATGCCTCCTTTTACAATATAGCAGGGGGAACCGCATTCCGCACCTGCATTATAGAGTTCCATATCATCCGCATCAAAGGCTTCAATAATCCGGTCACCGGATCGGTAAGAGGCTCTGACCGTATAGCTGCTGTTTATTTTCGAATAGAGATAAAACTCCTCAGTTGTGGCTGTATCCTGCCAGTCGATCACCCCATCTTCGTAGGCGCCCAGGTAAAAGGTAAGAGGTACCGAATCGTTTTCAGCATTGATGGTAAGCTTAATAATCAGATCGGCGCTGTCTGGAGCATAGCCATAACAATCATCACAATCCACAGACAACATCCAGTCTTCCGGTTCACAGGCCGTAAATTTTCCTGAAACCAGGATCAGCAGGGCCACTGCCAGTAGTTTAATATGTAATCTCTTTCCCCACATATTCCTTACGTTTCATTGCAATTCTGGCGAAAATTGTAATATTTATCTTCCAGGCTCCTTCAAGGAGGGTTTTATAAGTATAACGTTCTGCTCCGGCTTTTATACCGGCCCACTCTCCCTTCATGTATAGGCCGGCCGAAAGAGCCAGGGAGTAGTTTACTTTCTGATAATCAGTAATCCCCCTGTAATTCGGCATGGACAGCATGCCATACAGTCCACCATAGGCACCATACTCCATGCCCGATTTGTCACGCATAAAGGCCAGGTTCTTGCCTGCTCCAAGAGTCCAGGCCCAGCGTGATTCCCTGTACTGGTGGATCAGTTCATCATCGATTTCAAGCTGTACCTTCCGGTAGGTGGGGCGGAAATCGAATCCTGTTTCTGCGAAGAGACCATACTTATAGTCCACCACCGATAAGCGGATCTGCATCATATGTTCCGTGCTGTTGAAGGAGTTGCCCCATCCCAGGTTGAGCTCCGAAAAACCGGGTCTGGGCGATTGATGTGCCCCGGCATCCTTTAAAATCCTGAGGATTTGCTTGTCGCCCTGCTGCCGGGCCAGATCGTGGAGATTCTTACCCTTTTTTATGGCATGATTTACATTGGCTCCGCTGTCAATCAGGAGTTTGGCCAGGCTATCCTGACTGAAGAAAACCGCATGGCATAAAGGTGTGAAATTCTGTTTGTTAACCTTTTCCAGCCCGGCTTTGTATTCAAGCAGCAAGCTGCCGCTTATCAAATCACCCATTTGAGCAGCAATCATCAGGGGGGTGTTATTCAGCTTGTCCCTGCCATCCGGATCGAGTCCGTTTTGCAGCAGTACATCACTGGTCTCAGTGTTACCAAAGAAGACCGAAGTCATCAAAGCCGTATTTCCATCCCTGTCTCTGATGGAGTCGGAGGCTCCATAAAACAAGAGCAGATCGGCAATTTCATAATTATTTATAGCCGCCGCATACAGGAGTGCCGATCCCTGGTAGCTGTCCCGGTGATCGGGATCTGCTCCCTTTTCCAGCAGGAAGTGGGCCACATCAAAATGATTGTTAAGTACTGCTATAAGCAGGGGAGTGGTTCCTTCCATATGGCTAAGCTCCGGGTCGGCCCCGTTCAGAACCAGAATCTTGACCAGCAGGAGGTCGCCGCTTTCAGCTGCAAACATCAGAGCAGACATGCCTCCTTCAGCTTCGGCATCTGGATTGGCCCCCCTTTGCAGAAGCATCAAAACTGCCTTATGTTCCCTTTTCAATACAGATTCAACCAGGTTCCAATCGTCCTCTCCCGCTCTGAAGAAAGAAGTATCCACCGCCTGTGCTTCCTCCAGTTCCTGGGCGAAAACACCTGGTACGCCCAGAGTAGTTATTAGGACTCCAAGCAGCAGCAGGATGCCTATGTTGTTGATCGCTTTTTTATCCACCTGAACGCTTCACTTTGAACCCTTTTTCCTGAAGCAGCTTGATTAAACGTTCCCTGAAATCTCCCTGGATCAGTATTTGGCTGTCACTCACAGAACCTCCAACACCACAGCTGCTTTTTAATTCCTTAGCCAGGGCTTTAAGGTCCTCTGTCGTCCCGATAAAACCTTCCACAAGAGTAACTTTTTTCCCTTTCCGGTTCTTCTTGTCCAGACTCACATATAGCATTTGCTGCTGAGGAGCTAAGGTTTCCTTTTCTTCCTCGTCTGCTTCAAATTCAAAATCCGGGTTGGTTGAATAGACCATCCCCAGTCGCTTCTTCCAGTCATTATCCATGCTAAGGCTTCGCTGATTGCAGCATAAATATCAGAATTTATTTCTTTAAATTAGGTGAGTCATCTTAAAACCTTATTAGCATGCGAGCAATATTTATAATCACCATTGCCAGCCTTCTGATCTTTTCATCCTGCAAAAAGCATGGCATGAGGGTGGAATCCCCCGACGGAAGAATCAGGGTTTCCCTGGGTGTCGATGTAAATCAGTCATTTACCTATAGCGTAAGCCTGGACGACAAGCTTATGGTCCGACCGTCTGCCATCACATTGAAATTCAAGGAACAAGCTGATTTTGGAGAAGGACTGGATATGGAGCTCATTTCCAAATCATTTACCGATGAAACCTGGAAACCACTTTGGGGTAAAACCGCTGAGGTCAGGAACCATTACAGAGAGTATATATTCCGATTGAGTGAAGGGACACAGGATGCAAGATATCTTGATTGGATCATACGGGTGTTCAACGATGGCCTTGCTTTTCGTTACAGCTTTCCCGAGGATTCAGGTTTTGGCGACTTTAAGCTGACTGAGGAGCTTTGCCAGTTTAATCTGGATCCTTCAAACAAAGCATGGGCCACCAATCATGAACACTATTTTTCCAGCCAGGAGCATACCTACGATGAGAGGCCGGTTGGGGAAATTGGTGGTGATGAGCTCATTGGTTGTCCCCTTCTGGTGGAGGTGGACCAAAGTGCCTGGCTTTTGATCAGCGAGGCCGATCTGACCGACTGGGCCGGTATGTATTTCAGGGCTACGGAAGAGACCCCCGGAACCCTGATCTCTTCCCTGTCTTCCCTGAAAAGGGATCCGGCAGTGAAGGTGGAAGGGAGCTGTCCGGCCATCTCTCCGTGGCGGGTGATCATGGTGGGGGATACACCGGGAACGATTATAGAGTCTGATATCATAGCCAACCTGAATGACCCGGTGGAATACGAAGATGTAAGTTGGATCAAGCCCGGTTTAAGTGCCTGGGATCGCTGGTGGTCCGGTGATTATGGTCCGGATGCCGGATTTGAGCTGGGGATGAACAGCTCTACAATGAAATATTTCGTGGATCTGGCCCATGAGATGGGGTGGGAGTATATGATTGTGGACTGGACCTGGTATGGGGAGGTGTTCAGCACTGTTGACGGTGTTCAGGGACCAAATCCGGATGCGGATATTACAACACCAATTGATGAGGTGGATATTGAAGGAATCATTAAATATGCCGGGGAAAGGGATGTGAAGATTATTCTCTGGGTACTTTCCATGCATCTTGACCGGCAGATGGATGAGGCTCTTGCAAAATATGAGGAATGGGGAGCTGCCGGCATCAAGGTCGATTTTATGGACAGTGAAGACCAGGACATGGTCAACTGGTACCATAGTCTGGCCCGAAAAGCGGCAAAGCACCACCTGGTCATTGATTTTCACGGGGCCTACAAGCCCACAGGAGTTTCAAGGACTTTGCCCAATATGCTCACCAGGGAAGGAGTGCTGGGTAATGAATATACCAAGTGGTCGGACCTGATTACCCCGCGTCATACGGTAACCCTGCCTTTTACCCGCGGGGTATTGGGAGAGATGGACTTCACTCCGGGTGGATTTAATCATGTGCACCCTGAAAATTTCAAAGCAGTGGGCTCCTCTGCACCAAACCCCATGGTGATGGGAACCCGTTGCCATCAGCTGGCCATGCTGGTGGTCTATGAGAGTGTATTTGGAGTTGTTTGCGATTCGCCTTACAATTACAGGAATCAGGCGGGAAGTGATTTTTTAAAGCTGGTGCCTTCAAGCTGGGATGAAACACGGTTTATCAGCGGGTACCCGGGGGAGAGCATTGTAATTGCACGACGTTCCGGAGATCGGTGGTATGTGGGCGGAATGAGCAATGAGGAGCCCAGGGAGCTTGACATTTCCCTTGATTTCCTGGGAGAGGGAAGGCATGTGGCTACCCTCTGGAAGGATGCTGAGGACACCGCAATGCATCCGGCTCATTTGATAAAAGAGGAAATCGCTGATCTGACCAGAGATGCAAGCCTGAGCATTGAGATGGAGAAGGGAGGGGGATTTGTAATGATCGTGGATTAATTGCCCAGTTCCAGCTGGTTCCGAACCAGGTTGAAATAATGCCCCTTCTTTGAGATCAGGGTATTGTGCCTGCCCTCTTCCACAATACGTCCCTGGTCAAGTACAATGATCTGGTCTGCATTTTTAACGGTGCTCAGGCGGTGAGCCACAATAAGGACGGTCTTGCCCCTGAAAACCAGCTGCAGATTCTCCATGATCCGTCTCTCGTTATTGGCATCCAGGGCACTTGTTCCTTCATCCAGGAAGAGGAAAGCGGGATTTTTGTATATGGCCCTGGCGATAAGAATCCTCTGTTCCTCGCCTCCGCTGAGGGTCAGCCCCTCCTGTCCGACCACGGTATTGTAACCCAGGGGCAGGCGGTCAATGAAGTCATCCATGCAGGCCATTTTTGCGGAATAGAGCAGTTGTTCAGCATTAATATCGTGTTCGCCCAAGGCGATATTTCTGGCAATGGTATCGGAGAAGATATAGCCATCCTGCATCACCACACCACACTGTCTTCTCCAGAGATCGGGCGACATCATCTGAATATTCATATCACCCGCCCTGATATCTCCTTTTGCGGGAGGATAAAATCCAAGGAGTAGTTTGAGAAGTGTGGTCTTTCCACTTCCACTAACTCCAACCAGCGCTGTCACGGTATCTTTTTTCAGACTGAGATTTATATCTTCCAGCACATTGCGCTGAATGGCGCCCGGATAGGTAAACTCCAGCTTGTTGACTGATAGTTTTTCTATGGCCGGAAGCACTGTAATACCGGTTTCATGCTGGTATTCATCTTCAGATTCATGAATCTCACCCAGTCGTTCCAGACTGATTTTTGCGTCCTGTGCCTTATGAAAGAAGGAGATCATCTGTTCAATGGGTCCGTTCAGCTGTCCCAGTATATAACTGATTGCCAGCAGGGTTCCAAGTGTCAGATTGCCATTTAACACGGCGATGGCAGCTGTCACATTGATCAGGATGTTTTTTGTTTCATTAATAAAAACCCCTCCGGCTTCCTGGTACTGGTTCAGTGAGAGGGACTTCATGTTGACGCGGAACAGACCAGCCTGGATATCTTTCCATTCCCATTGGCTGGATCGTTCGGCATTATTTAATTTAATCTCCCGGATTCCGTGAATAATCTGTATAAGTTTACTCTGATTCTCTGCCATCTTTGAGAAATACTTCTGATCGAGCGTTCTTCGGCGTTTCATAAAAACAAAGATCCACAGGAAATAGAGCAAGCCCCCTGCCAGGAAGATCAGCAGGATCTTCAGGCTGAATATGGCGAGGATGATGGCAAAGACCACCAGATTGACCATAGAGAAGAGAATGGTAAGCGAGGAGGTGGTCATAAATGTCTCGATTCTCCGATGGTCGCCTATGCGTTGCAGGATATCACCCGTGAGCTTGGTATCGAAGAAGCCCACCGGTAGTTTCATCAGCTTGGTGAGGAAATCGGAAATCAGTGATATGTTGATCCTTGCGCTCAGGTGAAGCAGGATCCATCGCCTGATAAAATCGATCCCCATCTGGGATATGATCAGAACAAACTGGAAAAGCAGAACCAGGTAGATGAAATTGAGGTCCTGGTTGGTAATCCCGAAATCCACCATGGACTGAAACAGGAAGGGGAGCAGAAACTGAACAATACTCCCAAGAATCAAACCCAGCAGAAGGTGGTACAGGTAACGCCGGTAAGGTGCCAGGTAGCGGAACAGGTAGCGGAACCCGCTTTTCTTCACGGGTTCATCATCCTGGTTCAGAAAATCAGGGGTAAGCTGCAGCAGCAAAGCCGACCCCTTTGCTTCGTCCTCCTTCCGGGTGCTGATCCAGTTCTTCAGAAACTCTTCCCTGGTATAAACGATATGTCCGAAGGCAGGATCGGCCACATATACCTTGTCCTTTCGGATCTTATATACGACGACAAAATGCTTTTGCTGCCAGTGAACGATCACTGGCAGAGGGGCCTCTGCCTTAAGGCGCTCCCAGGTGAGAGAAACACCCATGGTTTGCATGCCAATTTCTTCAGCTGCCCTGGCGATGCCGAGCATCGATACGCCTTCCCTGGTCAGGTGGCTTTTCTCCCTGAGTGTCTGAAGGGTAAAATGTTTACCATAATGACGGGCCACCATTCTCAGACAGGTGGGTCCGCAATCCATGGCGTCAAGTTGCTTGTAGAAAGGAAATGAGGGCATATGCTACATGACTTATGCCCCCTAAATTAAGAATTATTTTAACAAAACCTTTTCCAGTTTAAGGGCCTCAGACTGGTAGGGCCCCTTTTGATCAGTCAGGGGATGGAGTTTGTCCCCTGCTTCCTTCCGCCTGTCTGATTTAATGAGGGCCAGGCTTGTGTACCAGGTAATGCTCTGTTCCAGCACGTCCATTCTTCCTGTCTCTTTTTCCGGGATCAGCGCCAGGACCTCCTGCTGACGATCCAGTTCCATGGCTGCCAGCAGGTAATAAAGCAGGATTAGTTTGTTTCCTGTATCCTGCCTGAACTGAAGCGAAAGGAGCTCCATGGCTGTCTCATAGTTTCCTTTGCGGTATTGGACAAGTCCGGATTCGGTTTTTCCACGTGTGTCCTGGTTGTATGCAAGCAGGACCGGATCCTCAGCCGGATTAAAAAACCTGGACATAATTTTGTCGTTTCCAGGACGAAGAGGAAGCAGAATAAGCATCATGACAAGAATACAGGCCGCTGCAGGGGGGATATACCACCAGATCCGCGATCTCGCCTTTGGGGAGTCAAGTGCCGGAGCATCATGGCTCATGGCCTCCAGGAGTTTTTCTTTGAAAGCCTTATCATCTCGTTTCTTCAGTTGATCACGGATCAATTCATAGGCTGCACGATGCTGCTCGTAGGCTTCTTTTAACTCAGGCCTGGACTCCAGCTCCTTTTCAAAGGCGGCCGATTCTTCCAGGCTGAGGTCGCCCGACAAATATTTAATAATAAGATCAACGTAGCTCATTTTTCAGTCGTTTAAATAGGGGGTCGTTCACAATCCTGTTGATCAGGCTTTTCTTGCATCTGTATTTCCTGTCAGCTGTGTGGTGAAGATCCTTGTAATTCATGGCCGTACGGATATCTTCCACACTGAAATTATTGAAATACATGGAGAGGATCTTCTGGCAATCCTTGCTCAGGGCCTCAAAGTGTTTGTTAAAAAGATTGGTCATGTGATTCTGTAGCAGAGGATCATCTGCAGGACCGGGATCATTTACCACAAAGGTATGTTGACGAAGTTTTTCGGCGCGTTGCAGGTATTTCTTTCGTTCCTGCATCCAGATATTTTTACAGATCGCATAGAGATAGGTCCCGAATTTGCAGCTCAGCTCCAACTCATTTGCCTTGATTCGCTTGTATACAATGATCATGGCATCCTGAAAAATATCCCTGGCCTGGTCCCTTGTCCCCTGGTTGTGTATGATGTATCCTTCTACTATGGGATAGTTTTTCTCATATACATGCCGGAGGATGGATGAATCGTGGTTTCTGATCCCTGTAATCAAATCGCTATTGGAGGGGTGTTTCATTCTTCAGCATTCAAAAAAAAAGGCAGGTGAAGATAATTCACCTGCCCGGGTAGTAATAATTTTAGTTAGCAAGCAGAAAAGAGTTGGTCCTTTTCCAAAAGTGCTGTTTACAAATATATGTGATTTAATATTTAACACCGGCCCGATTCTATGTTTTGTAACACAAGTACCCCTTGATGTGCTCAAGGGTGGCCATATCAGCGTATCATTCAGACTTTTTTTCGTTTTTTTTTAAAATGGAAGATCCGAAAGATCCACATTGCCTCCGGATAAGATTACACCTACTTTTCTGTTTTTGAACTCGGTACTGTTCCTGAACATGGCTGCCACGGCCACAGCACTCGAAGGTTCTATGATAATTTTCATGCGTTCCCATATGAATTTCATGGCCTCAATGATCTCACTTTCTTCCACCCTGATGATTTTACTGACCAGCTTTTGGATGATGGGAAAATTCTGATCACCAAGCTGGGTTTTTAATCCGTCAGCAATGGTAAGCGGGTTGATGCTGGGCTGTATCTTACCGGTTTTCAAAGAAAGATAGGCATCATCGGCACCGAAAGGTTCTGCTCCAATGGTTTCTATATAATAATGCAGGTGATTGACTGCCAGTGCGGTTCCAGCCAGAAGTCCGCCTCCTCCCACCGGGGCGATGACCACATCCAGTTGCTCCGCCTCCTTTGCAAGCTCCATGACTGCGCTTGCATGTCCAAGTATGACATTCATATCATTGGAGGGATGGATGAAGGTTGCACCCTTTTTCTTCTGCTCGGCCAGCATGGTCGATTCCCGGCTCTTCAGTGTAGGTTCACACTCAATGATCTGGGCCCCATATCCTGCAACCGCATCTCGTTTGACAGATGGGGCATTTGAGGGCATAATGATATAAGCCTTGGTATTCAGGGCACTGGCAGCAAGGGCCAGGGCAGCAGCAAAGTTACCTGAAGAGTGGGTTATTACACCACGGGCACGCTCGTCCTCCGATAGCTGTAAAATGGCATTTATGGCTCCTCTTATCTTAAAAGCACCTCCCCGCTGGAAGTTTTCGCATTTAAAATAAACGGTGGCTTTGAGCCTCTTATCGATGGTGGAGGAGGTGAGCACCGGAGTATTGTGTACATAGGGGGCGATTCTTTTGACAGCCGCCTGTACCTCTTTAAGCGCAGGGATCATAGCAACACATTTTAGTGAACAAATACCAATATCTATAAATATATGGTACTTTAAGGAAAAAGTAAAACTTTACCTGCTAAAGCGATATCTTATGGAAAGGCCAAAATCGAGCCAATCGGGTTCAAGCACGGCATAAACATTGAGCATGGGTTTCCAGTCCAAACTGAAGTTCAGGGGCAAATCCCTGAGGGTATACTCGATACCTGCCACTGCGGCCAAACCTATGGAGAATTCTTCCTCCCAGTCTCCCCCGAAGGCTCCGCCTCCCAGGTAAACAAATGTTCTTGTATTCTTTTTAAAAGGCTCCAGGTGGTATTCATAGAGAGCCGTGAGATTAAAACCATGGCGGTTGTATAAAACATCCGCTTCAAAGGCCGACATCCTGTGTAGCAGGAAACCTTTGTAGCTGATACCACTTGAATATCCGGCACGAATACCAGCTGAATGCATGTAGGGCTGGGCCTTCAGCTGCAGCTGGCAGGCAGAGGCAATGAGTATCATTGCCACAATAATAAAAAACATGTGAAATGACTTCTTCATCTTTTTTCTGTATTAATTGCTTGTTCCAGTCTGCCCCCGCTAACTTCGAAGGTCGTTTCTGCATAGGATGGTATTATAAGTCCCGGGGGAAGATAGTTGCTTTTCAGGATGGTGGTCTCAATCTTTACCCGCTGACGGGAGATGCAACGTACTAGCCATCCGGTTTCCGGATCCATCTGGAAATCATAGGTCTGACTTCCGGAAACAGCCGATTTTACATCACCCATCCCTGTGGTTTCATGAAACTCTTTTATGGAGTTTAGCATGCCCAGTCCCTGGATCACCAGCATGTCCTCTGTGGTTTTGGTCAGAAAGTAGCGGTTAACCATTTTCACTGCTTTGGTATTAAAATAGTAAGTTATGTCGTTGGTCCAGTTACTCATGGGATTCATGACCGGATAGATATTCAGAAAGAGATTGCACATGCTTCGAAATGCATTGGGACCATAGGCTTCCTCCAGTGTTTTCATAATTACCTGATGTTCAGCGCTATCATTTACCTGAAGAGATGCCAATGGCGAAAAGAGTTGCTCCAGGCCCTCAAGTCTGACTATTTCCCCCCGTGTACTCATCACCAGTTGAAAAGATCCCTGTTCAAGCAAATCCACCATCTCTGAAAGCAAGGGATCCTTCCCTGAGGCTGAGCTGATATCGATGTCCAACTGAGGAGCCAGCATGGAGATAAGCAGTTCACGGTATTGCACACTCATGCAGAACTGGCCGGAATTATCGATGGAATCCACCCTGAATTCCAGTTTTGTCAGGTTGTAGAAAGATATTTCTTCACTGTCGATGGATTCGGAGTGGGTGCTTTGTTGCAGGTCCGATTCCAGGTAGTAGGTTTCACCTGGCTGCAGGGTGTAGCTTAGCCGGGTTTCCTGGGCCAGCATGTTAGCAGGCTGTATCAGAAGCAGGATCAGGGCTATGATTAAATATGAGTCTTTCATCCGTGGATAAAAGTAGCAAATATTGTTACAATACATTTTGTTATTCAAATAACAATATATACATTTGTGCTCACTGAGAAGTTGGTATATCCGACTTCAAGGTGTCATTAATCATCTGATCCGGAGGAAGTTCTGAAGGTAAAGAGTTCAAGCTGAACAGATTTATTTTACTTCCAAAGGCTCGTAAATCGCGAAAGAATGATCTACGAACCGCAATCATATAGTATCGAGGACAAGGCCATGCAAGCCTTTATCTCTGAGAAGGAGATTGAAGAAATACTGGAAGCAGCCCAACCGGACCCTGAGCTGGTCCGGGATATTATTGCCAAATCCCTGAGTAAGAAACGACTTTCCATGCAGGAGACCGCTGTGCTTCTCAATGCCACCGACCCGGAGCTTGTTGAGGAGATTAAGGCAGGTGCCCGGAAGTTGAAAGAGCAAGTCTACGGGAAACGGATTGTGCTGTTTGCTCCTCTTTACGTGGGAAACCTTTGTGTCAATAATTGTGAGTACTGTGGTTTTCGTGCCAACAACAAAAGTCAGAAGCGTACCACCCTGACACATCCGGAGCTGATCCAGGAGGTGGAGATGCTGGAAGAGATGGGGCAGAAGCGACTGATCCTCGTTTACGGGGAGCATCCCAAATACACACCGGAATTTATCGCGGAGACCGTGCGGACCGTCTACCAGGTAAAGAAGGGGAACGGTGAAATACGCAGGGTGAATATCAATGCTGCTCCCCTGGATATCAAGGGATTTAAGACCGTTCTGGACGCCGGAATCGGGACTTACCAGGTTTTCCAGGAGACCTACCATCGCGGTGCGTACGCCAAGTATCATACGGGAGGCCTGAAGAAGGATTATGACTGGCGGATCTCCGCCCTGGACCGGGCCCAGGAAGCCGGGATCGATGATGTGGGCATCGGTGCCTTGTTCGGACTTTATGATTGGCGTTTTGAAGTCCTGGGATTGCTTCGGCATGTGAATCACCTGGAGGCGGTTTATAATGTGGGACCACATACCATCTCTTTTCCTCGCCTGCAGAAGGCCTCCAATGTGAAATATGAGGAAAAGTGGCTTGTCAGTGATGCGGATTTCACCCGCATGGTGGCCATTCTCAGACTTGCTGTACCCTATACCGGACTGATTCTGACTGCCCGTGAGCCTGCGGCTATCCGGGATGAGGTCCTGCAATTCGGAGTCTCCCAGATTGACGGTGGAACCAAAATTGAAATGAAGGGCTATTCGGAAAAAGACCAGGAACAGGACCTGGATTCTGAACAATTTCAGATCAGTGACAACCGCTCCCTGGCCGAGGTGATGGGCGAGCTGATTGATAAGGACTACCTGCCTTCTTTTTGCACGGCCTGCTATCGTACAGGGCGTACCGGCGAACATTTTATGGAGTTTTCAGTGCCCGGTTTTATCAAACGCTACTGTACTCCCAACGCCATACTGACTATGGCTGAATACCTGGAGGATTATGCCCAGAACGGGACCAAGGAAAAGGGCTACCGTTTGATCCAGAAGAACCTGGAGGAGATGGAAGCAGACCAATTCAAGACAAAGCTGGAAGAACGTCTGGAGCTGGTTAAGAAAGGGAAGAGGGACCTCTATTTCTGATCTCCTGTCAATTCTTATCTTTACATATCTTATTCTAGGATATGGCAAGTACATCTAAAAAAACATTTGGTACGGCACCGGTATATTTCACAGCCATTGCCACCATTCTCGGAGCTATTCTCTTTCTGCGCTTTGGTTTCGCTGTGGGTACGCTTGGATTCTGGGGAGTGATCGGGGTTATTCTGCTGGGACATATGGTTACCATCCCCACCGCTCTGGCCATTTCCGAAATAGCCACCAATAAAAGGGTAGAGGGTGGAGGTGAGTATTTTATCATTTCCCGCTCCTTTGGACTAAATATCGGGGCCACCATTGGATTTGCCCTTTTTATATCCCAGGCCATCTCTGTGGCCTTTTATATTATAGCATTTACCGAAGCCTTTGAGTCACTTTTTAACTGGTTTAATAATCGTTTTGGCTTCTCCCTGCCCCGACAGGTGATCTCCGTGCCGGCCATGATCGGTCTCTCAGTGCTGATATTGAAAAAGGGAGCAGCTGTTGGCATGAAGACGCTTTATATGGTGGTGGCTATCCTGATTGTCTCCCTGGTTCTTTTTTTCCTGGGAAGTACAGAATATGCTGAAACAAACACCTTTTCCTTTACTGCAGCGGCTACTGGTGAAGGGGGACCCGGGGGACAGTTCTTTATTGTGTTTGCCATCATCTTCCCTGCGTTCACCGGAATGACCGCAGGAGTGGGCTTATCCGGAGATTTGAAAAAGCCGGGACGATCCATTCCGCTTGGAACCATTCTGGCCACTCTGACCGGGATGGTGGTCTATTTCTTCATCGTATGGAAACTGGCCTCCTCGGCAAGTCCGGAAACACTTACCGATCCGGAAAATCAGCTGGTGATGGGTGATATCGCCATTGCAGGTGGTTTAATCATCCCGCTGGGACTGGCAGCCTCAACCTTTTCTTCGGCCATCGGCTCCATCCTGGTGGCACCAAGAACTCTGCAGGCACTGGCCGGTGATAATTCCTTCCCTTCCCGCAAGGTCAATGGATTCCTGGAGAAGGGCAGGGGAGAGACCAATGAACCCTTCAATGCCACCATCGTGACGGTGATTATTGCACTTGTATTTGTGGTGATGGGAGATGTAAATACCGTAGCAGGCATCATTACCATGTTCTTCATGGTCACCTATGGCTCGCTTTGCCTGATCTCCTTTCTGCACCATTTTGGATCGGCTCCCTCATACAGGCCCTCCTTTCGTTCCAGGTGGTTCATTTCCCTTGTTGGATTTGTAGCATCCATCTGGGTGATGTTCAAGATCAATACCCTGTTTGCCCTGGGAGCTTACCTGATCATGATCCTGCTCTACCTGTATATAAACAACTACCACAAGGACCGGAAGGGCCTGGTATCGATCTTTACAAATGCACTGTTTCAACTGAACAGAAACCTGCATGTGTATGTTCAGCAGTCCCGGAAGTCGAGAAGCAAAGAAGAGTGGCGCCCCAGTGCCATTTGTATCTCCAGAGACTCGTTCAAAAGGGACGGCGCCTTCCAGTTATTGAACTGGATCAGTCACAAGTATGGCTTTGGAACTTACATACATTTGATTGAGGACTATTATTCCAATTCGAGCCGCCTGAAATCTGAAGAAGAACTGGAAAAATTAATCAGGAGCTATAGTGGAAAAGGATCCCATGTTTATGTGGATACCATGATTTCACCCTCCTATACTTCAGCAGTTGCCCAGGCCATTCAGCTTCCCGGGATCTCGGGGATGGAAAACAACATGGTGATTTTCGAATACGATCGGGGAAATCCTGACAGCTTGCAGGCGATTGTGGAAAATTTCTCCCTTGTAAATGCAGGTATGTTTGATGTGTGTATTTTCGGAAGTTCAAAAAAAGCCATCAACTTTAAGAATGACATCCATGTATGGATCCGTAGTGACGACTATGAGAATTCCCATCTGATGATATTACTGAGTTTCATTATCCAGGGGCACCCGGCCTGGCGCAGGAGTGAGATAAAAATTTTCGATGTATGCGGTAGCGAGAGTGAAGAGGAAACCAGGAAAAACCTGGAAGAGCTTGTGAAGACCGGGCGTCTGCCCATCACCGCCAAAAATATCCAGGTGCTGGTAGAAGATTCTGTGCCCAATACCCGGAAACTGGTAAATGAGCACTCGGCCAATGCGGGCCTTTGCATAATTGGATTTCATGCCGGAGTACTAAAGAAGCAGGGCGTGCTAACCTTTGACCGATTTGATGAGCTGGGCAATATCCTTTTTGTAAACTCCCACTCACAGAAAGAGATCGTATAAAATACGTATTCATGAATACTCTGACCATCCTGTTCAGGAAGTTGACCCCATTGATTTTTGTGCTTATTTCTGGTACGCTTCCGGGTCAATCTCATCATGATAAGGGGCATGATAATCATGGATTCAATCATTTCAGGGTAGCCTTGAACCTTGCTCATGCCTTCATCCCATCAGCTACAGATCTTGAAGAAAATTTTGTCATTATTCCTGTCTGGGGCCTCGATATCCAGTACTGGTTTAATGAGCACTGGGCACTGGGCTTAAAGAATGATATTGAGATCGCAAAATATACTCTTCAGGGAGGTGATGGTAGCTATGATAATGAATTAAGGGAGAATCCCCTTATCATATCCCTGCCTGTATACTATAGTCCCTGGGACGGAGGCCTGCTCTTTTATACCGGGCCCGGAATAGAACTGGAACAGGATCATAACTTCTGGGTTTATCGCTTTGGGATCGGCTATGAGTTCCATATGCCGGGAAACTGGGATTTTGCACCCGAATTCGTGTACGACCTCAAGAATGGACACTACAATGCCTTTACCATAGCCATAGGTGTGGGGAAGAGATTTTAACTGTACATCTTGTCTTTCAGGAGCTCAATACTTTCATCCTCAATGTAATCGTCGTAATCCATCAGCTTATCGATAATACCATTGGGAGTAAGCTCTATGATCCGGTTACAGACTGATTGAATGACCTCGTGGTCGTGGGAGGACATAAAGATGTTTTCGGGATACTTAAGCAGGCTGTTGTTAAAAGCCTGTATGGATTCCAGGTCCAGGTGGTTGGTAGGAGTATCCAGGATCAGGGCATTGGCATTGGTGAGCATCAGTCGGGAGATCATACAGCGCATCTTTTCTCCACCGGAAAGAACGGAAACACGTTTGTACACATCTTCACCGGAGAAAAGCATTTTCCCAAGGTAGCCTCTGATATAGGCCTCCATGGTATCGTCAGAGAACTGGGCCAGCCAGTCAAAAAGGCTCAAATCATTCTGAAAGAAGCCCGAGTTATCCAGAGGGAGATAACCGGGCGTGATGGTTTGCCCCCATTGATAGGATCCTGAGTCGGCTTCCTGATTCCCGGTAATGATTTCAAAAAAGGCCGTCATGGCCCTTGGATCCCTGGAAAGGAAGATAATCTTGTCGCCCCTGTTGGTCTGGAATTCCACATCTTTAAAGAGCGTGGCCCCATCCACACTTGCACTTAAATCTGACACATCCAGGATCCGGTCACCCACCTTCCGCTCCGGGGTAAAAATAATGCCGGGATACTTCCTGGTTGATGGCTTTATATCAGCAATATTCAGCTTCTCGATCATTTTCTTGCGGCTTGTTGTCTGTTTTGACTTGGCCACATTGGCACTGAAGCGCGCGATGAACTCCAGCAGCTCTTTCTTTTTCTCCTCAGCTTTCTTATTCTGCATCTGCTGTTGGCGCAGTGCCAGCTGACTGCTCTGGTACCAGTAGCTGTAATTGCCGGCAAACATCTGGATCTTTCCAAAGTCGATATCCACCGTGTGCGTAGAGATGGCATCCAGAAAGTGTCGGTCGTGGGAGACTACCAGGACGGTATTCTCATAATTGGACAGGTAATTCTCCAGCCATCGGACCGTTTCCAGGTCCAGGTCGTTGGTGGGCTCATCCAGCAGGAGGTTGTCGGGCTTTCCAAAGAGTGCCTGCGCCAGAAGCACCCGTACTTTCTGCTTTCCACTCAGGTCTTTCATCAGGCTCGTATGCAGCTTTTCCTTGATTCCCAGGTTACTTAAGAGTGTGGCCGCATCGCTTTCGGCGTTCCACCCATCCATATCTGCAAACTCCTCTTCCAGCTCAGAAGAGCGGATGCCATCTTCATTGGAGAAGTCCGCTTTGGCATAAAGCTCATCTTTCTCCTGCATGACCTCCCAGAGCCGGCCATGCCCTTTTAATACAGTGTGCAGCACCGTCTCCTCATCAAAGGCAAAGTGATCCTGGCTCAGCACCGAGAGCCGCTCTCCCGGACCCAGTGAGATGTGACCTGCAGTGGAATCAACTTCCCCTGAAATGGCCTTGAGGAAGGTCGATTTTCCTGCTCCATTGGCCCCTATAATTCCATAACAGTTCCCGGAAGTAAACTTCATATTCACTTCCTGAAACAGAACCTGCTTTCCAAATTGTATTCTTAAACCTGCGACTGTGATCATAAAAAGGCTGCAAAGGTAAAAATTCGAATGAATAATAAGCTATCTGGCGCAATTCACGCAAGTAAGGCTTTCCGGTCTGTATAATATCCTTTCTGGCGGAATCGGCTTGCTGCATTTGATGCAAATGCCAAAATCGCTTGTTCCCACGCGTGCTGATACCTTTTGTAAATTCTTAAGCTTCTGTTCTGCCTGGCGCAGGGAGGCCTCAGTCACACTTTTATTGTTTATTGCATCCATTCGGGTGATGCGCCCGATGGCATCATCCGGAGCCACTGGCCGGCTCAGCTCTTTATATTCTGCAATCAGTTTCTCTGTCTTGACAATCTCAGCCTGGATATGCTCTTTGATCTCGTCCTCCTTCATTCCCTATAATTTTGCAAATCAGTTGCATTCAAATATACAACTGTGTTAATTTTTAAAGATAAACAGGAAATAGTTATATATTACCATACTAACCCAAACTTAATACCATGGACAAAGCTTCTACCATTGTACTGGCCTCTTCATTGATTATTATTATGCTTGGCATGGGTTTATCCCTTGTGGCTGACGATTTTAAGAGAATCATTGTGTACCCTAAAGCCATCCTCGTGGGCCTGGTGAACCAGCTGATTCTTCTTCCATTGATTGGATTTGGAATCGCCATTGTTTTTCCCCTTGCACCCGAAATTGCCATTGGAATCATGATCCTGGCAGCCTGTCCGGGCGGCCCCACATCCAATCTGATTGCCCACCTGGCCAAGGGAGATACAGCCCTGTCGGTAACGCTAACGGCCTTAAGCAGTTTTATAACCATTCTAACGATCCCCTTTATTGTCAATTTTGCCCTGGAGCATTTTCTGGATCAGGGCCAGATGATCAGGCTCGATGTGATCGATTCCATTAAGAATATTTTTGTGGTCATCATCATACCCATCATCATTGGGATGCTCATCAGACGTTACCGGGAAGGTTTTGCCATGAAAATGGAAAGACCTGTAAGGATCGCTTCTGCCATTGTTCTGGCTCTGGTGATTATTGGAATTGTAATCAAGGAGAAAGAGAACTTTGTTTCTTACTTCCAACAGGCTGGCATTGTGGCTCTCATGCTCAACCTAAGCACCATGACCGTGGGATACTTCTCGGCAAAATTGTTTAAGATCAAGGATAAAAGGGCTCTTTCCATCTCCATCGAATCGGGCATTCAGAACGGTACGCTGGCCATCACCGTGGCAGTGGTTCTGCTGGGGAGCACGGAATTTGCTATTGCTCCGGCCATCTACAGTCTGATTATGTTCTTTACCGGCGGGGTGGTCATCTACCTGGGATTACGAAGAGATAAAAGCAAAAAGGCAGCCTAATTCAAAAACTATTCCTAACTTCAATTGTTTAGAAAAAAACTGAAAATTCTATGAAAAGGTATTTGCATGTTTTAGTTCTGATCCCGGCCCTATCCCTGATGATCACAGGATGTAAGGAGAAGAGTGTTGCCACGGCACCTCCTCCCAATGTACAGGTTGTTGAAGTCATCCAGCAGGATATTCCGCTGCTGGAAGAATTTGTGGGGCAGACCTATGGTCTGTTTGATATTGCTATTCAGGCGCGAGTGGATGGATTCCTGGAGGGGATCTATTTTAATGAGGGCAGAAGGGTCACAAAGGGACAGTTACTCTACTCCATTGAAACGGAACCTTACGATGCCAAGGTGGCAGCTGCACAGGGTGTTCTGGCAGAAGCCAACACCCAGCTGGTAAAGGCCGAAAGTGATCTGGTCCGGATCAGGCCCCTGGCCGAACAAAATGCGGTGAGTCAGAGTGACCTGGATGCAGCCGTTGCACAGCGGGATGCAGCTGTTGCGGCAGTGGATGCCGCTAAGGCAGGTCTTGAATCGGCCAATATTGAATTGGGATATACAAAGATCTACTCACCTATTACCGGGGTCATAGGAAAGACGGAGGTTTACCCGGGCGACTATGTTGGACGGGGGATTACCAATGTGGTGCTGAATGAGGTGTCGAGGATCGATACCATCCTGGTGAACTTTCACCTCCCAGAAGAAAAATACCTTGAAATAGCCCGTTTTATAAGTGAGAACTATGATCAAGCCATGTCAGCAAACACTCCCAGAAGGGGCCTGACATTAATTCTGTCTGATGGATCGGTCTATCCCGAGGAAGGCAGAATCCGGTTTGTGAACCGGCAGGTAAATGCCACCACCGGAACCATCCTGCTCCAGGCATCTTTTCCCAATACCAATCAGATTCTACGACCCGGTCAGTTTGCCAAGGTCCAGGGAGTTATTGATTACATTCAGGATGGATTGCTGATCCCCCAGCGATGTGTCCAGGAGATGCAGGGAAATTACAGCGTATTTGTAGTGAATGAGGAAAACGAGGTGGAATTCAGAAAAATCGAGGTCTCCTCTGCCTATGAGACAAAATACATGATCGTATCTTCCGGATTGGACCCCGGTGATCGGATCGTATATGAAGGATTGCAAAAAGTAAAAGGCGGGGCCAGGGTCAATCCGGTACTGGCAGATCTTTCAGATTCACAGACAGAAAACTAAGGTTATGGGTAATTTTTTCGTCAGACGTCCGATTGTGGCGATGGTTATTGCCATTGTAATCCTGATCGTTGGGTCTTTGTCTCTTATGAACCTTCCCATGGAGCAGTATCCTGATATTACACCTCCCATGGTTGAGGTCAGTACCAATTATACAGGGGCAAATGCCCTGAATGTGGAGCAGTCCGTTGCCACTCCACTGGAGCAACAGATTAACGGAGTGGATAATATGATCTACATGAAATCCATCAATGCCAACGATGGCTCCATGCGGATCCAGATCACCTTCGAAGTTGGAACGGATCCGGATATGAATACCGTGTTCTCGCAAAACCGGGTATCTTCTGCAACACCAAAGCTTCCCGAAGAGGTAAAACGGCTTGGAGTGAATACTGATAAGACCATGAGTTCTATGATCATGGCCATTTCGCTCTATTCAGATGGACGCTATGATCAGGATTTTCTGGGTAACTATGCCCTGATTAATATAAAGGACATTCTTGCCCGGATCAAGGGAGTGGGGCGCGTGGATGTACTCGGTGCCAGCGACTATTCCATGCGGATCTGGGTTCAGCCGGACAAACTGGCTCATCTGGGTATTACCGTACCCGAGATTACGGCAGCCATCAGGGCCCAGAATGTGGTGGTTCCAGGAGGAAAATTTGGTGCGGAGCCGGCACCCGAAGGTACCGATTTTACCTATAGTGTAAGGATGCCGGAACGTCTTGTTTCGGAAGAGGAGTTTGGCGATATAGTGATCCGGACCGAAAGTGATGGGTCCCAGGTGAAGATCAGCGATGTGGCCTCCGTGGAGCTGGGTGTGGAATCCTACAATGTTATTGCACGCTTTGCCGGGGAGGAATCTGCCATCATTACCCTGTACCAGGCACCGGGAACCAATGCGGTAGACCTTGCCAGTCAGGTTATTACGGCCATGGATGAGTTGAAGGGCTCCTTCCCTGAAGGAGTGGACTATGAAGTCGGCCTCGATTCCACCCTGCCCATTACAGCAGGCATCAAGGAAATCGTCATTACCCTGCTTATAGCCCTGTCACTTGTTATTCTGGTGGTTTTTATTTTCATACAGGATTTCAGGGCCACCCTGATCCCCACCATCGCTATTCCGGTATCCCTGATCGGGGCTTTTGCGATTTTCCCACTGCTTGGCTTTACAATCAATGTCTTATCCCTTTTAGGATTGGTTCTGGCCATCGGAATCGTGGTGGATGACGCCATTGTGGTGGTGGAAGCCGTCCAGGTAAATCTGGAGAAGGGCATGAATTCCAAGGAAGCAACCATTCATGCCATGAAGGAGGTTACGGCACCTGTAATCGCCACCACTCTGGTGCTGGTTGCAGTGTTTATCCCGGTGGCTTCCATGGGCGGCATTACCGGTCGCCTCTACCAGCAGTTTGCCATTACGGTGGCCGTTTCGGTTGTATTTTCTTCTCTGAATGCACTGACCCTTAGTCCTGCGCTGTGTTCATTGCTCCTGAAGAAACCTGTTCCCATGAAAGGTCCATTGGGCTGGTTCTTCACTAAGTTCAACCAGGGTTTTGACAGGACTTCGGTGGGCTACATGAAATTTACCTCTGTGCTTACCCGAAAACTTAAAAGGGGGGTGGTCTTTATTGTGATCCTGAGCGCTTCCATTGTGGTTATCTCGAAATTTGTACCCGGTGGTTTTGTGCCCGAAGAGGACCAGGGTTATATCTATGTGAACATACAATTACCGGACGCGGCTTCTCTTCAGCGTACCGATGCGGTGATGGCCAAGGTTGAGGAAATTCTCGGGCAGTTTGAGGAGGTGCAGTATGTGACTGCAGCAGCTGGCTTTAATTTGCTATCCAGCAGTATGTCGACCAATTCCGGGGTTATCTTTATTACCCTGCAGGATTGGGGTGAAAGAGATATTACTGCCCTTGATCTGGCCAAGGACTTGAATGTGGCTTTTTATATGGGTATCCCGGATGCCCAGGTATTTGCATTTGGCCCACCTGCCATTCCGGGACTGGGAACAGGAGCCGGATTTACAATGATGTTGCAGGACCGGGGAGGGAACAGCATCGATTACCTGTCCGAACAGGCGGGCAAGTTTATTGCAGCAGCAAACCAGCGCCCGGAGATTGGAAATGCATTCACAACCTTTCAGGCCAATACTCCCCAGCGATCCATGGAAATAAACAGGGATAAGGTGCTGAAGACAGGCGTCGATCTGAATGATCTGTATACCACCATCAGCGCCTTTCTGGGTGGGGCCTATGTAAATGATTTTAACCGCTTTGGCCGGCTATATAAAGCCTATGTCCAGGCAGAACCGGACTACAGGCAGAATGAGGATCAGCTATCCCTGTTTTTTGTGAAGAACAGGGATGGAGAGGACATTCCTCTGTCGGCCCTGGTCACGGTTAATAAAATCTCGGGACCTGAATATACCTACCGTTATAACCTGTACCGGGCGGTGGAGATTGGGGGTGCCCCGGCACCCGGATATTCCTCTGCGCAGGCGCTGAATGCACTTGAAGAGGTTGCAGCGGAAGTGCTTCCATTTGATATGAGTTATGAATGGAGCAATATGTCCTACCAGGAGAAGGCAGCCTCCGGCTCCGGAAATATCGTATTTGTTTTTGCACTCATATTTGTCTTCCTGATCCTGGCAGCCCAGTATGAAAGCTGGTCACTACCTTTCAGTATATTGCTGGGAACTCCATTTGCAGTGTTTGGGGCCATGCTCTTCCTGATGGTGGCCCGGTTCTTCAGCCCGAGTTTCGAAAATAATGTATTTACCCAGATATCTCTGGTGATGCTGATCGCCATGGCCGCAAAGAATGCCATCCTGATTGTGGAGTTTGCGAAATTGAAATTTGATGAGGGTATGAACCTGGTTGAAGCTGCCAGAGAATCGGCCCGTCTTCGTTTCAGGCCAATTCTGATGACAGCTTTCTCCTTCATCCTTGGAATCTTTCCATTGGTTATAGCCAGTGGTGCCGGGGCAGAAGCCAGGAAGGTGATGGGCATGGCACTTCTGGGTGGTATGACTCTCGCTACCCTGCTTGGCGTATTCTTTTATCCCATGCTCTTTGTACTCATCGGGAAGCTGGGCAAGTACGAGCAAAAAAGAGATGCACAGAAGTTACAGGAAAAGAATCAATGATTTTAATATCACCGAATATGAAGTTTTTGAAACCCATACTAATTACATTTTTCCTTGCCCTGCTTGTTACGGGGTGCATGGTAGGGCCAAAGCTTGAGAAACCTGCTGTGAATACAGAGGAGCAGTTCAGGTTTGACAGCATTGCAGGTGACTCCATGATCAACATGGCCTGGTGGGAGCTCTTTGATGATCCCTTGCTGGACACCATGATCTACAAGGCTCTGGAACATAACCAGGATATTTTAATTGCCATGTCAAGGATCGAACAGGCTTATGCGGTCCTGGGTGTATCCAAGGCGGACCTCTATCCACAGTTTGGATACGATATTTCCGGATCCTATGGAGATCCCAGTACTGCCGGGACAGGAACGGATGCAGGGGGGATGGTTAACATCACACCGAATGTATACTGGGAACTGGATTTCTGGGGAAAGGTAAGGCGCTCAAACCAGGCTGCCAGGGCCGAAATTGCAGCTTCTGAAGAGGCACTTCGAATGGTGCAGATTGGGATTATTACTGCGGTCGCTGATGGCTATTTTCAATTGATTGACTACGATCAGCGCCTTGAAATAGCCCGGAGAACCTGGGCGACCAGGATGGAGTCCCTCTGGATCATTGAGCAACGATTTGAGAAGGGAACGGTCCCGGAACTTGATCTGAACCAGGCCCAGCAACAGGAGGCCATTGCAGCCACTGCCATTCCCATTTATGAGCGGACCGTGGCCAGAACTGAAAACTATCTGAATATACTTCTGGGTCAGAATCCCAGAAATCTGGAACGGGGCTTACTAGACGATCAGGTGCTTCCTCCGTATATACCCGTCGGACTTCCGTCCGAGTTACTCCAGAGAAGGCCCGATCTGGTTCAGGCGGAGCAGCTGTTTTATGCGGAAACAGCACGTATCGGAGTGGCCCAGGCCATGCGTTTTCCTTCCTTCAGCATCACAGCTGCTGCTGGCCTGGCCAGTAGCGATTTAAGTAATTTACTCAGCAGTGATGCCCTTATGTACAGTGTGGGAGGAAGTATACTGGGGCCCATTTTTAACTGGGGAAAGAATAAAAGAAGGGTGGAAATTCAGAAGGAAGTGGCCCGCCAGGCGCTCTACACTTATGAAAAATCGGTCCTGAATGCCTTCAGGGAAGTGGACGATGCCCTGATTGATGTGAATACCTATGGCCGGGAGGTGGCTTCCAGGGAGCGACAGAGAGCTGCAGCCATAAATGCAGCCAAGCTCTCCAGGGCAAGATATGACGGTGGACAGACCGCCTACCTGGAAGTTCTGGATACGGAACGGTCTCAGTTTAATGCCGAACTGGAGACTTCTGCTGCCAAGGGAGCACTGTTATCCTCCTATCTCTATCTTTACAAGGCTCTGGGTGGCGGATGGATCACACCTTCGGAGGCAGATGAGAACGAAGATTAAGGATCCCTTAATATCAGCTACCTGGAAAGATGCAGGGCATATAGGGCAAATGTACCCAGCCAGTGTCCTCCTTCGTAGCTATCTTCCACCAGCTTAGGAAGGCTGTGAGCCACATGTGCATCAGCAAGCTCAAGCAGGTGATTGTATTCGGGATACTGGTGAGCCAGACCAAAGAGGACCCAGGCTCTGCTGAAATTCAATCCATCCAGATGGACCAGCTTCCCGTCACTCCGGTCTGATACCCTGCCAACTTCGAGCGCAAACTCCTTTTGAAGCAGTTGAGGTGCAAAAGAAGCCATCCACTGATGGAACTCATCTGCATCAAGCACCCTGCGCATCAGGTCGATTTCCTCCAGGCAGGGCGACAGGAAGTCAAATCCGCTTGGTTCCCATTCCAGGGGACAGTCCGTATCGGCAAAATAAAATTCTCGTGCCCTTCCCTCAATAACAATCTTCAGGGAATCTTTCCCGAGACTACTCGCATAGTCCCATGCGAATGCCATAGCAAATGCAGTGTTGGTATGTTCGCCCACCCGGATGGGATAGACCAGTTTGGGAAGAAAGGTCCTGAAACGCTCAGCGATCAGGTCCGTAAGGGCTTGTAGATTATCTTCCAGTTCGCGGGCCAGGGGATCCTCCCAGGTATGAAGTTCTTCAGCCAGTTTTAGCAGCCAGGCCCAGCCATAGGTACGCTCGTATGAGTTCTCCTCCGTGCGGTGGAAATATTCAAGTTCGGACTGGATATGGGGGGAGGAAATATTTTCCTGCAATTTTTGCCTGATTTCAGGCGCTTCTTCCATCCGGGGGAACATTTTAAGCAGCTTTACCAGGGACCAGTGTGCATGAACCGCCGAGTGCCAATCGAAACAGCCGTAGAAAGCGGGATGAAGATCATGTGGCTCTCCCAAGTCTTCCTTGCGGCCCAGGGTTTGTCCAAGCTTATTGGGATATTCGGTTTGAATGCATGCCAGGGGGAGAGCAGCCAGGCTACTGGCCTGTTCTATTGTAAGTTCCCGGGCCTCTCTATTGTTGATTCCTTCTTCCGTCCGTCGGGTAGAGCATCCTGCTCCAAGAAGGATGGCCAATAAGGCGAAAATTATTCCTTTATTCATTGTTCAGGCATGACTCATTCTAAATTCAGCATTGAGCTTACACTTTGTTTCAGGTAATCGCTGTACATCTCAAGGAAGTTGTACTGTCCCAGTGAGATGAGGGGTTTAATTTTTCCATGGAAGTCACTTCCGCAGGTCATCAGGGCAGCTCTTTGACGTGTCTGTTCCGCAAAATAGGCAACCTGACTGTCAGTATGATAGTTGTTAAAAACCTCAAGTCCCGCAGCTCCCTGATCCAAGAGTTCATTGACCATTGCCTCTTTGCCCTCCAGGTTTAATCCGGGATGTGCCACAATGGGGATACCCCCATTACTTCTTACAAGTGCAAGGGCATCCCTAAAATCCAGGTGATCAAATTTCACATAGGCTGGTTTTCCCTGTGCAAAAAAGTCAAGATAGAAATTGACAAGAGGCATATCACTTCGCCGACCACCCGGCAAATAGGGCTTTAATCTGGGATTTGATCGCTGTTCAGGATCCTGGATCAGCAACTCTGCGAAAAGCTCTGCGGAAGGAGGCTCTCCGCCAGATTCCTTCATAAGTTCGTCCTGATCGATGCTGATACCCAGTTTCTCCAGATTAGCGATCATCTTGGGTATGGCATCCATATGTTTCTGACGAAATTGCAACTCCAGCGTATCAAAGTCACTGCTTTCCAGATCAATCTGGTATCCAAGAAGATGGAGGTCAATGCCTTTATAGTTGCAATCGATTTCAATGCCAGGAATAAAATTCACTTCTTTGATCCTTGAGCTCTGGTGCATGGCCTCCCTTGAACCTTTCACACAATTGTGGTCAGTTATGGAGAAGGTGTCTACCCCGCCTTCAAGACAGAGTTCAATAATTTTCGAGATACGATGTTCCCCATCATTGCTATGGATGGAATGGATATGCAGATCAGCTTTCATTCAGGGTGAGTTTTTTAATCATTTCGAATTGCTTACCCTTCCATGTTATTCCAAGGGATTCCATAAGTCCGCTTATTCCCATGTCACTTATTTCATAGTTGACCGCCTTTATGGAAGGATGCGTATTTTTTTCCAGGGCTTCACGCAACAGGAGGGAAGCTATTCCTTTTCTTCGCCGGTCTTTCTTCACAGCAAGCTGGGTAATATCGCCCGAACCGGGTTCAAAGATAATATAGCCCAGCAATTTCTCATTCTGGTAGGCTCCAATAATCTGAAAATCCTTAGCCCTGCGTTCGACTGCTTCAAAGCTATTCTGCCAGGAGGGCCGGTGGTCCCAGAAGGTACGCATATGTTCTTTATCCTTCAGCCCCGCAGAACGGATCTGATAATTGTTTTCCTGAGATTCCGGGATAGGATGAAGCATATTCATGTCAGCTGAGAAATAATTGAATTCCCTGCTGACTTCGAATCCAAGCCTCTTGTATAGGGAGACGGCGCCGGTATTGTGCTGCAGTACTTCCAGGAGGTACTGTTTTATCCCGGACTTCTTTAAATGAGGAATGGAGTAGTCAAATATCCTCCTGGCAAGTCCTTTTCCCCGGAATTCTTCGATGGTACCCGTACCTGTATCATAGGCTGTACTTATGCCCATGAAGGTGCCGATTCCGTTAAATGTAAATGAAACCAGGCGGCCATTTTCGAAGGCCCCGAATGATAGATGGGGTTTAAATCCTCTTCGGTGCAGCATTTTCAGCAATTCCGGCCGGGATAGTTGCATCTCATAGTCTTTGAAAGCCTCCTGAAAGGCCTCGTACAGGACATCGCTGCTAATATCTTCCAGTGATCTGATGCTTTCCATTTTGCTCTGATTTCTAGTGTTTGCCCAGAAGTTCATCAATACGGATGAAGGCATATCCTTTTGCTTTCAGATCTTTCAGCAGTTCCTCCAGGAAGAAGTAAAACTTGTCTGTTCTCTTTGCTTCTGTGCCAATATGGACAAGCAGAATAAAGCCATTCAGGCCCTTTGGATCTGATGATTCATATTCCAGAATGGAATGATATATTTCCTTGCTGCTCCGGTAAGCCTTTGTGCCCGGAACCGTATAGTCGGTATGGGAAAGCGTTCCGAATGTGAAATTGATCAGCTGCAGCTGCAGCTCCTTTGTCCATGCAGCAATAGAATCGTTATACCATTCATAGGGAGGTAAAAAGTAGGGGACTTCCTCTTTTTGTACTCCGAATGCCTGCATGGCCCTGTAGTTATCCAACAAATCCTCCTGAAATTGTCGTTTTGTGACCAGCAGGCTGTCCCTGTCCTCCCAGCTGCAGTAGAGCAGATGTTGGTCGGAATGGGCACCCAGGTAGTGCTCCTCCTTTTTCAATCTGCGTATGATCCCTTCAAATTCCGGATTCCTGTAAAATTTGCCGGTCAGGAAGAAGGAAGCCTTGATACCCTGGTCGGCCAGCACACTGGCAATATGCATCCCTCCGTCGGCATACTCATCTCCCGTGAAAACCAGGGCCAGATCAGGTATAGTAGTGTCGCCGCGGACAATGGCCCCATGAATTATCTGAAAAGGCAGGTCGCCTGCCTGAGAATAAGCCGGCAGAACCGGGATCAACAGGATTCCGAGGAAAGAAAGCAGATATCTGATTTTATTGGACTGCAACACGTTTGTGAAAATGTTTTGAATCGCCCCACTCATTGTAGCCTATCACCCCGTCGGCCAGCTGAATTCTCACATCCAGGCAGTTCTTGCACTCTTCGGGTTCTTCATCCACACAGGGTTTGTTCTCATAGAGGGCATAGTCGTTGCGATATTTTCCCGGAGTGATGTTGGGCATAATGATATTGGCTCCCACTTTTACAGCCTTCTCCCTTCCCAGGGGATCGATGGCCTGAAGGGCAGTGGCCGCTGCTATATTGATATCCTTCATCAGGATGCGTAGCGTGGCAATCATTTTCAGTGCCAGGTCGAAACGATCTTCAATGGGCATCAACTGATCCCGGAATTCAAATAGAGGAGTCTCCTGGTGCTCGATATAGGGTCCCATTCCCACCATATCCACATCCATATCTCTCATAAACAGCAGGTCATCGGCCAGGTGTCCGGTGTTCTGGAAGGGAAGACCGATCATTACACCGGTTCCTGTCTGATAACCCAGAGACTGAAGGGTTCGAAGGCATTCAATCCTGCGTTCAAAATTGTGGAGGGCATTATTGGGATGAAGACGATGATAAAGCTCCGGGGTAGAACTTTCAATCCGGAGCAGGTAGCGGTGGGCGCCTGCCTCAAACCAGCGTTCATACACTTCCCTGCTCTGTTCTCCAAGGCTCAGGGTAATGCCCAGCTTTCCATCCGATATTCTTTTTATCTCTTTAAGCAGGCTCTCAATCCTCTTGGCAAATGCAGGTGACTCCAGCTCACCGGCCTGCATCACAAAGGATCCATAGCCATTCTCATAAGCAAAACGGGCGGCATCCAGGATCTGCTCATCGCTCACATTATAACGGTGGGCTTTCCTGTTGGATTTCCGTATGCCACAATAGTAGCAGTCCTTTCCGCATATATTTGAAAATTCCACCAGTCCCCTGAAATGGACCTTATTGCCAATTTCGGCCAGCTTTACATCAGTGGCCTTTTTAAAAAGGATATTCTTCTCCTTATCAATGGCATCCAGCAGGACAATCAAATCCTCCCGCTCCAGCTGTTCTTTTTCAAGTATCTCTCGCACTCCCATCTTACAAATATGATATGGTTCCCGGGTCCAGTTTAACAAAGGGGGCCACTGCACGTTCAAATATCCCATGCATATAGGCGATGGCCATGCCGTAATTGGTCACGGGGATTCCAGCATCAACTGCTGGTTTTAATCTGTTAATCAGCTGCTTGCGGGTAATCATGCACCCGCCGCACTGGATCACTATGCTGTAATCGGTAATTTTTCCAGGTACCTTTCCAAGACCGGCAACCACCTGGTAATCCAGCTGCTTCCCGCTGAAACTGGAGAGCCATCTGGGTATCTTGACCCTGCCAATGTCATCGCAGGAGACATGATGGGTGCATGACTCGAGGATCAGCACCTTATCCCCATCCTTAAGTTCGGAGAGCTTCGGGGTTCCAAGCAGGTAATTCTCAAAATCACCCTTGTAGCGTGCCAGCACCGTACTGAAGCTGGTCAGCGGGATATCATCTGGAATGGAAGCATCAGCTTTTTTAAACACCTGGCTATCGGTTATAACCAGGGCGGGTTTGGGACTCAGTCTTTTCATCAGGGTATCAATTTCCCGCTCCTTGGCCACTACGGCAATGGCATCGTTGTCGAGGATATCACGGATGGCCTGCACCTGTGGCAGGATCAACCTTCCTTCGGGCGCTTCTTCATCGATGGGGGTGATCAGCAGTACAAGGTCTCCCTGGGAGATCACATCACCTACCATGGACTTGCTGAGATAAGCAGAATCGGGGATGGCCGATTTTATTTGCCCGATCAGCTCCTCCCTGTTTTTTGGCTGAAGCGATGAAAACTCAATGACATCCCGTCCGGTCCTGTTATGCAGTGTCTCTCTTAATTCTATGCCCGCAACTTCCAGGTCAGATTTGTTATGAACTACCAGGTAGGGGACCTCCCACTTGTTCAGCTGTTCAATAATTGCTTCTTCTTCCTGGTCAAAGCGATTTCCGGCCAGCACCAGGATTCCAAGGTCTATGGTCCGGATCACCTCCCTGGTCCTGGCAACACGCTTTTTACCCAGCTCCCCACTATCGTCCGTCCCGGCCGTATCGATCATTACGACCGGACCTATATCGGTGATCTCCATGGATTTTTTTACCGGATCGGTGGTGGTTCCCGGTTCATTGGAAACGATGGCAACCTCCTGTTCAGCCAGGGAGTTGATTAATGATGATTTTCCATTGTTTCTTCGACCGAATATCCCGATATGGGGCTTGGCATCCCTTCCTCTCATAGCAACTCCCTGATATCTTTGATGGTAAAGCCTTTTTTAAGCAGGTTGCCTGGTTCCATCAGTTTTTCAAGTTTCTTCGACTCGACTATTCCCAGGGTTTCATTGGCTTCAAAAATATTCTGGCTTTCTTTTTTCATCTGAGATGCCAATTCTGCAGCACGGTTGTAACCGATTAGAGGAGTGAGGGCAGTGGTAACAGCCGGACTATTAAATAGTTTTTTGCTGGCAGCTTCCTCCTGAACTTTGAGTCCCGCAAGTACTTTTTCTTCAAAGGCCCGGTTCATGGAAATCAACAGTTTCAGGCTTTCCAGCATGGCACCTCCTATCTCCGGCAGGTAGGCATTCAGTTCCAGGCAGCCCTTGGAACTTAAGGTGGCAATTTTCTGATCATTGGCATAGATCCGGTGAGCCGAAGAAACAATATATTCTGGGACCACCGGGTTCACTTTTCCAGGCATAATGGAGCTGCCTACTTGCTGGGCGGGAAGCTCAATCTCTTTGCTGGCACCGGTTCCTGAAGCCAGGAGTCTGAGATCCGTAACGATCTTTTCCAGGTTCACAGCATGGGCTTTCAGGATGGCGTGCACCTCCACCCATTTGTCCATATTGGATGTGGCATCTGCCAGATTCTCACCCTGGGTAACCGGAAGAGAAGTAATCCTTTTCAGTGCAGGTACCACTTCCATGATAAAAAAGCGTGGAATGGCAATACCGGTTCCGATGGCTCCACCGCCCAGGTTGACCACTTTGATCCTTTCAAAGCCTTTGGAAACCCTCCACCAGTCGCGCGATAAGGCTTCACTGTATGTGCTGAAGAGTTGTCCGAATGTGGAAGGAACTGCCTCCTGCATCTGGGTATAGCCAAGTCTCAGGGTATTGCGGTACCTGGTTTCCAGTTCTTCAACGGTTCCCCGTGTTTTATTTATACTTGCCTCCAGTTCGTTCAATAAGTGCATGGAAGCCACGGTAAGAGCCGTGGGAATCACATCATTGGTGCTCTGGTAGATATTGGCTGCTTCAATGGGGTCCACACTTGCATAATCACCTGGCTTTTTTCCCAGGCTAAGCAGGGCAGCATTGGCAATAATCTCATTTACATTCAGATTGATGCTGGTTCCGGCCCCTCCCTGGGTCCCCGGTACAATGAAATATTCAAAAAAATCACCCGAGGCAATTGCTGTTGCTGCTGCCTCCATGGCTCCCAGGGTTTTTTCGTTCGGAAGGTTCAGGTGAGCAATCATTTCGGGGTGCTCCTTGCTTAGAGCCTTCAAGAGCTTTCTAACGGTGCGATAACAGGCAAGCTTCACACTGCCCGTGGCTCGAAACCACTCCAGTGGGAAACTAACCTGGTTTTCGAAGTTATTACGGGCCCGGACAGAATGAATGCCATAAAGGGCGCCCGCCGGGATGGAGACTTCTCCAATGATATCTTTTTCAATGCGCATGAAATCACAATTTCACGCTAAAATACTGGAATAAAATGAAAATGATCACTCATAAATGAATAACACATCATCTAAAAGCAATTTACTTCCGATGGCTCCTGCAAAACTGGCACCATCATAGCTTGATGTAGCCACCAGGTTTATGTGCGTAGGCAGCACAAATGCTGCTGAATCGGGACTTACAAATCCACCTTCCGCGGGGAACATATAGTCAGGTGAACCCTGGTCCAGGGACCCGTAGGTAAAGGGAATGGTGATGGTGGTCAATTCCGATTGCACATCCGGACTTCTGAACCAGGCAGTGGCTAGTCTTTGCGTACTGCCGGGTGTTCTGATTTCCAGCAAGGCATAAATATCGCATTGATCACCCTCCGGTAAAATATTCCCGTCCTTGTCCTTGTTCTCTGCTCCTGGGGTATAGCTATACTTAAACTGCACCTTTACAGGTCGACCTGTAAAGGGAGTACCAAAATCAATGGCAGCTTCCGGATCGGTAGGATCAATGTTATCCGCGTTGAATATCCCGGTAAAAACAGAACCTGCAGAAATGGGGAAGCCCAAAGCTCCTGCCAGCGTGCCATTGTCCAGGGTTTCCATTTGAACAGCTTTGTTACCCGGACTTAATTCCCTGGGAGTTGTGGCCAGTAATCCCAGTGTCTGCGTGCCGGGATTGCCTGTTCCCCAGATTGTGGAGGCAGCATCGATTCCCGGTTCATAATATCCTCCACTGCTTTCATACCACTGGTTGAAATCAGAATTATCCAGCTGAGGTGTGGCTGATGCCACCACCGGATTAATTTTCCAGGTGCTAACTGAACCATCTTCTGCACTTACTATAATGCTGGCAGCTTCGGAAAGGTCAATTTCATCCCCGGTCTGGTAATCTGCGACTGCATAACTTGAAAGATCAATGGAGTTTACGGTCAACGATTCAAGGCTAATGCCCGGGGGGAACTGGATGTTCACCTGCAGACTGTCTGTATAGATCTCTGCCTGGCTGGCCTGGTTGCTGATTTCAATGTTTTTGATGTTTCCGTAGGGTGAGAGGCCGAAATAATCCTCCTTTACACAGGCATTGAGCACCAGAATAAAGACGAGCGAAAATAGTATTGGATTTCTCATTGTATTGTAAATAAAAGATTGTTATTTACCTGCCCCGAAGTAATAGGCAAGTCCCAATTCAAGTGTAAGAAGATCTATTTTAAAATTCAGGTCCTGATCCACCACTCGTCCGGGTTCAAGTCCGTCCGATTCAATGTCTGTTACTGATATCTGGTAACCAAAAATATTGAGTTGAATCTCGAAGGCAAAGTTCTCCATGGCAAAAAATGTAATACCGGGACTTAAACCGGCTCCTATTGAGTAAGCAGTCGAATAGGTCCTTGAGAACTGATCCACATATTTTTCATTCTGATCCAGGGTGGTGGCCATACCGAATTCCAATCCAAGCATAATAAAGAAGCTCAGGCGTTCATTTGCAGTCAAAGGCAAAGAGGTGCGTAGGTTTGGAGTAATCGTGTATCCCCTTGTAATGGAGTTGGACTGAACTGTATCAGGGCTCTGAAATACGGTGCCGGTAAACTTCTTCTCAACATATCCGAGGTTTAAACCGATCATATTGTATTCTCCTGAATAGTATCCTCCTTTAAGAGATACATTGTAGTTGATATTTTTGCCATCAATAACGGTCTGGAGAAGCCCCTGCGTATTTGTCCTTTTTGTACTTCCCAGGGAGAATGCAGCACCCAGGTACCAGGTTTTCTTTTTGAAAGGTTTGAAATCATCCTCATAATAGGAGGAGAGCAGTTCATAGGGAGTAGGATTTTTATTCTCTTCTTTCACCTGTGCGGATAGTATATTGGTGGAGCATAAAAGCGAAATTGCAAAAAGGGCCACGGAGAGTTTCAAAATGTATTGTTTCATAGTCAGAGTATTATCGTAAATTGAGTACTGCGTGCACGATTTTTTTTTTCGAAGCCAAATATAGAACAATTAGGTAGTGAAAAAGTTGGTGATCCAATAACAATGCTATTTTTGTATAAATGAAGCTGCGAACCCTCATCTCTTCTGTCATTATTCTATTCATTATCCCTGGTCACTCAGCCAAAGCGCAGGTATTTGACAAAATTGAAAAGGTGCAGATTGATACAAACTACATCGAAGCTTACAAGGACGAGCTTACCGTCAGGGCATTTCTCTCCAGAAAACAGAACAGGTACTTTCTTGCCGACAAACTGGCCAGTCCCCTTCTAAAGTACCAGACCAATGACAACATATTACTGGGACTGGGCTATACCTACAGTTTTCTTACTTTGAACCTGGGAATAAAAATGCCATTTGTCAATAACGATGATGACATCTATGGAGAATCCAAGTATTTCGATTTGCAGGCCCATACCATTCTCAGAAGCTATATCATAGATTTTTATCTCCAGTGGAACAATGGCTACTACCTGTCCAATCCGGAAGATCATATTCCCGGATGGGATCCCGATAGTCCTTATCCAATGAGGGGGGACATGCGAACACATATTCTGGGCCTGAATATTCAGTACCTGTTCAATTCTGAGCGTTTTTCATATAAAGCCTCTTTTCTCCAGAATGAGTTTCAAAAGAAGAGCGCAGGTTCACCAATAGTAGGAATAGAGGCATACTGGATGCTTGGAATGACCGATTCGCTTATGATTGGAAGCAATATTTCCTCATCTGGTTTTCTGCAGGATCAGCCATTCAACCAGGTAGATATTTCAAATGTTGGCTTCAATGGAGGTTATACCTATACTTTTGTATGGGATGAGAAGCTCTATTTGTCGCTTTCCACAGTACTGGGTTTCTCGGGCGGGTATAACCAGGTCCATTATTCGGATAGTTCCACCACAATTACCTCAAAAATGACCATTGGATATTGTAATACATCACGTGTATCCCTGGGCTACAACAGTAATAAGTACTATGTCGGACTGAGTTATTCTCATTTCTTTATGTCGAACAGAACTCCGGGATACGGAGACTGGTATACCTATGGAACCGGTTATATCAGGTTTAGTGTGGTCAGACGCTTCCTTTTAAAAAGACCCATTGTTATCCTGCGACCGGACCTTTGGATCAGGCATTGATAATATTTGGACTGAGTTGATATGAAAATTAAACACCTCCATATAATACTTACGCTCACCGGATTGTTCTTCTCTGGAATTTCCCTTGCATCCTCCAAAATAGATACCATCTATTTTCAATCCGGAGACAGAATCACCGCTGAAGTAAAATCGCTGGAAAACAACCAGTTAAAGCTTTCAACTGCTGATGGTGGAACCATCAACGTGGAGTGGAACAAGATAGATAGTGTTAAGATTCTCAATAACATGCGCATTGTCCTGGAGGAGGGCAGAATCCTGTACGGAAAGATATTACCCGGAGAGGAGCGGGGCCAGTGTTACATCTGGAGTAGTATAGGGGACCCCTTATTGCTTGATATGGTTCACATTGTATCCCTCTCGCCCCTGAAGGATAAATTTGTAAACCGGCTTGATGGATCCCTAAGTACAGGTTTTAGTTATACCAAGGCCAGCAGGTTGATGCAAATGAATTTTGATGCCTCCATCGAGTACCAGGCGGAGAAAAACTCAGTTGAGCTCTTCTACAGTGGAATATTTACAAGGGATACAATCGGAGCCTCGCAAAACCAGAGTGGAGGAACTTCCTTATATCGCTTGCTGCCCAATAACTGGTTTCTGGTTTCACAGGTCCTTTTCGAAAGTAATTCCGAGCTGGAACTGGATCTAAGGACTACTTTTGCACTGGGGGGTGGAAAAAGACTGATCAATACCAATTTTACCCTTGTAAATACGGCTGCGGGTTTACAGGCCACCAGGGAGAACTCCAGTGAAGATGTTCAGAATAACCTGGAGGCTTTTGCCGCAGGCAGGTATAAAGTTTTTATATACGACGACCCGGAGGTTTCGGTTGATTTATCAGCCCAGGTGATCCCCAGCCTGAGCACTCTGGGCAGGGTGCGTACAAGTATAAATTCCAGTCTGAATTGGGAGATCTTCAGTGATTTTTATCTGAAATGGACCTTTTATTTTAATTCCGACAATCAGCCCCTGTCTGAAACTGCTGAGAAGTATGACTGGGGGGTCACTCTTCTCGGGATTGAGTATAAGTTATAGCAGCACTGGCAAAACAAATTTCAGTCGTCATTGTTACCTATTATAATTTAATTGACTTCTTCTTATGAAAAAGTTGTAAATTGATTAATAGAAAAGCTAAATACAGAAACAATGAGAAAGACATTTTTGACAATTGCGTTTGCAGCTATCACACTGCTTGGCTATGCCCAGGAAAAACCAAACATCCTGGTGATCTGGGGAGATGATATTGGCTGGGCCAATATCAGCAAATACAACCATGGAATCATGGGTTATGAGACTCCCAATATCGACCGGATTGCCAATGAGGGTGCCATGTTTACAGATTGGTATGCCCAGCAATCATGTACTGCAGGTAGAGCTGCATTTATCCTGGGGCAGCATCCTTTCCGTACCGGATTACTGACCATCGGGATGCCTGGTTCTGAACATGGAATCCAGGACAATCAGCCCACCATTGCTGAATTGCTCAAACCCCTGGGATATACTTCCGGCCAGTTTGGAAAAAACCACCTGGGTGACCGGGACAAGCATCTTCCCACCAATCATGGCTTCGATGAGTTTTTCGGCAACCTTTACCACCTGAATGCGGAAGAGGAACCGGAAACCTATTATTATCCAAAAAATGAAGAGTTCCATAAGAAATATGGTCCACGCGGTGTCATTCATAGTTTCTCAGATGGAAAGATCCAGGATACCGGTCCCATGACCCAGAAAAGAATGGAGACCGCAGATGATGAATTTACTGCTGCGGCCATTGATTTTATTGAAAGGGCCCATGCCCAGGGCAAACCCTTCTTTGTCTGGCTGAGTGCTACGCGTATGCATGTCTGGACCCGCCTGAAGGCAGAAAGTGAGGGCGTGACAGGTATTGGCCTCTATCCCGACGGAATGGTGGAACATGATAAGGCTGTTGGCTTGGTGCTTGATAAACTGCAGGAACTTGGTATAGTGGACAACACCATCGTGATGTACTCTACGGACAATGGCGCAGAGAAATTTACCTGGCCTGATGGTGGAACCTCGCCATTTTACGGGGAAAAGGGAACGACCTGGGAAGGTGGTTTCCGTGTGCCCAGCCTGATTCGCTGGCCAGGGGTCATAGAACCCGGAACTGTGGACAACAACATTTATTCCCACGAAGATATGCTGCCCACCCTGCTGGCGGCTGCCGGAGTGCCGGATGTGAAGGAGAAGCTCTTAACCGGCTACCAGGCAGGGGACAAAAACTTTAAGGTGCATCTCGATGGTTATAATATGATGCCCTTCTGGAAAGGTGAAGTTGATGCAGATCCCCGAAGAGAAATCTTTTATTTCGATCAGGGGGCGAATCTGAATGCCATCCGTTATGATAACTGGAAGCTTCATTTTACCATATTGGAGGGAGCCATCAATACGGCTTACCGAAAGCAACCGGCCTGGCCTGTACTGATTAATTTGAGGGCAGATCCCTATGAAACTGCCTGGAAGGAGTCGTCTATGTACATCCGCTGGTTTGCCGATAATATGTGGACCTTTGTTCCGGCTCAGGCGATTACCGGGGAATTCCTGAAAACATTTGTTGAATTTCCACCCGTACAGGGCTCATCCCTGGGGATTGACAAAGTCCTGCAACAATTGTCGGCACATCCCGGTGCACAATAAACACTGAATCAGAGTAATTAAATTATGATAGAATGGCTGCACCAGATGAGATATCCGGTGCGGTCATTTTCTGTTTTAGTGACATAAGGCTTGAATTCTTCAGATTATTTATCAAGATTATTAAAAACCAGAGTGATCACTATGAAAAACCACATTAAAAGTTTGATGCTGCTTGCAGCTATGGTCCTTACTGCAAACCTTGGCTGTACCAGCAATGTTCCGGAGATGAAAGTGGCAGAGGATCCTCTGCCTTCCTGGAATCAGGGAGCTACCAGAGAAGCCATTGTGAAATTCGTCGAGGAAGTAAGCGATGAGCAAAGTCCGAACTTTGTACCGGTGCCTGAGCGGATCGCTGTCTTTGACAACGACGGCAACCTCTGGTCCGAGCAGCCTGCATATTTTCAGTTATTTTATACAATTGACGAAATTAAGGCCATGGCTCCTGAACACCCCGAGTGGCAAACTACTCAGCCCTATCAGTCCGTATTGGAAGGAGATATGGAAACCCTGGCTGAATCTGGAGAACATGGCCTGATTGAGCTGGTCATGGCCACCCATGCCGGGAACACCACGGAAGAATTCGAAATCCAGGTTAAGGAATGGCTGGCCACAGCCAGGCACCCACGGTTTGACAGACCATATACCGATCTGGTGTACCAGCCCATGTTGGAACTGCTGGCCTATCTGGAGGCAAATGATTTTAAAAACTTTATCGTTTCAGGTGGAGGGATCGATTTCATGCGGGTTTGGGTTGAGGATATCTATGGAATTCCGCGTGACCGGGTGGTGGGTAGCAGCATTCAAACCGAGTTTGTTCTGGAAGACGGTCATGCTGAGATCAGGAGACTTGCCGTAATGGATTTCATTGATGACAAGGAAGGAAAACCCGTTGGCATCAACAGGTTCATAGGTCGGAGACCCATCTTCTGTTCAGGGAATTCGGATGGAGACCTGGCCATGATGCAGTATACCGATTCGCGCTCAGGTCCCAGCTTTATGCTTTACCTGCACCACACAGATGCTGAGCGGGAATGGGCCTATGACAGGGAATCCCATATCGGACGTCTTGACAAGGGACTGGATGAGGCAGCGGAAAAGGGATGGACCGTAATTGATATGAAAAGCGATTGGAAGATCATATATCCCTTTGAGCTGGAGAAAGGTGCCAACTAGGTTTTGCTAAGATAAGTTGTATATTGATCAGCGAATTTGAATCTCTAATAAAGCTGAATCATGAAAACTTATTTTTCCTTTGCCCTAATTGGATTTCTGGCCCTTACATTGTTCACAAACAATACGTTTGCAGGTGATCACGATAAGGATTCAATGCGTGTTGTAATGCGTTTTGAGCTGAAAGTAAAACCTGAGTATGTTGCCTTGCTGAAACAATCCTTTGATGCCTGTAAGGTGGAGGTGCTTGCCAAAGAACCCGGATGCCTGGATTATACCCTGTTTCAGTCCTACAACGACAGCACCTTGTTTTGTATCAATGAAACCTGGCTTACTAAAGAGGATCATAATGTTCATATGAAACTTGAACATACAAGGAAACACCTGGAAGAGACCAGGGGCATACGCGATCCTTCCTTTAAATCTTCCACAAGCTATATGTACTGGATTTGTCCGGAGGTGAATGACTTAAAGTAAGGACTTAGTCGATCACAGGCCAGGTGATTTTTCCGAAATGAAAATCAAACATCTTATTTACCTGTCCGCTCGTGTTCCTGGGGGTGGATAGTTCAGGCAGTTTATCTCTGGCAAAGAAGCCCACTTCCAGGGTTTCCATTCCCGTAGCAATATCATAATTTTCTGCCTTACACTCCAGGAAGATCTTGTAGGCGTAGAATAGATCCTCGGGGTGGTCGTGGCATTTTTTATCAAATACAGCCAGCAGCCGGTCTGCCTTCACCCTGATACCAGCTTCCTCCTCTGTCTCTTTTTCAGCAATTTCACTGGGAGTATAACCCACATCGCACCAGCCACCAGGCAGGGCCCAGAGTGAATCGGCTCGTTCCCTGACCAGCAGGATCTCGTCCTTCTCATTGAAGACCACCGCCCGGACATCCACTTTGGGAGTACGGTATCCATTCTTTTCTGGTGTGGCCATCTGAATGGTTTCGCTGGACATGCCCGTAAGCAGCGATATCATATGAATGGCCACCTCCTCAAGGTTTGTATAACGATCCAGGTCATAGTCGTCTTCTGAAAAATGGAGACCGGTTTCAGCCAGTGCCTGCACCTGTTTTGCCAGTAATAGCAGTTGATTCTGTTTTTTCATACCATAAGCTAAGCAGCCCAAAATTAGCATATTTCTGACTATCTTTGTTGCATGAAAGGGGGAAACAGCAGAGCTGATCTGAAAGAGCGGAAACGACTGCCACACTGGATGCGCATGCAGATGCCGGGTGGAGACAAGTATATGCAGGTAAAGGAGCAGGTGGGTAAGCATGGCTTGCATACCATTTGCACAAGTGGGAATTGTCCCAATATCGGGGAGTGCTGGGCCGCCGGGACAGCTACTTTTATGATCCTGGGTGAGATCTGTACCCGGTCCTGTAAGTTTTGTGCCGTGAAGACCGGTAAACCCCTGCCGGTGGATGAAGGGGAGGCCCTGCGACTGGCCGACACCATCCGCACCATGGGAATTCGTCATGCTGTGATTACCTCGGTGGATCGTGACGATCTCAGTGACAAGGGAGCAGGGTTCTGGGCAAGAACCATCCGGACCCTCAAAAAAGAGCTGCCCGGTCTGAGCATGGAAACATTAATTCCCGATTTTGATGCCGATCCCCTTCTGATTCAAATGCTCATAGACGCGGCTCCGGAGGTGATTTCCCATAACCTGGAAACTGTGGAAAGACTGACTCCCCAGGTGAGATCCAGAGCTAAATACCGGCGCAGCCTGGAAGTAATCCGGCAAATTGCCCGGTCGGAGGTGACTTCCAAGTCTGGTATTATGCTGGGACTGGGGGAAACAGAAGAAGAGGTGCTTCAATGCATGGACGATTTGCTGGAAGCCGGATGTGAGGTACTGACCCTGGGGCAATATCTCCAGCCCACCATGGATCATATGCCTGTGGAAGCGTATATTCATCCCGATCGGTTTGAGCAGTATGGGAAGACAGCTCTGGACAAGGGATTCAAAGCTGTGGAATCCAGTCCCCTGGTCCGTTCATCCTACCATGCAGAGAAACATGCTTCCCTGCCAAAGAAGAGTCATGGAAAGCAATAATAAGAAAGATATTGTATTTGAGGATCTGGGTCTGATCGATTACCAGGAAGCATGGGATTACCAGGAAGAACGATTTGATCTCCTGGTAGCATATAAGGGGCAGCCCGAAGGCAGGGCCAGGCCCAAACGCTATCTTTTGTTTTGTGAGCATCCCCATGTCTATACCCTTGGCAAGAGCGGGGATGAGCATAATTTGCTTATCCGGAAGGAATTCCTGGATAAAATTAAAGCCACTTACTACAAGACCAATCGGGGGGGAGATATCACCTACCATGGTCCCGGACAGGTGGTGGGCTATCCGATCCTGGATCTGGAATTGTTGGGACTGGGACTCCGGCAGTATATAAGCATGCTGGAAGACTCCATAATTGAACTTTTGAGGGACCACGGGATCACTGCCACACATATGGAAGGAGCCACAGGAGTATGGCTCGATGCCACCCACCCGGTGAAGGCCAGGAAGATTTGTGCCATTGGGGTCCGTTCGGGCCGGCATGTGACCATGCATGGCTTTGCCCTCAATGTGAATACGAATCTGGACTACTTTACTTACATCAATCCCTGTGGATTCGAAACCAAGGGAGTTACCTCCATGTCCAGGGAACTTGGCAAAGAACTGGATTTCGAACTGATTAAAGAACAGCTCCGTGTCATACTGATGAGGAACTTCCTAGGCTGAGTCCTGTTCCAGTGAGCCAAGCAGGATCAGCGCTTCCTCTCTGCTGGTCCCGCATACCTCAGGTTCTGCTTTGAACTGATCACATACCTCTGGTCGTCCCGGGTCATCAAAGACCAGGCAGCGGTAGTCGTCCGAGAGATGGATGCAGGGCACACCTGCAGCTTTGCCCTCAGGCATTCCCGGGATTGCAGAAGAGATGGAAGGAGCAATGCAGCATGCTCCGCATTTTTCACGACATTTCATTGCACTGTGTTGAGGTGCAATTTACAAAACTCCGGAAAGAGTATCTATATTCCTTTCTTCCGGGGGTAGAAGTCGGGAGAGTAGTTCTTTAGTTTCTCTTTGCGGATTTTTACCTTCTCATCGTTTTCATAGAAGAGGGTTTCGTCGTGCTGACTCAGGTCAAGTCCCACATCCTCATAAAGGCTGGGCACACGCATGGGTACTATCTTGTTGGTGATCCAGAAAAGCAGGAGAGAGCCTCCGAATGCAAAGGCTGCAACTATCACCAGCGCCAGCAGATGGAAGAGGAAGGTTGTGGTCTCGCCATGGATCAGTCCCACTTCCTCCGCAAAAACGCCGGTAAGCAACATGCCTGCGATTCCACCGATCCCGTGTGCGGGAAATACATCCAGGGTGTCGTCCACCCCCCTGCGGGAAAAGAAATAGATCATCAGGTTGCTTGCGATGGCAGCGGCTCCTCCTATAAAGAGACTGGAGCCCACCGAAACAAAACCGGCTGCCGGGGTAATCGCCACAAGGCCCACAACAGCACCGACGCAGGCACCCAGGGCCGATGGTTTTCTTCCCTTTACTCCATCAAAAAAGATATAGACCAGCATGGCCGATGCCGAAGCCGTATTTGTATTCAGCAGGGCTTTCACCGCCACATCAGAAGCTTCAAGGGCCGACCCCGCATTAAAACCGAACCAGCCGAACCAAAGCAGTCCGGTTCCCAGAAGCACAAAGGGAATATTGGCCGGGTAGGAGGGCCGGGCATAGTCACGGCGGGGACCAAAGAAGAAGGCTCCGGCCAGGGCGGCCAGTCCGGCCGACATATGGACCACGGTTCCTCCTGCAAAATCCAGCACTCCCCAGTTCCTCAGGAATCCGTTTGGATGCCAGGTCCAGTGCGCCAGGGGGGCATAAATAAATATCATAAACAGTACCATAAAGATCATCAGGGAAGTGAAGCGAACTCTTCCGGCAAAGGAGCCTGTGAAAAGAGCGGGGGTGATGATGGCAAATTTCAGTTGAAACAGGGCAAAGAGTGCCAGGGGTATGGTGGCTGCAAATTGCGGATCAGGTGCACCGCCAACGCCCTTAAACATAAAGAAGGTAGCCGGATTGCCAAAGAGTCCGAATCCTTCGGCCCCAATGCTCTCCCCAAAGGCAAGACTGAATCCGAATACCACCCAGAGGATGCTGATCAGTCCCATGGCAATAAAGCTCTGCAGGATGGTGGAGATTACATTTTTTGGTTTTACCATCCCTCCGTAAAAAAATCCCAATCCGGGAGTCATCAGGAAAACCAAGGCGGTGGAGGCCAGCATCCAGACCACATCCCCTTTATCTATTCCAGAAGTATCCCCGGTATTAAAACTAAAGGGAAAGATGATACCCAGTAAAGCGATTATTCCAAATGCGATCAATGCAAAGAGCCATTGTTTTTTCATGAGATAAATTCTATTGGTCTTTGCAAATATATAAAATATAAAAATACCCCCTGGTTAAATAGGGGGTATATAAAGTATATAATATAAAAAATTGTAATGAGGTATATTAAATAGGGGGCAGTGATTTAAATTACTAAAATCAATCTATTTCAGATACTCGTCGATCTTCTTTGCTGCCCGCCTTCCCGATGCAATGGCATTGACTACCAGGCTGGCACCACTGGCCGCATCACCGGCAGCAAAAACCTTTTCCACATTGGTGGCCATGGTGGAGCTGTTAATTCCAATGTTCTTTCGACTGTCAAGGGAAATGCCCAGTTCTGTCAGCAATCCTTCATGAACAGGATGAACAAAACCCATGGCCAACAGGACCAGGTCAGCTTCTATTTTTTCATTGGAGCCCGGGACCGATCCCATCCTATAGCTGCCATTTACTTTCTCCCACTTGACTTCTTCTACCTCTGCATGGGTGATGCGTTGCTGCATCCCGTGAAATTTCAGGGTCGACAGGCTCCATCTTCGTTCACATCCTTCCTCGTGTGATGTGGAGGTTTTCAGGGTTTTTCCCCAGTAGGGCCAGGGATTATCCCCTGCACGTTGTTCCGGTGGTTTGGGCAGAATTTCAATCTGGGTCACACTAAGAGCCTTTTGCCGGATAGCCGTACCCACACAGTCGGATCCGGTATCGCCTCCTCCTATGACCAGGACATGGCGATTTTCAGCTGTAATGCGGTTATCATAAGCCACATAGGCCCCGTCATTTACCTTGTTCTGCTGGGTCAGATAGTCCATGGCAAAATGAATACCATCCAGGTCCCGGCCTTCTATTTCCAGGTCCCTTGGATGCATGGCACCTATGCTCAGGCATATGGCATCATAGGTCTTCATCAATTCTTTTCCGGCAATATCCTTACCTACCTCTGTTTCACATTTTATTTCTATGCCTTCTGCAAGCAGAATCTTTAGCCTGCGGTCGATGGTGTGCTTGTTGAGCTTAAAATCCGGGATCCCATAACGTAACAATCCTCCGGCCTTCCTGTCCTTTTCGAAGAGGGTGACCGTATGGCCGGCCTTGTTCAACTGGTCGGCTGCAGCCATGCCGGCCGGACCGCTGCCTATAACGGCAACCTTTTTCCCCGTTCTTACCTTGGGAGGATTGGGCCTGATATAGCCTTCAGCAAAGGCTTTTCCACAATGGCAGCTTCATTTTCCCGGATGGTAACCGGGCTTTCATCGATGTTCAGCACGCAGGAGTGCTCGCAGGGAGCAGGGCAGATTCTCCCTGTAAATTCCGGGAAGTTATTTGTATGGTGGAGCCTCTCACTGGCCCCTTTCCAATCGCCGCGGTACAGCAAATCGTTCCATTCGGGAATCAGGTTGTCCACCGGGCAGCCCCAGTGACAGAATGGGATGCCGCAATCCATGCACCTGGATGCCTGGAGCTGACGGTCCTCCGAATTCAGTACCTGCTCCACCTCGGAATAGTCCTCGATTCGCTCATGAATCGGCCTGTTTCCTGCTGGTTTCTTCTTTATCTTTATAAATCCTCTGGGATCTCCCATGAATCTTACTTTTACAGATCGTTAATCATTTCCACATCCTTCTCAATGCCGGCCATTTTCTTCCTGGTCTCTTCCAGGGCCATTTCCATAAGCACCTTTTTATACTCGTAGGGGATCACTTTAATAAAGCGTTCCATATAGGTATCCAGCTTGCTTAATATCTTTTCAGCCACCTTGCTGCCTGTGTGTTCGTAGTGACTTGCAATAAGGTCCGAAAGTTCCTTTTTATCATTCAGATCCTCCACCAGAGAGAGTTCCACCATTCCCATATTGCAGTAATAGTCGAAATCTCCCTCTTCATCGAGTACATAGGCGATTCCACCGCTCATTCCGGCAGCAAAATTTCGCCCGGTCTTTCCCAGAACCACTACACGTCCTCCTGTCATATATTCACAACAATGATCCCCCACACCTTCCACAATAGCAGTGGCACCGCTGTTTCTGACAGCAAAACGCTCTCCGGCGACCCCGGAAACAAAAATCTCCCCCCTGGTGGCTCCATAGAGTACGGTGTTCCCGATGATAATATTCTGGTCCGACTCAAAGGAAGAACCATCCGGAGGGACAACGATAATCCGGCCTCCCGCCAGGCCTTTTCCCAGGTAGTCGTTGGTGTCCCCTTCCAGGTAAAACTCCACACCCGGAACCAGGAAAGCTCCAAAACTCTGTCCGGCCGAACCGGCAAACCTTACCTTGATGCTTCCTTCAGGCAGACCTTCTCCGCCATATCTGCTGGCAATATTGCCCGACAGCATGGCGCCTGTTGTGCGGTCGGTGTTTTTTATGGACATATGAAAGGTGACGGCTTCTTTATTCTCGAGGGCAGGCCGGGCCTGCTCTATTAACCTGTGGTCAACAACCCCTTCCAGTTTATGCTGCTGTAATTCGGTCCGGTGCAGGGAGTTCTTTTTTGCGGCAGGTAAAAAAGAAGTCAAATCACTCAGGTCCAGGTTTTTAATTTTCCAATGGGAGACCGCTGTATCCCTTTCTAAGAGATCAGATCGTCCCACCAGTTCATCGAAGGTACGGAAGCCAAGCTCGGCCATATGTTCACGAACCTCTTCAGCCACAAAGCGGAAATAGGTCTCCACAAAGTCTGCTTTTCCCCGGAACTTTCGCCTCAATTCCGGATCCTGGGTGGCCACACCTACCGGACAGGTGTTGAGATGGCATTTGCGCATCATCACACAGCCCAGTACCACCAATGCACTTGTGGCAAACCCAAACTCTTCAGCGCCCAGCAGGGCCGAGATGATCACATCTCTCCCGGTCTTCATTTGTCCGTCCGCCTGGAGAACGACTTTACGTCGCAGATTATTCATAACCAGGGTCTGCTGCGTCTCTGCCAATCCAATTTCCAGAGGCAGTCCGGCATGCTTGATGGAAGAGGTGGGGCTGGCTCCGGTGCCCCCTTCGGCTCCACTGATGGTAATCAGGTCGGCCGATGCTTTGGCCACGCCGGCAGCAATGGTCCCTACTCCTGTTTCAGAAACCAGCTTCACAGAGATTTTTGCCTTTGGGTTTACATTCTTCAGGTCAAAGATCAGCTGGGCCAGATCTTCAATGGAGTAGATATCATGGTGGGGGGGAGGTGAGATCAGGGTGATGCCAGGAATGGAATACCGGGTTTTGGCAATGATTTTATCTACCTTATGTCCGGGCAACTGTCCTCCTTCTCCCGGCTTGGCACCCTGCGCCACCTTGATCTGGATTTCATCTGCATTTACAAGGTATTGTGTGGTTACCCCGAAACGACCACTGGCCACCTGTTTGATGGCGCTTCGTCTTGAATCCCCGTTTTCCATGGGCTCAAATCGTTGCGGGTCTTCCCCGCCTTCACCCGTATTGCTTCGTCCGCCTATCCGGTTCATGGCTATGGCCAGGGCTTCATGGGCCTCCTTACTGATGGAGCCATAGGACATGGCACCGGTTACGAAACGCTTCATGATATCCTCCACGGGCTCCACTTCCTCGATGGGAATGGGATTTCGTTTGTAGGTGAGCAATCCTCTCAGGAAGGCAGGTCGTGCTGTCTCACAGTCCACCAGCATTGCATATTCCTTGTATTTCTGGTAGTCCTTGTTTCGGGTACTCCACTGAAGCAGGGCCACCGATTCAGGATTCCAGGCATGATGCTCGCCATATTTACGGTAAGCATATACTCCTTCGGTGAGCATCAATGCGTGTACATCCTCCGTATATGCTTTTCTGTGTGTAATCAATACTTCCTCTGCAATCTCTTCCAGTCCGATCCCGCCGATACGTGAAACGGTTCCTTCGAAATAGCGCTTTGTCACATCCGGATGAATCCCAATGGCCTCAAAGATCTGTGCCGAGCGATAACTCCTCAGGGTACTGATCCCCATTTTGGAGAGTATCTTTAGTAGCCCCTTATTCACAGCTTCAATGTAATTCTCCTGTGCCTTGTCAAAATCCTGCTGGATGACCCGGGTTTCAACCAGTTTTTCAATGATGGCAAAACTCATGTAGGGATTGATAATACTGGCTCCGTAGCCGAACAACAGTGCAAAATGCATGACCTCCCGCGGTTCTGCCGATTCGACCACGATGTCGATCTGCATGCGTTTTCTCCTGGAGATCAGGTGGTGGTGAACTGCCGATACCGCAAGCAGTGAAGGGATGGGCGCCCGGTCTTCCGTAATATCCCTGTCTGAGAGAATGATGTAATTGTTATTCTCATCCACAGTTTCCTCCGCCTGTCTGCAAATATCATCCACTGCCTCTTCAAGTCCTGCTGCCCCGCGGGATGCATCGAAATGGATGGGGATCACCCGGTTGGAAAAGCCTTTGTAGCGAAGATTCTTCACCACCTGGAAATAGGTGTTATTGATTACCGGGCTCTTAAACTTGACCATTTTTACATGGTCGGGTGTCTCATCCAGCACATTGGTCTGAAGGGATCCCAGGTAGCCTGTCAGCGTCATTACCATCTCCTCTCGAATGGGGTCAATGGCGGGATTGGTTACCTGGGCAAAGAGCTGCTTAAAATAGGCAAAGAGCCTGTAGGGTTTTTTGCTGAGCACAGTGGTGGGGACATCATTACCCATGGAACCGATGGGCTCCTTGGCCGTGGCAGCCATGGGTTTGATAATGGTCTCAATATCCTCCCTGCTGTAATTGAAAGAGCTCAGGTATTGCTTATAGGCCTCACCAAGTCCGGGAGCCACAACATTACCGGTCTGGATGCTTTCCAGACTGACCATGTTTTTTCCTATCCAGCTCAGGTAGGGATGTTCTGATGCAAGTTTTGCCTTTAGTTCTTCATCTCTGTAGATAGTTCCTTTTTGCACATCCACCAGGATAATTTTCCCCGGTTTCAGGCGGCCTTTTTCCCTGATCTCGGCCGGATCAAATGTTTGAACACCGACCTCCGACCCCATGACCATCAGATCGTCTTTGGTAATCACGTAACGCGAGGGTCGCAGGCCGTTCCGGTCCAGCATCCCCCCGATGTATCTTCCATCACTGAAAATCAAGGATGCCGGTCCATCCCAGGGCTCCATAAAGGTGGAATGATACTGGTAGAAGGCTTTCAGCTCCGGTGAAATGGGATTTTTTTCATTCCAGGATTCCGGAATCAGGATCGACATGGCATAGGGAAGGGACTTGCCGCTCATTACCAGGAATTCCAGCACATTATCCAGCGAAGCCGAATCGCTCTTATTGGGTTCGATTACGGGGTAGATCTTTTCCAGATCGCCCAGTACATCCGATTTCAGGATGGATTCCCTTGCCTGCATCCAGAAACGGTTTCCCTTTACCGTATTGATTTCGCCGTTATGAGCCAGCATGCGGAAGGGTTGAGCCAGGTCCCAGCTGGGAAAGGTATTGGTGCTGAAACGGGAGTGAACCAGTGCGATGGCACTTTCCATTCTTTCATCCTGGAGGTCAAGAAAATACTCACCCAGTTGTTCCGAAGTGAGCATTCCTTTATAAATCAGGATCCTGGTGGAAAGACTGGGCAGGTAAAATAAAGTCCGTTCTTTCAGATTGGAATTGGCTATGTGCTTTTCAGCCCGCTTCCGGATGATATAGAGCTTCCGTTCCAGTTCCTCCTGGTTTAGATCGGCTCCCAGCAGGATCTGCTTCATATTGGGTTCAGCACCCCGTGCAATATCTCCAATCACACTGTTATCCCTCGGGACTTCCCTGAAGCCGATTAACTTTACGCCTTCATCGTTGACAATCTGGACCAGGATTTCTTCACACTTCTTTGCTTCTCCTGCGTCCCGGGGAAGAAATACCAATCCGGTCCCAAACTGTCCTTCATGGGGAATGGAGTAGCCCTGCATAAGATAAAAATCCCTTGGTATCTGGATCATAACACCTGCGCCATCTCCGGTTTTACTATCAGCTCCCTCTGCACCCCGGTGAGTCATGTTCACAAGCGTTTCCAGTCCCCGCTGAATAATATTATGGGATTTCTTTCCCTTCAGATGCGCCACAAACCCGATTCCGCAGTTGTCATGCTCAAATGCGCTTCTGTACAATCCGGCCTGTTCTGGTCTTACCTTATCCATTTGTTGCCTTGCTTTGAGGGTGATTGTAAAAAAGCCGTTCTCAACTTGTTATGAGAACGGCTTTAGTATTATCAGTTCATACCATTCTCATCCCGATCCGGCGATCCACTTTGTCACATGCCTTTTTATGGAATTCGAATGATTATGCATTTTTCCGTTTTCTAATGCAAAGATAGGTATTATAATTACGAATCAAAACATGCAGTCTCTTTTGCATTATGTTTTTGAAACAAAATCGTATTAATAACTTATAAACTGAAAGGGACCGCCCCCCACTGGAAGCAGTCCCTTTCTTTTGTATAGAGTGTCTTAATTTATATAAATAACTGATTATTAGACTTTAATTGTAAGCAGATTCGCCATGTTCATAAATATCCAGTCCCTCTTCTTCAATTCGTTTGCTTACTCTTACGCCAATGGTCTTCTTCAGGATATAGAACACCAGGAAGCCAAGGCCCATGGCCCATGCTGCAACAGCTCCCACACCAATTAGCTGAGATCCCAGCTGGGAGGCGCCGCCGCCATAAAAAAGTCCGTTGTCGGTACTTAGAAATCCAACCATGATGGTCCCCAGTGCACCATTCAAACCGTGGACGGATACCGCGCCCACCGGATCATCGATTTTTAATACCTTATCGATAAATTCCACGCCAAATACCAGGACGAAACCCGCAAGAATTCCTATGATAACAGCACCACCCGGACTTACAACATCGCATCCGGCAGTGATGGCCACAAGCCCTGCCAGTGCCCCGTTCAGGGTCAGGGAGAGACCGGGTCTCTTGTACTTGCTCCAGGTAATGATCATGGCAGTAACAGCACCTGCCGCTGCGGCCAGGTTGGTGGTGATGAAAATATGGGAAATGGCTGAAGCATTTTCGCTTCCGGCAGCTGCCAGCTGGGATCCGGGGTTAAATCCGAACCAGCCGAACCAGAGGATGAAAACGCCCAGGGCCCCGAAGGCCAGGTTCGATCCGGGGATGGCCCTTGCTTTTCCGCTACTTGTATATTTTCCGATCCGCGGACCAATGACCATGGCTCCCATGAGCCCGACCCATGCGCCCACAGAGTGTACCACGGTAGACCCGGCAAAGTCATGGAAAGGTGTGCTCATCGACGACAGCCATCCGCCCCCCCATACCCAGTGTCCCGAGATGGGATAAATGATTGCTGTAATGGCTATGCTGAATACGATGTAAGACGAAAACTTGGTCCGCTCGGCCACTGCACCTGAAACGATGGTCGCCGCAGTGGCTGCAAATACGGTCTGGAACATCAGGGAGGCCTTGTCGGGTACCCCGTTGATTTCACTGCTTCCGTAGAAGAGCGAGATTTTACCCAAAAATCCACCCAGATCTTCTCCATACATCAGGGTATATCCCAGGATCCAGAAGATTAGGGAACCGATGGAAAAGTCCATCATGTTCTTCATCAGGATATTAGCGGTGTTTTTGGTCCGGGTAAAACCGGCCTCTACCAGGGCGAAACCAGCCTGCATGAACATCACCAGGACAGCTGCAATCAGGATCCATACAGTATCGATGGAGACTGCAAATTCAGAAACAACAGTTGTTATATCTTCCATAATAGTATTTTTTCTGTGTTATTATTCAATTAATCAGTCTTTTATATACAGGGATTCATCACCTTTCTCTGCAGTTCGTATCCGGATGCTTTCATCCAGGCTTGAGATGAATATTTTTCCATCCCCCACCTCTCCGGTGGCTGCAGAGCTCAAAATGGCTTCAATGGTCCTCTCCAGGTTTACATCCCGCACCACAATCTGAAGGTAAAGTCGTTCGATACTGCTGGTATCATAGGCGACACCCCGGTAGACTCTGCTTTCCCGGGCCATTCCCACACCGCGTGCATCCCAGAAAGAGAAGAATTCAATTCCATTGTCATGAAGAGTTTCTTTCACCTCTTCAAACTTAGTTTTCCGAATAATTGCTTCAATTTTTTTCATGAGCTTTGTATTTAACTTATTATCAAATTTTTAGGCTAAAAAGACACGCCTGCAAGGACATGGAATTGCTTGGCGTCAGGATTCCAGATCACGCCTCCGAACAGGGGCAATGAGAAGCTTTCTGTAATCTTAATATCCTTGGAAGAAGTAATCCCAATGTTGCAAACATTAAAATCCGATTCATCTTCCGAAGCCTCGGTTGTATACCAGCCATCGCCTGCTCCCAGGTGAATGCCAAAATATTTAAAGGCATAGCCGAGTTCGAAGTAAAGGTCGCCACCGTCATTGCCGGCAGAACCTCCCTGGTTCATCATGTAGTTTGCGGATACGGAGAAGCCCTCGTAGGCATATCCGAGATTTATCTCAAAGGCATGTGCGCCAGTAGAATCGGAATAGTCGAAGTATTCGGTTCCCGGAAAATAATAATCGGTAACTCCAACACTTAAACCGAAATTGAAATCATAGGATAAATAGATATCCGCTTCGGCTCCTTCGTCTGATGTGAAGTTGTAGTTTCCCCAGCCGCCTACGGTAAAGCCTCCGCTTGAAAGAGAAATGCTTGGTTGAATGGCCGGACCAGTTCCGAATTTTGTGCCTCTCCATATATAACTACTCACAAAATCGAATCCCACATCAAATAAGGATTCTGATTCATCCTCTTGTGCATTTACTTGCATGGGGGAGAATATCATGGTTACCATCAGGAGTGTCAATACTCCACCTGTGAGATGTTTTTTCTTCATAACTGTAAGTTTTAGGGATTAATTAATTATAATTCGAAACAAATGTAGAAATATAATTTATACCCCTTAAAAAATAGGGGGCAAAAACTATAAAATAGATAAAATATAAATTAGACCCCCTCTCAAATAGGGGGCAGAAAATGAAAATGAATATAAATATATTTCAGACCCCCTCTTTGGAGTGGATTTTAGTGGCTCGCTTTTGTTTGATCCCTTAAATACTTATCCGTAAATTGCTCCCCATGCTTCGACGACTTACTTTTCTTGTGCTGTTGGTACTCACAGGGAGTTCCATGCACTTAATGGGACAGAAGACTGCTCTTCTGATCGTAGATATTCAGGAATTTTATTTCCCCGGCGGCAGGATGCAGCTTGTGAATCCGGAACTGGCAGGTATGAATGCCGGATTGCTGCTGGATCATTTCAGGAAGAATGAGATGCCCGTCTATCATGTGCGTCATAATTTTGAACCGGGAGGGGATATCCATCCCTATGTGAAGCCCCTGGAGGACGAGCCGGTCATATCTAAGGACCAGGTCAATGCTTTTTCAGGGACCGCTTTGCTTGAGATGATACAGCAGGATTCAGTGGAACAGCTAGTAATTTGCGGGATGCAGACCCATATGTGCGTGGAGGCTGCTGTACGGGCAGCTCATGACCTTGGATTTACCTGTATGCTCGCATCCGATGCATGTGCCACCCGGGCCCTGCAATACGAGGAACATATTATTTCCGCCAAGAATGTGCATTACTCCACGCTCAATACGCTCCAGGGTAGTTATGCACGGGTAATTAGCACAGATGCCATACTCAGGGAGTTCTCCCAGGTCGAGCAATAGCATTATCATTTTTCTGCTTTTATATTAACTTTGGTTTTGCATAAAACTGAAGAAATGAGTACGAATGTCAGGGAAGATATCAGGAGGGTGCTGGATCAGGAAGCAGAAGCAATTCGATCCATTCCGGTAAGCAGCGAATACGATGAGGTGGTGGAGTTGGTGTATGAAAGAGTACACCAGCGCGGAGGCAAGATCATCGCCAGCGGAATGGGAAAGGCAGGTCACGTTGCCAATCATATGGCTACCACGCTGAGTTCCACCGGAACTCCTGCACTATTTCTTCATCCGAGTGAGGCCCAGCACGGCGATTTGGGAATTATAAGAGAGAATGATGTGCTTCTGGTACTTTCTAATTCAGGTAAAACCAGGGAAATCCTTGAATTGCTTGAACTTACGCATGCCCTGCATTCAAAGGTTCCTGTGGTGATTATCACGGGGAATCCCGACGGTCCCCTTGCAAGGGAGTCCAAACTGGTCCTTTTTACCGGTAATCCGGATGAGGTTTGTCCCCTTGGATTGACGCCCACCACTTCGGCCACAAGCATGGCAGTGATCGGTGACGTACTGGTTGTTCTAATGATGAAACGGATTAATTTTAGCCCTAAAGATTATGCCCGGAGGCACCACGGGGGCTACCTGGGTGAAAAAAGCAGGGAGGTTGGAAATGAGAGTTAATCGGGAGCATACGGCAGGTTTAATCATTGATATTCAGGAAAAACTATCTCCCCATATGCATCAAGAGGAGGCACTCCTCCTTAGGTGCGCCATCCTGATAGAGGGATTGCAGGTGCTGGAGGTACCTCTCGTGATCACGGAGCAATATCCCAGGGGATTGGGATCGACCGTTCATCAAATCTCAGCCCTGATGGAACAGCAGTCCGTTATTGAGAAAATTGCATTTTCCTGTTGTGATGAACCATCGGTGATGCAGTCTCCTGTGTTTCAAAGCCGCAAAACAGTTATTGTTTGTGGGATTGAGGCCCATGTTTGTGTGCTGCAAACGGTGATCGATCTAAAGGAAGCCGGGTATACCCCAGTGGTGGTGGTGGATTGTATCTCGTCCCGCAATCCCGAAGACAAGCGGGTGGCGGTTGAACGGATGCGAACAGAGGGGGCAGTAATCACTACCAGCGAATCCATACTGCTTGAACTTGCCAGGGTGGCCGGAACCATTGAGTTTAAAGCAATTTCCCGTCTCATTAAATAGCTTTATAATGAAGATATATGCCGTAGGTGAAACCATTCTGGATATTATATTTAAAGGTGTGGAACCTCAGGCAGCCAAACCTGGCGGTTCTTCATTCAATGCAGCCATTACACTTGGCAGACTGGGAGCTCCCATAAATTTTATCAGTGAAATGGGAGACGATAAGGTGGGAGATCTGATCCAGGACTTTATGAATGAGAATGGGGTGGACGCCGACTATATTTCCAGGTTTCGCCAGGGACAATCGGCCATCGCCCTTGCCTTCCTGAATGATAAAAGTGATGCGGAATATCAGTTCTACAAGGATTATCCCTCTCAACGTCTGGCCGTTGAATTCCCAGAATTCCTGGAGGATGACCTCCTGATGTTTGGTTCATTTTATGCCCTGAATCCGGGAATCCGTCCCAGGGTTAAAGAGTTATTGGAAAAAGCCACAGCTGCAGGGACCACCATTGTATATGATCCCAATTTCAGAAGCTCTCATTTGGCGGAAAGAGATGAGCTGGTTCCTGTGATCAAGGAGAATATGGAATATGCCAGTCTGGTCAGGGCCTCAGATGAGGACCTGGTCAATATTTTCGGTGCCAGTAGTCCGGACGAAGCCTGGGAGCATATGAGTTCCTACACAGATGTCCTGATTTATACTGCCAATGCCGGAGGGGTATATTTAAGAAGCGCTTCGCTCAGTTTTCATATGGAGGTGGAACGCATCGAGCCTCTAAGTACCATTGGAGCCGGCGACACCTTTAATGCGGGACTCCTCTACGGATTGTGGAAGAAGGGGATTGGAAAAAAAGAGCTAAGATCATTGAACAGGACTAGCTGGGAAGAGCTGATCGCCACAGGCATCAGGTTCTCCAGGGAAGTTTGCCTGAGTTATGATAATTACCTGCCTGTGGATTTTGTAAAAAACTTTAGAAAAAACAGTTAAGATGGAAAAGAAAGCTTTAGGAAATTCCGGTTTGCAAGTATCGCCAATAGTGTTTGGAGCATGGGCCATCGGGGGCTGGATGTGGGGCGGGGCCGATAAGAAAGACTCCATGAGAGCCATTCATTCCTGCCTTGATCACGGCATCAGTTCGCTGGATACTGCGCCCATCTACGGATTCGGATACTCTGAAAAATTGGTGGGTGAGGCCATTAAGGGGAAGCGCGACAGCTATGAGATCCTGACCAAGGCAGGTATGCGCTGGGAAGAAAAGAAAGGGGAGTATTTCTTTACCACCAACGACAATAGCGGCATTCAGCGCGATATCTATACCTACTCCGGACGAGACAGTATCATTGCAGAGTGTGAGGATAGCCTGAAGCGTCTGGGGACCGATTACATCGATCTATATCAGATTCACTGGCCAGACAAGACCACGCCCATCGAGGAAGCCATGGAGGCCTTTCGGATTCTCATGGAACAGGGAAAGATCAGGGCAGCCGGGGTAAGCAACTATTCTGTGGAACAGATGGAAAGGGCAAAATCCGTGGTGGAGCTTGCCTCCAACCAGGTCCCCTACAGCATGGTTCGCCGCGATATTGAACAGGATGTGGTGCCCTGGTGTCTGGAGAACAATTGCGGAATCCTGGCATATAGTCCGCTTCAGCGTGGACTGCTCACCGGAAAGATTACCCCCGACTATCCTTTTGCCCCGGGAGACTCCCGCCCGGAGACAGCGCATTTCAAGATCAATAACCTGATCCAGACCAATAAGTTCCTGGATAAGATTGCTCCACTGGCGGAAGAAAAAGGAGCCACGCTTTCCCAGTTGGTGATTGCCTGGACCCTTCGACAGCCCGGGATTACCGTGGCACTGGTTGGGGCAAGAAACGAGGAGCAGGTGAAGCAGAATGCGGGAGCGATAGAGCTACACTTATCTGATAAAGAGATGGATACAATCAATCAAAGCTTGGAGAAGCTGCGCCTGGAATTGTAGTACTTATTCACCAATGGTGAGCGTTCCCCTGTAATCCTCACGATTCAGCAAAAGGCCTTTGTTCCACTTCCCATAGTAGACCTGAATTATATTTACCTGGTCGGGGAAGTACTCTGTGAGTACGGCGTTTATTATGGTGATTGAATCGGGTGCAGCTGTCTTTGGGGATTCAAGGTAACACCAGATGGCATCCGATTCGGGCTCCATTCCCAGGTAATTCAGTTCAAGCTCTTCTCCATTTACCCGGAGTGCAAAATCCTCCAGAAGATAGACCATGAGAAGGCTGTCGGCCATTTCATGTTCCAGTTCGGTAGCCAGCTGACTATGGATGCCCGTTCTATTCAGAAGTGCCAGGTCCAGATCGTCAGGGAAAATTCGCATGGACACTTCAAAACGCTCTGTCAGTTCGTTGTAGCGGATCTCGGTCAGACTCACATAGAACTTATGCATGAACCAGCTTCCGCAGCCTAGAAGGACCAGCAGAACCAAAACAGGCACAAGTATCTTTCTCTTCAGCAACATAAGCAGATTTTGCTCAAACAAATATGGCAATTCTTTTGTTAACTTTAGGACTTCCAAAAAAGACATCATAGATGAAAAGAGTTTCTTCAGTTTTGTTGATTGCTGCCGTGGCAGTTTCCATGTTTGGCCAGGAAAAGCTGAACCCTTCCAAGAATCCATTCAGGCAGATGGGGCAGGAGTTTGCCACACCCAATGCATACAGGACCGGTTCCGGGGCACCCGGACAATTTTACTGGCAACAACAGGCCAACTATAAGATCGCCATCGAACTGGATGACGAGAAACAGCAGATCAGGGGAGAGGAGCAGATCGAATACATCAACAACTCCCCCGACAGGTTAAACTACCTCTGGGTTCAGCTGGATCAGAATGTGAGGCAGAAGGAGAGCCTCGGTAAGCTTAGCATGCCAATGAGTCTGGGTGAGCGTATGCATCCCTACTACATGGGCATGTTCCTGAGTGACTTTGATGGTGGATTCAAGATTGAGCATGTGGGCGACGGAACGGGGGCTGAGCTTCCTCATACAATTAATTATACAATGATGCGCATTGACCTTCCGGAGCCATTGGAGCCCGGTGAGACCGTAAATCTGGAAATAAAATGGTGGTACAATATCAACGACCGGATGAAAGATGGGGGAGGCCGGTCCGGAAGTGAGTATTTTGCCGGGGATGATAATTACATCTATACAATTGCACAGTTTTTTCCCAGGATGGCAGTATACAGCGAAAATGAAGGCTGGCAGAACCATCAGTTTACCGGGAGGTCCGAATTTGCACTCCCCTTTGGCGACTACGACGTGGAGATTACAGTTCCATCCGACCATGTGGTCGGGGCAACAGGTATGTTGGTGAATGCCGATGAAGTACTGTCAGAAACAGAACTTGAGCGGCTTGATAAAGCCTGGAATTCTTTTGATGATCCAGTTTTTATTGTAAAGGAAGAGGAAGCTGTGAAAGCGGAGAAGAAAAAGGCCTCGTCAAAGCTAACCTGGAAATTCCATGCTGACAATGTCAGGGACTTTGCCTTTGCCTCATCCAGGAAGTTTATCTGGGATGCCATGGCTGTGCAATTCGGGGAACGAAAAGTATTTGCAACATCGCTCTATCCCAAGGAGGGTAATCCCCTCTGGGAGAAATATTCCACCCGCGTGGTGGCACATACCCTGGAGGTCTATTCACGCCATACCTTTGACTATCCCTATCCGGTGGCCTATTCGGTCCATACCGCACAAATAGGGATGGAATATCCCATGATTTGTTTCAACGGCGGTCGCCCGCTGCCCGACGGTACCTATTCGGAGCGAACCAAATGGGGAATGATCGGGGTGATTATTCATGAGGTGGGACACAACTATTTCCCCATGATCGTGAATTCCGATGAGCGCCAGTGGACCTGGATGGATGAAGGACTCAACACCTTTCTACAGGGCATTGCCGAACGGGAATGGGATCACAATCATCCCTCACCAAAGGGCAAACCGGCGAATATTGTACCCTACATGAAAGGAGATAAGTCGAATATTTCCCCCATTATGATGCAGGGAGACCTGATCAAACAATTCTCGAACAATGCCTACAGCAAGCCTGCCACGGGACTGAATATCCTTAGAGAGACCATAATGGGCAGGGAACTATTTGATTTTGCCTTCAAACAATATGCCCAACGATGGATGTTCAAGCATCCCACCCCGGAGGATCTGTTCCGGACCATGGAGGATGCTTCTGCAGTGGACCTGGACTGGTTCTGGAGGGGCTGGTTTTATGGCACCGATCATGTGGATATCTCCCTGGACCATGTAGCTGCCATGGAATTGAAGTCGGGTAATCCTGCCGAAGAGAAGGCTCTTGAGAAGAAAAAGGCGGAAGCGACCCCGGAAACCATTGCGGTACAACGCAACCGTGCCACCATGGAATCCATGGTGGAAAGAGATCCCGACATGAAGGATTTCTACGATGACTATGATCCTTATCTTGCTGATGATTCAGATGTTGAAAGCTACATGCGTTACAAGCGTTCCATGTCAGATGCTGAGAAGAAATGGCGCTCCAGGGAAGGTGTTTTTTACCAGCTGGACTTTTCCAATGTGGGCGGAATGCTTATGCCGCTTATCATCCGCTTTGAGTATGAGGATGGAAGCAGTGAGATCAAACGGATTCCGGCACAGGTATGGAGCCAGAATGAGCTGAAAACTTCAAAGGTATTTCTCCTTAAGAAGAAGCTTACAGGGGTTACCCTGGATCCTTACCAGGAAACAGCGGACTGCGACCTGAGCAATAATCACTGGCCTCCGCGCATTGAAAAGAGTCGCTTCGAGCTATACAGAGGTTCCGGCAGAAGGGGAGGCGGAGGATCCAATCCCATGCAGGAGCAGTAGATCAGACCAGGATGTTATCCAGGTAGGCCAGCTCGTCCCTGGTGAATTTCAGCTTATCTATGGTGGCCACATTGGCTTCCAGCTGTTCAACAGAGCTGGCGCCGATCAGCACCGAAGTAATCTGTTTCTTTTCCAGGATCCAGGCCAGGGCCATCTGAGCAAGACTTTGTCCGCGTTGTTCAGCATGCTGGTTCAGGGCTTTCACCTTCACCATGGTGGCCGGGTCCAGGTTCTGCTTGTTCAGAAAAATACTCTCACTGTCGATTCGTGAACCTTTGGGAATGCCATCCAGGTAACGATTGGTCAGTAAGCCCTGGGCAAGCGGACTGAATGGGATGCAGCCCACGCCTCGTTTCTCCAAAACTTTCAGCAGTCCGTCTTCCACCCAGCGGTCGAACATGTTGTAACGGGGTTGGTGGATCAGACAGGGGGTTCCCAGGCGCTCCAGAATATCCACGGCCCGCCCGGTCTGTTCTGCATCGTAATTGGAAATTCCCACATAGAGGGCTTTCCCCTGTTGCACTGCAGTGTGAAGGGCCATCATGGTTTCTTCCATCGGTGTATTTGGATCGGGACGGTGGGAGTAGAAGATATCCACATAGTCCAGTCCCATCCTTTTCAGGCTCTGATCAAGGCTGGCCAGGAGGTATTTCCGGCTTCCCCATTCACCGTAAGGGCCTTCCCACATCAGGTAACCTGCCTTGGTTGATATAATCAGCTCGTCCCGATGGCTGGCCAGTTCCGACTGCAGGATGTTCTTCAGGTTCGATTCGGCGCTGCCGGGAGGTGGACCATAGTTGTTGGCCAGGTCAAAATGAGTGATGCCCAGGTCGAAGGCCCTGAGCAAAATATCCTTCATTTTCTGATAATCTTCCTTTCCTCCGAAATTGTGCCAGAGTCCCAGTGAGACTGCGGGCAAGAGGAGTCCGCTGTTTCCACAGCGATTATAGGTCATTTGATCGTAACGTGTTTTAGATGCGAAGTAGGCCATAATTTCTGAATATTTATTTTTTTAAAAGGGGGATCATATAGAATACTGAATAGGTGAATCCAAATGTACCACTCTCTCCTCCAGTTCCATAGCCGGGAATTAGCTCCGGGGTCATAAGCGGATCCATATTGGGATTCAGCAGGAACTTGTAACGCACTGACCATCCCATGAAGAAATTTGGAGTCAATTCGGCCTTGACACCCATCACCAGTTCAATCCAGTGTCCCGTCAGATTGTTCTCATAAGGCCCCGGATCATAGTCACCCCAGTATTCACCGGGAATCAGGATGTTTTCACTCCGGTGTTTGAATGCCGACAGTCCATAGCGGAAGCCAAATGTAATGCTGTTTTGCAGAGAACGGTCCTTTGAAGGCAGGACATTATAATCCACCCCGATACGGCCATAGGGGCCGCTTGCGGAGTAATCAAAGAGTTCCTGGCTATCGTCCATGGAATTATATCCTGCCTCAAATACCGGGTACAAATTCCTGTAAATTTCAAAATCGACAGATGCCTCTGCACCCAGTTGCGAAGGGTCAGAGAAAATATAAATGATGCGGGCCAGGTCAATGCCAATACGGGGACCATAGGTCCTGAGGGTGTCCTGTGCAGATAGCTGTCCCAGGGTGCCCAGGGCAAGCAGCAGCAGGACTGCCTTACAGGTAGAGCCAGATATGTACTTCATCTTCTTCATATTCCGCGTCGATCAGCTCATTTAAGATGGTATCACCTTTGAAGATGCCCCCGCCTTGCTCGATTCTGCTCAGGGTAAAAAGATTTCCAAATCCACAGGTATAAGAGATCATGTAGCTTTCATGTCCATGATAAATGATCAGGGTATCTGAAAGGCTATCCACCTGCATCACAAAGCTGGAAAAATCACTGTGTGGATCCAGCGGCACCGCAAAACCGGATGAAGGCAGTGCCTTATAAAGGGTGTCATTTTCACCATCTTTGATTCCATAAATGGTCAGGGCAGTCACCGTACTATCCACAACTTCTCCATCCTGTATGGTCTTAAACTCTGCAATCAGATCCGAATCATAGCTATCATCACAAACTTCCACTGTTACACAGCTTGCGGCAAGGATGGACAGGATAAATAGCAGGATCCGGTAGTTCATAAGCCTCTGTTTATTCTGTCCCTTTAAGATTTTCATTGAGCCAATCCAGATAGGTATTGTAGAGGTACATCTGACTGTTCATATCATAGGCGACGCCATGGGCGCCCGGAGGAAAGATTTTCAGGTCGAAGTCCTTCCCGGCATCAATCAGTGCTTTGGTAAACTGGAAGGTGTTCTGAGGATGTACATTGTCATCCATCAGAGAATGGACCAGCAGGAGATGACCCTCCAGCTTGCCGGCCTGCGCCACCATGGAGCTTTGCTTATAGCCATCCTCGTTTTCGGGCAGTAGTCCCATATACTTCTCGGTGAGCACACAATCGTAATTGCGATGATCGGAGATGGCTGCCGTTACAATACCTGCCTTGAACACATCGGGATGAAGCAGGAGTGACATGCCTGCGGAGAATCCTCCAAAACTATGTCCCATGATCCCGATACGTTCCCGGTCGATCCAGGGCTTTTCAGAAAGGTGCAGGGCTGTCTCTGCAAAATCCTGTGTTTCCCATTTGCCCAGTTGTTTATGAACCACCTTTTCAAACTTACTGCCATAACCTCCGTTGCCACGGTTGTTAATATTGACAACCACATATCCCTGTTGGGCCAGCCACTGGTTCCACCCACTGGATTCGAAGCTGTTGTATACCCCCTGTGAGCCCGGACCCCCATAAACTGCCAGGAGCAGGGGATAGGAAAGTCCGGGATCAAAATTCATGGGCTTGATTATGTAGCCGTCAATAAGCTGTCCGTCTGAAGTCGTAAAGGAAAAAAGCTCCCTGGGTGCATATTCGTACTTTTCCAGGTGTTCCAGGGCTCTGTCATGACCTGCCAGCTTCTTAATCAACTGGCCCTTTCCATCACGCAGATCAACCGTGGAAGGAGTAGAAGTACTGGAATAACTATCGATAAAGTAGCGACCGCCAGGTGCCACATCCACCCGGTGGTTGCCTTCTGTGGAAGTAAGCTGCTTTTTGCCCTTCCCGTTGAACTTCACACTATAGAGATTCCGTTCCATGGGTGAGATTTCACAGGAGAGATAGTAGAGTGTTTTCTTTTTCGGATCGATGGCCTTTACAGAGACCACATCGTAGGGACCGCTGGTAAGCTGTCCCAGCACATTTCCCTCATAGTCATATTGATAGATGTGAGAATAATCATCCCTGTCGGAGATCCAGAAGAAGGAATCCATTTCTTCCGGGAAGTAGAAAAGATGAAGCTCTCCTGCAAAGAAGTCGAAGATATCGATCCAGGCATAGTTTGTCTCCTCCAGGATCATGGACTTCTCTCCGGTAAGCACATTGAAGAGGTATAACTTCATATGATCCTGTGCACGGTTCATCCATACCACGGCCAGGGTATTCTCTCTGGAGGTCCAGTAGATCCTGGGCATGTAACCACCTTCCGGATCGAAGTCCAGCCACTGCTTACTTCCGTCAATTGTATTGATGATTCCCAGCCTTTCAATGGGTGGATTGTCTCCCACTTTGGGATAGGGGAGTTCCATATACTCGGGATGCACGCCGGCAAAATCAGTCAGTTGATAAACGGGAACCTCTCGTTCATCGGTCTGCCAGAAGGCAATGTACTTGCTGTCGTAGGACCATTCCCAGGCCTGTACCAGTCCGAATTCCTCCTCGTTGGCCCAGCCAAAACGTCCGTTGTAAAACTTATCTGCTCCATCCGTGGTGAGCCGGGTGTGTTTCCCTGAAGCAAGATCGAAGGTGAACAGATCGCCATCTTTGCCATAACCCACCTTAAGACCATCGGGCGATACCTCTGCAGTAAAGGCTCCTTTCACAATGGGCGTCAATGTCTTATTTTCAAGGGAATAAAGATAATAATCGGCATTTCCCGAGTATCTCCAGATCCCTTCAAAGTTGGTCTGGAAGAGCAGGTATTTATAGTCCCTGGTCCATTGAAAGGAACGGTAGCGGAAAGGATCTTCCGTATCCGGGAATGTAAAATCTCCCTCATTGAATACCAGTTCCTCCGTTTCAGTCCTGATGTCGTAGGTCCAGATTTGCTGACTTCTTCCTTCTCTTTTGGTAAAGGAATACTGATCGCTGTCCGCTATCCATTCCACACCGGCAGGTCCGCGATCGCCGCGAAGAGCGCCTCCGCTCATAAAAGCTTCCATTAAAGAATCGTACTGCTTTTTCTGGGCAGTAAGGGTGATGGTCATCAGGACCAGCAGAAGAGCAAGAGTCAGTTTTCTCATAATATTTTGGTTTGGTAAAGCAGAGAACAAATCTAACAAAAATGTTCTGTCCTTTCATGCTTGCAAGCTAATTCCTCTTTGGTGAGCTAAGCAGCTGTGCCATGAAATTACTGCCCTCAGGGATGATTAAAAAACATCCAGATCCTGACCGACAATCACTTCACCGCTGTATACGGTCCGGATCTCCCGTAAGAGGTCCTCTTCAGTGCTTCCCCAGAAGAGAATATGGTAGAGGACCACTTTGCCTGGCGCCGTCTTTTTTGCTATTTCGGCCAGTTCCAGGGTGGAGGTATGATGAACGGAATGATAGGCCTTCCAATCGGGAGCTTTGGTCTCATATCCTGCCTGACTGTAGACCTCGTGGACCAGGATATCTGCTCCCCGGGCATATTCCACTACCTTTTGCGAGGGTTTGCAGTCGCCCGATATCACAATAACCCGGTCGGGAGTTGTAAAACGGAATCCCCAGGCATTGGGCCAGGACCCGTGAATTACGGGAAAAGCCTCCACCACAATATTGCTGTCCCTGTAGATTTCTCCCTCCTTGTTAAATTCGTGCCAGTTGACCCGCCAACCTTCATCATTGGCAGGTTCATCCCCATAAACCCGGTATCTGATATCTTCCTGGTAGGCTTCCAGAATATGATCGCTCATGTGCCCGATCCCCACCGGACCATATACTTCCATGGCTTCATCCCTTCCCATCACCCAGGGAGTAAGAATCAGGTCGGCATAGCCGGCAGTATGGTCGGAATGCAGATGGGTAAGAAAAGCAGTTTTCAGTTTATGGGTTTCCAGACCGCTTATTTCTCCCCCGTAGGTGGGACTCATACTTGCGGATCTGCGTATCAAACCGGGACCAAAATCGATGATATAAGGTGTGTCCCTTACAACAAGGGCCAGGGCACAACCCGACTGATCGGGCGAAGGATTGGGATTGCCAGTCCCAAGCAGTACAAGTTTGGTGATTTCCGAATCGGAAAAATCCCTTTGAGCGGTGGCGGGTTGATGGGTCAGCACCATGACCAGGGTGAAAACTGCGCTTAGGTACTTCATTTATTCTTCGATTTTTGATCACATTTTACAATAACTAAGGAATAGTCGATGCCATATTGAATATCTTTTTCCCCGAGCTTTCCTGCTGCGTAGCCGTGTTTTTCGATGACTGCCTGGCAGCGGTTCAGCAGGTCCGGGACCTCTGCGCCGGCATATTCCAGGGGAGAGCGGATCCCTGCTTCATAAAGCACTCTGGCAAAGATGCCTCCCACACCTGTGATCCTGGAGAGATCACAAAGGGTGTATAGCTCTTCAAGGCGATATGCAGGTATGCCAGTATTTGAAGACAAGTCTTCCTGCTGCGCTTTGGACTGAACCTGCTCAAAAAAGTCTTTTGTGTTCCGGATCCCTCTGGATTTCAGTAGTTCAGTATACTCAAAGGGAATCCCGGGAATATCGGACAGGGGGAAGGGTCTGGCCAGGTAGCTTCCTGCTTCCCGCTTCAGCAGGACCAGGTACCCGGCAGAAAGCCCTGAATGAGAAGCATAGTTTTCTATTTTTGACTTTGAAGCCAGGAGGTGGAGTAAATCCCCAAGCGTATGAATACCGGATTTCTTCAGGACATGAAAACGCGCTTTCATCTCCTCCTGAAGCATGATCCTGCCCGGCAAGATCCTTTTTCCTGCAATTAACTCACGGAACTCTTCCAGGCTTAGCAGGGAGGGATCGATGGAATAAGTTTTCATTGAGCGCCGTTTTACATTCCCAGCAACACCAGTTCATAGGGGGAGTCGATGCTTAGCTTACCCTCTTTTACCGTCCCTTGTTTCCCGGAATAATAGTCCTTTAAAACACAGCCCTCTGCAAACAGGCCATTGATATCAATGAGCTTCTTCCCGGCCTTCAGATCCAGTCCGGCCACCACCCGGTCGGCATATCCATCAGCCTCATATACCCTGGAGAAGATATAGGGAGATCTGGAGATCATCTGGTGTATTCCGGCACCTACTGCCGGATGCTCCCTGCGGAACTGTCCCAGTTTTTGATAATGAAGAAGCACTTCCGCAACAGGCACACCATTCCTGACCGAATTGCTTTCAATCTCTTCCCAGTTCATATTTGATCTCATATGGGCATCGCCCTCAGCTCCCGGTACAATTAACTTCCTGCTGCTTTCGTCTCCATAGTAGACCTGGGATGCTCCTGGTGAAAGCAGCAATTTGGTTCCGGCCTCCAGGACTCTTCTGCGTTCCTTGTCAAAGGGCCCTCCATCGTCATGTGAGCTTATATAGTTCAGTACGCTGACCCCCTTTAAGGGACCCTGCAGTTGCTCCGAGTAAGAGCGAAACAATTTCTCATAGGACATTTTTGCACTGTGTTTGAATTCGAAGTTGATCATTGCATCCATGTCATGTGCAAAGAAATCCACCTCGCGATCGCCAAATCCAAACATTCTCCCTCCCGAGATTCCATAGTTATACACTTCACCCACCATATAGAAGTCATTGTTATCCAGCGCCTTGTCGGGATTGGCATTTTTCCAATCTTCAAAAGCCAGCCGGACCTCTTTGCCCAGTTCACTCCAGACTCCCTCTTCCGTATGTTTGGCCGTATCGATCCGGTATCCATCTATGCCGTATTTGCGGACATAGTCGGTGAGCCACTTGATTATATAGAACCTGGGAGCCCTGGGGTAGCCTGTACGTTCAAAAAAGGCATCCAGCTCCTCCATTTCCTGCTCCAGCCTGCCTTCCCTGGCCCACTTCTCAAGAAGGCGGGGCGGAAGTTCCACATCCTGGTTGGATTCGGTGCGGATATCAGGCAGGTTTTTTACCAGGGTGCAGGTGACCGTGCTCTCATAATCCTGGTAGGTGCACTGGGGTTCGGTGCGCACCCATTCTGCGGGCCAGACCGGGTCCTGTTCCGTCACTGGTCCCGTGTGGTTAATGATCACGTCCATTACGATGCGTATGCCATGCGCATGGGCTGTTTCAACCAGTAAGGCCAGGTCCTCTTCGGTTCCGAAATTGGGATCCATGCTGGTCCAGTCGCCCGGCCAGTACCCATGAAAAGCATAGGTGAGTCCGGTTCCCTCATCGGTGCCTCCATGGATCTGTTCAAACCAGGGAGTGGTCCAGATGGCTGTGATCCCCAGACGGTCGAAATAACCTTCTTCGATTTTTTGAATGACCCCCTTGAGGTCCCCTCCCTCAAAACCCCTCATTACCGCAGTTTTACCTGTTCTGTCGAAATTGATATCGTTGGAAGGGTCTCCATTTTTAAAGCGGTCGGTAAGCAGAAAGTAGATGTTGGCATTATCCCAGAGAAAGGGAACTTCCATGGATGCTTCCATGGGGACTCCTTCTGTAGCTTTTTCTCCTGCAGAGGAGCTGCGGCAGGAACCCAAAATGCCGGACAGGGCAAGGCCTGTCACCAGGACCGAAACAAGTGATCGTCTCATTATTCGAGTATTTAGAGTGTTAGATCAAAAGTAATCAAACGGATCCAATCTTCAGAATGATTTTTCCGTCCGACATATGCTCCCTGTAATATGCAATGCCGTCGCCGGCACGATCCAGGGGGTAGCTCCGGTGGATATGTGAGGACAGCTCCTCATCCAAAGCTTTCCTGACCCTGCGGATGAATCTAAGCTTAAAAAGCAGCCCTTTGTTACTCAGCCAGTTTCCCAGCTGGAATCCGACAATCTCTTTCTCCTCTTTGAGCAAAGTGCCCGGGTCCACAAGTAATGGATCCCCTGATAGCCGGGCATAGACAAGGAGGGTAGATCCCGGAGGTGCTGCATCAAGCAGGAGGGCACTCTGGCTTCCGCCAACTGCATCCAGGATCAGGGTGGCCCCCAATTCTTCAGACAGGACTTTTAATTCTGCTGCAAAGCTCTCAGAATTGCTGTTTAGTACGTGGACCGCTCCAAGGGCCTTCAGGGCATCAGCCTGATTGTCTCTTCTTACAATATTTATAAGAGGAATCTGTTTCCTCCTGCACAGGCGTACCAGCATTTTCCCAAGGGAGCTGGCTGCTGCATTATTTACAATGGCCTGGTGCTTTCCCTCCCGGGCCAGCTGCATAAATGCCATGGCTGTCATGGGGTTAACCAGCATCATGGATCCTTGCTCACTGGAGATCTTTGAGGGCAGGGGAGCCACATTCATGGCAGAAGTAAGCATATAATCAGCCCAGCAACCGTCACCACCCTGCAGGGGAGAACAGGCCACCCGCTTTCCCAATCTGAGCCTGGGAAAGAGTCCGCTGCCCGCCGCTACAACCGTGCCACTGCCCTCCAGTCCCGGGGTAAAGGGATAGGAGCGTTCCAGATAACCACCTTCCAGCAGGGCCAGATCGGATGGATTCACGGGTGCGGCATCCATCCTGATCAGTACCTGTCCGGGGCCCGGTTGGGGAAGTGGAATCTGTTCAAATTTCAGCACGCCCCCCGGCTTATGCTGCCTGATGGAGTTCATTTGTTCAGGTAGATGTTTTTCCTTTGAATTCATAGGAAGATTAGATACAAATCGTTTTAATTCATGATTTCACTGATTAAATCCGCAGTCTCATCCACAGTCCGGGCATCAATCCGAATGAGGTGCTCATGAGGAATGCTCCATCTTTCCATTACCTCACCCAGCAGGTTTTCCCTTACACTCCATAGCTGCAGCGGGAGAGGAGCTTTCACTAAATCGTCCAGGACATCTGACCAGCCGGAGCCTTCCAGCTCCATGGGCCCCACCTCGTCTACTACAATTATTTGAGTTTCCCGTCCAAGGCATTCCCTGATCCACTCCCTGCCACAATTGAATGCCGCCGGGTTAAACCAGAATCTTCTGTATTTCATCCAGTCTTTGGTCTCCCGTTGCGAAGCCATTGGAACTTCCTCTCCTGTCCGGATATTAAGCAGTGTGAATTCTGAACGCTTTCCTGCGTCGAATGTACCCGGACACAGAAATCCGCCTGTATTGATTTTTCTGCTTTTCAACAAATCAACCAGTCCTGCTAAAAAGCTGGTTTTTCCAGCATGGACCTTTCCAGTAATCAGGAGAATCTTATGTTGCTCCTTCGTCATCAGGATTTTTGCCTTTACTCATTGTGCTCAGCTTATGTTTTTTAAAGTACGACCGGCCGCCTGTTTAATGATGCCCAGGGCCCGATCCACGTCGCTCTGCTCCACATAGGTCTGCCCGATAATCATCCGCAGGGTAAACAGGCCATTTATCTTTGTATGAGTCAGAAAGAGCTCACCTCCTCTGTTTATTTCTTCCAGGAAGTTTTCATTGAGCCGGTTGAGGGCATCAGTTTCTTCAATGCCTGAAGGCTGCAGCCTGAAACAGGTGAAGTTCAGGAAGGGTTCCAGTGGAAAATGCAAACTCTCCACCTCTTCCAAGGCCATAGAGAAGTCTTTGTTCATCCGGATATGTGCCCGGAGTTTTTCCCGGATCCCTTCCAGTCCGAAACTCCTGATAACAAACCAGAGTTTCAGTGCCCTGAACCTCCTGCCCAATGGGACCCCCCAGTCCCTGTAATCGTTAACAGCTCCCCGGGTTTTGGTTTTTAGATATTCGGGCAGAATCTCAAAGGTTTTGATCAGGAGGCCGGCATCTTTCACCAGGTAGACCGAACAGTCGAAATTGGTAAACATCCATTTGTGTGGATTAAATACAAAACTGTCGGCTCCTTCAATGCCTTTGATCATCCATCTGTATTCCGGAAGCAGGAGGGCTGTGCCTGCGAAGGCCGCATCCACATGCAACCAGATCCCGTATTCTTTGCAAACTTTTGATATGTCCTCCAGCGGATCCACTGCCACGGTGCCCGTAGTGCCAATGGCTGCCACCACAGCACAGGGTTTAAGTCCCGCCTCAAGGTCCTCTTTAATCCTGGTTTCAAGCTCGGCAACATCCATTCGCATCTGGCTGTCTACGCTTATCTTCACCAGGTTCCTCCTGCCCATGCCGCATACTCCCATGCCCTTTTCAATGGAAGAGTGTGTCTCCTGTGAGCAGTATACTCGAAGGCCCGCTTGTACCCCTTCTTCATTGGAACGGAATCCGCTGGCCACTTCGCGTGCAGTTATCAGGGAAACCAGCGAAGCGGAGGAGGCGCTGTCCTGTATCACCCCTTCGAAGTTGGCAGGAATTCCCATGGCATCCCGCAGCCATTCCATCATCCGCTGCTCCAGTTCAGCGGCTGCCGGAGAGGTATCCCAGATCATGCACTGAGCCCCCATGGCCGAGGTCAGGGATTCGGCCAGAATGGATTCCACCGAGGAGTTTGCAGGAAAATAGGCATGGAACCCGGGGTGCTGCCAGTTGGTCATTCCGGGCAGAATGATCCTGTCCAGATCCTCCATGATCTTATCCATGGACTCCGAATGTAGAGGAGCCTCTTCAGGAATGGCATTGTAGATCTCGCCCGGTTGTACCCTGGCCTTTACCGGTAAGGATTTAATATTATTAAGGTAGTGGTCGATCCAGTCCACCACCGTACCGGCCTTATTCTTAAAATCTTTCGGACTCAGCATGGCAGTTATTATATGAAGTAGCGGATTGATTTTACAATCATATCCACGGCAAAGTAAGCAAAAGCAAGAGCAAATATCTTGAAAAGCACCGGAATAACTTTTGGTCGCGACAGGGCTTTTCGAAAGCGTGAAAACAAAAAGGCCACCAGTAAGGTGGAAAGCAGCCAGCCCAGCTGGACCAGGCCCATAAAGAGGTACTCACCCAGGTAAACCGTGTCACTTAAGAGGATCGCTTTTGGAATACAGATGGTGATCCAGTAGGTCCAGAGGACCCCGTTTGAAAGAATCATCAACACTACCTTCCAGAGTCCGAATTGCACCTTTTCGCCGCTGTCAAGGCTTCGTACCTTCCAGATGGAAATGGCAATCCATATCAGTATAAGGGCACCGGCCAGGGACAGGCCCCTGAAAAAGGACTCGTTAAAACCGAGGGAACCGAGCACCAGCAGGCTTATGAGGGCTACGATGGTTTCTGTGACCAGGGCAATAACAATGATTCGCAGGCTTTTCAGGAAACCCGACTGCAGGATTTCAGTAAAAACGGCAGTGATGACCGGACCGGGAATCACCCCCCCGATCAATCCAAGCATTAATGCAATTACAAGCTCATGAATCATGCAGAATCCTTTCTCTCCAGCGAAAATAGATAAAACGTATCGAATTTGTATCTTGGAGTTTCAAATTTCCAAGCAACACTAATTGTAATTCCATGAAAAAAGCACTTGTATTTATAATGGCCCTTATGGCCGTACAACTTGTATCCGCTCAGGTGAGTGCCCGCCTGATGCGTTATTCCGATGTTTCGGACAAACAGATAGCCTTTGTTTACGGGGGTGATATCTGGATCATGCCTAAAGCAGGGGGAACAGCATCTCAGCTCACCCATTCTCTGGGAGAGGAGTCCTGGCCAAGGTTTTCACCCGATGGAACAGAATTAGCCTTCTCAGCCTCCTACAATGGCAATATGGATCTTTTCGTGATGCCTGTGAGCGGCGGCGTACCCACCCGGGTAAGTTACAACTCCTTTGACGACCGGATGGTGGAATGGCACCCCGATGGCAAACGCCTTCTTTTTGCCTCCAAACGAGAGAGTGGCAGACAGTCCTATTCACAGTTTTACCTGGTGGACAAAAGCGGTGGAATGCCGGAAAAATTAAGCATCCCCTACGGGGAACTGGCCAGCTTTTCACCGGACGGAAACAGCCTTGCCTATATTACAAAGATTACTGAAAACTATCCTTTTAAACGCTACAGGGGTGGACTGACGTCTGACATCCTGCTTTTTGACCTGCAGGGAAATCAGGCTGAAAATCTGACCAACAGTCCTGCCATTGATGGCAAACCGGCCTGGGTCGGGGATCAGCTGTATTATCTGTCCGATGCGGGTGAGAACATGCGTCTCAATGTATGGCACTATGATCTTGAAGAAAAGAAGGGAACGCAAGTGACTTTTTTTAAGGATTTTGATATTTCATCACTTTCTGCAAGCAACAAGGAGTTGATTTTTGAAGCGGGAGGGAGCCTTTACCTGATGGATGCCGGGTCGGATGATTATCAGGAGGTGGATGTAAGTGTGGCAAGTGATCTGTCACTGGAAATGGCCCGGACCGTGAAAGTCGGGGAGGGTATCAGGAACATGTCTGCTTCACCGGAAGGAAAAAGAATCTTGTTCGAAGCCCGGGGTGAGATTTTCAATGTGCCTGTGAAGGAAGGCTATGTATTGAATCTGACGCACTCCAGCGGGGCTTTTGACATGCTGCCTGCCTGGTCGCCCGACGGAAAAAG
>Ga0180436_10000050_pt1 | contig 120139 bp, 120 predicted proteins | sample SS_ome_2_FD_132434 | JGI IMG/M metagenome (GOLD analysis project Ga0180436, IMG submission 132434) | Hypersaline lake sediment archaeal communities from the Salton Sea, California, USA - SS_3_S_2 metaG | ecosystem: Environmental > Aquatic > Non-marine Saline and Alkaline > Hypersaline >...
GACGCAGAGCGGACTCACGTCGATCGCGACGACCTCGAGACCCCGCGCTTCGAGGGCGAGCGCGTGGCGCCCGGCCCCGGCACCCACGTCGAGGACCCGGCCCTGCGCGTGCTCGAGCGCGAGCGCATCGAGCGCCGCCAGCTCGCCTCCGAGGGTGAAGTACTCCTCGGTCTCGATGTCGAAGCGGACCCCGTCGGCGCGGGTCGCTGCCACGCGACGCGGGCGCCCCGTCCGATGATGGTCGACGAGAGCCGCCGCCAGCGGCTCCGCGGGACCGACCCGGCGCGGCCAGAAGCGGCCGACGCGCGCAGTCCACCCGGAGAGTGCCTCGAAATCCACGTCCCCGCGCTCCGCAGGCGCCGACGAAAGCTCGTTCAGCGGTCGGCCGTCTCGGACGGCTGACTGCGCGCCCCGCGCGCACTCGGCGGCAGGTCGCTCACGAAGCGGTTCCATTCCTCGTCGTCCACCGCTTCCATGTGGTCTTCCATGCAGCTCTTGAAGCGGTAGCCACAGTTCATGCATTCGAGATAGTGCTGCGTCTCGGGCCCGCGCGTCGTCGAGACCTCGATCTCGGCACGCACCCAGAGGCGGCTCGGCCGCCCCGCGACCTCGCAATCTTCGCAATACAGTGTGAACAGGGAATCGATCATCTGGATCTCCGCGGATTACGATACCCCATCCGACCCCCGGAAGACCGGGGAAAATGCCCCGGCCGGGCGAACCCCGATCCGGCGACGAGAACGCAGGTCACCCGCAACCCGGGGGCGTCTCGTCTCGAAACCGGAGCGACGACGCGCGAGCGCCCGGGCTCAGTCGAGCTCGAAGCGCGCCTCGCCGCTGCGCGCCCGGAACAGGGTCGTTCCCTGCGCAGCCAGCTCGGCCAGCCAGGCGCGCGCCTGATCGAGGGCGGCGGCCAGGGCCGTCACGCTGTCGACGCCCGCGACCTCCATCGGTCGGTGGAGATTGGCGAGCGCGATGCGACACACCCAGGCTTCCTGATCGACCGCGCGCTCCGGCGCACTGATCGTCAGGGTGAGCCGGGTTCGGCCCCCCTCCTCGCTCCCCGCGTCCGCGAAGAGCTCGACGCTCGCGATCGCCCCCTTCACGCGCTCTCCTCCTTCCGATCGGAATGGCCGAGGTCACGGTCGGGCGCGACGCGGTCGCGAATGCGCTGCTTCAGATCCCGCAGCTCCGGAAACCCGCCCTCGTGTTTCCGATCGAAGATCACCGCGTCGTCGAGACGCACGACGAAGACGCCTCCGCTTCGTCCCGGCACGAGGGCGACCTCGGCGAGCTCCGCCTCGAAGGTCGTGAGCAGCTCCTGCGCGACCCAGCCGGCGCGCAGGAGCCAACGGCAGCCGACGCAGTACTCGATCTCGACGCGCGGCGTGCGATCCGACATGCGCTTCCCTCCGAGCCCCGTGCGGGGCTTCTCTCGCGCCGGATGATACCCGCTGCCTTGCTACGCTCGTCGCCGCGCATGGGGGGCGTCGGAGGGGCCTTGCCCGAGTACCCGGATCTCACCGTCTACGTCGAAGCCCTCGAAGCGCGGATCGTGGGACGGCCGCTCGAGAAGCTCCGGATCCAGAGCCCGAGCCTCCTCAAGTCCGTGGAACCCCGGCCCGCGGCGGTCGAGGGGCAGCTCGTCCGCGGCGTCGCCCGCATGGGCAAGCGCCTCGTCTTCCACTTCGACGACGAACTCTTCATGGTGCTCCACCTGATGATCGCGGGCCGGCTGCAATGGAAGAAGCGCGGTGTCGCCATCCCGCGCAAGCGTGCCCACGCCGCCTTCGACTTCCCTGACGGCTCGATCCTGCTGACGGAGGCGAGCACGAAGAAACGCGCCTCGCTCCACATCGTGAAAGGCGAGCGCGCCCTCGCCGAGCACGACCCCGGCGGCCTCGAGGTCTTCCGCGCGAGCGCCGAGGCGTTCCGCGACGCCCTCGAACGCGAACGCCATACGCTCAAACGGTCGCTCACGGATCCCCACCTCTTCTCGGGGATCGGCAACGCCTACTCCGACGAGATCCTCCACGCCGCGGGCCTCTCACCCGTTCGCATGAGCGACAAGCTGTCGGACGAGGAGCACGCCCGGCTCTTCGAGACGACGAAGCGGGTGCTCGAGGAATGGACCGAACGACTCCGCGAGGAGGTCGGCGATGGCTGGCCGGAGAAGGTCACCGCCTTCCGCCCGGAGATGGCGGTCCACGGCCGGTTCCGCGAGCCCTGCCCGGTCTGCGGCACGCCGGTCCAGCGGATCGTGCGCGCCGAGAACGAGGTGAACTACTGCCCCGAATGCCAGACCGGCGGCAAGGTCCTCGCGGATCGCGCCCTCTCGCGGCTCCTCGGCAAGGACTGGCCCCGAACGATCGAGGAGCTCGAGAAGCGCCGTACCGGCGGTGCCTGAAGGCTCAGCCCTAGGTGGCGTCGCTGCTCGGCGCGAGCATGACCCGCGCGAAGCGGCGCAGGAAGCGCTTCTGCCGTTCGATCTGCTCGGGCGCGAGCGGGTCGGCGCCGAAGAGCTCCCGGAAGAGCGGCGCCATGGCGAAGTGTCCGAGGATCACGTGGATCCACGCGGCGACCGCCATCGGCTGCTCGTCGTCGCTCCAGACCGTCGGTCGCGCGGACATCGCGCCCATGCCCGACTCGACGATCGGACCGATCCAGCCGTGCACGATCCGCGAGAGGCTCGGGCCGCCGGTCAGCGATTCGTGCTGGATCAGCTTCGCGATGTTCGGGTGGTGGGCCAGGTGGTCCATGATCGAATCGAGGGTCTGCTCGCTCGCCGCCTGGCGCTCCTCGAGCGAGAGATCCTCGGCCTGGGCGTTCGTCGCGGTGATGATCGCGAAGAGCGGCTGGACACCGCGGGCGAGGACCGCCTCGTAGAGCGCCTGCTTGCCGTCGAAGTGGTTGTAGAGCGAGGGTGCGGTCAGGCCGGCTTCGCGGGCGATGTCGCGGACGGCGGTCCCCGCGAGCCCGCGCTCCGCGAAGAGCGCCTCGGCCACGTCGAGGATCCGCTCGCGGGTGGATTCCGGATCCACCGCACTGCTCTCCGTCGTTTCCAGGGTCGCCTCGGACATCCTTGCCTCTCGAGCCACCGGACGTCCGACACGCAGGAACGAACGTTCGTTAGAACCGATCTTCGTCGCTCGGTTCGCCGGCGTCAATGATGCCGGATCGCGCCGGCCGGACGCGGCTTCCCGCCCGACGGAAAGCGGCCGGGCGTCGCACGAAAGGCCCCACGGCGGGAAACCGGTCAGTCGATCGACGTCTCCGCCCAGATCAGCCGGTGGAGGAAGACCGCGACGAGTGCGCCCAGCACCGGCGCCGCGCAGTAGAGCCAGAGGACCGAGACGTCGCCCGAGACGACCGCCGGCCCGAGCGACCGCGCCGGGTTCATCGACGCGCCGGTCAGCGGCCCCCCGAAGAGCGCGCAGAGCGCGACGGTCCCGCCGATCGTGAGCCCGGCGAAGAAGGCGGACAGCTGGTGGCCGACCGCGCAGGCCATGATCACGAGCATCAGGATCGTCGTGAGCAGGACCTCCATCGCGAAGGCCGGACCGACGCCTCCGATCGGAAGCGTCGCACCCAGCGTCGTCGCCTCGGGGTAGAGCCCGCGGAGCGTGGCCGCCGCGGCGAGGGCGCCCCCGCACTGCGCGAGGATGAAGGGCACGACCTCGCGCGCCTCGAGCTGCCGCGCCGCCCAGAAGGCGATCGTGACCGCCGGGTTGATGTGGGCGCCCGAAATCGGACCGAACGCCACGATCATCATCATCACGATCGCCCCGAACACGATCGAGACCCCGACGTGGGTCACCGCGCCCCCCGAGAGCTCGTTCGCGACGACCGCACCGCACCCGGCGAAGACGAGTCCGAACGTCCCGAGCCCCTCGGCGAGCAGTCGCCGCCAACCGATCTTCATCCACCCTTCCCCCGTTCTTCCGGCGGAACCACGGGGCCCTCGCTGTGACCGATCCGGAAGCGATGACCGTTGTTGTCCTCGACGGTGAACTCGCGCATGCCCCAGGGCTGGGAGGCGATCTCCTCGACGATCGACGCCCCGCGTTCGCGCAGCGTCTCGAGCACGGCGTCGGCGTTCTCGACCCGCACGAAGTTCGTCACGGGCGCGAAGGCCTCGTCGGTCTGCGAGAAGAAGATCTCGGTCTCGCCGTTGTAGACCGCGCCGTACTCCTCTTCGTAGATCCAGGCGATCGCGCAGCCGAGGACGTCGCGATAGAAGCGCTGGGTCTCGCGGACGTCCCGCACCGGCAGCTGTGGCGTCACGAAATGCCAGCTCTGGGTCGTCATCGGCAATCTCCTCCGGCCCCGGTCGGCTCGGCCTGACGTCGCTCGTTCCGCCCGGGCGCGCTCGGCCTAACGTGTCTCGTCCGGCGTGGGCGCGTTCGGCGGCGCTTCCGGGACACCGGGCGTCGCCGGGTTCGGCGGCAGGGTCGACGCGACCCAGCCGAGCTCCGCCTCGAAACGAGCGCGCCGCTCCGTCCGGACCGTCGAAGGCGCCCGGCGAATATATTCCTCCGCCCGGGCCCGCGCCCCGCCTTCGAGGGCGCCAAGGTGGGCGAGCAGCTCGTCGGTCGTCGGATCCGTGAACCGTCCGTCCGGACGACGCGAAGGCAGGGCCGTCCAGACCACCGCATCGAAGCCCGAGCCCGCCAGCCAGTCCGCGATCGCCTCGCGCGTCGCCCCGCTCGCCTCTCCCCGTGCCTGGACAGGATCCGTTCGCGTCTGCGCCCCGATCCAGTCGGCCCATCGCGCCGGACCGATCCGCTCCCGCCGCCCCAGCGCCTCGATGGCGGCCTCGAGGCCGTCGACGCGGAGCGGAGCCGCCCAGCTCGGAATCGCGACCGCACCGGGGTCGATCACGAGGGTGACCCGCCCGTCCCTCGCCACGCGGGAGAACTCGATCGGCAGGCGCGGCCCGTCGTCGCGGAAGGGGCCGTCCATCGGCAACGACCGCGGATCCCAGAGCAGCGAGCCCCAACCCAGACAGGCGATGCGCAGGGTCGACTCCTCTTCGCTCCGGGCCGGAGCGGGACGCCGGCTAGCCGTTCGCCGCCTGGTCCGGCGACGGAGGTCGCTCGTAGCCGTAGGTGGGCGACAGCGTGTCCGCGACGAGGCCGTCGATCTTCGTGACCTCTTCGTCGGTGAAGTAGTCCTTGTAGCCGCCGACCTTGGCGCGCCGGACCTTGTACGTGTTCGGGTCGCCCTTCTTGCCGGGCTTCATGCGTCCGCCGGCGAGCCAGAATACGTTCTTCTCTTCGAGCTTCCGCATGTTCTCGACGCTCGAATACTCGACGGCCTCCGAGACGGCCTCGTCGTTCGAGTCGGTCCCGTTGATGAACTCCATCACCCGGGCGAGGACGGCGGCGGTGTCGCTCCGCATGTCCTCGTAGCGGACGATCAGCAGATCCTCGACGTGCTCGGCTTCCCGGGCCCAGAGGTTCAGGTAGTCGATGATCCCGGGGAGCCCGACGTTCTCGTCCATCACGAAGTCCCAGGCCGGGACCTCGGTACCGTGGGGCGGGTACTTGTTGAGCTTCTTCTTCGCGGGACGCATGCGGTGCTGCCACTGGAAGTACTGGCTGACCGCGATGTCCTTGGGGTTCCGGACGAGGAGCACGACCTTCTTGCCATAGAAGGGGGCCTTCGAGTCGAACTCGCCCGTGTAGTCCTTGATGTAGTTGTCGTGGGTGAAGAAGATCTTCGGGATCTCGGGATTGCGCCGGTGGTAGTTCTCGAACCCGAGGAGCACGCCTTCGGGAATCCCGTAGAGGAGCTGGTAGTAGCGGGAGATCATCACGCGCAGCCAGGTCCGGCCGCTCTTGCCGAAGGAGACGACGGCCACGTCCGCGCGCCCGAGGCGGCGGGTCTCTTCGCGGCCGCGCAGCCAGCGTTCGATCCGGATGCGCCGGTCGTCGGGCAGCCAGAACAGCAGGGCCATCACGACCTCGCGGGTCGCCTTCTTGAGAATCGAGTCCATGGCGTGGGTCCTTCGGACGGGGCGTCCGGGAGTGGCGGCAATCTATCACAGGCCCGTCGCCCGCCGACCTCGATCGGGTGCATTTACCCCCGAATCGTCCTGCGACAAACGGTCCACGCTGGCCCCGTCTCGTCCCGAGCGCGACACTCGCGCCCGGAGAGGAACCTCGTTGACCCCGCCCGCCGACCACGCCCCGGCCGATGCCTCCGCATCTCCCGGCCGCCGCGAACGACGCCCGCGCCAGAGTCCGAAGCTGACCCGGTACCTGATCGCCGAGATGGTGCTGCCCTCGGTCTTCGCGCTCGGGGCGTTCGGGCTCGTCGTGCTGATGACCGACCTGCTCGGCTACGCGGAGCTGATCGTGAATCGCGGCCTGGGCCCGGCAGAGGTCGCCCAGATCGCGGGCCTGCAGCTGATCCCGACCCTCGCCCGGACGCTCCCCTTCGCCGTCCTGGTCGGCTCCCTCGTCGGCCTGGGGCGACTCTCCGGCGACCGTGAGCTCCTCGCCCTCGAGACGTCGGGCTTCTCCGCCCGCCAGCTGGCGCGGCCGGGCCTCCTCTTCGCGCTCGCTGCCACGATCCTCTCGGTCCTGCTCTCGGTCGTCGTCGCCCCCGCGTCCCAGCGTGCGGTTCGTGACCGGATGATCACCCTCTCCGAGGAGAAGCCCGGCCTGGCGCTCCGGGAGGGCGCCGCCACGATCCTCGGTGGCTGGCGGATCGAGGCCCGGGAAGTCGAGGACGAGGGCGCCCGCCTGGCCGGCATCCTCCTCTACATGCCGAGCCTCGGCGAGACCCTCTTCTCCCAGCGCGGCGCCGTCCACACGGACCCCGACGGCACCAAGCGACTCGTCCTCGAGGACGGACTCGTCCTCTCGAACGGCGCGGACCGCGCCTCGCTCCTGCGATTCGACCAGATGGAGACGGTCCTGCCCACGATCGAGGAGGAAGAGGACGTCCCGGTCGACCCGGTGGCGACCCTGGCCTTCCGCCCGCTGCTCGAGGAGGCGAGCCGGACCGACGACCCGGCCGCCGCCCGCTGGGCCCTGATCGAGGCCCACCGGCGCATCGCCCTCGGCGCCGCCGCGCTCCCCTTCGGTCTGCTCGCGATGGGCCTCGCCCTCGGGCGCCGCGACCTCTCGCGCTCCGGGGGAACCGTGATGGGGCTCGTCGGCGCGATCGCCTATTACGCCCTCTTCCAGTTCGCGGAGGGCATGCTCCGCAACGAGAACGCGAACGTCGGGCTCGTCGTCTGGATCCCCAACACCGTCCTGATCGTCGTCGCCAGCGCCCTGCTCTTCCGCGCCGGGCGCCACGCCTCCGAGTCCGACCGGAGCAAGGGGAACGCGGGGAGCGGCGTCCTCGCCCGGGCGGGCCTCGTCCGCAACAAGCTCCGCATGAAGCGGTACGCGCTCCCCCGCTACGTGAGCGGCCAGTTCGTCCGGATGGTCGCCGCTTCGATCGTCGGGCTCGTGTTCGCCTATCTCGTGATCGACGTCTTCGACAACCTCAAGTGGTTCAACCAGTACGGCTCGACCGCCGACGAGATCGCCCGCTATTACGGCGCGCGGCTGCCCGTGCTGGTCGGGCGCGTGATCCCGATGGCGCTGTTGATCGCCGTCGCGCTCACCATCAGCCTGATCGGCGCGAACGGAGAGCTGCTCGGCATGCGCGCCTGCGGCATCCCGGTCTTCCGCGTGCTCGCTCCGGTCTGGCTGCTCTGCGGGCTCGCCGTTCCCGCCTATCACCTGCTCTCGAACGAAGTCGTCCCCCGCGCGACCGCCGAAGCGAGCCTGATCAAGAAGCGCGACATCAAGAACCAGGACGTCGGTCCCGTCGGGCAGCGCGAGCGCGTCTGGTACCGCGTCGGCCCCCGCATCTACGAGATGGAGCGCCTCGACCTCTTCACCGGTCGGGCGAGCAACGTGACCCTCTACGACCTGGGCGGCGACGGCCTTCCGATCCGGCGGACCGACGCCGAGCGCGCGCGCAGCGTCTCGAGTCAGGGACTCTGGAGCCTCGAAGACGCACGCTCCGTCGAGCTCGCGGAGGACGACCGCTTGCGGCGACCGAAGAACGTGCCGCGACTCGCCGAGTTCGGCGAAGAGACGCCCTCCGAGATCGAGACCGCGCACATGACGCCCTCCGACCTCCGCCTTGCCCTCGCAGATCCGGATCTCGAGCCCCGTGAGATCTCGGCCTACCGGACCGACCTGCAGATGAAGATCGCCGCCCCGCTGGCGTGTCTCCTCCTCCCCCTGATCGCGCTCTTCTTCGCAGCGACCGGCCCCCCCTTCCCGCGCCCGGTCCACACGTTGATCGCCTGCGCGATCATCGCCGTGACCCACGCCCTCGCGACCAGCTTCTCGGGCTCGATGGGCTACGGCGGGACGCTGGACCCGGTGCTCGCGGGCTGGGGGCCCTCGGTGCTCTTCGGAGCCGTGGCGGCAGGCATGGGGTTGCGGTTGCGCCGCAAGCTCAGCCGCTCCGGCTAGCGACGAAGAAACGTCCTCCCCCGACCCCTCGGGCACGCGGGGTCCTGCTCGTGACGAACGGGCTGGGTTAGATTTCGCGAGCCGGGGAGCGCCGGCACTGAGGAGAGCCTTGCCGGATCCCGGACTCGAGAGCAGAACAGCGACGCCTTCGAGCGACACGCCGGACGAGCCGGGCTCGACGCCGATCGTCTGGCTCCTGATGGGCAACCGGGCCGGGGACAACTCCCAGGTCCTGGGCCTCGGCGAAGCGCTCGGCTGGCCGCTCGTCGAGAAGCACTTCGAGTTCCAGTCCTGGGAGAAGGTCGTGAACCTGCCCTGGGGCGCCCACTTGATGGGGATCAAGAAGGATCGCTCGACGCCGATGTCCGCTCCCTGGCCCGACCTCGTGATCTCGGCGGGCCGGAAGAACGAGCCGATCGCGCGCTGGGTCCAGGCCCGCGCCCTCGCCGAGGAAGGCAAGCGCACGCGCCTCATCCACGTCGGTCGCCCCTGGGCCGCGCCGCCGAACTGGGACCTCGTCATCACGACGCCCCAGTACCGCCTGCCGAACGATCCGAACATCCTGCACAACGACACGCCGCTCCACCGCGTGACCCGGGCGCGACTCGACGAGGACGCCAGGAAGTGGGCGGATCGGGTGGCGCATCTGCCGAAGCCGCTGATCGCCGTGCTGTGCGGCGGCAACTCCGGGCCCTACCCCTTCGACCGGGCCTCCGGGGAACGGCTCGCGGTCGCGGCCGACGCGCTCGCCAGCGACTTCGGCGGCTCGCTGCTCGTGACGACCAGCAAGCGGACGCTCCCCGAGACGACCGAAGCGCTCTTCGAAGGGATCCAGTCGCCCTCGATCCTCTACGACTGGAAGCCCGACGACGACGACAACCCCTTCTTCGCCTTCCTCGGTCTGGCGGACCGGGTGATCGTGACCGCCGACAGCGTGTCGATGATGACGGAGGCCTGCGTGACGGGGCGGCCGGTCTATCTCTACGACACGGGCGAGGGGATGACCTCGATGAAGCACAACCCGTGGCTCGACGGCGAGGCGGGACCGGAGGCGGGCGACCCGAAGCTCGGACTCTCGCGCTGGCACTTGAAGGCGCACGTCTATCGGATGACGATGCGCATGGGGCCGCAGCGGCTCACCCGCGACATCCGGATCGTGCAGCAGCTGCTGATCGACACGAAGCGAGCGGTCTGGCTCGGCGACGGGCACCCGGACGCCGAGCCCGAGCCCCTGCGCGACATGGAGCGCGCGGTCGCGGCGGTGAAGGCGCTCTTCGACTGATCCGCCGGCTGCGGGCGCTCGCCGGAGGAGCCGCCGGCTGCGGGCGCTCGCCGGAGGAGCCGCCGGCTGCGGGCGCTCGCCAGGTCGCCGCGCGTCAGGCCGCGAGGGGCTCCACGCGGTCGAGCACCTCGAAGGCGTCGTGACGGACGTGATTCCGGCTCATCTCGTCGCGGAGGAAGTCCTCGGAGACGATGCCGTTCTCGACGCACTCCCGGAGGAGACCGAAGAAGAAGTCTTCCTGGCGCTTGTCCGGGTGGCTCTTGTAGTCGGGCACGAAGGCGTAGTCGCCGAAGAACTTGCGGCGCGCGCGCAGGACCCAGCGCATCGGCGGAAAGAACTTCCACTTCTCCGCCGGCACGTAGTCGGCGGGCAGCCCGCTCTTCCAGGGCTGGGTCCTTCGCTTCGTGTTGTGGATCAGCTTCGTCTTCTCGGTCAGCCGATCGAAGTCGTTCCACTCGTGCTCGAAGAGACCGATCTTCGAGCGGTCCTCCTTCTTGAGCCCGATCCAGTCCTGGTAGTCGAGCTCGCGTCGGAAGAGCGAATCGAACTGCTCGCGCACGTTCCAGTGGGTGAGCTGCGCGCAGTCGAGGAGCATGACGCTCGTCGCCAGGATGCCCTCGAGCCCCTTGGCCCCCGAGCGCGGGCGACACACGATCATGTTGCCTTCCATGTCGCGGTTCAGCAGCTCGTTCACGTCGCCCACGGCGAAGACGTCCGGGTCGGTCACGACCGCGCGGCCCTGGTAGCCCATCAGCTCCGGCGGCATGAAACGCAGCGGCGTGAAGGACTGGAGGTCCTCGTTGTGCCAGATCCGCGAGGCGCCGTCCCGCAGATAGGGGCGTCCCTCGTAGTCGGCGAACCACGGGTAGTCCTGGTGGCGGATCAGGTGGACGTCGAACGCGTCCGGATCGGCGGAGTTGCGCTTGAGCGCGTACTGCCCGACGAGCGCGCCGACCATCTGGCGGTGATTCGTGTGGATGAAGACGTTGGGGCGGCTCGGATCGATCGCCGCGCTCGGTGCCGTGTTCATCTTGCGTTCCCTCCTCGACCCGGATGGGCGGGCGCGGGGCCCTTCGGTCCCGCGTAGGCCGGTCGAATCGCGCAAGAGGCTATCACAGGCGCGTTCGCCCCCCCGTAGGGCGCGCCCGACCGCAGGTCTCGTCAGTCCTCGAGACCGGCCAGCGCCCGGACCCGACGCGCGACGCCGTCGAGGGCCTCGTCCGCCCAGCGGGAAGCCGTGGGCATCGGGTCCGTCGACCACGCCGCGAGCCCGTCCGCCACGAGCCGGCGGGCCGTCGCCGTGAGGTCCCGGGAGTGGATCGGCCGCCCGAGCGCCGCCAGCGTGCGCGCCGCCACACCGCCGGCCGGAATCGCGTCGCGCGTCGGGTCGACCGGACGAATCAGTCGCGCTCCCTCGAGCACGCGTTCGATCGCCGACGGAGCCCGGCCGAGCGCGAAGAGCGAGAGCGGGCGCCCGAGCTGCGCGACCTCGAGCATCATCGAGAGACTGTCGGTGGTCACCACGAAGTGGTCGGCCAGGGCGAGCAGCCCCTGATAGGGGTTGTCGAGGGGGGCGAGCGACGCGTCGTAGACGGCGAGCTGCTCGTTCGGATCCGGCGCCTTCGCCTCGCGAAAATGGTCGACGACGGCGGGCGGGGTTCGGCGACTGGTCACGATGTAGAGGGAGCCGCGGTGCTCGGCGACGAGCCGGCGGGCATCCGCGTGGAGCGCCTGCGCCTCTTCGACGCCGAAGCGGAGTCCGCCCGTCGGCCCCCCCACGAAGAGCGCGGTCAGGGGCCGCGGCGCCAGGGTCAGTCGCCCGACCCAGGCCTTCTTCGTCTCGGCAAGGGCCTCGTGATCGACCTCCATCAGCGGATAGGCGTGACGCGCCACGTTGGGCGCGTCGGGCAGGACGTAGTGTTCCGCCACGACGATCAGATCGAAGGCGTCCGCGCGTCCGCGCGGCTTGCCGACGACGACGAGGCGCGTGCGTCCACCGGACTGCTCCTTGATCCAGAGCGCGACGCTCGCGAGCCGCCGCCCGGCGCAGAGCACCAGATCCGGCCACGGTCCGTCGAGCGGATCGGACTTCTCGAGGTCGACGTGATCGAGAGACGCGGCGACCGGTGGCTTGCCCTCGACCCACTCGGGCTTCATCACGACCGACTTCTCGACGGCGATCGCATCGAGCCCGGCGCGGCGCGCGAGGTTGCGGATCTGCGCGTTGTCGCCGCGCTTCTCGCCGACCACGAGCCAGACCGTCGGCCGCTCCCCGCCTCGCGTTTCGTTCGTCATTCGCGGACAAACGTACCGGATCGGAGATCCCACGCCGTACGGGATCTCGCGTCCGGCCGGTTCACGAATCGCTTGTCTCCGACGGCGGGGGGGCACGTAGAATCCATCGACAGGACGCCTCCACCAAACGGATGCGCCTCGAACGATTCCCCGATCGCCACCCTTTCCGGAGTCCCGTTCTCCCGCACCCTCCCGACGCTGCTACTGCTCTCCCTGCTCCTGACGGCCCCCCTCTCGACTCTCCTCGCCCGCCCCGCGCACGCGTGGCTGATCGTGAACGATTCGGGAACCGCGCTCGAGGGGAGCGTCGACAACCTGTGGGCCCCGGGCTTCCTGACTTTCTCGGTCGCGGCTGGAAGCAGCTACCTGTGCCCCTGGTCGTCGATCCCGTGCGTCGGGATTCCGATCGCGTCTCCTCCCTATCCGGTCCGCCACGAGCAGCTGCGCGTCCGCCTCACGTCCGACGACTTCGAGACGTTAGAGTGCCTCGTCGACATGCCCGGCGATGGCGTGGTCTTCGTCAAGACGCAGACGAGGACGCCGCCGCTTCCGGACAACGTCTACTGCTACACGACGTTCAACGAGGTCGTTCAGCTCGGCGACCCGAATCGGGGCACGTAGACGCCGCCCTTCGACTACAACGGCGTGAACGGCCTGGAGTCGAAGGCGGCCATCGATTTCACCGACCCCTTCGCCGGCATCCGGGAGCCCCGGGACATTCCGGCGATGACCCCCGCGAATCGCAGCGTGCGATTCCTCGCGACCGGCGACCCCCAGTACAACAACTCGGACATCGACAGCGGCGTCAACTCGGGACGCGCCGAGCTCGCGGACATCGGCATGGCCGGGATCAAGCAGTTCATGCGAGAGAACGACGATGTCCGCGGCATCCTCGTGAACGGGGACATGACGCAGAACGCGCGGGGCGACGACGGCGACATCGACGTCGGCAAGTCGAGCAACGAGTTCGACGCCTTCAAGGCCGCAATGGGAGGCCAGCGTCCCTTCTTCTTCGAGGGGCTCGGCAACCACGACGTCGAGAGCACCGGATCCACGAGCGACCCCGGCGACGTGCGCCAGTTCGTTCGCGAGAAGCCGCGCGCCACGGTCGACACGTTTCGCGGCGTCGAGTCGAACCAGACGGACCCGCACTACTCCTGGGACTGGCACGACGTCCACGTCGTGCAGCTCGACGTCTTCCCCGGGAACGACCCGCAGACGACGCCCTCGACCGGCGGAGACTTCTCCGGCATCGATCCGCGCAACGCGCTCGACTACCTGATGATCGATCTGGCCCTGACCGTCGGCAGCTCCGGCCGCCCCGTCGTCCTCAACCACCACTACGGCTTCGAGCAGGCGACGATCGACTACGGCTGGTGGACCGAAGAGGACCTCGTGGCCTACTGGAACGCGATCCGGACCTACAACGTCGTCGCGATCTTCTTCGGCCACACCCACCTCAGTACGGGGACGGCCTGGCAGAACGTCGCAGTGCCCTTCCGCTACCCCGCCGGCGCGTTCGCCCGGCCGGACGGACGCGGCTGCATCCCGGCCTTCAACGGCGCGGCGATCTTCTCGGGCAACTTCCTGGACGTCGAGATCAGCTCGAGTCTGGTCGACATCCAGGTCCGTGACGCCTTCGCCTCGGGCGACCCGGTCGTCGCGCGTTTCCTCTATCCGCCCACGAGCACCCGCATTTCCGTGTCGACCGACTTCAATACCGCGGAGAACGACTCCATCCAGTGTCCCGAACCGGGGCAGCTCGCCCTGCTCCTCCCGGGCATCGGCGCGCTCGCGTTCCTCGGGCGGAAGCGCACGGCTCCACGTCGGAGTCGGCGCGGCTAGGCGGACGCCCCGTCCAGCGTCCGCTCGAGCTGCGCGAGGGTCGCCCGCGCATCCGCGAAGGCGCCCTGCTTTCCCTGCGCGTCGAAGTGGGCGAGCGCCCCGTACGCTCCAGCAGGAAGGATCGAGAGGAACGCGAGTCCGCCGGCCGCGCCCCTGAGCAGCTTTCGCCGCGAGACCAGCGGCGCGCGACGGGCGGCAAGGGCCACCACCGACGCGGCCGCGAAGGTGAGGGCCTGCTCGCTGTGGACGCGATGGCGGCGCGCCGCCTCGGCGTCAGCCACCTCGAGCAGTCGACGCGCTCGGGAGATCGTGGCGGGATCCGGCGGGGTTCCGCTCGAGAGGGCGACCGGATGGACGAGCGGCGTGAGCGCGAGCTCCGCCCGGAATCCGAAATGATCCGAGAGCGAGCGATCGATCTGCCGGATGCGCGCGGGATCGGCAAAGAAGAGTCGCGCCTCGCTCGCGCGCCAGGTCACCTCCGGCCCCGGGCGCACGAAGAGGAAATCGATCCGCTTGTCCTCTGCGGTGCGATGTCGTTTGTAGTAGTTGGTCCGCGAGAGCGTCGGATGGCGACTGCCGCCTCCGAGCTCGAAGGCGTGGGAGAGCCCCTGGAAGAGGTCGTACTCGATGTCCCCGGCCGCACAGTTGAAATCGCCGCCCAGGACGACCGTCCCGTCCGTCTCCGCGAGGTGGCGCAGGATCTGGAGCAGCTGCGCCAGTCGGACGGCGCTGTTCAGACGCGGGCGTTCACGGCGATAGCGCGCGTGGAGGTGGGTGTTCACGACGTGGAGCACGCCGTGATCGCCCTGGATCCGACTCGACTGGAAGCCCTTGCCGCCGATGAACTCGCCCCGGGCGAGCCGCTCGGGATCGCCGCGAAAACGGAAACGTTCGAAGCCCGAAGCGACGATGGGCCGCCGCGACAGCGTCATCAGCCCACCGCTCCCGCTCGGCCCCTCCGCCACGTCGAAGCCCGCCCGGAGCGCGCCGGCGCGGAGCGTCGACCGGACTTCGTCGGTCCACGCCTCCTGGATCAGCAGCACGTCGAGATCCGACGCCTGCAGCCGATCCACGATCAGCCGCATGCGGGACGAGACATCGTCCCCGAACCCGAAGGTCTCGGGGAGTCCCCAGACGTTGAAGGTGCCGAGACGAAGGGACAAACGACCTCCTCGAGGGTCTCCTGCCGTAGGGAGATGCAAGACCGGGACCGTCCGACCGGTCCGGCCCGCGCGACGCGGTGCGCGCCTCGATCGTTCCGACACCGAGCCGGGTTGCCCCGTTGCCTGCCGATCGAATGCGCGCCCGCGAGCGGGGAAGCCCCCCGGCGGGCGGGAACGGAAGGGCAAGGTGTTGCCTCATTTCATCCCCTCGCCTTCCACCGCGCAGGCGGATTCGGCGACCCTCGACGCCGGGATCATTCCGCTATCGTCGCGCCTCCTGCCCCCGGGCAGGTTCTGCAACGAACTCCGTCCGGCCAGCGCACCAACCCGCCGGAAGCCGCGCCCGCACTTCCGGACCACCCGAGGAAGCCGTGTCCACCATCGATCTCCAGAGCGAACTCGACGCCGCGATCGTCGCCGTCCGCGACGCCGCCACCGTCTGCCAGAGCGTCCAGAAGGACCTCGTCACCGCCGCCACCCTCGAGAAGAAGGACAAGAGCCCGGTCACCGTCGCCGACTTCGCCTCGCAGGCCCTCGTCTGCTCCGCGCTCGCCGGAACGTCGGCCATCTCCGACGTGGTCGGCGAGGAGGACGCGAAGGATCTCCGGGAGGCCGGGGCCGAGGAGACCTGCGCCAAGGTCGTCGAGCACGTTCGCGGCGTCCGCGGAGCCGACGTCTCCACGGACCAGGCCCTCGACTGGATCGACCTCGGCGGCGTGACGCCCTCGGGCATCGACTCGCCCTACTGGACGCTCGATCCGATCGACGGGACCAAGGGCTTCCTGCGCGGCGAGCAGTACGCGATCGCGCTCGGCCTCCTCGAGCAGGGCCGCGTCGTGCTCGGCGTCCTCGGCTGCCCGAACCTGCCCGGCCCGGACGGAACGCCCGGCTGCCTGCTGGCCGCGACGCGCGGCGGAGGCGCCCAGATCCTTCCGCTGAACGGCAAGGGCCGCGACGGCGCCAAGGACATTCGCGTCAGCGACGTCACGTCGACCGCCGCCGCCCGCTTCTGCGAGTCCGTCGAGTCGGGCCACAGCGACCAGGACCAGAGCGCGCAGATCGCCAAGGCCCTCGAGATCACCGAGGACCCGGTCCGCGTCGACAGCCAGTGCAAGTACGCGATCGTCGCCCGGGGCGAAGCGCAGATCTATCTGCGACTGCCGACGCGCAAGGACTACCGCGAGAAGATCTGGGACCACGCGGCCGGACTGATCGTCGTCGAGGAAGCCGGCGGGCGCGTCACCGACGTCCGAGGCAACGACCTCGACTTCGCCCACGGCCGCAAGCTCGAGAACAACGCCGGGATCATCGCCACCAACGGCCCGATCCACGACCGCGTCCTCGAGGTCGTCGGGCGCTTCCTCGGCTAGGCCTCAGGCCCGGGTGAAGAACCAGGCCCAGGGCAGGACGATCGTGTAGAGCGCGATTCCGGTCAGCGCCCAGGGAAGCTGGCTGGCGGAGAAGGCGTCGGGCGCTTCGACGCCCGTGTGCGTGACGGCGATCCGGTTGCCCACGAAGGCGAGCGCGGCCCCCGCGGCGAGCGGGACCGTTCCCACGAAGAGGAGCGGGAGCCACATCTCACGCTGGACCAGCGGCACCGTCGCGAAGGTAGGCAGGAGGAGCAGCGCCCCCGGCACCGTCATGCCGTGCTTCAGCATCCAGAACGGTGCGAGCAGGAGCGCCCCCGCGTTGAATCCCTTCCGCGGGTCCGCCAGCGCCCCGCCGGCGGCACGGGCGCGCGCGGCCTCCGCTTCGATCCGACGGTGGGCGAGGACGGCCCAGTAGAGGCCGAGCGCTCCGAGGGTGATCGAGTAGGCGGCGATGACGTAGACCACGAAGCAGCTCCGGCGGAGGGGGCGGGTCGGGAGAGTATCACGCGGAGACGGCGCTATTCGGCGCCGATCGGCAGGACCCGTCCGGCGGGCGGCGGTGCCGCGACCGTCGCCGGAGCCCGCGCACCGATCCGCTGCGCGAGCCGCTCGACGGCATCTTCGGCCTGGCCACGCATCAGGCGGTCGCGGATCCCCACCGGCAACGAGCCTCCGACCTCGGCCCGGCTCACGTAGGTCGCGAACGAACCGAAGGGGGCGCGCGGGCGGAACTCCCAATAGCCCCGCGTGCGCAGCCGGAGCACGCCGTCCTCGGGCGGCGGCAGGTGCTCGTTCTCGTCGAACCAGTCGACCCGGTGGATCCCGGTCGCCGCGTCGTGGGACGCGACGATCCGGACCGCGAGCTCGCGGTCCGAGAACATGAAGGGCAGATCGACGAACGTATGGACGAGGGCGCCCTGCGCGCTGTGCTCGAGCAGGACCCGCCGCTCGCCGCGCGTGGTCGGCTCGCCTTCGGCCATCGTCGCCATCAGGGTCCGCGCCGCGATCGCGGGCGGGACTTCGAAACGCGTCTCGATCCGGAACGCGGGCACGCCCGGCGCCGGGTCGGTCTCGACGTACAGAGCCCAGGCGAGATCCCCGTCCCGCTGCGCCGCCTGCCGCCAGCCTGCGAAGGCGTCCTCGGGCGCTTCGTCGGAGGCGTCGGATGTGTCGGAGGCTTCGGAGGCGACGGAGACGCCTGCCGCAAGCGCGGCGATCGTCGCCAGCGCCACGAGGCCCGCGAGGCGCCGACGCCCGCTGCGCCCGATCGTTCTGCTCCCGTTCCGCATGCGACCACTCCGAAGCAGGCCGGCGATCACCGCGCCGGCACACGGCCCGCTCGCAGGGTAGCCTGTCCCGGAGCGCCCCGAGACGGGGCAGCGAGGAGACGGTTCATGGCCGGAACGAAGAACGCGGAGTGGACGGCGGAATCGATGTACGCGCTGGGGATCCAGCACGCCACGGCCGAAGCCGAGGGCGACCTCGACGCGACGATGGCGACCCTCGTCGCCGAGCCCGTCTACGAGTTCTGGCCGATGGGCAAGAAGATGGTCGGGACCGATGCCGTCCGCCGCTACTACGAACACCTCGTGAGCGATTTCATGCCCGCGCAGATCGGCTACGAGATGATCGCCGAGACCGTGAGCCCCGAGGCCCTCTCCCAGGAGTACGTGATCGAGATCCACGGCGAGGACGGCAAGCCCGAGACCCACCGGGTCCTGGGCGTGCTCTACGCCGCGGACGACGGCTCCGGCCTGATGGGCGGGGAGCGGATCTGGGGATCCGACGCGTTCCTGCGCCGGATGATCGGACCGATCTGGGACGAGCTCGAATCGATCGACGCCTGAGCGGGCTAGAGCGCCTCGGGCTCCGGCGTCTGCACGGCGGCCTGCTTCGGGACGGAACCCGTCGCGAGCCCGTAGAGGAGCAGCGGCAGCTCGAGGGTCACACCGAGGACCGCCAGGAAGAGCGCGCCGCCGCGCGCGACCCGGGTCGCCAGATACTCGTCCGGCAGCCCCAGGTAGAAGAACGCGATCGCCGCCGCCGTCGCGGCGAAGCCCGAGAGCGACATCGCCACGAAGGTGCCGAGGGTGTTGCCTTCGGGACCGAAGCTGAACAGGAAGCCGGAGGCGAGGTTCTCCCCGATCTCGGCCTTCCCCCCCGACACGATCGCGCCGAGGTAGTGGCTCCATTCGTGGGCGAGATACGCGCACACGAAGAGCAGGACGCCGACGATCCATCCCGACAGGTCGGCGACGAATCCGTCGCCCGCGGACCGGGCCGCCAGCAGCCACCACCCGATCGCCGCCAGTGCGGCGATCACGAGGTCACGGACGACGAACCGGTGGAGCATGGTCATGAGGCTTGCCTCGTCCGCTCGGCACGCGGGGGTGCGCGACCCGGTTCGCCTCTCGGCTTCGAACGGGTCGCGGCCGACTAACGTCAGCCGGGAAGGCGGAGATAGAGGGTCGCTCCCTTGGTGGTCGCCTCGAGGTTGGACCACTCCGCGAGCAGCCGGCAGCGAGTGACCTGCGCGCTCCCCGGGGAGCCCATCTTGATCTTGAGCTCGCCCTTCGGGCTGTTGTTGAGGCGGTCGATGACCGCGGACCAGTCTCTGACTTTCCTCATGATGAAACCTGTGATTGGGAAGGAAAAATCCGGGCGCTTCTGAAGACAATAGCTTCTGGAACGCTTTTGGAACGTGTTTCAGTCACACTCGTTCCCGATTCGACTCCGCCTAGCGTCCAACTCCGCTCGAAAGAAGCCATCGCGGCAATTCGCCTCAAACGCGACGTTCGTCACGATCGACCCGGCGAAGCGAGGGCAACGCGGCGGAACGTCGATCGAACGACACTTCGCCGGGCGCTGTCCGTGTCGTGCGCCCGAAGCTCGGCCGCATAACGATCTGCGAAGGTGGTAGGCGAGTCGTCGATCGATCCGACGGTCCGTCAAAAACGAAAACGGGCCTGCCAGAACGGCGGACCCGTGCGATGGGCGGCCCATCGACGTGCTTGAACCAGTTGGTGCGACCGTCAGCCGTTGTCCGGCAGATAGGTCTGGAACATCTCCCCGATCTCCTGCTCGTCGTGGCGCGGCACCTTGTAGTAGGTCCGGATGGTCAGATCGCCATTCTCCTCGAAGCGATAGGTCTCGATGGAGAGGCCGATCTGGTCGCGGCCGTTCGAGTGGAAATGGTTCTCGAGCAGCCAGGCGACCTCGTTGTCGCAGATGAAGAGCGAGCCCGGGACGATCCGGAACCGGACGTTCGGCTGGAAGAGGTCCCAGGAGTCGAGACAGGCGTGCTCGAAGCCCACCTTCTCGGGGGTCCCGACCGGGTCGAGCATCCGCACGGTGCCCGGCGCGACCTTCTTGTAGTTCTCCACCCAGGCTTCCTTGTCGCCCGCGTTCCAGAGCTTCGGATAGTTCTCGGCCCAGGTCTTCAGCTGGTCGAAGGTCGGCTTCGGCATGCCTTCTCCTCGGATCCACGCCGAGACGCATCGCGCTCCCGGCGGAAGGGGTCGGTTCAGGGTAGTGGTTTGGTCATGAAATGGGTGGGCGGCTCGCCGTGGGCGAACCCGAACCGCTCGTAGAGGCGTCGGGCGCCTTCGTTCGTGCCCACGACCTCGAGGGTCAGCTTCGCCGCGTCCCGCTCGCGGGCACGTCGTTCGAGGGCTTCGAGGATCGCGGTGCCGACGCCGTGCCCCTGGGCCTCCGGGAGCACCGAGAAGTCGTGCAGGTTCACCGACGGTCGCCCCGCGAACGTCGAGAAGCTCCAGACGCAGACCGCCGCCCCGACGATCTCGCCGCCGAGCCGGCCGAAGAGGACGAAGGCCATCGGATGTTCGCGGAGACCCGGGCCGAGGTTCTCGCGGGCGCGATCGGAGAGCGGGGCGTTCTGCCCGCCCGGACCGCGCGCGTAGGCGTCGAGGATCTCGAAGAGGCGCGCGACCTGGGCCTCGTCCGCGAGATCGGCCTCGACCACGTCGACGGCAGCGCCCATCAGGCGCACCTCGGATCGGGCTCGAGAGAATTCATGCGCGGCGCTCCGTCACGGTCGGCTCTACGCTAGAGGACCGGATCGTGGCGCGCATTCGAGCGCCGGGAGAGCCCACCATGACCGACCCGAACTCCCTCGACCCCGCGAGCGCGGACTTCGTGCTCGACGAGATGCCGGGCGACACGCTGCACGCACTCCTGCGCGCCTGTCGCGAAGCCGGACCGATCGTCTCCACGCGCTTCATGGGGCTCGACGCGCGGGTGATCGCGGGGCACGACGCCCTCGACGAAGCGTTCCGCGACGAGGCCACCTTCCCCGGCCATCGCATGTACCAGGCCTCCTTCGAGCCGGCGATCGGCGCGAGCTTCATCTCCGACCCGGATCCCGTGAGCCACCTCCGGACGCGCAAGCTGGCGACGCCCGCGTTTCGTTCGCGCGCCGTCTCCCGCTTCGCCGCGGAAGGAATCGCCCCGCTCGCCCACGAGCTCCTCGACGACCTCGCCGATCGCGAGCGCTTCGACCTCGTCGCCGAGTTCACCGCACGCCTGCCCTACCTCGTGATCACGCGCCTGCTCGGCCTGCCCCGGGAACGCGAGGACGAGTTCCACGCCTGGGCCCTCGCGCTCCTCACCTTTCGCGACGATCCCGATCGGGCCCTCGAAGCGAAGGCCGCCCTCTCCGAATTCCTCGCGCCGGTCGTCGAAGACCGCCGCGCCGAACCCCGCGACGACGTCATCAGCGAGCTCGTCGCGAGCGAGGTCGACGGCCGGCGCCTGACCGACGAGGAAGTCTTCTCCCATGTCCGCCTGCTCTTCCCGACCGGCGGAGAGACGACCCACGGCTCCCTCGGCAACCTGCTCTCCACGCTCCTCACCCGGGACGACGGGTGGAACCGGTTGGTCGCCGATCGCTCACGCGTCGAGCGCACCGTCGCCGAAGGCCTCCGCTACGAAACCCCGATCGCCGTACTGCCGAGACTCTCCGCGAGCGCCCCGACGAACTTCCGCGGCCACGAGATCCCGCCGGACACGTGGGTCCTCTTCGCCATCGCCGGCGCCAACCGGGACCCCGCGCTCGTCACCGACCCGGACCGCTTCGATCCGGACCGGGAGCAGCCCCCGAACCTCGTCTTCGGTCGCGGCCCGAAGAGCTGCCCGGGTCTCCACCTCGCTCGCCGTAACATGGAGGTCGCCCTCGGCGTCCTCACCGAACGCCTCCCCCGCCTCGCCCTCGAAGACGAAGCCGCCGCCGTCCCCCGCCGCACCGTGCTCCGCTGCCCCGACGCCCTGCACGTAAGGCGACTCGACTAGCCCGTCCCGACCGACGTCGCCCGAGGGGCAATGCGCCAAGCAGACGCCCCGAGCCCGACCGACGTCGCCTGAGGGGCAATGCGCCGCGAAGGCGCCCCGAACCCGACCCACGTCGCCTGGGGGGCAATGCGCCCCGAAGGCGCCAAGACGAACCCCAGCCGCAAAAAAAAGTCAGGCGTCGACGTCGCCCGAGTAGATGTCGAACGCGGCGACCAGACCCCGCTCCGAGAGCGCCTGGGCGATGCGCGGCGAGAGCTCGAAGCCTTCGTTGTACTGATCGAGGAACAGACTGCAGAGGATCGAGGCCGAGAAGCGGTCCGTCAGGCTCGACCACTCGTCCATGTCGTTCGAGAGCGAGGAGAGCATCACCTCGATGTGTTCCTCGAGCTCGATCTTCTCCGAGAGCGGGCTGTCGAGGATCCAGGCGCCGGTCGGTTCGACCGCGTCTCCGCCCTTGCCTTCGATCTTGTCGCCTTTGCGATGCTGGCGCGTCGGCGGACGGCCCAGCAGGGCCGACACTTCGTCGGGGTCCAGGGATTCGCCGAAGACGCGCAGAGAGGCGCGTACGCGTCCGATCGCTGCCATCGCTCTTTCCTCTTCAGATCATGCGGCGCGGGTTCGCCCGATCGGGTCGGATGCTATCACAGCGGCTCCGACGCCCCGTTCCGCCGGGTCCCGCCTACTCGAGCACGCAGTCGGAGTAGCAGGCCTCGCCGATCGAGACGGTCCCCGCCCGGGACAGACAGTCGAGGATGCACTCGTCGAGTGCGCTGAGATTGTCGCAGCGGCTGCCCTGCCAGACGTCGAAGTCGTAGTCGGAGAGCTCGTGGCGCGCGTCGACCACGCGGCCGCAGAGCATCATCTTCTGGCCGACCGTGAACTCGTTCAGCTCCGTGTGCGGACCCGAGACGATGTTCGCGAGCTTCGCTCCGATCCAGAAGACCACGAAGGCGACGACGAGCGCGAGCAGCAACGCGGGAAAGAAGCGCTTCTTCACCTAACACCCCTCGACTTCGAAGGCATGGGCGAGGAGGACCTCCCGGGTCTCGACGACCCGGATCACGAATTCGTAGCGACCCGACTTCCGCTCCTCCGGATGCTCGAGCCGCCAGAGGGCCCGACCCGAGAGCGTCGATTCGCCCCACGCGAGCTGCGGATGGGAGGCGCGCGCACGCGTCTCCGTACCCCAGAGCTTCTCGGAGGGAACGGCGAGCTCGGGATGGATCCAACGGAACTCGATGGGGAGGACGCCGCCGTATCGGACGCCCTCCGCCTCGATCCGGTAGTCCACGCCGAAGATCGCTTCGGGCGCGCACGCGATCCTGTTCGTCTTCTCGGCCAGGACCGTTCGACCGGCGTCGAGTCGATAGCGTCCGGCACTCTCGACGGACGCGACGATCCGCTCGGGGTCGACCTCGCCACCACAGCCCACCAGGATGAGGCAAGCGACCGCCCCCCACCTCGCGACCACGCGCTCCGATCTCTTCACACCGCGCGTTCGAACCATGTCACGTCCCAGTACCGCCCGAACTTGAAGCCGACCTCACTGTAGGTCGCGATCCGTTTGAACCCGCATCGCTGGTGGAGTGCCACCGAAGGCTCGTTCGGCAGCGCGACGCCGCCATAGGCGCGATGGACCTGCGGCTCCTCGGCGAGCGCGTCGAGCAGATGCGTGTAGAGCGTGGTCCCGGCGCCGGTCCCGACGGCCTCCTGCGCGAGATAGACCGAAGTCTCGACGCTCCGCGCGTACGCCGGCTTGCTCCGATAAACACCGCTCGAGGCGTAGCCGATCGGATCGCTTCCCTGGCAGGCGACGAAGAGGCGGTGGGATCCCGTCTCGGCGAAGCCCTCGAACCAGCGCATGCGCGTTTCCAGGGAGAGCGGCTCGAGATCGAAGGTCACGTGGGTGTGCTCGACGTAGTGGTTGTAGATCTCGAGCAGGCGCGGGACGTCTTCGGCGAGCGCGGGGCGGACCTTCATCAGAAGCGCTCGCCCCCGCGTTCCCGTCCCGGATCAGGAAAGTCGCGGTAGAGCGCGAACTCGACCCGCGCCGCGTGCCGATTCACCGCATGATGGAGCGATTCGATCGGACCCTCGCGGCGCGAGACCTCGCCGAAGGCCCGGTCGAGCTGGGCGAGGTCCTCGACGTCGATCTCGATGTGGAACTCGCCGAGGGTGCGCGGACCGAGACCGAGCTTGCGGCGGGTGAGGCGGTGGCCCGCGATCCGGCCCTCCTCACGCAGCCGCCCGAGATACGCGTGGACGGCGTCCGAGAACTCGACGTCGGAGGTGCCGGGCCGGAGGTCGCACCAGATGTGATAGACGTCCATCGCCGCCGGACTCCGCGCGCCTAGATCGGCAGATCCTCGCGCGTGAAGAGCGCTTCGAGGGTCACGCCGCGTTCGGCGAAGGCTTCCGCCGCCCCTTCGCCCCGATCGACCAGACAGATCACGCGCGCGACCTTGCCACCGGCTTCCTCGACGATCTCGAGGGCCTCGAGGGTCGAGCCGCCGGTCGTCGTCGTGTCCTCGACGAGCGCCACGTTCTGTCCCGGCGCGAAGGCCCCTTCGATCTGCCGCCCGAGGCCGTGCTTCTTCGCTTCCTTGCGGACGAAGAACCCGAGCAGCCCGTCCGTCGCCGGGTCGTTGGCCGCCGCCGCGAGCACCGCCGACACGAAGGGCACGGCGCCGACCGCCATGCCCCCGACCGCGTCGACCGGGGGTCCCGTCTGGAGCATCTGGAGCACGAGCCGCCCCGCGAGCCCGACCCCCTTCGGACGCATCAGCGTCTGACGCAGATCCAGGTAGAAGTTGCTCTTCTTGCCGCTCGCGAGGGTGACCTCGCGGCGCTCGAACGAAACGTCGAGGATCAGGTTGAGCAGGGCCTGGCGATCGGCGGGCGTGACTTGGGGCATCGTCTGGGGGCGTCCTGTTACGAGGGTCTCTCGTTCGGTCGAGAGCCTAGAGCTTGCGGATCCCGAGCGCGTACTCGGCCACCATCTTGGTGTGTAGGTCCGACGTGCCTTCGCCGAACTCGAGCGCCTTGGCTTCCATCAGCAGGCGTCCGATCTCGTACTCGGCCGTCACGGAGTAGCCGCCGAAGACCGCCATGCCGTCGAGGGCATTCTGGGTCGCGGCGACGCTCGCCTTCCACTTGGCCAGCGACGACTCGAGGGAGCATCGCTCCAAGCCCGCGTCCTTCATGCGGCCGAGGCGATAGACGAGCTGCCGGGCCTGCTCGGTCCGGGCGACCATCTCCGCGAGCTTCGCCTGCACGAGCTGGAACTCGCCGATCGGCTGGCCGAAGGCCTCGCGGTCCATCGCGTAGGGCGCGGTGAGATCGATCGCGCGCTGGGCCTGCCCGACGCAGCGCGCCGCGACGGAGAAGCGACCCATGTCGAGGGCGCCGCCGAGGATCGGGAAGCCGCCGCCTGGCGTCCCGAGCACCGCCTCGTCCGGAACGAACACGTCCTCGAAGTGGACCTCCGCGAGGTTGTCCCGCTTGAGGGTCCGCATCGGGAACTCGCCGATCGTGAGCCCCTTCATTTCGCGGGGGTCCGCGATGAAGGCGGTCACGCCCTTGTGCTTCCTGCTGCGGTCGATCGAGGCGACGATGAAGAAGAGGCCCGCGTGCTGCGCGTGGGAGATGAAGACCTTCGTGCCGTTCAGCAGGTAGCCGCCGTCGACGGGCTTCGCCGTCGTCTCCATGTTGCCGAGGTCGGTGCCGCCGCGGGGCTCGGTCAGGCAGGCGGAGCAGATGATCTCGCCGCTCGCGATGCCCGGGAGGTACCGCTGCTTCTGCTCGTCGGTCCCGTGCTTGAGGATCGAGCCGGCGCAGAGGGAGTTCGCGACCGAGACGACGCTGGCGATCACCCAGTCGACGCGCGCGAGCTCTTCCATGATCACGCCGTAGGTCATGACGTCGGCGTAGGAGCCGCCGTACTCCTCCGGGATCATCGGCCCCATCAGCCCCAGGTCCGGCAGCAGGTCGACGAGCTCGGTCGGATAGCGCTCTTCCTTCTCGTACTTCTCGATGTGGGGGAGGATCTCCGCCTCCGCGAACTCGCGGACGGTCTTGCGGACGAGGCGCTGCTCCTCCGTCAGGTCGAAGTCCATCATGCGCTCGAGAGCAGCGTTCATCGTTCCGGCCTTCCTTGGTCGTCGGGCGCGACGGGGGCGATCGGCACCCGGCTCGGAGGCACCCGCACCGCTCCTCGCGCCCCCGCCCTGCTCGGGCGGCGCGCGGTCGGAGCCGGGGGGCGCGCCGGTTCGGCGCCGGGCGGCGCGGGGTCTCTTCCGCGCCGAGGCGATACTAGCCGCTCCCGGGGTCGGCGCCTGAAAACGGCGGGTTTCCGGGCCATTGGCGCGTCTCGTTCCCGCGGGGAATAGGGATTCCCGTGGAAATCCCGGGCGGCCTCGCCTAAGTTTGCGGCCCTCCGGACGCCACCCCCCGCGACCGAGACCCGAATCCATCCCGCCCCTCCCGAGCTTCGCGCGGCCCCAGTCGGCCGACGGATCCGCTCGGGCCGCGGAGAAAGACGATCCCCGATGAGCGCAAGCAAGAAGTCCCGCGGCCACATCAAGCGAAACAAGAGCGCGCGCTACCGCGCCAAGCTCAAGGCCAAGCACCGCCGCGTGCGCAAGCGCCAGACCGGCGGTGAGCGGAAGTATTATCGGTAGGCGCAGCCTATCGATGTGCACGGCGCTTCGCGCCGCGCACGAACGGACTCTTTTCAGCGGGCGCTGCGCGCCCTTGGGCTAGCGGCAGCGTTGCTCATCCGAGGCGGCGTGCCGGCGCTTCGAGGGGCGCCGATCGTTCTGCACTCGAGGCTGCGGGGCCTGACGCCGCGACCCCGTGGCAAAGCGAGTTCGATCAGCGTCGGATCGCGTTGCCGAGCTCGTCGATGGCGCTGTCCAGGGCGGCGTCGAAGGCCTGCTCCCAGGTCGCGGCGTCCTCCGCGCCCTTCGCCCCGGCCGGGAAGAGGATGCCCCGGGACGAGTTCACGACGCCACCCTCGAGCCCCTTCGGACCGGGCACGAAGCCCTGCACGGCGGCCGCGGCCGAGCCGCCCTGGGCGCCGTACCCGGGCACCAGGAAGAGCGCCTTCGGCAGCGCCTCCCGGACCCGCCGCGCCTGGTCGGGCCAGGTCGCCCCGACGACCACGCCGAGGCTCGACCAGGGCGTCGCCTGGCCGGCGAGCTGGGTCTCGAAGCGACCGAGACCATCCGCGACGATCCCGAAGAGCGGATCCCCGCTCACGTCGCGGTCCTGCAGATCGGCGCTCCCCGGATTGCTCGTCCGGACGAGCACGAAGAGGCCCCGCCCCGCATCACCCGCCACCCGCGCGAAGGGCTCGATCGTGTCGAAGCCCAGATACGGATTGAGCGTGATCGCATCGACGGGCATCGCCGCATCCGGCGCGAGGTAGGCCGCCGCATAGCCTTCCGCCGTCGAGCCGATGTCGCCGCGCTTGGCGTCGAGCAGGACGAGGATGTCCGCCTCGGCCGCGCGTCGGCAGAGTCCGTCGAGCACGCGCAGTCCGCGCCAGCCGAGCTGCTCGAAGAAGGCGATCTGCGGCTTGATCACGGCGACGCGACCGACGAGCCGATCGAGTACGGCCGTGAGGAAGGACTCGACGGCGAGCGCCGTCCGCTCGTCGTGCGCCGCCATCGTGCCCTGTCGGAAGAGCGGAGGAATCGGCCCGAGATGCGGATCGAGACCGACGCAGAGGGGATGGCCGAGGTCGCGCACCCGCGTGATCAGGCGATCGGAGAACGAGGACGGGGCTTCGCGATCGGGGGCCAAGCGGGTCTCCTCTCCTCTCAGGGCCGGGTTCGGCGCGGATCCTACCCCAATCGAGGCTACGTTGCGGCGCATGGACGCCTCGACTTCCGGCAGCGACTCGCCCGCTCTGCGCTTCACCCTGGAGCGCACGAGCGACCGCGCGCGAGCAGGCCGCGTCGAGACCCGACACGGCGCGATCGACACGCCCGCGTTCATGCCCGTCGGGACCCATGGCGCGCTCAAGGCGATGACACCCGCACAGGTCGCGGACACCGGCGCCCAGATCATCCTCGCGAACACCTACCACCTGGCGCTGCGCCCGGGCGAAGCCCTCGTCGAGAAGCTCGGCGGGCTGCATCCCTTCATGCAGTGGCCCGGGCCGATCCTGACCGACTCGGGCGGCTTCCAGGTCTTCTCCCTCCCCGGCGTCGAGATCACCGACAAGAGCGCGCGCTTCAAGAACGAGGTCACCGGCCAGGAGATGGACCTCACGCCCGAGCGCTCGATCGAGATCCAGAACGCGCTCGGCGCCGACATCATCATGGCCTTCGACGAGTGCACGCCCTACCCCGCGAGCCGCGAGCTGGCCGGACAGGGCGTGCGGCGCACGCTGCAGTGGATGGAGCGGTGCCTGCGGGCCCACGCGCGCGCCGACGAACAGTCGCTCTTCGGAATCGTGCAGGGCTCGACGTATCCCGAGCTGCGGGAGGCGTGCGCAGCGTCGCTGGTCGCGATGGACTGTCCGGGCTACGCGATCGGCGGGGTGTCCGTCGGCGAGGGCCACGAGCTGCTCTGCCAGGTGACCGATCACGCGGCGCCGCTCCTGCCCGAGGACAAGCCCCGCTACCTGATGGGCGTCGGCCTCCCCGAAGACCTGATCGCCTGCATCGGTTTCGGCATCGACATGTTCGACTGCGTGATTCCGACCCGGTACGCGCGCTCCGCGACGGTGTTCACCTCACGTGGGCGGATCCGGCTCACGAACCGGAAGTTCCGGCGCGACGCGTTCCCCGTCGACGCCGCCTGCGACTGCTACACCTGCACGGGCGGGTTCACGCGGGCGTACATCCATCACCTCTTCGCCGCGAACGAGGTCCTCTCCGCCGTCCTCTGCTCGATCCACAACGTGCGCTTCTACCAGCGCCTCGTGAGCGACGCGCGCCAGGCGATCCTCGCCGGCGACTACGCCGCTTTCGCGGAGGACTTCATGGCTCGGTATCGCAACGAGCCAGCCTAGGACGGGTCGCGTACCCTCCCGCCATGCACACCGACTCGTCGCGACCGACTCTCTCCGCTTCCGCCGTTCTCGGGCCGGCCGCCTGGGCCCTGCTCGCCACTCTGGCCGTCTGTCTCACGACGGGCTGTGGTGCGCTCGGCCTCGACTCGAAGGGGACGCCGACGACCCCGGCCGCCGCGACCCCCACCACGGAGGGCGGCGGCGAGGTCGCCCTCGTCCTCGACGGTCGCGAGATCACGGTCGACGAGCTGCACGCGCACATGCAGCAGCAGTTCCTCGACGAGGTGCTCCGCCAGCCCGAAGCCGAGATCTACGAGCTGCACGAGAAGGCCGCCCGCGACCTCGTCCAGCGCCACGTCGTCGAGGCCACCGCGGCCGAAGAGGGCGTGTCCCCCGAAGCGCTCTTCGAGCGGGTGACCGGGGAAGTGCCGGAGACGACGGTCGAGGAGGTCGCGGCCTGGTTCAGTGCGAACGAGTCGCGCCTGCGCGGCGCCCGCCTGGAAGACGTCGCGCCCCAGATCAAGGACATGCTCGACAACGAGGCGAAATCCCGCGCCTGGGGCAGCTACATCCGTCCGCGCCTCGAGGCCCTGGAATGGCGCTTCGCGCTCACGCCGCCGCGCGTCGAGCTCGAGGCGACCCGTCTGGTCCGCGGCCCGGCGGAAGCCCCGGTCACGATCATGACCTTCAGCGACTACCAGTGCCCCTACTGCATCCGCTCGGAGCCCGTCCTCGCCGAGGTCCTCTCCCGCTATCCCGAGCAGGTGCGGCTGATCCATCGCCACTTCCCCCTCGACAGCATCCACTCCCAGGCGAGGCCGGCCGCGGAGGCCGCCATGTGCGCCGACGAGCAGGGCCGGTTCTGGGACTTCCACGACGCGATCTTCGCCCGCGGCGGCCGCCTCGAGGCGGACTCCTTCGCCGAGATCGGCCGCGAGCTCGAGCTCGACCTCGAGGCGCTGGGCCAGTGCATGGGCGAGCGCCGCTACCGGGACTTCGTCCAGTCGGACTTCGAGGCCGGTGAAGCGGCGGGCGTGACGGGCACCCCGGCGTTCTTCGTGAACGGCATCGCCCTGAAGGGCGCCCGCAACGCCGACGAGATCAGCGAGATCGTCGACGCGGAGCTCGAGCGGCTGGCGCTCTAGACGGCCTCGCCGGAATCCGACCGGTCTCCCGAGCGCGAAAGCGACTCGGCGGGGCCCCGCGCAGACTGTCGTCCGCGACCTGGACCCCGCCGAGGGAAGTGAGCGCGCTTACCGATTTCCGTTCCGTGAGCGCCGGCGCCTCGTCGCTGCGTCGCTCCGCCGGGGCGGAGCCTCGCTTCGCTCGAAAGCGGAGTCGTGGGACACCTCTCGACTCGCGTCATCCGTACGGCCTGCGGTGGAGCCGTCCCCTGCCGGAATCCGCGTTCATCCCACGTCTCGTCTCGTCGCTCGGGTACGGGCATCGGCCGAACAAGCCGACGGTGCCTCGAACCGCCTGTCTCACCTCCTGTTTTCCCCGGACACTTTCTCACAGTCGCGCCCCCGGATTCCAGCGGAAATGTGCGCAAAGAGGAATTAACGGCCCGTTATATAAGGGTTTTTTGTGATCCCAGTTACAGTTTCACCGGGACGACACGGGTCCGTCGAGGATCCTCCACCCGAGACGGCCCCGATCGACCGCAAACCGGCCGGTCGCGGCTTTCCAGGGAGGAAGTCACCGCCGGCCATGACAGAATCGAGTGGATTCGGGAACATGCGCCGCCTATGGGACTCACCTGCGGCATCGTCGGCCTCCCGAACGTCGGTAAGAGCACGATCTTCAACGCGCTGACCGCCGCCGGGATCCAGGCCGAGAACTACCCCTTCTGCACCATCGAGCCGAACACCGGCGTCGTGACCGTCCCCGACGGCCGGCTCCAGCAGCTCGACGACCTGATCCACTCGAAGAGCGTCGTCCCGACGACCGTCGAGTTCGTGGACATCGCCGGCCTCGTGAAGGGCGCCGCCCAGGGCGAGGGCCTCGGCAACCAGTTCCTCGGCAACATTCGCGAGACGAACGCGATCATCCACGTCGTCCGCTGCTTCGACGACGAGAACGTGGTCCACGTCGACGGCTCGACCGACCCGGTCCGGGACGTCGAGACGATCGAGCTCGAGCTCGGGCTCGCCGACCTCGAGACCGTGGAGAAGCGGATCGACCGCGTAAAGCGGGTCGCGCGCTCGGGGGACAAGCAGGCCAAGGCCGACCTCGAGATGTTCGAGCAGCTCCGCGACCACCTCTCGGCGGACCAGCCCGCGCGCACCTTCGAGGTCGCCGACGCGCAAAGGCCTTCGTTCGACGAAGCCTGCCTGCTGACCGCGAAGCCGATCCTCTACGTCGCGAACGTCGACGAGGACGGGCTCGCCGAGGGCAACGACTACAGCGCCGCCCTCGAAGCCCATGCGACGAAGGCCGGTGCCGAGGTCGTCCGCATCTGCGGCAAGGTCGAAGCCGAGCTCTCCGAGCTCGACGACGAGGAGAAGGGCGAGTTCCTCGCGGATCTCGGCATCGCCGAGCCGGGCCTCCACCGTCTGATCCGAGCCGCCTACGCGCTGCTCGAGCTCGTCACCTTCTTCACCGCCGGCCCGAACGAGATCCGCGCCTGGACCATCCGCCGTGGCACGGCCGCGCCTCAGGCCGCCGGTGAGATCCACTCGGACTTCGAGAAGCACTTCATCCGCGCAGAAGTCATCCCCTTCGACACCTACCTCGAATGCGAAGGCGAGGCCGGCGCGAAGGCCAAGGGTGTGATGCAGGTCGAAGGGAAGGAGTACGTCGTCTCCGACGGCGACGTCGTTTATTTCAGGACGAGCGCCTAGCGCTCTGTCGATCCCTTCGGGATCGACCGCTCAGGGCTGTTTTCGGGATGATTCCGTAGCCTTGGTCCGTCCCTTCTCTCGAGCCGGCCGAAGGCCGCACAGGAGATCCCCCGATGAGTGACGAACAGAAGCATGGGCTCGGTACGATGGCGGTGCATGCGGGGCAGCAGCCCGATCCGGCGACGAATGCGCGGGCGGTGCCGATCTATGCGACCACGTCGTACGTCTTCAACGACACGGAGCACGCGGCGAACCTCTTCGGGCTCGCCGAGTTCGGGAACATCTACAGCCGGCTGATGAACCCGACCAACGACGTCCTCGAGCAGCGGCTCTGCGCGATGGACGGCGGCGCGGCGGCGCTCAGCCTCGCATCGGGTCAGGCGGCGATCACCGCTGCGCTCCTCACGATCTGCCACGCGGGACAGAACTTCGTCTCCGCGACGAGCCTCTACGGCGGGACCTGGACGCTCTTCACCCAGACCTTCAAGCAGATGGGGATCGAGGTCCGGTTCTTCGATCCGGACCATCCCGAGCAGATCGACGATCTCGTCGACGAGAACACCCGCTGCGTCTACTTCGAGAGCCTCGGCAACCCGAAGAACGACGTGCCGGATTTCGCGAAGATCACCGCGAAGGCGCACGAGCACGGCCTCCCGACCCTCTGCGACAACACGGTCATGACCCCGGCGCTGCTCCGCCCGATCGAGCACGGCGTCGACGTCGTCATCTACTCGACGACGAAGTTCATCGGCGGCCACGGCGTCCACATCGGCGGCGCGATCATCGACAGCGGCAACTTCCAGTGGGCCGAGAACCCCGACAAGTGGCCGGAGTTCTGCGCCCCCTCGCCGTCGTACCACGGCGCCGTCTTCGAGGAGGCGCTCCGGCCGGTCGGCAACATCGCGTACGTGATGCACATCCGGACCCACTGGCTGCGCGACACCGGCGCCGCGATGAGCCCCTTCGCGGCGTTCCTCACGCTCCAGGGCCTCGAGACGCTCCATCTCCGCATGCCGCGCCACTGCGAGAACGCGCTGGCGGTCGCGAAGTTCCTCGAAGCGCACGACCTCGTCGAATGGGTCAACTACCCGGGCCTCGAGAGCCACTCCCACCACGCCGCGGCGAAGCAGTATCTGACGGCGGGCGCCGGCGCGATCCTCGGCTTCGGCATCAAGGGCGGCGAGGCCGCGGGCAAGAAGTTCATCGAGAACGTGAAGCTCGCGAGCCACCTCGCCAACATCGGCGACGCGAAGACCCTGGTCATCCACCCCGCCTCGACGACGCACTCCCAGCTCACGCCGGAAGAGCAGGCGTCGACGGGCGTGACGCCGGAGTACGTGCGCGTCTCCGTCGGGATCGAGGACGCCGCCGACATCATCGCCGACCTCGACCAGGCCCTGCGCGCGACGGCGTAGCGCGGACCGAGGGGCATGACGATCGGGGAAGCGGCATGAGCGCCGAGGGAGCCGGACACGTCCGTCTCATCGGCGCGCCCCTGCCCCACGCGCAGTTCTGGCAGAGCGACGCTCCCCTACGTCTCGAGAGCGGGGACGTCCTTCCGCGCCTGCAGGTCGCCTTCGAGACCTGGGGCACGCTCGACGAAGACGCGGGCAACGCCATCCTCGTCTGCCACGCGCTCTCCGGCGACTCCCACGCGGCGCGCCACGACGAGGACGACGACCCCGGCTGGTGGGAGCTCCTGATCGGACCGGGCAAGGCGATCGACACCGACCGCTTCTTCGTGATCTGCTCGAACGTGCTCGGCGGCTGCCGCGGGACGACGGGGCCGGACTTCCTCCGGCCGGACGGCGAGGGGCGCTACGGCGCCGCGTTCCCGACGGTCACCGTGGGCGACATGGTCGAGGTCCAGCGACGTCTGCTCGATCACCTCGGGGTCGAGCGCCTGGCCGCCGTGACCGGGGGCTCACTCGGCGGGCTCCAGGTGCTGCAATGGTCCATCGATCACCCGGACCGCGTCGGCGCCGCCGTCGTGATCGCCGCGGCGCCGCGTCTGTCGAGCCAGGGCATCGCCTTCGACGTCGTCGGCCGGAACGCGATCCGCCACGATGCCCACTTCGCCGACGGGCAGTACTACGACGGACCGTCGCCCGAGGCGGGCCTCGCCCTCGCCCGGATGCTCGCGCACATCACCTATCTGTCCGACGAATCGATGCGCGCGAAGTTCGATCCGACGCGGCTCCAGCCCCGGGCGATCGAGACGGGCTTCGAGAGCGTCTTCTCGGTCGGGTCCTACCTCGCCTACCAGGGCGAACGCTTCGTCGAACGATTCGACGCGAACAGCTACGTCACGCTCACGACGGCGATGGACCTCTTCGATCTCGGCGAGGGGCCCGAGGCGGTCCGCGAATCCCTCTCGAAGAGCCGGTGCGCGTTCCTCTTCCTGAGCTTCACGACGGACTGGCTCTATCCCGTCGAAGCCTCCCGGGAGCTCGTCGACGCGCTCGTCGCCGAGGGACGGCCCGTCAGCAGCTGCGTGATCGAGAGCCCTGCCGGCCACGATTCGTTCCTGCTCGAGGAATCCATGGTCCTCGGGAAGCGCGTCGTCGCGGCCTTCCTCGCGTCCCAGTTGGGCGAGAGCGGACCGATCCGTGTCCCCGAGGAGCCCGACACCGACGAGCCGACCAGCATCTTCTACTCGAACCGCCTCGACTACGGCCTGATCCTGCGGCTCATGCCGGAGACCGGAAGCGTCGTCGATCTCGGCTGCGGCAACGGCGAGCTCCTGTCGATCCTGCGCGACCGCGGACACGCGCCCCTGCTCGGCATCGAGCGCGACGCCGACGCCGTCGCCGAGAGCATCCACCGCGGGATCGTCACCGTGCACGCCGACGTCGACTCGGGCCTCGCCGCGATCCCCGACGACGCCTACGACGTGGCGCTGCTCTCCCAAACGCTGCAGTCGATCCTCGACGTGGTCGGCGTGCTCCGCGAGATCGTCCGGATCGCGAAGCGCGGAATCGTCAGCTTCCCGAACTTCGCGCACCGTCCGATGCGCGAGATGTTCCAGCGCGAGGGCCGACTGCCGAAGGAAGAAGGGCTCTACGCGTACGAGTGGTACGACACGCCGAACCGGCGCTTCCCGTCGATCCTCGACTTCCAGGAGCTCTGCGCGACGCTCGGCATCGAGATCGAAGAGGCGATCTACATCGACTCGGCCCGCGAAACCGAAGTCACCGACGACCCGAACTTCCACGCGGACCTCGCGGTCGTCGCGATCCGACGTGCCGAACGGTAAGCTGCGCGCCGTGGCCAAGCGACAAACCCGACAGAAGACCCCGCAAGAAGTTCTCGGTTCCGAATTCGGAGGTCCCGAGAGCGGGATCTTCACGGACGGATCCTGCGACCCGAACCCCGGACCCGGCGGATGGGGTTGGGTCTGGGTCGAGAAGGGCGAGATCCTGGATCAGGGATGCGGGCGCGAGCCCGACACCACGAACAACCGCATGGAGCTCCAGGCGCTGATCGAAGCGTTCAAGAAGCTCCCCGGCGACCGTGACCTCGTCATCTACTCGGACAGCCAGCTCTGCGTGAATACGATCAACGAGTGGGCACCGGGCTGGGAGAAGCGCGGCTGGAAGCGCAAGAGCGGGCCGATCAAGAACCTCGAGCTCGTCCAGGAGCTCTACGCCCTCGCTCTCGCGAAGCCGCGGATCGAGCTGCGCTGGATCCGGGCCCACGACGGTGCGCGCTGGAACGAGTACGCGGACGCACTCGCGGCCGTCGGGCTCTAGGCGGAGAAGAACTCGGAGTGCCGTCGGGCTCCAGGCCGATCCGGCCTCAGACCTCCGCGATCGCCTGGATCCGCTCGGCGAGCGCGTCGGACGGCGTCGCGTCGAAGTCGAGCGCCACCAGCGCGTCGACCTTCCGGGCGAGCTGGTCGTGGATCCGCTCGAAGAAGGCGCGCTCTTCGTCGTCCGAGCCCTGGAAGGCCGCAGGGTCCTCGACGCCCCAGTGCGCGCGGATCGGCGCGCCCGGCCAGACGGGACAGGTCTCGCCCGCGGCGTTGCCGCAGACCGTGATCACGACGTCGATCGGCGGCGCGTCAGGGCCGGCGAAGACGTCCCAGCTCTTGCTCGACAGCGCCGAGCAGTCGTAGCCGAGGCGCTCGAGGGTCTCGAGCGTCCGCGGATGGGGCGTGCCCTTGGGTTGGCTCCCCGCGCTGTGGCTCGTGAAGCGCGCGCCTCCGCGGCGGGCGAGCGCGGCCTCGGCCAGGAGGCTGCGCGCCGAGTTGCCGGTGCAGAGGAAGAGGACGCCGACGGGGCGGGGATCGGACGCCATCCGATCGCCTAACGCTCGCCGTCGAGATCGATCCCGTCGGTGACGTCCCCGAAGCGGCGCGCGAGATCGAGGGACTGGCGGTAGCCCGCGATGAAATCGTCCTCGGTCAGGGTCGAGAGGCGGTGGGCGAAGGTCGCGTAGATCACGCCGTCGGAGAGGGCGTACCTCGCATCGAGGCCGTGGTGGAAGTTCGCCTGCAGCATGCCCACGAGATGCGGGACCCCGACGGTCTCGGTCAGCGGCACCGGCACGATCAGCTGCATGCGGTCGGTCGCCGGGTCCGAGATCAGCACGACGTCGACGCCGTCGACCTGGCTCCGCAGGTAGCCGGCGCCCCCGGCGATCTTCTCGACCTGATCCTCGAAGATGCGCTCGAGCCGGACCTGGTCCATCGCATCGGCCGCCGACCCGCCGGCGCCCTGCCCCCCGATCGAGACGCAGCCGGTCGAGAGCAGGAGGAGCACCGCGAGCAGACGGATCGATCGCCTCACTTCTTCGCTCCCTTGCCGGCGCGCTTCGCCGCGACGCTGTCGGCGATCTTCGGCACCTTCGTCTTGCCGAGCTTCGCCACGTGACGGAACTCCTCGGACGTGAGCGGGACGACCGAGAGACGGCCGCGCTTCACGAGCTGGATCTCCGGCAGCGCCGGGTCGGCCTTGATCGTCGCGAGGGTGACGGGCTCGGTGAACGGGACGACCGGGACGACGTCGACCACGACCCACTGCGGATCGTCCGAGGTCGGATCCGGGTAGCCCTCGCCCACGATCTCGGCGATCCCGACGACCTCCTTCCCTTCGTTGGAGTGGTAGTAGAGGGCGAGATCGCCCTTCTTCATGGCCGCGAGGTTGTTCCGGGCCTCGTAGTTCCGGACCCCGTCCCAGTAGGTCTGGCCGTCCTTGACGAGGTCGTCCCAGGAATACTTGAAGGGCTCGGATTTCATGAGCCAATAGCCGCGTGCCACTCGGTTCTCCGGTCGGTCGGGAAGGATGGAATGAGATCGAAAGGGGATGCTCGCACAACCGCGCGGCGCTAGCGCAGCTCTTCCGGAGTCTGCTTCGCCATGTGGTGCCCCGCGGCGAGGGTGAGGACGGGGCGGGTCGTGAGGCGATAGGCCGCGTTCGCCCGCAGCCAGTTGAACCAGCCCGCGATCACCGAGGGCTGCTCCCCGAGCGATCGGAGGCCGAGCGCCGCGACCTCGTCGGCGCCGGCGCCGGCGTGCGGGATCTCCCCGGCGATCTCCTGGAACTCCGTCTCGACGGTCCCCGGCTCGAGGACCAGGACGTCGATGTTGCTCGCGCGGAGCTCCGCCCAGAGCGCTTCGCCCAGCTGGGCGTCGAAGGCCTTGGTCGCGGCGTAGACCGCGTGGAGCGGAAGCGGCTGACGACCCGCGACCGAGCCCGTGAAGAGGACGCCGCCGCGGCCGCGCTCGCGCATGTTCTGGACGAGCGCGTGGGTCAGGACGAGCGGCGCCTCGCAGTTCACGGTCACGAGGCGACGGAGCCGCTCCCCGTCGAGGAGATCGAAACGACCGGCGTAGCCGAGCCCCGCGTTGTTCACGAGCAGGCCGATCTCGAGGTCGGCGACCGCCTCCGCGAGCGCCGCCGCGCCGCCGGCTTCGGCGAGGTCGGCGGCCACCACGCGGGTCTCGATCCCGTACTCACGCTCGAGCTCCGCGGCGAGCCCCTCGAGGCGGTCTTCGCGCCGGGCGCTCAGGACCACGTTCACGCCGTCGGCCGCGATCTGCCGCGCGAAGGCGGCGCCGATTCCGGCGGAGGCCCCGGTCACGAGCGCCCAGTCGCCGTAGCGGGCGCGAAGCGCCAGGGGCTTCGGGTCGAAGTGGTCCCGATGGGTCCAGAACGCCCAGGTGAGCGCGGCCATCGGCAGCGCCGGGAAGATCCCGACGAGGATGCCGGAGAAGCCGCCGGTCTCGAGGGCGGTCCAGAGGTACAGGCCGAAGGCGACCTGCGCCGTGTAGGCGGGCGCCCAGAAGGCCATCCACGGGCGGCGGCGGCGGAAGCCGTAGACCGCGGCGCCGTACACGAACCAGTGGGGCACGCCGAGAATCTTGGCCCAGACGCCGGTGAAGCGGATCCCGAACCAGACTTCCTCGTCGACCGCGACGGGCTTCACGAAGAGGTCCCACGGCATGTAGACGAAGGCCATGTACGCGGAGAAGACCATCACCGCGCTCATCCACCACGGACGCTCGCGGAAGACGTCGAACAGCCACTCGCGCATCGGATCTCCTCGGTCGGGGCGCCGGGAAAGTAACCGATGTGCAGGCGGGCGGGAGCGAGCGGTCAGGGCGTGGCCGGATCCCCCGCGAGCGGGAAGTAGAGGTGGAAGCACGTGCCCTGCCCTTCCACGCTCTCCACGCGTAGGCCGCCCTTTGCCGTCTTCACGAACTCCGCGACGCTGGGCAGCCCGAGGCCGGTGCCCTTGCCCGGCGCCTTCGTCGTGAAGAAGGGCTCGAAGACCCGGGGCAGGACGTCGGCGGGAATCCCGCAGCCATCGTCCCGCGCGGTCAGGCGCACGTAGTCCCCCCGCACCAGACCGGGAATCGGCGCCGGGTCCGCGCTCTCGTCCCGACCGGCGCCGTCGATGGACACCACGGCGGACGTGAGAGAGAAGTGACCGCCCTCGCCGACGGCGGCGCGGGCGTTGGCGGCGAGATTCAGGAGCACCGACTCGAGGCCGGAGCGATCGAGTCGAACGGGCGTGGGACCGTCGGTCGGCCGGACGTCGATCTCGACCGCGCGGCCGAGCACCTGCCGGAGCATGCCCGAGAGGCACGTGATCGCCTCGCCGAGGTCGAGCGTCTCGACGCCGTCCGTCCGGCGGCGGCCGAAGCGCAGCAGCTCGCCGACGACCGTCGCGGCGCGCTGGGTCGCCGCCTGCAGCTCCGTGAAGTCCTGGTGGCCCGGGTCGCCGGGCTTCAGGTCGAGCTCGAGCTCGAGCAGCTCCCCGTACCCGAGGATCGCGGTCAGGATGTTGTTCAGATCGTGGGCCGTCGCGCTCGTGACCCGTCCGATCAGCTCGAGCCGCATCCGGTGGTCGCTCGCCTCTTGCTCTCGCGCCAACGCCGCCTCGAGGCGCAGGCGATCCAGCGCCAGGCCGGTCGAAAGGCCGAGCTGCTGCGCACGCTCGACGAGCGGGGCGCATCCGGCAGGGGGACCCGCGCCGACGTCGACGCCGAAGAATCCGATCAGCCCCTGCGGTGAGGGACAGGGAACGAAGAGGATCGTCCGGTGCGGCTTCCATCCGAAGATCTCGGCGGGGACGGTCTCGCCGAGCCTCGCGGTCCCCGCGGCGAGGCGATGGACGCGGCCCGCAACGAGTGATTCGCGGACGGCGGGCCGGGCCTCGAGATCGAAGGGGTCCGGGAGGATCGCGAGGGAGCGCGGGCCGTGGGCCGGCCGGGCGCCCCAACGATCGACGCGCACGAAGCCCCGGACCGGCGCGAGATCGGCCCGGGCGCCGTCGTCCGGATCGCCGACCGGTTCCGCAGCGAAGAAATCCACGGCGTCGGCCCCGAGGCCGCGCCCGAGGGTTTCGAGCGCGAGGCCGATCGTCGCCTCGGCCGTGGCGAGCTCCGGATCGAGCAGCCGGCGGGAGAAGTCGTGGATGCCGGCGTCGAATTCGCGGACGAGCGTCGCGAGCGAGGACACCGTCGACGGCCTCGTTCGCGCCTCGGCGGCAGCCCCGTCGGCCTTCTCTGCAATCTCCACGAGCAGCGGCGTAGACATGATTCCCGACCCCTCCGGTGGCGACTCCGGGAGTCGCCCCCATGAAAATCATGTCGTCGGGTCCGCGAGCAGGCTTTAGTGCAGCCACAGCTTTACACGGTCATCGGAATCCGATTCACCGGGGCGCCACGGGCGTCCTCCGGAGGCCGATTCCGGGTTTTCCCCCGGCTTTTCGTTCTCCATCCAAAAGGGGTACCCTCGTGGCCGTTTCGACCCCCCTCCCGGGCCTCCGATCCCGATTCGGAGCGGCCGCGCATCCCGCGCCGCCGGCCCCCCGGCGAACCCCGCACGAGCGACCAGCGATCACCATGGGCAGCGTCTACGGCCATCTCTTCCGCATCTCCACCTTCGGCGAATCCCACGGCGGCGGCGTCGGCGTGATCCTCGAGGGGTGTCCGCCCCGTCTCGAGATCGACGTCGAAGAGATCCAGCGTGATCTCGACCGGCGGCGTCCCGGCCAGAGCGTCCTCACGACGCCCCGACAGGAAGCAGACCAGGCCGAGATCCTCTCCGGGGTCTTCGAAGGCCGGACCCTCGGCACCCCGATCGCGATCCTCGTCCGGAACAAGGACGCGCGACCCTCGGCCTACGACGAGATGCGCGAGACCTACCGGCCCTCCCACGCGGACTACACGACCGACGCCAAGTACGGCATCCGGAACTGGCAGGGAGGCGGCCGCGCCAGCGCCCGCGAGACGATCGGCCGGGTCGCGGCGGGCGCGATCGCCCGCAAGCTCCTCCGCGAACACGCCGGGATCGAGGTCCTCTGCTGGGTCCGCCGCGTGAAGGACATCGATTCGAAGGTCGACCCGGAGACGGTGACCCTCGAGGAGATCGAGGCGAACGACGTGCGCTGTCCCGACCCGGAGGCCGCCGAGAAGATGTACGCGCTGATCGACTCCCTGCGGCGGGAGGGTGACAGCGTGGGCGGCGTGGTCGAGTGCGTCGCCCGGGGCGTGCCGGTCGGGCTCGGCGATCCGGTCTTCGACAAGCTCGAAGCGGACCTCGCCAAGGCGATGCTGTCACTGCCTGCGGCGAAGGGCTTCGAGATCGGCTCGGGCTTCGACGGGACGCTGCTCACGGGCAGCGAGCACAACGATGCCTTCGAGATCGACGATGCCGGCCGGACCCGGACGAAGACGAACCGGTCCGGCGGGATCCAGGGCGGCATCAGCAACGGCGAGGCGATCAACCTGCGGATCGCCTTCAAGCCGACCGCGACGATCCGGACCGAGCAGCAGACGGTCACTTCGGGCGGCGAGGAGACGACCCTCGCGGCCGGGGGACGTCACGACCCCTGCGTGCTCCCGCGCGCGGTGCCGATGGTCGAAGCGATGGTCTGCCTGACCCTCGCGGACCACTGGCTGCGCCAGCACGGTCAGGACGTCCTCCCGCGAGAGGACTGACCCGGCCCGCCAGGCCGCTCGCCGGCCTCAGTACGCGGCGCCTTCGAAGAGGCTCGCGATCGCCATCTCGCAGGCGCGCGTGTGGCGCGCGGAGCAGGCTTCGAAGTCGGCGCCGCCGAGGTCCATCGACACGTGGACGGCCATCTGGCTGCGCGCGGCGTAGCTGTCCGCGGAGAAGGGAACGGCCTCGAGGTCGGCGGCGGCGGTCCAGTCGAGATTCGCGAAGTCCATGGTGATGTCCTCTCTCGTCGTCGGCGGGCGTCTCGGGCCCTGCCGTTTCGTGGTTCGAGAGTGGAATCGGGGAAGTCGCCTTCCGAAGCGTGAAGCGCTTCACACTCGGGTCGATTTCGCGATTCTCCGGACCCGACAGAGAGCCCGTCGAAGACCGTTCTCCTCGATAGGACGAGAAGAGAGGGACGTGCTTCTCCTCCAACCCGGTCGTGACCCCGGCGCCCTAGTCGGCGAGGTGCGCTGCCAGGTACGCCTGGATCCGGGCGTCGTCGCCTTCGCGCACGAGATCGGTGAAGAAGCGGACGCGCTCGCCCTCGAACTCGATCCGCTCGGTTCCGCCGAAAACGAGATCGGGCCTGCCTTCGAGCGTGTAGGTTCCGCGCCAGTCGAAGATGACCGTCTCCCCTTCGGCGACCGGCGCCCCGAGCAGCTCGGTCTTGCGCTCGTCGAAGCGCCGGTCGAGCGCGTCCAGGCTCGCCTTCAGCTGGGCGAGCACGGCGTCGCGACCTTCCCAGCGACCACCCAGCGGCGGTCCGCCGGTGACCTCGTAGACGGCGTCTTCGGTCAGGAAGGCCTCGAGTCGGCTCCAGTCGTCGTCGGCAAAGGTCTTCTCGAAGGCGGCGGCGAACTCGATGAAGCGCTGGATCGGATTCAAGAAAAAGCTCCTGCGCGGGCGCACGGGATGCGCGGCGAGGGTAGCAGGATGCACGAGCGAGCTGCGGCATACTGCGGCCGCGCCGTGGTGCGGACGCGGGGGGATACGCTCGAGGATGCCGAAGCTGCCGCCGGCCGAAGTCGAGATCGACGCGGACCTCGTTCGACGGCTCCTGGAAGCCCAACATCCCGACCTCGCGGGTCGGCCCCTCATGCGGGTCGGCGAGGGCTGGGACAACACGATGTTCCGGCTCGGAGAAGACCTGGTCGTGCGCCTGCCGCGACGCGAGGTCGCCGCGAATCTCGTCCGGAACGAACAGCGGACACTCCCGACCCTCGCCCCCCGTCTGCCGATCCCCATCCCGACGCCCGTTCGGGAAGGTCGGCCCAGCGAGTTCTACCGCTGGTCGTGGAGCGTGATCCCCTGGTTCGAGGGGAAAGAGGCGGTCTCCTCGCCCTCTCTCGACGCGGACGCCGAACGCTTCGTCGATTTCCTCCGAGCGCTCCACGTCCCGGCGCCAGCGGACGCGCCCGAGAATCCGGTGCGCGGCGTCCCCCTCGCCCAACGGCGAGAGGCCATCGAGACCTGGTTCGCGGCACTCCGCCCGAAGACCAACGTCGTCACGGCCGCGATCGAAGCGGCCTGGAACGACGCGGTCGCCGCGCCGATCTCCGAGACCGACGTCTGGCTCCACGGCGACCTGCATGGCCGCAACGTCCTCGTTCGCGACGGGCGCTTCGCCGCGATCATCGATTGGGGCGACGTCACGAGCGGCGACGACGCCTGTGATCTCGCTTCGATCTGGATGCTCTTCGAGGATCCCGCCGTCCGCGCGAACGCACTCGATCGCTACGGCGCGGACGAGCCGCTCCGGCGGCGCGCGCTCGGCTCCGCGATCGGCTTCGCCGCCGTGCTCCTCGCGCACGGGCGCCAGGGCGATCCGCTCCTCGCCCGGATCGGCGCGAACACGTTCCGGCGCCTCGAGGCGGACCTCGCCTGACGACGGCGCCGTCAGGGCAGCAGCGTGAACCCCGCGATCGCCGAGGCCACCGCCGAGGCGATCGCCGCCCCCGCCGCGATCCGGTGGACGTCCCGCGCTTCCGCGTCCCCGTTCGCGAGGGCACGACCGCTCCAACCCGTCCAGAGGAAGAGGCCGAGCACGATCAGGCCGAGGATCGCGTGGAAGCTGTCGAAGGCCGCGCGGTCGCGGAAGTAGAGCATCGAGGGCGGGCCTCCGGCGAACCCGACGACGACCATCGCGATCGCGCCCTTCCCGAAACGGAGATGACGCGCTCGCAAGGCCGCCCCGGGCGGCTGGCCCTTCGCACGCCGGCGACGGATCTCGAGACCCAGGCGGGCGGTCGCGATCGCCAGCGCGATCGCGGCGACCATCCAGGCGGGATGGGCGAAGGCGAGAAGGCGCTGCCAGGTCTCCAGCATTTCGCGGAAGGAGGGGCGCGCCTACTCGATCTTGTAGACCGAGTCGGGGGGCAGGTTCTCGACGAGGCTCTCGGTCGCCTTGACGAGGTAACCCTCGTCGCGGGACTCGAGGGTCAGCATCACGCGGTAGTGCTCCTCGTTGATCCGCGGATAGCTGCCGAGCATCAGCTCGGGGAACTCACGAAGCAGCGCGTTGAGGATCTCGGCGATGTCGCTCTCCGCCGGGCGGACGTAGATCTTCTTCAGCTGGAAGGGGACGCCGCTGAAGCGATCCGCGAGGGAATGGAACTTCTTCTCGAAGAGCTCCGGGATGCCCGGGAAGATGTGCACGTTCTCGACGATGACCACCGGGAACCAGAGCCCGCCCACGTCGATGATCTCCGCGCCCGTCGGGATGATCGCCATCTTCTTCATCGCGTCGTTCAGCGGCTTGTCCGAATAGCGCGCCATCCGGTCGACCATCGACTGGTTCATCTCGAGCTCGCGGTCGAAGGCCTGCGCGATCCCGTCCATCGTCATGTCGTCGTGGGTCGGACCGATCCCGCCCGACGTGAAGACGAAGTCGAAACGCTCGGACATGTCCCGGGTCTCGCGGGCGATCAGGTCGATGTCGTCGGGGATCGTCAGGATCCGCTCGAGATCGACGCCCAGCTTCCGCAGCTCCACGGCGAGGAACGCCGAGTTGGTATCGCGCACCTTGCCCGAGAGGATTTCGTTGCCGATGACGAGAAGTGCCGCCGTGGACATGCCTGGGATCGTAACCCAGCCCGACGCGGCCTGCGGATCCGGGGAGGCGCGCTCCGCCGACCCCCGTTCCATTCCCTAGACTCCCGTGCCATGCGTTGTCGGGTCCGATTCATGCCCTCCGAGAAGGAGCTCGAGATCGAAGCCGGGGAGACGACCCTCCTCGAGGCGACCCGTGCCGTCGGTCTGCCGATCGCGAGTGCCTGCGGCGAGAACGGCGCCTGCGCCCGCTGCGGACTCGAGATCCTGGAGGGCAGCGACGCGATCGAAGCCCCCTCGGCCCGCGAAGTGCGCATCAAGGAACGCAACCGGATCGAGTCGCACCTGCGCCTCGCCTGCCGGGTCCGACCGAGCGGCGACGTGACCGTGCGCGCGGCGTACTGGTAGGACGGAGGAGGAGCGAATGAGCGCCGCCCGTCGAGCACTCCTGATCATCGACCACGGCAGTCGCAACGAGCACGCGAACCAGGCGATCTCGGAGTTCGCCGGACGGATCGCCGAAGCCCGATCCGACTGGCGCGTCGCCCACGCGCACATGGAGCTCGCCCAGCCCGACGTGCCGTCGACGATCGACGCGCTGGTCTCGGACGGCGTGTCCGAGATCCACGTCCACCTCCACTTTCTCGGCCGCGGATATCACGTCCGGGAGACGATCCCCGAGCTGATGGAGGCCGCGCAGGCGCGCCATCCCGGACTCGCCATCACGATCTCAGATCCGATCGGCGAGCACCCTCGCCTCGTGGACATCGTGCTAGAGAGCCTGACCCTGGTCGAAGGCTGAGCCCGGCCCCGGTCCGAACGCGCGGACCCTCCGCGCCGCTAGCGCCGCCCGTCCCGCCAGATCTCGTAGGCGTACAGCGCCGAGACCGCGAGGGCGTGGTCGATCCCGATCTGGCGGACGACGTCGCGCAGGTTCGTGACCGGGAGCAGCTCGAAGGTCGTGTGCTCCGTCGACTCGTTCCGGATCACGTCGACCTGCTCGCACTCGAGGGCCAGCTGCATGTGGACGCGGTTTCCGAAGAGCGCCGGATTCGGATTGATCGACCCGAGATCCTCCAGGCGCCCTGCGCGGAAACCGGTCTCCTCCAGCAGCTCGCGACCGGCCGCTTGCGCGGGCGTCTCTCCGGGATCGATCAGCCCGCCCGGGATCTCGAGCGTGACGGTCCGGGAGCCGTGCCGGAACTGGCGGACGAGGACGAGATGCTCGTCGCCCGTGAGCGCGACGATGTTCACCCAGTCCGGCGACTCGATCCGATAGAAGGGATGCGCGTCGCCCGTGCGCGGCGATTCCATCGTCGCGCGATGGACGTCGAAGACCTTGCAGTGCTGGAGGTGTTCCTCGTCGAGCACCCGCCAGGCCGGCGGGGACGTCTCGGATCCGGAAGGGTCGTCGGAGTCGGCCATCGCGCGAAGCTACCACGACCCGGTCCCGGACCCGGCAGTCCCGCGCCTCGGTGCTAACCTGCCGCCCCGCCCGATCCCCCCATCGAGGGACGCCCGATTGTCCTCTTCGTCCGCCGACTCCCGAAGCCTGCTCGAACGCGGTGGACACCTCTACATGGTGGGTTGCGCGGTCTTCGTCGGGCTCGCCGGGGCCCTCGGCGCCGTGCTCTTCCGCCTGATGATCCGGCTGATCCAGGGCTTCTTCTTCGAGGGCACGGCCGGCGTCGAGGCCGTCTTCGAGGAGGGGATCGCCGCCGAGACCCGCGACCCCCTCGACGTCGCGCAGTCGCTCGCCTGGTACTGGCGGATCGCCATTCCCGCCGCCGGCGGCGCCCTGGTCGGCCCCCTCATCTATTTCTTCGCTCGGGAAGCCCGGGGTCACGGCATCCCCGAGGTCATGAAGGCGGTCGCGATTCGCGGCGGCGTGATCCGCGCGCGGATCGTCGGCGTGAAGGCCCTCGCCTCGGCGCTCTCGATCGGAACCGGCGGCTCCGTCGGCCGCGAGGGCCCGATCGTCCAGATCGGCTCTGCCTTCGGCTCGACGATCGGCCAGAAGCTCCGGCTGAACGCCGCCGGCGTCCGGACCCTCGTGGGCTGCGGCGCCGCCGCCGGCATCTCCGCGACCTTCAACGCCCCGATCGCCGGCGCCATCTTCGCCGCCGAGATCATCGTCGGCGACTTCGCCGTCACCCAGTTCACCCCGATCGTGATCAGCTCGGTCGTCGCCTCCGTCGTGACCCGCTACGCGATCGGCAACCATCCCGCGTTCCCGGTCCCCGACTACGAGATCGTGAGCCCCTTCGAGCTCGGCCCCTACATGGTCGCTGGGATCGTCGCGGGCCTCGTCGCCGTCGCCTTCATCCGCACGCTCACGTTCGCCGAAGACACCTTCGAGCGCGTTCCGATCCCGGAGTGGTCGAAGGCGACGATCGGGGGCGCGCTCGTCGGCGTGATGGCGATCTGGCTGCCGAACGTCTACGGCGTCGGCTACACGACGATCTCGGGGGCGCTCACCGGCCAGCTCGCGGCGGGCCTGATGGGCCTCCTCGTCGTCGCGAAGATCGTCGCCACCTCCATCACGATCGGTTCCGGCGGCTCGGGGGGCGTCTTCGCGCCCTCCCTCTTTCTCGGCGCGACCGCCGGCGGCGTGGTCGGCTACCTGGTCGAGCAGTATTTCCCGGGCGCGACGGCGACGAGCGGTGCGTATGCACTCGTCACGATGGGGGCCGTCGTCGCAGCGGCGACCCACGCGCCGGTCTCGGCGATCATCATCATCTTCGAGCTGACGCAGACGATCGACATCATCCCGGCGCTGATGACCGCCTGCGTGATCTCGACCCTCGTCGCGCAGATCTCGTACCGCGACTCCATCTACACGACGAAGCTGCGACGCCAGGGCGTCGACCTCTTCGAGAAGCAGAACCCGAACGTGCTGAAGGACCTCTCGGTCCGCGACGTGATCGTGCCCGATCCGGTCGTCATCCCGGCGAGCGCCGACTTCAAGACGATCCTCGATCTCGTCGTCTCGAGCCCCCACAACCAGTTCTACGTCGCGAGTCCGTCCGGCGCGCACATGGGCGCGATCTCGCTCCAGGAGATCCGGCGCCTGATCTACGAGCAGGACGCGCTCCAGCACGTCGTGGTCGCCGGGGACCTCGTCGACTCGAGCCATCCGTCCGTCACCGACGACGTCGACCTCTCGGTCGTGATGTCGATCTTCAGCTCGAGCCACGTCGACGAGATCGCCGTCGTGAACGCCGACGACCCGAAGAAGCTCGTGGGCACCGTTCGCGAGAAGGACGTGATCGAGGCGAGCAACACCGAGCAGCTCCGCCGCGATCTCGCCGGCGGCATGCAGACGAGTCTGCGCGCCGCGGGCGCGGGCCAGACCGTCGACCTCGGCGACGGCCACCAGCTCCGCGAGATCATGGCCCCGCCCCACGTGGTCGGTTCGTCGCTCCGGAGGCTCGGCCTGCGCGAGAGGGTCGGCGTCCAGATCCTGCTCGTCCGCTCGAAGCGCCCCGAAGGCGGAACCCATCTCCGGGTTCCCCACGGCGAGGACGTGCTGGTCGAGGGCGATGCCGTGATCGTCGCGGGAACGATCCAGGCCCTCGACATGCTGGACGCCCTCTCGTCGCAGCCGCCGCCGGAGACGACGGCCTCCTAGCCCGGGGCCCCGCCTCGGCGCTAGCTCCTTTCGGAGAGCGCCAGCTCGACCCCGGCCTCGCCGGGCGCGAGTCCGTCGACGACGACGCTCGAGATGTCGCCCGGCCCACGCGTCATCGCGTTGCCATCGGCGTCGAGCCGCGCGGAGAGCGAGATCGCCCCGGCGAACTGCATCGTCGGGATCATCACGTTCTCCGGGCCGATCGAGAACGCCAGCGGAAACTCGGGATTCGGGATGCGCAGCACCGCCAGCGGCGGCCCCCCGGTCGCGCCCTGGGGCCGCGCGATCACGAACAGCACGCCCTGGTCGGGGCGGGCCATCGCGAGCTCCGGCGCGAGGGTGATCTCGCCGGTGATCGCTCCTTCGGACGCGCCTCCGGACGTGGCCGGAGCCGCGCCCTCCGCGCGCGCCGGCGGCACCGCGCCCCGCGGCGTCCCGCCTTCGTTCTCGTTCTGGCCCTCCGCGGAGCCAACGCCACCGGGCGGCCCGGGGAAGATCCGGGCGAGGTCGGGCGCTCGCGGCTCTTCGCCCGGCTGGTAGGGCTCGATGTTCCGGTCGCAGCCCGCGAGAAGGAGCCCGAGCACGCACCCGAGCAGAGCGATCGACCAGAACGGGGCCTTTTGCCCTCGATTTCGGTCGATCAGGCGGCGGGATCGTCGGGACCAGGCGGATTTCGGCATGCGCCGCACCTTAGCGCGGCCTCCGGGTGCGACCACGAGCCCGACCCCGAGCCGGGCGCGCGGCGCGATCGGCCCGGGGGATCAAGCGAAACGGTCGATCGGCCGCTTTGAAGGTGCGTGAAGCTTGCCGCCTCGATTCTGGTCTCTGCCGTTCTGCTCGCGCCCGCCGGCGCGGCGGACGAGGCTGCCCGCGCCTGTCCCCGAGGCCAGGTGCTCGCGTTCGGTGCGGTCGACGAGACCGTCTTCTCCCGGTCGGCCTCGCGCGGGATCCGCGCCGAATGGTGTGGGGGGTACGACGCCCACGGGCAGGCCCAGCGGAGCGGACCGTACCGCGAGCGCTATCCCGACGGCGCCCTTCGCCTCGAGGGGACCTACCTCGACGGTCGGCTCGAGGGGCCGATCGTCGCGTACCACGAGAACGGACGGGTCTTCCTGCGCGGCGTGCTCGTCGGGGGAGAATGGCAGGGCGCGCTGTCCCTCCACCACGAGAACGGACATCGCATCTGGCACGGCCAGTTCGAGCAGGGCCGGCTCGACGGCCGAATCGAGCTCCGCCATCCGGACGGCGGACTGGCCGCCGAGACGCGTTTCCAGCAAGGCCGTGAGGACGGCACCGCTCGCAGCTTCTTCGCCCGGCACCTCGGCGGCGGCATCCAGAGCGAGGTGCACGTCGAGGCGGACACCTTCGTGGGCCTCCACCGCGTCTTCGACACCGACGGGCGGCTCCGACTCCGCGCCGATCGCGATGGTGGCCCCGCGGCCTGGCGCCCGATCCCGCCGCTCCCCTCGTCCACCGCCAGCGACGACGCGCCCGCATCGGCACACCGGACCGGCCGCGTCGCGAACGACTGAGCCGCGATCACCGGATTCGGGGCGAGCGGCTGATCGATCGCGTCCGGGAATGGTACGCTCCCTCCTCCTGCTCGATCGTGCCGCGCGACTGCCAGCGCGAGCCGATCGTTCATAGCCTGGGGGTGGTCGGATCGCGTTGGCGTGACCGACCTGAGAGCAGACCCTTCGAACCTGATCGTCTCTTCATGAGCTGAGGGCTCCGCGCACTCTTCATGAAGCACGCGTAGGGAAGGCCGTCATGTCCGCCGATTCCAGTCCGTCCTCCGAAAACCTCGCGCTCCTGGCCAGCCGCTTCGGCCTGCCCGGACTCGGGAACAATCCGTCCTCCTCACTGCTCGGCACGACACCGGGCAGCTTCGCGAACCCGCCGGAGATCGGTGGCGCGCGGACCTTCTCTTCGCCGGATACGCCCGGCATGCCGAAGCCCTCGGACAAGACTGCGTGGGATTTCATGCCGCCGGACTGGACCGAGCTTCCGGGGGAAGAGCGATGCGCCGAGTCGGCGCATCCCGAGTTCGCCCCGGCGAACGCCTATCGCTTCGCTGCGCCGGAAGGCTTCGAGCCGATTACGCAGCTCGAGCACGCGCGACTCGGAAACGTGACGCCCGAGATGAAGCGCGTCGCCCAGCGCGAGCCGCATCTCTCTCCCGAAGAAGTACGCGACGAGGTCGCTGCGGGACGCATGGTGATCCCCGCCAACAAGGTCCACCTCCAGCACGACCTCGACCCGATGGCGATCGGACGCGCGTCGCTCACCAAGGTGAACGCCAACATGGGCGCGTCGCCGATCTCGAGCGGCACCCACGAAGAGGTCGAGAAGCTTCGCTGGGCCGAGCGCTGGGAAGCGGACACCGTGATGGACCTGTCGACCGGCGGCGATGTCGACGCGACCCGCGAAGCGATCTGCGGGGCGTCGACGGTGCCGATCGGGACGGTGCCGATCTACTCGATGATCCTCGACAAGAAGATCGAGGATCTCGACAAGGAGACCGTCCTCGAGACCCTCGAGCACCAGGCCCGCCAGGGCGTCGACTACTTCACGATCCACGCCGGCGTGCGTCGGGAACACCTGCCCTACGTGGCGAACCGCCTGATCGGAATCGTGAGTCGCGGCGGGAGCTTGCTCGCGAAGTGGATGATCCACCACGAGCAGGAAAACCTGATGGCGCAGATCTGGGACGACATCTGCGAACTCGTTCGCAAATACGATGTGACGTTCTCGATCGGCGACGGACTGCGTCCGGGCGGCCTCTCGGACGCGACGGACCTCGCGCAGCTCGGGGAGCTTCAGGCCCTCGGCGAGCTGACCGAGCAGGCGTGGCGACACGGCTGTCAGGTCATGATCGAAGGTCCGGGCCACGTCCCGTTCGACCAGATCGAGTTCAACATGAAGCTGCAGCGCCGGCTCTGTCACGGCGCGCCCTTCTATGTCCTGGGCCCGCTCGTGACCGACATCTTCCCGGGCTACGACCACATCACGAGCGCGATCGGTGCGACGAGCGCGGCATATCACGGAGCTTCGATGCTCTGTTACGTCACGCCGAAGGAGCACCTCGGCCTCCCCAAGAAGGACGACGTCAAGCAGGGCTGCGTGGCGTACAAGATCGCAGCGCATGCGGCGGACGTGGCGCTGGGGATCCCGGCCGCCCGCGACCGCGACGACGAGCTGACCAAGGCGCGCGCCGCGCTCAACTGGGAGAAGCACTTCGAGCTCTCCTTCGATCCGGATCTGGCCCGCGCCTATCACGACGAGGACCTCGACGTCGACACCGACTTCTGCGCGATGTGCGGACACGACTGGTGTTCGGTCCGGATCTCGAAGGAGATCACGCTCTTCGTCTCGGGCAAGGACGAGGACTATCAGTGGGACAAGCCGAAGATCTCCGAGGCGCTCAACGAAGAGCAGAAGGCGATCCTCGAGCAGCGCGGCGTGCTCTCTCCCGACGAGATCCATCGGCTCGCTTCGAAGACGCAGGGCGCGATGGCGAAGGCAGGTCGCAAGGCCGCCTGCCACAGTGACCTCGTCGACGACGAGGCCGCGGCCCACCTCCAGAACGAGCGCCTCGACCCGGTCACGCTCGAGCCCCTCGAACCTTCGGCCTAGGCCGGCTGCCGATGCTCTCCCGAACGGTCCTCCGGGCCTCGCTCTGGCTCGCGCTCGGAGGGTGGGTCGGGGCGTGGGCGTTCTTCGCCTTCGTCGTCTCGCGGATCGCGTTCCAGGTCCTGCCCGGCGACGTCGCCGGGGATCTGGCGGGCGTGCTGCTGTCGATCCTCCACTACGGCGGCGCCGCGGCGGCGTTCGTGGTGGTCGGCGCGAGCATGGGCCTCGGCCGCCGCGGCTGGGTCGTCGGCGTCCCCCTGCTGCTGGGCGTCCTCTGCCTGGGCAGCGAGCTCTTTCTGTCGCCGGAAGTGGCGGCCGTTCGCCCCACCCAGCTGGGGGCCGGGAACACCGTCGACACCCAGCAGCGCTTCCGCACCCTCCACGCCCTCTCGCTCGGGCTCTTCATGGCGATCCACCTCGCCTCCGCGGTGTTGGTGTGGGGCCACGCTCGACTGGAGACCCGGGCGGAGCGCGGCCGGGCGTAGGCGATCTCGACCGTAAGGCCCTGAAATTGCGGGAAAAATGGATAGCCCCGCCCGCGCCGTTGGTGTATCCTCCGCGACCAATCAGAATTCCGCTGCAAATTCAGTTACTTGCGGCTGATTCGGTTCGAGCGCGGGCGCTCGCTCCAAGTGTGGAGTGCGCTCGCTCCCCCGGGTCGGCAGCCAGAAGCCGTGAACCGCTCTGGACTTGCGCGGTCGAAAGCGAGCGGGGCCCACACGGCGGGCCCATCGCGACGACGAACAATCGACGAGAGCACACGAGCGCGGCGCGGACCGGCCGCCGCGCGGAGACGGAAAGAGAACGATGGACGAGATCAAGATCAAGCTCGCACTCGAAATCACCATCAGCGAGAGCGACCTCGAGGACGGCCTCGCCGAATACGACGAGCTGAGCGTCGACTCCCTGATCAGCCAGATCCTCGACAAGTCGATCGCCGTCGACGAGATCGACTGCAAGGTCCTCGAAGGCCCGAACAACCTCGAAGAGGTCGACGAGCTCCGCGCGGCTTCGAACGCGGGCTGAATCCTTTCCTTCCGGCGAGCCGGCGGCCGTCCACCGCGGGTTCATCCGGGCGAGCAGGCGGCCCGGTTCAGCGTACGAGCCGTTTCCGGCGTGAGACGCCTGATCTCGGAACGCTGGCCGCGGGCTAGCCGAAGAGTTCGAGCTGGCCGGTCCTCGGCTCGGGGCTCGCAGCCGGGCGCGGAGCGCGCCGCTTCGGCCGAGCGGGGCTCGTGACCCGAACCGCGAACACGTCGAGCTGGACGGGTCCGGTCTCCCGTCGCTCACGCGTGGCCGGCTGCGGCCGGGCTCGGACGGCCCTGGGCTCCGGGCCGGGCCGGTAGATCCCTTCGCGCCTCGCCCACTCGAGGATCTGCCCGTAGAAGGCCTGGAAGCGGGGGCCATGGTTGAAGTGGCGCAGGTGCGCCAGCTCGTGGCAGAGGGTGTTCACCAGGCTCGAGTACTTGAGGGGCTGCTTCGTGGTGACGTGGGTCAGGCGGATCCGGATCGTGCCGTCGGAGAAGCAGACGCCGTATCGCCGCTTGACGTTGGCCCGCTCGGGCTCGAGGACGCGATAACGCAGCCGGAATCGGGCGCAGATGCGCAGGGCATCCCGCTCGAGCCGCGCCATCAGCTCCTTCTTGGCCTGCCTGTCCACGCCCCCGACCCCCCCGAGCGACAAGTGTCGGGATGGCGACGAGCTGCGTCAACGGCTCGACCCGGGCCCCACCACCCGCCCGCCGGGCGGCTAAGCTTCGAAGCGCGATGCGAACGATCGACCCCCTCGCGCTCTTCCCGCTCTCGGACGTGGTCCTCCTCCCGGAGGTCTCCGTGCCGCTCTACATCTTCGAGCCGCGCTATCGCCAGATGACCCGCGACGCGCTCGAAGGCGGGATGCAGATCGGGATGGTCACCGTCCGCCCCGACAGCGTTCGGGACATGGCAGGCGAGCCCCCGATCTTCGACGTGGGCTGCGTCGGCCGGATCGCCCACGCGCAGCAGCGCCCCGATGGCACCTACCAGATCATGCTGATCGGGGAATCCCGCTTCCGCGTCCTGGAGGAGCACGCACGCGGCCCCGAGCAGCTCTATCGCAGCGCCCACGTCGCGCTGCTCGAAGACGTCCCGCCCACGACGGAAGCGGAGCTCGCGTCGATGGAGAGCGCCCGCGAAACCCTGCTCGAGCTCGTGGATCGGCTGATCCGGCGCATCGGTTCCGCCGAAGATCCGGAGCGCGCGCTCGAAGCCTTCGAAAAGCTCGAGTCCCCCCGACTCGTGAACGCCCTCGCGCAGTCGATCTCGTTCAGTCCGATCGAGCGACAACAGCTGATCGAAGCCGATTCGATCGTCGGACGCTGCGAAACCCTGTCCGAATTGTTGCAGTTTCGCCTGGCCGCGACCGGCGCGCCCGACGATGGCTCCACGCCTCTCCCGAACTGAATCGCCGCGATTTCTGACGGTTCGAAATATCGAGAATCCGTGAGTGAAATCGCGAAAAATCTCGATTTCGCGCGATCGTGATTTCGAGAACGGCGGTTGTTCAGCGTGTGACGGCCGCGTGAATTCGGTTCCGGATCTGCGTCGAAAGCCCTCGAATCACATTGGAAATCGGATTCGAGACACTGGTTAGATGCCGTCTCGAGGGCGGTTCTGGGTGTTTATCAAATGTGTCACCCGGCCGCGCCGTTCCGGGTCGCGTTTCGTTGCGCATCCCGGAGTCCCGTGGTTAATTCGCTTTCGTTCGGGTAGCCCCCGCGACGAATCGAGTGAGACCGCCCGTGAACCCGCCGAAATCCGCCCAGATCCGACTCCGATCCGCGATTTCGAGGGCCAGTCCCCACGCTCCGCCGCGCCTCTCCTGAGCACGCCAGCAGCCCTTCCGTCCCCTTCGTTCCCGCGGTTCTGCTCCCCCGCGGCCCCCCGGTTGGCCCCCCGAATGACCTTTTCGCCCAAGGTCTGGGGCGACGCTTTGCGTCGACTCCAGAACGAGACCCCTGACTTCGCTTTCGATGCCTGGATCGCTCCGATCCAGGCCAAGTCGGCGAAGGACCCGGTCACGGGCGCCCCCCGGATCCTCCTCGGCTGCCCGAACTCGTTCCACCGCGATCGCGTCCGGCTCCACCATCTCGCCGCGATCGAGTGCGCCGTCGGCGAGGCGATCCGGGCGGAGACGCCGGGCGACGACGACGGAACCGCCCTGCCGATCGAGCTGATGACGGCGAGCGAGTGGAAGGCCGTCGAAGGGCATCGGATCGAAGTCAAAGCAGGAATGCTGCGTGTCGGTCATGCCCGCGCGGCGCAGGCCGTGAACGGCGCGAGCCCTGCGAGCGGAGCATCGCGCGCAGCGGCCCCGCGAAACGCTTCCGCCGAGCCGGAGGACGGTCGCCCCTCCCTCCGCGCCGTTCCGCGCGACGACGCCAAGGGCGCCGAGGGCGCCAAGCGCGCCGCGCGCGTCCGTAACGCGTCTTCGAATCGGGCTGGGGATGCACCCGCTCCGCCCGAAGGGCCGAGCTTCGACCTAGACGGACAGCCCGCGCGCCGGTCCCGCGGCAGATCCGCCGAACCCGCCTTCTCCTTCGAGAGCTTCATCGTCGGCCCCTGCAACGCCCTCGCCCGCGAGGCGACGATCGCCCTCGCCCGCCAGCGCCAGCAGAGCCTGAACCTCCTGTACCTCGCCGGCCTCTCGGGCATGGGCAAGACCCACCTGGCGAAGGCCGCGGCCGAAGAGGCGCGCCTCGACCTCGCGCATCGCGCCGCCCGCCGCCTCGCCGAGCCGGACACCCGGCCGGCTTCCCAGCGCGCCCGGGTGATCTACACGACCGCCGAGCAGTTCACGACCGACTTCGTCTCGGCCATGCGCAACGGTCGGAACGAGGCGTGGGCCGCGCGCTATCGCGGACCGATCGCGCTCCTCGTCGTCGAGGACGTCCAGTTCCTCTCGGGTCGGACGAAGACCCAGCAGGAGCTCTACCACACGATCGCGCACGTCCTCGAGTCCGGCGGCCGGGTGCTGCTTTCGGGCGATCGTTCCCCGCGCGACCTGACCGGTCTCGACGACGCGCTCCGTGCCCAGGTCGGCCGCGGCTTCATCGCCGAGCTCGACCGCCCCGATCCGATCGTGCGCCGCCACATCCTCCGCGCGAAGGCGGCGGCGGGCGGGGTCCACCTCCCGCCCGACTGCCTCGAGCGCCTCGTGGACGCGACGGAGTGCGCGAAGAACGGCAAGGGACTCGGCTCGAGCGTGACCGAGATCGAATCGCTGCTGATCCAGGTCGTCACGACGGCGTCGCTCCTCTCGCGCCCGATCGATGCGACGCTCGTGCAGGAAGCGATCGACGTGAAGGCGGGCGCCGCCACGACGCTCGCGCCGCGGCAGGTCGCGGTGCCAGAGATCGTGAAAGCCGTCGCCGCGTTCTTCGGGACGCGCCCCGAGGCGCTCGCCTCGCGATCGCGCCGCCGGGACGTCCTGGTTCCGCGCCAGCTCGCGATGTACCTCGCCAACCGCTACACGGATGCGTCGTACACCGAGATCGGCCGCGCCCTCGGCCGCGATCATCCCTCGGTCGCCAACGCGATCAAGAAGATCGAGCGGCAGATCCTCGAGAACGCCCCGATCCGGTACCAGGTCGAGGCGCTCTCCGAGAAGATCGACGCTTTTCTGGCGGACGCGTAGCGTCCTGTCGATCGCTGGCGCGGTCGACCGCTGAAGGCTCTCTTTCCTTGCGGACGCATGGGCGTCCTGTCGATCGCTGGCGCGGTCGACCGCTGAAGGCTCCCTTTCCTTGCGGACGCATGGGCGTCCTGTCGATCGCTGGCGCGATCGACCGCTGAAGGCTCCCTCTCCTGGCCGACGCGTAGCGTCCTGTCGATCGCTGGCGCGGTCGACCGCTGAAGGCTCTTCCCTGAACGCGTGCGGGGCGCGCGGGGGCGGCGCTAGGCCGTCGCGGCGCGGACTTCGGCGCGGGTCTTCTCGACCTTGGCGCGCCAGCGGGTGGGGCCCGAGAGGTCGAGCTGCTTCTGGAGGTGCTCGGGCTCCTTCGAAGGCGGGTCGAGGGCCGGGTCCTCGAAGCGCTGGACCGTCTTGTAGAGGGTCGTACGCTCGACCGGCGTCCGGCCGATCTCGCGGATCAGGCGCCGGAACTCCTCGGGCGGCGTGTTCTCACCGTGGTCGGAGCCCGACTCGCGACTGATCGACTCTTCCATGAGCGTCCCGCCGAAATCGTTGGCGCCGGCACAGAGCGCCATCTGCCCGAGCTTGTGACCCATCTTGACCCAGGAGACCTGGATGTTCGTGATGTGGGGCCGCAGGAAGAGCCGGGAGACCGCGATCATCCGCAGGTCCTCGTCCATCGACGGCCCCGGCCGCGAGCCCATCAGGTTGTAGAGCAGGTTGCGCTCGTGGATGAAGCCGAGCGGCACGAACTCGGTGAAGCCGCCCGTCTCCTTCTGGATCTCGCGAATCAGATCGAGGTGGGCGGCGATGTGGCGCTTCTCCTCGATGTGTCCGTACATGAGGGTCGAGGTGGAGCGCAGGCCGATCCCGTGTGCGGCCTTGATGATCTCGATCCAGCGCGCCGTCTTCAGCTTGTTGGGCGAGAGCTGGTCCCGGATCTCGTCGTCGAGGATCTCCGCGGCGGTTCCGGGCATGGTCCCGAGCCCGGCATCGACGAGCCACTGCAGGTACTCGGGGAGCGCCATGCCGCTCTTCCGGTGCCCGAAGTCCATCTCCTCGGGCGAGTAGGCGTGGATGTGGAGGTCGGGGTAGACGGCCTTGATCGCGCGGAGGATGTCGCGGTAGGTCTCGTGGTCCTTGCCCGGATGGATGCCCCCCTGGATGCAGACCTCCGTCGCGCCGCGCTCCACCGCGTCCTTGCACTTGGCGAGGATCTCTTCGTGGCTGCGGTCGAAGGCTTCCGCCTCGTCGCCGTGGCGCGCGAATCCACAGAAGGAGCAGCCGACGTAGCAGACGTTGGTGAAGTTGATGTTCCGGCAGACGACATACGACACGTCGTCCCCGTTGTCCTGCTGACGCGCGAGGTCCGCCGCCGCGATCAGGGCATGGAAATCCGTGCCCTGGACACCGAGCAGCCGCTCGGCCCCCTCTTTAGTCAGCTCTTTTCCCGAGAGGGCGCCCTCCAGGAGGTCGCGCACGTCACCGGATACGGCGGATGATAGTTGGTCGAGCATGCTAGGCGGCCTCCTCGGACTGGTCGTTTCGCTGCGCGTAGCCCTCGTCGTTGGCGTATTTAGGCAGCAGCGCCCGGATATTCGGGTCGAACATTTCGGGTCGTTCGAGGATCCAGTCCGGATAGACCGGCCCCCGTTCGAAGAGCTCGAATCCCGCTTTCTCGGTTTCCTCGCGCAGCGCACGCAGCGCCGGCCAGGGAGCCTCGGGATTGATGAAGTCGACGGTCACGGGCGAAACCCCGCCCCAGTCGTCGACCCCCGCGTCGAGCAGCCGCTGGAGCATGTCGGCGCCGAGATTCGGCGGCGCCTGGACGTGGACCTCGCGCGGCAGGAGCAGGCGCGCGAGCGCGACCCAGCCGATCACGCGGTCGTCGTCGAGCGGCGACGCGGCGCGCATCTTCGTGCCGGGCTTGGGATGGAAGGGCTGGATGATCGCTTCCTGGATGTGGCCGTAGCGCTCGGCCAGGTCCTTGATCGCCCAGAGCGTGTCGACGCGCTCGTCGTCGTTCTCGCCGATGCCGAGGAGCATGCCGCTCGTGAAGGGGATCTGCAGCTCGCCCGCTTCCTCGTGCATCTTGAGGCGCGTGGCCGGCTCCTTGTCCGGCGCGTGGAAGTGGGGCATCCCCTTCTGGCGCAGGCGCGTGCTCGTCGTCTCGAGCATGAGACCCATCGACGCGTTGTAGGGACGCAGCAGCGCCATCTCCTCGCGCGTGAGGATGCCGGCGTTCGTGTGCGGGAGCATGCCCTTGTCGCACGTGATCTTGCAGGCTTCGAGGATCAGATCCGTCGTCGTCTGCATCCCGCGGAGCGCGAGCTCCTCGCGGTAGGACTTGTACGCGATCTCCGGCTTGTCGCCGAGACACAGGAGGGCCTCGACGCAGCCCGTCGCGACGCCCCCGCGGACCGCCTCTTCGACCTCGTCGATCGTGTAGGTGTGGGCCTCCGCGGAGTCGGGCTGCTTCGCGAAGGTGCAGTAGTTGCACCGGTTCCGGCAGAGATTCGTGAGCGGAATGAAGATGTTGCGCGACACCGTCACGCGGCGGCCGGTCTTCGCGACCTTGATGGCCCGCGCGGCCTCGGCCATCCGCGCCCGGATCGGCTCCAGGTGGAGGGCGGCACCCAGGGCTTCCGCCTGCGCACGATCCAGCGGCTGGCCATCGACGACCGAGCCGACCCAGGACTCCACCTCGCTCGGCGAGGGCGAGGCGGGAGACGCGGGCGAGCGGGCGGCGGCGGCCGGATCGGCGGTCGACAAGGGCGGAGGACTCCGGGGCGGGGGGCGGCGTTCGGATCATCACACAGAGGCCCGGTGGGCCGCAATCGGGCCCGCGCACCCCCCGAACCGGACCCCTCTCCCCGCCCCCTTCTCGGGCTGCTTGTCCCAGGGGGACACGCCCGGTTCGGTCGTCAAGCCTGCTTCTTCGCGCACCGAAGAGTCGAGGGGCCCGTTCCTTCGAGTGCGGGCCGTCTGGACGACTCTACCGGCCTCCCGAACTCCGGGACCGGACCCTGGAACCGATGCGCAATCCGCTCCGCAGCCTTTCCGCCCGCATCACGCTGCTCGTCTTCGCCGCGACGATCCTCTCGTCGCTGACGGTGTCGTGGATCTCGGTCCAGAGCCTCGACGGATTCCTCCGCCAGAAAGTCGACCAGCGCTTCCCGCAGGTCGCCCACCGGATCGTCCAGGAGCTCGACCAGTGGTACACCTTGCGCGCTCGCGAGATCGAAGTGTTCGCGGGCAGCGCCATCCTGACGGAGTCGACGCCTCGGCTCGACGCGCGCGGCCGGCGCGGCGACCGGGCCCGGGACGAGGCCGAGCAGTATCTCCGCTACGTCCTCGAGAGCTTCCCGCACTTCGATCGGCTGGTGATCGCGACCGCCGACGGCGAGACCCGGCTCGAGGTCGGCGACGACGACCCGCTGCCCCCGGGTTTTCTCGCGTCGAATACGAAGCCCGCCGAGCACACGCGGATCAGCAGCAGCTTCCGGTACGGGCCCCGACTCGTCCAGATCGCTTCGGCGCCGATGCGCGACGCCGATCAGCGGACGATCGCGCGACTCCATGCGCTGATCGATCTCTCGAACCTGAACGGGATGCTGGCGAACGACGAGCTCGGCGATTCGGCGAACGTGTACGTCGTCGATCGCAACGGGCTCTTCCTGAACCCGCCCCAGGGCATCGACCCCGACACGAAATGGCAGGGCGACCACGCCGAACGCGAGCACGCGACGGCCGTGGCCTACTACGACGATCCGCTCGGTGAGCAGGTGATCGGGACGAGCGTCCCGTTTCCGCGCTTCGAATGGACCCTCGTGATCGAGCAGCCCTACGACGAGGCCTTCGCCCCGATCGTGAGCTCGATGAGCCGGGTCGCCGGACTGAACGTCGTCATCGTCCTCGGCGTCGCCCTCCTCGCCTTCCGGATCGCCGGCTCGATCGTCAAGCCCCTCGAGGCGCTGTCCGACGCCGCCGCCCGCCTGAGCCAGGGCGAGCGCGAGGTCGAGATCGAAGAAGGCGCGCACGGCACCGAAGAGGTGCATCTCCTCACGCAGACCTTCAACGAGATGAGCCGCGGCCTCGGTCGAAGCGCTCGAGAGCTCGAAGAGAACCAGCGTGAGATCGAGATCGCCAATCAGCGCCTCGTCTCGAAGAACGAAGAGCTCTCGAACATGAACCTCGTGCTCGAGCAGCTCTCGATCACCGACGGCCTGACCAAGCTCCACAACCACCGCTACTTCCAGGACGCCATCGCCGCCGAATGCAAGCGGGCTTCGCGCAACGACGATCCGCTCTGCCTCGTGCTCGTCGACATCGACTACTTCAAGAAGTGGAACGATCGCCTGGGGCACGCGGGCGGCGACGAGATTCTCCGACGCATGGCCGAGGTCCTGAACCAGAACTGTCGCGAGACCGATCTCCTGGCCCGCTACGGCGGAGAGGAGTTCGCGATCCTCGCGATCGACACGGACCTCCCGGGCGCGGCCGCCCTCGGCGAGAAGATCCGCCAGGCCGTCGAGGAGAGCGAGCTCGTCCGGGATGTCCCCTCCGAGAAGGAGCCGCTCACGATCAGCGTCGGCGTCGCCGCCTACGCCGGAGATCGAATGCAGCTCTTCACCGACGCCGACGAAGCGCTCTACGCCGCCAGGGACGCGGGTCGGAACCGGGTCATCGTGGCGCCGCCCGCCACCGACGGATCGGAGATCGATCCGAGCGAGCGCGACTGACCGCTAGGGCCGGGGCGCCGCCGGAACGCTTTCGTCGAAGACGCGCTCCCCGAGCAGGCTCCGGTGGATCCAACCGGCCGGGCCTCCGGTCACCTGGACGAGCGTCCAGTCGCCTTCGCTCGCCTGGGGAATGACCGGCGTGCCGGAGGGAAGGACCGCGAGCACGCGCTGGCCGGTCGAAGGACCGGAGCGGAGGTTCACGCGGGTCGCCTTGATCATGCGCGCCTTGCCCGAGCCGAGGATCTGCTCGACCTCGTCGAGCACGCCTTCGGCGACGCGGCGCGCGCGATAGACGAAGAAGAGCGCCGCCCCGAAGCGCCCCTCGTCGACCTGGCGCTCGGCCTCCTCGAGCTTCTGGCGGGCCCCCGCGATCTCGTCGGCACGCCACGGCGCGCGCGAGGCGGCGCGCTCGACCTGGATCCGCGTCACCGCGAGGCTCGACACCGCGTCCGCGCGGCCGTTGCTGGCGGAGAGCCCCGATTCGACCTCGACGAGCGCCGACTCCGCGGTCTCGAGGTCCGCCTGCAGGCGCTGGATCTCGAGCTCGAGCTGCTCGGCGCGGTCGGTCTCGGCCTTCCGGAAGAGCTCGGCCTGCGTACGCTCGATCGCCGCTTCCTCCGCGGCGCACACGTCTTCGTCGGCTACGGCAGCCCGTCCGAACGAGAGCCCGGGAACGAAGTCCGCGAGCGGCGAGTTGGCGCAGCCCGCGAGCAGGCCGGAGAGAAGGAGCGCCGCCGCGATCGGCGGACGTCGGACGGTCGGATTGGAAGCCATGGGTCGTCTCGCGATCTCTTCGGGCCGGCCGGGGCAGAGCGGGACGCCTCGACGACCGGAAGGGCTATCGCTCGACGGTTGCGTCGGGCGGGTCGCGCCAGCGCCGATGGGTCCAGATCCACTGCTCGGGGGTCGCCCGGATTGCCTGTTCGAATTCGGCGGTGACCTGCTGGACGATCCGCCGGAGGACCTTCTCGTCATCGAAAGCCGGGCCGGCTGGCTGGAGTGCGGGGTGGATCGTGATCCGGTGGTGGCGGCGGTCGGGGGCGCGCTGCGCCCAGCCGCAGACGATCGGCGCCCCCGCGCGCAGCGCGAGCTTGATCGGCGCGGTCCGGGTCTCGGCGGGTCGATCGAAAAAGGTGGTGAGAACGGACTCCTGGGACTTCCCGCGCTGATCCAGCAGGGCGAGAACCGTCCGCCCTTCTTCGAGCGCCCGAACGAAGTGCACCCCGGCTCTCGGCCCCATGGGGATCTCCGCTACGGCGGCCCCGCGGATCCGCAGGAGCGCTCTTTCGAAGGCGGGCTGCCCGGGGTCGCGATAGACGGCGGAGACGGGGAGCCCCAGCTCGGCGAGCTTCGCCGCCGCGAGCTCCCAGGCGCCGAGATGGGGGGCCAATACGAGAACGCCCTGCGGTGCAGACGTGCCCTCCCGGGCGGCCTCGAGATGCTCGAGCCCCTCCACGTCGACCCGCTCGAGCATCCGGGTGCGGTGGCGCCCGGCCAACAGGATCCCCTCGGCCACCCCCAGGCCGAGATGGACGAAGACCGCCCGCGCCTTGGCGTCCAGCCAGTCCCGGTCCCGCTCCGGAAAGGCCCGCGCCAGCTGCCCTCGAACGCGCGCGCAGCGCGGACCGCGCAGCGCCCACCATGCGCGCCCGAAGCCTTCGCCGAAACGCAGCGTCGCCTCGACGCCGACCCCCTCGGCGCACCGGATCGCGAGCGCGATCAGCCCGCCGAGAAATCGATCACCCGTGGTTCTCGCTTCGCCCGGCGCCGCCGCCCCGGACACCTCAGCCCCGGGCGTTCGCCGTGTCGAGGGCGTCGATCACGCTCGCGCGCAGATCCTCGGCCGCCAGGATGTCGGTGAGCGAACCCACCTCCTTCGCCCGCTCGACGCTGTGGATCGCGTCGAACTCCGCCGCCGTCTCCGCCTGCTTCTCGAGCGTGACTTCGCGCAGCACTGCATCGAGCGCCGCGCGATTCTCCTCCGACGGATGCCGACGCACGATCTCGGTCTTGTCCTTGACCCGCGGATCGTCGAGGGCCATCGCCCGGACCTCCCGGCTGAAGACCACCGTCGCCGCGGGCCCCCCGCCGATCACCGACGCGTACGAGCCTTCGAGCGCGACCGCCTGCATGTCGTCGTTCAGCTCCTGACTGAACACGACGTAGGCGCCGCCGTGATAGCGGGAGACGACCACGAAGTAGATCGGTCCGTCGAAGTTGACGACCGCCCGCGCGATCTCGGCGCCGTTCTCGAGCTGGATCTTCCGCAGCGACTCGGGCGAGCCGTCGAAGCCGGAGAGGTTCGCGAGCACGACGACCGGCCGGTTGCCGCTCGCCGCGTTGATGGCACGGGCGACCTTCTTCGAGGACTGCGGGAAGAGGGTGCCCCCGTTCCAGGCCTCGGGTCCGTCGACCGGGTGGTAACCGTCGCGCGGGACGTTGCGGCTCTCGATGCCGATCAGCGTGATCGGCTTGCCGCCGACGTGCGCGTCCCAGACGATCGCCGTCTCGCCCCCGACCCAGGCGTTCCATCGCTCGAGATGGCCCCCGTCGGTGTCGACCAGGGCGCCCATGACCGCGCGCATCGAGAACGCGCGCTTGCGACCCGGATTCGTCTCGTCGTCGAAGAGCTCGCCGACCGTCGCCAGACCGTCCGCGTCCTCCGCGGTGATCGCGGTGTCGCCGATCGAACGATCCCGGGGATCGGTCGTGGCGAAGGGACGCGGACCGGATTCGCCCGGGACGACATAGCTGTAGCGATAGTGTTCGTAGAGGATCCGATAGGCCTCGGTCAGGTTGCGCGCGTAGTACTGCGCCTCGCCGTTCGGGCCCATGATCCGCTCGAAGCCGCCGATGGCGACCTCGTCCTCCGCGGACACGGCCCCCGACGCTTCGAGCGCGGCCCGGCCCGTGAGCACCATCGAGGCGGTGTTCGTCATGACCAGGATGCCGCGGCAGTGCATCAACATGGTCGCCAGCGCATCCCAGTAGCTCTGGGCCCCCACGTTCACGCCCTGCACGATCACGTGGATCACGCCGCCCGTCTGGGTGAAGGTCACGATCCTGCGGACCACCCGGGCCGTCGCGTCGAGGTTCTCCGTCCCGGAGTCCATCGCGATCTTCGCGCCGGACGAGACCGGCACCCACTCGACGGGCACGCCGAGCGACTCGGCGAGATCGATCGCCGCGACGATCCGATCGCACTCGGGGCCGGCCAGCGCCCCCATGCCCATCGTCGGGTCGGAGAGCAGGAGGACTCGCGTCATGCCTTCCGGCACCTTGTCGGTCGGCGTCCGGATCACGCCGAAGACGACGCCGGCGGTGTTCTGTCCGTAGGGTCGATCCGCGACCGGAACGGCCGCGGGCTTCGCCGCCGTCGGATCGAGGTCGTATTCCTCGAAGGCACCGGTCTCCGACTCGTTCGTGAGCATCTTCACGATCTCGTAGGGATAGATGAGACGCCGACGACGCGCGGCGACGACCTTCCGCTCGTACTCCTGCGCGGGCGCGAGCGGGGCATCGTGCGGCGGCCGCCAATCGATCTCGAGCTGCTCTCCGTTGTCCATGAAGACGAGCTCGACGGGGATCGGCGGCGCGTCGGGCTGCTCGCGATCGAGGCGATTCAGCCGGACGAGCACCTTCTCCAGACCGAGATGGCGGGTCGCCGGAGACAGTCTTCGCGCGACCTCGGCGGCGATGTTCTCCTCGATGAAGACCGGCGGCGCGACCGAGAGACAGATCCGATTCCACTGCAGCCGGCGGCGCGGATCATGGGTCTGCAGGATCGTCCGCAGGCGCCGTGCGGCACGGTTGAAGACCCGCTCGAAGGTCGCCAGATGGTGGTAGAGCTCGCGTCCCGGCTCCGGCGAACGATCCCGCGCGTCCGCGAGCACGAAGACCCGCTCGTCTCCCGGTGCCGTGCGCGCGCGTCCGTGGAAGGCGTAGACGCCCTCTTCAGCCTGCAGCCGCTCGAGCTCGAAGTTCGAGTAGCGGCCGAGCCCGATCCGCATCGCGGTCTCGGGATGGAGATCGTGGTCCTCGCTCGCGAGCTCGAGGCGTCCATCGCGGCGCACGAGGGTTCGATAGACGTCGCCCTCGCCGTCCGGCGTGAGCATGCCGACGGTCATCCGAGCAGCGAGTCCCGCCTCGCCCCAGGTGGCTTCGAGGCGCTCGAGAATCTCGCCCCACTCGACCTGCGACTCGGAAGGCACCAGATATTCGAGGGCGAGGATCGGGGTCGACGGGTCGTGTTCGAGGAGCTCCGAGGCCCCGCGCACGAGCCGGTCCATCCACACGAGCGCATCGTTCCCGGAACCGCTGGCCGCCAGGACGACGCCCTTCTCCGGATACTCCACGCAGTGGATCGGCTCACCGTCGACCCGGACCGCGCGATAGGCCGCCGGCCGGGCGGGCGCATAGCGTCGCTGGACGTGGGCGGCGAGCGCGATGGCCCGACGATTCGGATCCTCGCCGGCGATCCAGCGCCCGACGCGTTCGAAGACGAGGCGCGGAGACGAAGCGAGCTCGAGCAGCACGTCCCCGGGCGGCGCTTCGACGTCGAGCTCGGCACGGGCCAGCCACTCCTCCACGCTCCGGGAGGACCGCCTCGCGCGGGCCTCGATCCCGGGCTGCTGGAAGACGACGTACGACGCCTCGAGCGCGGCGTCCGCGATCGAATCCGTCACCTGCGGCCGCAGGCGCGCGATCCGGTTCAGGGCGCGGGCGAGCGCGTCGTCGTCGCTCAGATCGATTCCGGCGTCGGCGACCGCCGATGTTCGACGGAGCACGCCGAGCATCAGTGAGAGCCTGAGCGATTTGTCCGCCTGGCAGGAGAGGATCCGGAGCAGCGCGCGGCGCAGGGCATCGAGGTCCCCGAGGTCCGACATGCCGTAGTGTCGCAGCGCGGCGCGCATCAGCTCGAGGTAGCCCTCGTCGATCCCGCTCCCCTCGGCCTCGATCCGGCGCAGGAACATGCGCAGGCGCGCGTTGTTCGAGGGGCCGGACTCGCCCGAGATCGACGCGGAAGGCGCTCGGATCGAGAGCACCTCGACGTCGGCGAAGGCCGCGATCTCGTGTCGGATCTCGGCGAGCTCGCGGAGGAAGCTCTCCGAGATGCCCTCGGGCAACGGTGCTTCCAGGAAGGCCGTGAGCGATTCCGCGCGGTCGGGGTTCGCGTCATAGCCGAGGAGGACACGACGCATCTCGTCCCGGATCGCGTCCATCGCCGTGCGCCGATCGCGCAGGTCGGCCTGGTCCGCGGCGAGCAGGTCCGGCGTCCCGAGCAGTCGGACCCCGTCCTCGGTCTCCTCGGGTCGGAAGAGCAGCGCGAGCGGATCGACCTGGGTCGGAAGCGAGAGGCGGTTCTTCGACGCGTCCGCGTCGGCGTCTTCCGCCGACTCCTCGATCACGAGGATCACGTCGCCGGCGGCGACCTGCTGTCCCTTCGCGACCAGGATCTCCTTGATCGTGCCGCCGACCGGCGCGTTGAAGCCGATCTCCATCTTCATCGCTTCGAGCAGACCGAGCGGCTGACCCGCCTCCACGGTCTGGCCGACCTCGACCTGGACGCCGACCACGACCGCGGGCGTGCTCGACCGGACCTGTCCGGCCGTCTGCGAGCCGAAGCGCACCGGATGGCCGTCGACCTCGAGCCGGAGCCCGCGATCGTTCGCATCGAAGATCACGCGCCGCACCCGATCGTCGATCTCGAGCCGGGCCGCGTGCTCGCCCTCTTCGCGCATCGTCGCGCCGACGGCGACCCCTTCGAGGTGGACGCGGTAGCGCCAGCTGCCGATCGCGTAGACCTTCAGGCGATAGCTCTGGGTGCCGTGGGTGAGATCGATCTGCTGCCCTTCGGAGCTCGGCAGCCGGTCGGTCCGTCCATCGGCGAAGACGCCCTTGCGCAACGTACGACGGTTGCGCTGATAGGCGAGGATCGCCGCGGCGACGAGGGCGTCGCGCGCGAGCTCCGGGTGACGCTCGGCGATCGGAGGACGGGCGGCGCCCCACCGGTCGAGCCAGCGCGTATCGACGCCCCCATTCCGGAAGTCGTCGCTCTCGAGGATCGAGAGCAGATAGCCCTTGTTCGTCGCCCCGCCCTCGACGACGAGCTCGAGGTCGCGCAGCGCGCACTCCATGCGCGCCAGCATCTCGGCGCGATCGTCGCCGACGGTGATCACCTTGGCGATCAGGGAGTCGAAGTCGTTGGAGATGACGACGTCGGTGGTCACGCCGGAGTCGATGCGCGTGTTGGGGCCGAGCGCGGGCTCGAAGAGCGCGATGCGACCGGGCGACGGCAGAAAGCCCTCGTCCGGATCCTCGGCGCAGACCCGGGCCTCGAGAGCGAGGCCACGGTTCTGACGCGGAATCTCCGCGATCGATTCGCCGCGGGCGATCCGGATCTGGATCTCGACGAGATCGACCCCGGCGATCAGCTCGGTGATGCCGTGCTCGACCTGCAGGCGCGGGTTCACCTCGAGGAAGAAGAAGTCCTCCCCGGTCAGCAGGAACTCGACGGTCCCGACGCCGCAATAGCCGACGTGCTCGACGAGACGGACGGCGGAGTCCTCGAGGCGGGCGAGCAGCTCCGGGGCGAGCCCGGGCGGCGGTGCCTCTTCGAGGACTTTCTGATGGCGGCGCTGGACGGAGCAGTCGCGGCAGCCGAAGGCCCGGGCGTGGCCGTGCTTGTCGGCGGCGACCTGGACCTCGATGTGACGGCCGCCGGTGACCATCGCTTCGACGAAGAGCGCGCCGTTGCCGAAGGCGTTCTCGGCCTCGGACTTCGCCGACCGGAAGGCTTCTGCGATCTCCTCGGCCTTCTCGACGATCCGGATGCCGCGTCCGCCGCCGCCCGCGGTCGCCTTCAGGACGACCGGATAGCCGATCCGCGAGGCCTCGCGTTCCGCGTGGGACTCGTCTTCGAGCGCGCCGCTGCTCCAGTCGGTGACGGGGACGCCGGCGCGTTCGGCCAGGTGCTTGGAGGTGATCTTGTCGCCGAGGGAGCGCATCGCCTCACCGGAGGGGCCGAGGAACTCGATGCCCTCGGCAGCCAACCGGTCGACGAAGACCGAGTCCTCCGCGACGAAGCCCCAGCCGGGCCAGACCGCGTCGGCTCCGACTTCCTTCAGCGCCGCGAGGACCGCGTCGTGATCGAGGTAGGCGGCGACCGCGCCGTTCGCCGACGGGAGCTCGACGGCGCGATCGGCCTGACGCACGAAGGGCGTGTCCCGGTCCGGCGGCGTGTAGAGCGCCACGACTTCGAGACCGCTGCCTTCGAGGGCGCGCAGGCTCTTCGCCGTGCGGAGACAACGGACCGCCGCCTCGCCGCGATTCACGATCGCGAGTCGTTCGATCCTGCGCTGCTCGACCATCTTCTTCTCTTGCTCGCTCATCCGGAGACCTCGTTCCGCACCTTCGCCGCAGCCCGCTGCGCGCGGCGCATCGCTTCGAATCCGCCCACGCCTTCGTTTCCTCTGGCGCCCTGTCCCGACGACTGCGCGCCGCGGGAGCTCTCGTCCGGGTCCGCACGCAGCGTCATCGCGCACGCGACGAAGCGTCCGTGGTGCGACAGGGAGAGCGCGAGTCCGCTGCGCGCCCCGTCGATCAGGACGGTCGGAATTCGCGCGGCACCGCTGGCGCGCGGTGCGCCGCGACGCCCGATCGCGATCCGCGCCTCGTCGATCCCGAGATCCCGGGCGATGGTCCGGCGCGCGACCGAGCGGACGCGCGCCGAAGAATCCTCGGCGCCGTCTTCCCGCTCGATCGAGGACACGATCGCGTCCCAGTCGGCGCCTGGCGGGGCCGCCAGGACGTGGACGCGCTCGCTCGTCTCGTCGCTCCGGAGCTCGAGGTGACCGAGGACGGGGCCGAGAGCGCGGGGAAGGGTCAGGGTTCCCCGACGGACGATCCGACCGCCCGCTTCCGACTCGATCGAATCGAAGCGCGCGACGAGGCGCGAAGGGGTGAACACGAACGTCTCGTCCACCTGCCGGGCGAGCTTGTAGCCGGCTTCCTTCGCGGCCCAATGGGTCCAGCGGCACGCGTGCGGATCACTGGCCCTCGCGATCGCGCGGCGCTCCGCGGGGTCGAAGACGCGTTGATCGAAGCGCGGCCGGAAGGTCTCCGGACGCGTGTCGGGGTCCTCGAGGTCGACGACGTCGTTGCCGATCATCGCGCCTCTCCGGACGAAGCCCCTTCGTCCGGCACCCCGGCGACGCCGCCGTGCTTCTCGAAGTGGGCCGCTTCCATGTTCATCAGCTGGCGGATGATCTGCTGCGCCAGATCGCGGGAGCGGCGAACGCCCTTGGCGTCGCTCTTGGGCTCGATGCACGCAAGGCTCACGTCGAGGGTGTCGCCCTTGGCGGGGAAGTCTCCCCAGGTCTCCTGCTGGCGGCCGCGCAGATACACGCAGAGCACGCGGCAGTGCGGGTGGGCGCCGACGATCCGGCCGACCCCCCAGGCCGCCGAGGATTCCTCGACGCGACCGGAGCGGCTCCGCCCCGCTTCCGGGAAGAGGAGCGCCGTCTCACCGCGGCCCATCAGGTGCTTCACGCGCTCGAGCACGTCGCCGACGTCCTCGCGCGCGCCGCCCCGGGTGATCGGAATGCACTTCGCGACGTAGATCAGCGCGCGGGCGATCCACGTCTTCCCGAAGTTCGTGCGCTCCGGCGTGTTCCAGGGGAGCTCGTCGGGATGCGTGAGCCAGTAGCCCGGGCCGCCACAGGCCCAGGCGATCAGGAAGGAGTCCACCAGCGTCAGGTGGTTCGCGCAGACCAGGATCGGACCGTCGGACTGTGCGCGCAGCGCCCGGTAGCGCGCGCGCACGGCCTCGACGTCCTCGATCCGGTAGCGGAACCAGAAACGCATGACGAGCACCGACACGCCGATCCAGACCGGTCCCGCGAGCATGCTCACGAGCCGCTGGCGCGCGTGGCGCCGGATCATCTCGGATTGCGCTCCGAGCCGCGTGTCCGTCGTCATGTCCAGGTGGGTTCCCGTCCGACGTGCGTCGGACTAGAGCTTCCCCGAGATCAGGTTCACCGCGTCGCCCACGGTGTTCACCTGGTCGACGTCCTCGTCGGCGATCTCGATGTCGAAGTCGTCCTCGAACGCGATCACGACGTCGACGAGCCGCGCCGAGTTCACCTTGAGATCCTCGAGGATGTTGGTCTCCATCCCGACGTTGGCCAGCGCGCCCTCGTCCTTCACCCAGGGCGTGAGAATCTTGACGACACGTTCCATCACTTCCGACTGTTCCATCGAACTCCACTCCTCGTTCACGATCGGCCCGCGTCTGCGGGCCTCCGAATCGAATCCATCGTTCCGGGCGGCCTCGCCGCCCCGCAGCACTACGCCTTGTAGCGCTTGAATACCAGACAGGCGTTCACGTCGCCGAAGCCGAAGCCCGCTTTCACCAGGACGTCGAGGTCCGGCTTCTCGAGCAGCTCGTGCGGAATCGAGGCCGCGTGGGGCTCGATCTCCGGGTGCACATCCTCGCAGTTGATCGAGGGATGCACGAAGCCCTTCTCGACCATCAGGATCGAAGCCACCGACTCGAGACCCCCGGCCGCGCCGAGACCGTGCCCGATCATGCTCTTCGTCGACGTGATCGGCGGCAGCTCGCCCGGCCCGCGACCGAGCGCCCGCGCCCAGGAGCCGACCTCCTTGGGGTCCGCGCCGGTCGCGGTCAGATGGCCGTTGATCGCGTCCACGTCCGACGGATCGACCCCCGCGTCGGCCAGGGCCTGGGAGATGCAGCGCTGGACGCTCGTCGGATTCGGCGCGGTCATGCTCCCGCCCATCCGATGGCCGCCGCAGTTCACGCCGCCGCCGGCGAGCTCCGCCCGGATCCGGGCCCCGCGCGCGAGCGCGCTCTCGAGGCTCTCGAGCAGGACGACGCCCGCACCGGATCCCGGGATGAACCCGCCCGCGCTCGCCGAGAGCGGGCGCGAGGCCTTCTCCGGCTCGTCGTTCGAGCCCCGGTTGAGGACGCGCATCGCATCGAAGCCCGACCAGATGTAGTGGCTCGCCGCCTCGGCCCCGCCGCAGAGCATCCGGTCCGCGAGTCCCGCGCGGATCCGCTCCATGCCCATCGCGAGGGCCTCGGTTCCGGTCGAGCAGGCCGAAGAGTTCGTCGTGACCTGGTTGCCGAGCGCCAGCTGCCCCGACAGTCGCGCACTGATCCCGCTGGCCATCACCTGCTCGACGCAGGTCGAGCCCATGCGGCGGATCTTCTTCGCATCGGTGAGCGGCACGACCTTCTCGGCGATCGTGTCCATGCCCCCGATCCCGGTCCCGATGATCGCGCCCGTGTCCCAGTCGACCTCCTCGGAGTCGTGGGCCGGGCGTTCGAGGCCGGCGTCCTGCCACGCCTCGAGCGCGGCCAGGCTGGCGTAGCGGTGGTTCATGTTCATCGCGAGCAGCTCGTCGGCCCCGAACGTCTTCTCGCAGAGCTCGTCCACGCCTTCGGGCGTGCCGGCGACGGTGCAGCCGAACTTCGCCTCGATCATCGACTCCTGGGTCTTGAGCCCGGAACGGCCCGCGCGCAGCGCCTCTTCGTAGGCGGGCGCGCCCACACCGTTCGGCGCCACGACGCCGATCCCCGTGATCACGACCCGCTTCTTGTCGGCAGCGCTCATCGCGACCCTCCTCTCTCCGACGACCGGGCGGCGCGGCTCATCGCGGCACCCCCATCCCCGAAACCTCTCCGGAACAGACGACGGTTCCGTCGTCGAGCTTCATCTCGAACTCGGCGCGCAGCTTCTTGCGACGCCAGAACTTCTTCCTGCCGGTCGTCGTCACCCGCTGTCCCGGCTTCACCGTTCCGGAGAAGTCCACCTGACAGTCGGTGAAGATCGTGAGCAGCTTCTCGACCTCGTCCCGGCCCGACTCCCGGGCGACCAACGCGATCCCGAAGGCCACGACGACGGCCTGGGCCGCCGTCTCGGTCAGGATCACGCCCGGCGTGATCGGGTTGCCGGGGAAATGACCCCGATAGAAGTCGGCGTCCTCGCGGAACGTGTAGGTCGCGACGATGTGCTCGTCGTCGAGCTCGAGGATCTCGTCGATGAAGCGGAAGGGCTCCTGCTGGGGAACCATCTCCAGGACTTCGCGGGGCGTGAGCTCCTCACCCGCCATACATGCCTCCGTTCACGTGGAGGACCGATCCGTGGACGTAGCTGCCCCGCGTCGCGAGGAACGCGACGACGTCGGCGATCTCGGCGGCGTCCGCCACGCGGCCGAGGGGGATCTTCGAGAGGATCTGCTGCTGGATCTCTTCAGGCAGCTCGTCCGTCATCTCGGTCTCGACGAAGCCCGGCGCGACGGAGTTCACCAGGATCTCGCGACCCTGAAGCTCCTGGGCGAGCGACTTCGTGAAGGCGTCGAGTCCCGCCTTCACCATCGTGTACGGGATCTGCCCGGCGTTGCCGGTGTGGCCGACGACGCTCGAGATGTTGATGATGCGACCCGTCCCCTTGCGCATCATGAAGCGACGCAGCACGAGCTTGGTCAGGTACCAGGTCCCGCGCGCGACGCTCGCGACCTCGTCGTATTCGTCGAGCTTCATCGACAGCATCGGCGCGTTGATGTTGAAGCCGGCGTTGTTGACCAGCACGTCGATGCGTCCCGCGACGTCCTTCAATTCCTTGATCATCGCGTCGATCGACTCGCCGGAGGCGAGATCCGCCTTGATCGTGAAGGACCCTTCGAGCTCCGCAGAGAGCTTTTTCGCCCCTTCTTCGGAGGACCGATAATGGATTCCGACGCGGAAGCCTTCGGCTGCGAGCGCGCGGGCACAGGCCGTGCCGATTCCCGTGCCGGCGCCCGTGACGAGGGCGACCGGGCGTTCTTCGGATTCGCTCATCGTTCCATCCTTCCGCCGCGTGCGAACGGGCTCATCTCTCCATCCTTCCGCCGCGGGAGTGTTCGCTCTTCTCAGGGTAGTCCGGGTAGTCGATGTCGCGGAACAGGCCGACGCGAGCGCCCTTCACGGTGTAGATCTCCTCGTCGTCGATCAGCACGCTCGCATCGCCGACCACCATCGACGCGCCGGCGTTCTTGAGCTCGGTGTAGCGCTTGACCTTGATCTCGTAGCGCATGACCGAGTCGTGGGGACGGATCTGACCGAAGAATTCGACCTCCCCACAACCGAGCGCGCGGCCGGCGCCGACGCCGCCGCGCCAGTTGCAGTAGAAGCCGAGCAGCTGCCAGACGCCGTCGAGGCCGAGGCAGCCGGGCTGGACCGGGTCGCCCAGGAAGTGGCAGTGGAAGAACCAGTCGTCGAGGCGCACGTCGCGGCTCGCGCTGATCGTGCCCTTGCTCTTCTCGCCGGTGATCGACTCGATCCGGTCGACCATCAGCATCGGCGGGACGGGAAGCCGCGCGCGGAAGCCCTCGGGCGGGTCCTGGATGAGTCGACCGTAGGCGAAGCCCAGGAGGTCTTCCTGGTCGAAGTGATCGCGGCCTTTGAATTCTTCGTGCGTCAGCATATGGATCTCGCGCGGCCTACGGAGCCGCGACGTCCTCCTCGAATCGCATCAGGTAGCTGCCCCAGGTGAGCCCGGAGCCCACGCCGACGACGCAGACGTCGTCGCTGGCGGTCCACTGGTCCCATCGCTGGGAGATCACGCTGCCCGAACCGGCGCCCGCCGTATTGCCGATCGCGGCACAGTTCGAGTGGTGGAGCTCGTCGGGGATGTCGCAGCGCTTGCACACGGATTCGAGCATGCGCAGGTTCGCCTGGTGACCGACGAAATGGAAGTTGCGGGCCTCGTCGTGGACCGCCTCGAAGGTCGCCTTGTAGAGATCCCCGGTCTTGCGGATCGCGAAGGTCTGGACCGTCCGGCCTTCCTGGTTGAAGTGACCGAGCCGCGGGACCACGACCTTGTCGCTCGCGCCGGGGTCCGAGTGGAGGCGCTGGTCGATCAGGCGGGCCTTGCCCCGATGCTTCGTGGACAGGACCGCCGCGACGGCGCCGTCCCCCCACAACACCGCGCTCGCCCGGTCGTCGTAGTGCACCGTCTTCGTCATCGGCTCCGCGCAGACGAGCAGGACGTGATCCGGGAGCTTCGACTCGTCCATCATCGAGAGCATGTAGATGCCGGCGATGAACGAGGAGCACGCGGAATTGACGTCGAGGGCGGGCGCTTCGACGCCGAGCGTTCGACCGATGTTGCAGGCCTCCGCCGGCGAGACCGTATCGGGTGCGCAGCCTCCCCCCACCAGCAGTCCGACGTCCGCGGCGGTCAGACCGGCGCGTTCGAGCGCGAGCTGCGCGGCGCGTGCGCCCATCTCGGCGTTCGAGATCTCGGCGACTTCGACGGCTTCGCGCACGTCCGCGTTCCGCGTCTCCCGAATGTAATCGAGGGGAAGCGCGGTCCGACGCGAACGGATCCCGGTCCGCTCGAGGATCCATTCATCGGTCGTGCCGATGTCGAGCTCCTCGAGGAAGCGATTCGTGATCTCGTTCTCCGGATTGAAATGGCCCAATCCGAGAAGGTTCAAGCTCAAAGCCCTGACCTCGAGGCGCGTGCGTTCATCCTTGCCGTCTCGCATGCCGGAGACCGACCGAAGAGAGCCGGTCTACGAGCACGAGCTGCATCTCATCATTCCGTTCCAGGCTCCGAAGGCGGGCCAAGCCGCCCCGTCGCCGAGTGCCCGCAGGCGACTACTTCGTCGACCCGGAGATGTGCTCCCCGCCGTCGACACGAATCAGCTCGCCGTTGATCCAGCTCGCCTCGGCCTGCGAGAGGAGGTAGATCACGCCGGCGATGTCTTCGGGGGTGGTCAGGCGGCCGCCCGGGTTGCGGAGGCGGGCCTGGCTCTTGAGCTGATCGCTGCCCGGGATCGCCCGGAGGGCGGGCGTGTCGGTGACGCCGGCCTGGATGATGTTGCAGCGAACGCCGTAGGGCGCGAACTCGATCGCGATCGAACGCGCGAGGGATTCGAGGCTCACCTTCGCGGCGGACACCGCGGCGTAGCCCTTCCAGGCGACCTCGTTGCCCTCGCTCGTCATGCCGAAGATCCGCGTGTCCGGAGCGAAGAGGCCCTTGGAGAAGAGCTCCTGGGTCCAGCCGAGCAGACTCGTGCCCATCGCCAGAATCGTGCGACCGAAGTCCTCTTCGTCGAGATAGGACGTGTCGGGGTACTTGGGCTGGGTGACGAGCGGATGGAGTCCGTCCTCGCCCGCGTCGAAGAGCTCGTCGGCGATCTCGGTCAGCTTCTCCGCATCGACGCCGAGGCGCTTGGCGAGCTCGGCGCCCGCGGTCCGCGGCTCGACCTTCTCGGGCGCGATCAGCTTCAGGTTCCCGAAAGCGATCGAGTGGAGCAGGACCCGGACCTTGCCGTCGGGACCGATCGCCTCCGCGATCGAATCGATCGTCTCGGAGCGCTTGTCCGCGGCGATCGCATCGGCGTTCCAGGTGTGGAAGCCGAGCCCGCGCTCTTCGGCTTCCCGGGCGATCTCGTCGAAGTGGGGCTGGATGTCCTTCATCGCGCCGCGTCGGTCGCGATGCACGATCAGCATGTTCAGGCCACCGCGGACGAGGCGCTTGGCGGTCGCCAGGCCGAAGCCGCTCGACCCGCCGAGGATCAGCCCCCACTCGTTGCTCGGGAAGCCCGCTCCAGATTCGTTCGTGCCCAACTCGATTCCCCTTCGGACTCGGCCCGCCCCTCGGGCGGCGCCATTCTCGTGCCCGCGATCGTGCGGGACACCGTGCTAGCTACGCGTGAACCGCCAGCCTGAGAGCCACCCGCCGCGCGGGGGGCCGTTCATCGCTCGTGGCAACGCTAAGAGGGGTGGTCACCGGCCCACGCCCGTCCGATCGACCTGACCGGCCACGGTCGCGCCGCTTCGGGAGCGAGGCGCCGCGGAGACATGGGACAGCCTGCTGCGACACGGAATCCGTTGCGGCTCGGCCCGGTAAACGGGCGGTTCCGATCGGGATTTCCGACTTCCGCAAGAGTAGCGGGGGATCGCGATCCGAAGTGCAAATCTCTCGCAAAACTTGTGCAGCAAGCCGCAGAGCGCGAATAGTGACTCATGGTCAAGCGCGGTGCCAGCGGCGTCACGGACCCGGCGTCTATCCCGCTTCCGGCGGCTCGAAGTCCCGACCCAGCCCGAGCGCCTGCACGATCCCGGGCAGCGCATGGCGCTCCGCCGACTCCATTCTGACACCCTCGGGGAAAGCGTCCGCCAATCGGGGGAAATAGCCCCGATCGCGACGCGCATCGACGATCACGACCAGCCCCCGATCGGTCTCGCTCCGGATCAGCCGGCCCGCCATCTGTTTCAGGTGGAGCAGCATCCGGCCGAGCGCCGCCCGGCGGAACGGATCCTCCCCCGCCGCGCGCAGACGATCGTCGCGCCGGCGGCGCAGCTCGGTCGGAACGTCGAAGGGCAGCTTCTCGATGACGACGGCCTGGAGGTCCTCTCCGCGAACGTCGATGCCCTGCCAGAAGCGCCGCGCGCCGAGGAGCACCGCCCCGCCCTTCGCCTTCCGGAAGCGATCGACCAGGGCGCCGGGGTCGTCGCTCGCCCGGCGCGGGAGCAGGACCTCGATCCCTTCGCCCTCGAGGAGCTGACTCAGGCGATCCGCGGTCTCGCGCATGCGCGCGAGGCTGGTGAAGAGTCCGAGGGTCCGCCCGCCCAGGGCGCGCGCCAGGGTCGCGAGGGTCTGCGCCGTCTCCTCGACCAGGTCGCCGGCCAGCGCTGGATCGTGCTCGAGCGCCACGACCCGCATCGCCTCCGCGTACGGAAAGGGCGAGCCCACCGCCCGACTCCAGCTCTCGGGTACGTCGTTCCCCGCGAGCCCGACCTCGCCGAGGGCCGCATGATCGTCGCCGCCCACGAAGAGCGTCGCCGACACCACCGCGAGCCCTTCGACCTTCTCGAGGAACTCCTCACGGAACGCCTCCCCGGGCGAGACCGGCCGAAGCACGAGGGACCAGCGGTCGTAGGGACTCTCGAGGCCCTCGAAGGCCGCCACGTAGTCGTCGTTCTCGGGCGCGAACGCGGCTCGCAGGCCGTGCGCCGCGCCGATCAGCGCCTCGACGTGCGCCGTGATCGAGCGCTCCGCTTCCTCTTCCGCCTCGAGGTCGCGCTGGGGCCCGGTCGGCAGCCCGTCCCGGTCCTCGCCGGACACGAGCCGCTTCGCCGGCCCCATCCGACCCGCGTGCGCGGCGATCGCCTCGAGTCGCCGCGCCGCCGCGTCGGCGACCTGCGCCGCTCCACGGAAGCGGCGCGCCGCGTCCGCCGCCAGCTCGACGCCCCCGAACGCGTCCGCGCCCTCCGCGATCGTGCGACCGAGCCCGATCAGCTCGAGCATCAGGTCGCGGCGGTTCTGGCGAAGCGACGCCTCTTCGTTCTTCGAGTCGGGCGGCGCCACGAGCCCGGTCGTCGCATAGCGTCGCTGGCCCCGCCGAACCGGCGCCCCGAAGAGCTCGTCGAGCCGCTCCGCGACGTCTTCCGGGCGGACCCGAAGCGCATACACCTCTTCCGCGACGCCGCCGACCTCGTGCCCCTCGTCCATCACGACGTGGGTGAACGCGGGATAGTCCGGCGGCCAGCGCAACAGCAGGTCGTGGTTCGCGACGACGAGGTGGGCCTTCGCGAGGGAGCGGCGATGGCGACCGAAGGGGCAGCGTCGCTCCTGGGCGCACTGCTCCCGGGAGCACTGATCCGACCGGACCGCCACGCTCGCCCGGAGGAGCTCGCGTAGCCGCGGGTGCCGCCGCAGGAGCGCCGCCGGCACCGTCCCGATCTCCCCGTTCGGGCGGATCCGGGCGCATGCCTCGAGCAGCGCGTAGTCCGTCCGGAGGTCGTCGAGGAGCGCCGGGTCCGACGCCTCGCCGAGGGCCGCGCCCAGACGACGCTCGCAGACGTAGTTCGCCCGCCCCTTGATCGACAGCGCCCGTAGAGACGAATGACCGAGGAAGCGGGCGGCCGCGGCGATGTCCTTTCGCAGGAGCTGATCCTGCAGGAGCTTGGTCCGCGTGGACAGGATCACCGGCTCCTTCGCGCCCGCCGCCGCGCGATCGATCGCGAAGGGGATCGCGACCGCGAGATAGGCCAGGGACTTGCCGACCCCGGTCCCGCCTTCGAGCTTCGCGATCCCCCCGTCTTCGAAGACGTGGAAGAACTCACGGGCGAGCGCGAGCTGCTCTTCGCGGACGCGATAGCCCGGGAAATGACGTCGGCCGCGCTCTCCGTCCGACAGCGCCTCGAGGATCGCGTCGAGGACGAAGGGCACGGGCACCTCGTCGCTCGCCCCGATCTCGAGGAAGCGCCCGGCGCGCCCCTCCTCGCCCCGAGCCGAGCCTCGACCCGCAGCGAAGCGACCGAAATCGAAGTCCTCTTCGTCGTCGCCGACGACGAAGAGGTCGTCCGCGTCGTCGTCCGGCAGCGCTTCGACCGTCTCCTCGAGCAGCCCGCGCCAGGGCGAAGCCGGCAGGTGGCGGGCGACGATCCGCCGCGCCTCCGCGTAACGCGAATCCCCGTCGATCGCGCCCCGCGCGATCGACGCGAGTACGGACGCGGCGTCGAGCGCGTCGTCGAACGCGCGATGCCGCTCCTCTCGCCCGAGCATCGAGCGGACGAAGGTCTCGAGTCGGAGGTCGGGCGCATCGGGATGGGTCAGCGCGAGGACGTCCTGGGTGTCGAGATAGCGTGCGCTGCCGAGCGCCGAATCGATCTCCTTGCGCAGGAACGCGCGCTCGAAGTCGGCCTGGTGTGCGACGAGGGTCCGGCCGGCCAGGGCCTCGCGAACGGCCTCGCGAATCTGGATCATCCGCGGCGCCGACGCGACGTCCTCGTCGACGAGCCCCGTCAGCCGGCTCACGAGCGGCGGAATCGGGCGCGAGGGCCGGACGAGGCTCGCGCCGACACCGACCGTCGACACGCCCGGATCCAGGACCAGCAGCCCGACCTCGAGGATCTCCGCGGAGCGACTGTCCGGCAGACCCGTTGTCTCGAGATCGACGAACGCCACCGGGCCGATCTCGGCGAGCCAGCTTTGCAGCGCCTCCAGGTCGAGCCCGAGATCCCCCGGATTCCGCCGCTCGATCTCGAAGCTCATTCAGTCACTCTGTCATTCGCCGAACCGACTCCGCGATCGCGGAATCGCCCGCATGAACTAGACGTCGCCCAGGGGCATGGCGCCACGAACACATTGCAGCGCCCCCCGGCTAGACGTAAATCCCGCCCGCGTACTCGCGATCCTGGCGGATCTCGACGTTGATCAGGGCCGGCAGACCGGACGCCGCGGCCCGTTCGAGCGCCGGGCGGAGCTGGTCGGGCTCGGTCACGTGCTCGCCGTGTCCGCCGAGCGCCTCGACGACCTTGTCGTAGCGGGTCCGGTTCAGCAGCACGCCTTCGAGACGATCCCAGCCGTAGATCGCACCCTGGGGCCGCATCATCTGTCCCCAGGCGCCGTCGTTGCCGACGATCCCGATGATCGGGAGGCCGAAGCGAACGGCAGTGTCGTACTCCATGCCGTTGAAGCCGAAGGATCCGTCGCCGTACATGATGACGACGGGGCGATCCGGGTGGGCGAGCTTTGCCGCGAGCGCGAAGGGCATGCCGACGCCGAGGGTCCCGAGCGGGCCGGGATCCATCCAGGCGCCCTCGCTCTTGACCGGGATGATCTTCGCCGAGGTCGCGACGATGTCGCCGCCGTCGCCGATCACGATCGGATCGTTCCCTCCGGCCGAAAGCGTATCGAGCCAGTCACGGACCTCGCGGCACATGCGCTGGGGATCGATCGGAACCTCGTCGCTGTCGAGCGCGGCCTGGACCTTGGCCTCGGCCTTGTTCTCGATCTCGCGGAGCTCGTCGCGCCAGCTCGTGAAGTCGAGCGCAGCACCCTGGGACTCGATCTCGGCGGAGAGCGCCTCGAACGTGCAGGCGAGGTTCCCCACGAGCGGGACGTCGGCCTGTCGGTTCTGACCGATCAGGGTCGCGTCCATGTCGAGCTGGATGATCTTGCAGTCCGCGGGGATCGTCTGACCGAAGCGCATGCGGAAGTCGAGGAGCGTGCCCGCGAGGATGATCAGGTCGATCTTCTGGAGCGCGTCCCGACGCGAGCGGTTCAGGAACTCCGGCGAATCCGGCGGAACCGTGCCGCGGCCCATGCCGTTCGTGTACGTGGGCATGTGGGTGTCGGAGATGAACTGGTTCATCGCCACGGACGCGTACGACCACTTCACGCTCGTCCCGGCCATCAGCATCGGACGCTCCGCGTCCTGGAGCAGCTCGACCGCCTTCGTGACCTCGTCCTTGTCGGGGGACAGGCGCGGGGGGTTCGTCCGGATCTTCGGGATCGTCACCTCTTCCTCGACGCCCCCCATGAAGATGTCCATCGGGATCTCGAGGTAGGCCGGACCGGGGATGCCGGAGACGGCGTGGCGGATGGCGAGCTCGATGTACTCCGGGATCCGCTTCGATTCGTAGACCGCGTCGCAGTACTTCGTGATCGGGCGGACGACGCCGAGGTGGTCCATCTCCTGGAGGGAGCCGCGGCGGAGGTTCTCGAAGGGTCCCTGGCCACCGAAGACCAGGATCGGGGAGTTCGCGCGCCAGGCGTTCGCGATGCCTGTCACGCCGTCGGTCACGCCGGGGCCGGCCGTGATGGCCGCGACGCCGATCGAGCCGGGATTGCAGCGCGCCCACGAGTCGGCGGCATGGACCGCCGCCTGCTCGTGGCGCACGTCGACGATCTTGATCCCCTCGTCGATGCAGCCGTCGTAGAGGGGCATGATGTGTCCCCCGGACAGAGTGAAGACGACCTCGACGCCGGCCTCCTTGAGGGCCTTGGCCGCGAGCTTTCCGCCGTGAAGGGACATGTGGGGACTCCAGCTCGGCGAGCACGCGTCGATCGGGGCGCCGGACGCGCGCCGAGCAGTTGGGAACGGGTGGGAGGATCGGACGGGGCGCCGGCTCGTCGCGAGCGACCGGATTCGCACGATATCACCGCGCCCGAGGCCGGGCCAAGCGAGAGCGGGGGTTCACGGGGGGCGAACGGCAGGACTCGGGGTTTCCCGTGCGTGGTGGACGCCAGCACACCGGTTCGCCATTCGGCCGGAGCGACCCTTGCCCGGCAGGCCACGGAATGGCTACGCGGGACACCCGAAACGCAAAGAGCCGGTGGATGCGTAGGCACCCACCGGCTCTTTCTGGTCTCGCTCGACGACCGGTTCGGGCGAGAGGGCCCTCTTCCGGATCGCGTCGCAGGATCGACCGGCGCTCGCCAGGAGCGCCTGCGACCTAGCGAATGACGAACTGCGCGCGGCGGTTCAGCTGCCAGGCGGTCTCGCCCGTGCCGTTCACGGCCGGGCGGGCCTCGCCGTAGCTCACCGTGCTCATCTGGCCGTTCGGAACGCCCAGGTTGTAGAGGTAGGAGCGAACCGCGTTGGCGCGGCGATCACCGAGGGCGAGGTTGTACTCGTCCGAACCACGCTCGTCGCAGTGGCCCTCGATCGTGACCGACGCCCCGGACTCGCGGAGCGCGTCGGCCGCGCCCTCGAGCACGCTGGCGAACTCGGACTTGATCGTCGACGAATCGAAGTCGAAGTAGACCGGCGAGATCGTGATGCTCTCCGCCGAGATCGTCGTGTCCTGGACCGGCTCCGGCGCCGGCGGCGGACCCTGGTTGAACTCGGGCTCCGGCTCCGGCTCCGGCGCGGGCGCATCGTTGCTCGCGCACGCGGCCACGAAGGCGACCATGGCCAGGCAGAGGAAGGGGATCAACCGCTTCTGGGTCGAGGGGGAAATACGCATCATGACTCGGTCGTTGCCTCCGCGATTCGCATCCGCCGTTCCCAAAGGTCCTACCCGGGGGCGGCTCATCGCTCTTCTGTATCCAAGTTAGGTCTTCGGGCTCGATCCCGAAGCCCGCCGAACGGCAGCGGGGGGGTCCAGGCCGGAGCACACGCGATTCCCGCGAGCGCCCTCGAAGACGCCTCGGGATCCGTATCGGTTCCGCCGATCCGGATCGCTGGGGCAACCGAATCGAAGGAGATAATGGGGATTCCCGCGGGCCGGTGCAAGGTTCGGCGGGAGAACAGACGGGTCGACAAACCCTTGCCGCGCCTTGCTTTCCGTGTGACGAGGCGCACCAACGTGCCGGGCCTACCAGTCGCTCCGCGCGAGTGCCTCCCGGACGGCGGCGGGATCCAGCCAGAAATGGAAATCCTCTCGCACGTCGACGAATCGGATCGTGCCCCGGGCGTCCAGCAGGAGCGTCGTGGGGTGAGGGACCCCCTGCTCGATGTTCTCGGGATCCTGCTTGAGGATGCCGAGTGTGCGGATCAACTCACTCTTCGGGTCTGACAGGAACAGGATCCGATCGGCGAGGCCGAGCTCGTCGATGAAGAGCCGGCTGCGCTCGTTGATCTGGGACTCGGCCATCACCCACACGATGCGCAGGTCCGGCGTCTCCTCGAAGGCCTTCCGCAGCTCGACGAGCCGCGCCTTGGTGAAGGGTCACCAGTCGACCGAGCGTTCGAAGGTCAGCAGGACACGATGTCCCAGGAGATCTTCGCGCGTGTGGACGCGGCCCTGGAAATCTCGCAGCTCGAGCGGCGGCAGCGCCCGACCGACCGCGAGATCACTCGAGATGTCTGTGCGCACCCGGTTCTCCGGCCCGCGCGCGGTCACGGCGGCCGAGGGCAGCAGCAGATTCAGCGCGAAGAGGCCGAGGACGACCAGGCTGGCGAGGCCGCGCAGGATCATCCGCTCTCTCCTTCCCCGCAGCTCTCGGCCACGGTCGGCTTCGTCCAGATCAGGGCGAGTGCGATCGCGAGAAAGGCCGCGACCTCGCCGCGCAGGGCCTCGCCCGCGAACTCGTAGTAGTCGCCGATGATCCAGGCGACCATCCGGATCACCGCCATCAACACGAGGGCGAAGATCGTCATCGTGCCGATCGAACGCGAGGCCCAGGGATCCCGCGCCGCGCCGACGAGCCCGCCGGACCAGCCGACGAGTGCGCAGCCCGCGAAGGCGACGAAGTAGTGGCCGATGGGACCGGTGGTCACCAGCGGCGTCGAATGCGGACGCTGATAGAGGAAGAAGGAAGCGATCAGCGCCATCCCGAACAGGAAGAACGCGATCCCGAGCGACCCCATCAGCACGCGGTAGAGGCGCACACGAATCATCGCCCGGTATGATACCGCGCCACGAGCCAAGGAAGCCGCGCCCGGTGGAGAACGACCCCGATCGAGTCCGAAACGAAACGTCCGTGCCGACGGACGACGCCGCGAAGCCGGAGACCACGCTCCTCCTGGTCCGCTTCAGCGGGGACCTGACGACGAAGGCGGACGCGACGCGTCGACGCATGACCTCCCGGCTCGTCGAGAACCTGCGGGCGAGCCTCAAATCGAGCGGACGGACCGGCAAGGTCGTGCGGGATCGGAATCGTCTCTACGTCGCCGTGGAGCGAACGGAGGACCCCGACCTCCCGGACGACGAGGCGATCGCCGAGCGGTTGGCGCGGACCTTCGGCGTCCAGTCCGTCTCCGTTACCCACGCGATCCCCTGGAACGACGTCGACGACGTCGTTCGCGAAGGCGAAGCGTTCGGCGCACCGCACGTTCGCGGGCGCCGCTTCGCCATCCGAGCGCGCCGCGTCGGCGAGAAGACCGAGATTCCGATCAGCTCGACCGCCGTCGAACGCGCGCTCGGCGCCGCGCTGCTCCCGATCGCCAACGGGGTCGACCTCCGGAATCCGGAGACCACCGTCTTCGTCGAAGTCGATCCCGACCGCGCCTACTACTTCGTCGCGAGCGCGCGCGGCGCCGGCGGCCTTCCGCTCGGAACCGAGGGCCGCGCGGTCAGCCTGCTCTCGGGCGGCTTCGATTCCCCGGTCGCCTCCTGGCGATTGCTCCGCCGGGGCGTCGCGCTCGACTACGTCTTCTGCAATCTCGGCGGCCGCCAGCACGAGCTCGAGACGCTGCAGATCGCGAAGTGCCTCGCGGATCGTTGGCAGGCCGGGACGCGACCGCGCTTCCACTCCATCGACTTCGATCCGGTGAGCCGCGAGATCCAGGCGAAGATCACGACCCGCTACTGGCAGATCATCCTGAAGCGGATGATGTTGCGCGCCGCCGAAGCGGTGGCCGCGCGCTGGGAAGCGAACGCGATCGTGACCGGCGAAGCGATCGGGCAGGTCTCCTCCCAGACGCTCCAGAATCTCTCCGTCATCGAGGCGGGCGCGACGCTGCCGGTCCTCCGCCCCCTCGTCGGCAACAACAAGGAAGAGATCATCGCCGAGGCGCGCCACGTCGGGACCCACGATCTCTCCGCGAAGGTCGGCGAGTACTGCGCGATCGTTCCCTCGAAGCCGGCGACCCACGCGCGCCTCGACGACGTCCTCGAAGAAGAGGCCAAGCTCGATCCGAGCGTGCTCGAGGAAGCCCTCGAATCCCGAACCCACTACCGGCTCGTCGACGTCGATCTCTCCGCCTGGGACGCCGAGGATCTCTCGGCCCACGAGATCGGCCCGAGCGACACGGTGATCGACCTGCGACCCAAGGCCGCCTACACGACGTGGCACTACCCCGGCGCGCTCTTCCTCGACTTCCCGAACGCGCTCCAGGCCTATGCATCGTTCGATCCGGCCCAGCACTACGTGCTCTACTGCGAGTTCGGCCTCAAGAGCGCCCACCTCGCGGACCTGATGCGGCGCGAAGGATTGAAGGCGCGCCACGTCTCCGGCGGGCTGCGGGAGGCCCGACGTCTCGCCGAGGCGCAGACGGGCTAGCGAGACTCGTTCTCGGCTGCAGCCTCGAGACAGACTTCGCAGATGCAGCTCGCGCCGCCGTCCCGCTCGCGCGCGCGCTCGGTGAGCGCCGCCGGAAAGATCCGCCCGACGCACCAGCAGGGATCGTCGACCGTCTCCCCCCGCGCGCGGCGCTCCAGGACGCAGGCGTTCGGTTCGCCACAGAGCGAACAGCGGCTGCGATCGAGGTCGAGAGCGACGATCCGTCCGGACACACGTCCTCCTCCGCCGGCGGCTTCCCCCCGGGCCCCGACGAGCGTACCGCGGGATCAGGGGCCCTTCGCCGCCTCCATCTTCCGCAGCAGCGCCCGTCTCTCCTCGACGCTCATCGCCCGAAGCTTCTTCATCTGCTTCCGGGCCTCCCTTCGCTCCGCTTCCGACATGCCTTCCCAACGATCCCGATTGCGCCGGAAGCGCTCGATCTCCGCTTCCTGCCCGCGGATCCGCTCCCGCAGCGCTTCGACGAACGCCTCCCGCGCCGACGGCTCGAGCGCATCGATTCCGCGAATCCGCTCTCGAATCGCCTTCCGCTCCTCCTCGGGGAGCGCCGCGACCGCGCGGACGAGCGCCAGACGTTCGACCGGGGCGAGCTCGGGCAGCGCGCGTTCGAGGGCGCGCAGGCGTCGCCCGGCGCGACGGCGCTCCCGCGGCGACGCGTCTTCCCAGCGCTGGCGGAACTCGGTCCGCATCGCCCGGCGCTCCGCCGGCGTCGCGTTCCGCCAGCGTTCGACCCGCGGCGACCGATCGCGCGCGCCCCCGCCCTCGCCTTGCTCCGCGTTCGCCCCGGACACGCTCGAGAGAGCCAGCACGCAGACCAGGAGTCCCCCGACCACGCAGGGCCCCGACCGTCGAACTCGCTTCGAGACCGTCATCCGCGCTCCTGCGCTTCCAGCGCCGCCATGAAGTCGAGCAGGTCGAGCTCCGAGATCACGGCCAGATCTTCGTCGTCGACGCCAGGGACGAGTTCCGCGCCCTCGCCGTGGCCGAGCGCCAGGGGGAGCGCGATGGGAAGCGCAATGGCGAGCTCCGGATCGAAGTCGAGCATCTCGTCTTCGGCATCGAGCGGATCGACGGTGTCGATCGCTGCGGGAACCTGCGCGACCCGCGGCCGCGGCGCCTCGACCGTCTCCGTCGAAGAGACCGCGAGGAAGAGCATCAGGGCCGCAGCGGCGGCGCCCGCGAGCAGGGGAACGACGGGGTGTCTCCAGGACGCGCGACGCGCGTCGAGCTGGACCCCGCTCGAGGGTGCGGTGGACCCCTCGCGTCCCGTTCGCGCCCGCAGCGCTTCGAGGCCGTCGGCGATCGAGGCTTCGTCGAGCGGCTCCCGCCCGAGCGCGACGAGCGCTTCGTCGGCCGCGGCAAAGGCCGCCCGTCGCGCGGGCGCCGCCGGGTCGTTCGCGAGCAGGGCGTCGAGCTCCGCGCGCTCGTCCGGGTCGAGCGCCCCGTCGCGCTCGGCGGACAGGAGCGCATCGAGTCGCGAGAGGCGGGCGCGGTCGTCGGCCGGTCTCGAATCGCTCATCGCGATCCCTCCGTCATGGGCGTGTCGGACTGCCTCGGAGCCGGACTCGTCCCGGTCAGGCGATCCGCGAGGTTCGCGCGGGCCCGGTGGACGAGGGCCTTCACCGACGAAGGCGCCGCATCGAGCACCGCGGCGATCTCCGCGTAGGAGTGGCCCTCGACCGCGGCGAGCCAGAGGGCCGTCCGTTGCCGCTCGGGCAGCGCCTCGAGCGCGGTCTCGACGCGGCTCCGCTCACGGCGGGCGTGGGCGAGATCGTCGACGCCGGAGCCCCCCGCGATCAGCGTGAGCGGGGGGCGCTCGTCGTCGCGCGCCGGGACGTCGGTGCTCAGATGGGCGGTCCGGTTCCGGGCGCGGTCGAGCTCGTTGAGCGCGAGGTTGCGGGCGATGCGGAAGAGCCAGGTCGAGAAGCGGGCGTCCCCCGCGTAGCGATCCCGGGCGCCGTGGACCCGGACGAAGGTCTCCTGCATCAGCTCTTCGGCCATCGCGCGTTCTCGCACCATCCGCTCCAGGAAGCGTTGGACGGGGCCCGCCCATCGCCGGTAAAGCGCGGAGAGGGCGTCGTCGTCCCCGTCCCGGAAGGCGAGCATCAGCCGGACGTCCGGATCAGGGGTCTGCATTCCACCTCCGCACGAGGATGAAACCGTCGACGTTCGGAAAGGTTGCGCTCGCCGCCGGCGCCCGGAGCGCGCTGCGCACCGCCTGCCGGAGGGCGCGGAACCCTGGAGTCCTGCGGGGGCCTCAGGCGCCCCCGAGGTCGGCGAGGAAGCCGAGCACCTCGCGTTCGAAGACGTCGGGCTGCTCGATGTTCACGATGTGGCCGGCGTCCGGTACGACGACGTGGCGGGCGTTCTGGAGCTTCGCGCTCATGACCTCGCCCGCCCGGCGATACGGCTTGTCGTCCTCCCCGACGAGCACCAGGGCGGGGACCGCGATGTCGGCGAGCGCGTCGATGACCGGCGGGATCGTGGCCGAGATCTCCCGGCCGAAACGGGCAATCCCGGGGACCGATTGCGCGACGATCGCCTTCGCGGCCGCCCGGGCGGCGGGGAGCTCGGGCTTGCTTCCGATGCAGGTCGTGCCGGCGCGACCGTTCACGAAGTCTTCGAAGCCCCGGGTCTCGAGGAAGCTCGCCGTCCGTTCGACCTGCGCGGCCCAGCCCTCGGCGGCCTCCGGATTCTTGAACCCGGGCCCCGAGCCCACGAGCACGAGGGCGGCGACGCGCCCGGGAAACCGGGCCGTGAAGTGGAGACTCGCCAGGCCGCCGAAGCTGTGGCCCATCGCGACGAAGGGCCGATCCGGCGTCGTCGCGTCGGCGATCGCCGAGAGATCCGTCATCACGTTCTCGAGCGACCACTTCGCGTCGTTCTCGGGTGCAGGCGAGTCGCCGTGACCACGCTGATCCCAGAGGACGACCGGATGCCCCGCCCCCACGAGCGCGTCGACCTGCCCGCGCCAGTTCTCGTGGGTCGTGCAGAAGGCGCAGGAAATCACGATCGGCGTCTTCGCCGGACCTTCCGGGAGGTGATGCTCGTAGTAGAGGGTGTTGCCCTCGGTCGTCGTCACGAAGGACACGTCCATTCCTTTCCTGGATCTCGCTCGGTCGCGCGGATCGCGGTCCGCCTAACGAATCTCGATCATCATCGGCGGAATCAGCGCCGGGCTCCCGGTGGGCAGCCCCCGGGCCGCTTCGGCCAGCTGCGCGAGCGGCGCCGGCCACTCGAAGGCCGGCGCGACGGCGCGGATCGAGGCGGAGGAGAAGGCGCGCACCAGCTGCTCGGAGAGCGAGAGCGGCTTCGGATACGGAATCAGGAACACGTCGTCGTCCGGATCGAGGCCGATCTCGACCTTGGCGCGCCGCGCGGCGGTGTAGAGGCCGCCGACCTCGTCGACGAGGCCCGCATCGAAGGCCTGCCGCCCGCTCCAGACCCGCCCCTGCGCCACCTTGTCGACGGCATCGATCGACAGCCCGCGCCCGTCGGCCACCCGCGCCAGGAAGAGCTGGTAGGTGTCGGAGACCGAGGTCTGGAGCCGCGCGAGGGCGGCCGGCGAGAGCTTCTCGGTCGAGAGCAGGAAGTCCGCGTGCTTGCCCCGGGTCAACGCCTCGACGCCGACCTCGAGCTTCTCGAAGAGCCCGCCCACGACGGGGCGGATCGCGAAGACGCCGATCGAGCCGGTGAGCGTGCCGGGATCGGCGACGATCGCGTCCGCTGCACTCGCGACGTAGTAGCCGCCGGACGCCGCGACGTCCGACATCGAGACCACGACCGGCGTCCCGAGCTCCCGCGCCCGGCTGATCGCGCGCCAGATGATCTCGCTCGCGAGCGCCGAGCCGCCGGGGCTGTCTATGCGCAGGAGGATCGCATCGATCTCCGGGTCCTCGGCCGCGTCGAGGATCGCCCGGGAGACCGATCCGGAAGCGAAGACGGTCTCGCTCGACAGCGGGGAATCGTCGGCTTCGCCCTGGAGGACGGTGCCGACGCCGAAGATGAGCGCGACGCTCGCCTTCGGATCGAAGCCGATCGAGTCGGGATCGACCGAGGCGTAGTCGACGTCGTAGAGGAGCGCGCCGCCCTCGCGTTCCAGGAGCTCGTCGAGATGGACTTCGCCGTCGATCAGGCCCAGCGCTTCGAGGTCCTGGCTGCGGACCGGTCCGCGGTCGATCGCTTCTTCGACCGCACTCACCGGAAGGTGCCGTCCGTCGGCCAGCGCCGAGACGAAGCGCGCCCAGGCATCGTCGAGCAGCGAGTTCGCCATCTCCCGGGCGTCGTCGGACATCGTCCGCTCCGCGTAGACTTCGACCGCGCTCTTGTACCGGCCCGCCCGCGCCACGTCGAATTCGACGCCGAGCTTCTCCCAGAGGCCGCCGAGGTGGACGTACTCGGCGGCGAGGCCGACGAGGGGGATCGCCGAGCCCGGGGCGACGAAGATCTCGTCCGCGGCGCTCGCCACGTAGAGCTCCTTGTTCGCCAGGAAGCCCTGGATCTCGAGATGCGCGACGACGCGCTTGCCGCTCTCGCGTACCCGCACCGCCGCCGCACGGATCTCGTCCGCCTTGCCCCATCCGATCGACAGGGGCTCGATCCGAAGAACGACGGTCTGGATCCGCGCGTCCCGCTCGGCGCGCGTGAAGAGGCCGAGCAGTCCGAGCAGCGGCCGGGTCGTGTCTCCCGCGAGCCGCGCGAGGGGATTCGGCCCGGCGGCGTCGACGTACTCCCCCGCGAGCTCGATCACGAGCGTGCTGCCGTCTTCCACCTCGACGGATGAGCCGCCCCCCAGCGAACATGCCAGCGGCATGGCCAGGACGAGGAGAAGGAACGCGCGCACGCTGCGAGAAGAGGAGGCCGTCTGCATCCGGCGAGGGTATCAGAGCCCCTTCGCCCGGGCGCGAGACGGCCGGCCAGCGGCCCGTTCCCGCGGTCGATCGACGACCCGGCTATCCGGCGAGGCCGAGCTCATGGTCGAGCATGGAAGCGAAGAGCTTCGAGATCCCCGAGCCCTGTGCCCGTGACGGCTTCAGGATCTTGATGTTCGACACGATCGAGTCGAGCAGGTGCTCGCGATTCCGGTATTCGACGAGCATTCGCGTGGGACGCTCCTTCCCGTCCCGACCGCCCATCGCCTGCAGACCGGCCTGGCGGGACTTCGCGAAGGATTTGCCGATCCGACCCTTGAGATCGAGCCAGCGCTGGTACTCGAGGGGCGTGATCCCCTCCCCGAGGCGCTTCCGCTCGAGGCCGCCGAACTCCCGCATGAGCGGCATCAGCTGCTGAACTTTCGTCCGGTCCCGCATCCTCGTCCCATCGGCAGATCGCGGGCCTCGCCGAAGGGAGATCCCCGGCGGGTGACCTCGAACCGTCGCGGACGAGCGGCCCCGATTCCGTTAGATTCGCGGGATGAGTCACGACCACTTCCGATTCCTGCCTCATCACAAATCCCCTGACGACCCGGGCAAAGACCCCATGGTCTTCGCCTTCAAGGGCCGCGATCTGCTCGTGACCGAGGACGGCACCCTGCCGGACATCGGAAAGATCGACGACGCCGGCTTCGAGGCGGTCCGTCGGCAGTACCTGGGCTCCCTCGACGGACGCCACTGCTACTCCGCCGAGCTGGCCGACGACGCCCAGCCGCTGGGCGGCCTGCGCTTCTCGAACCTGCACATGCTCCACGCCACCCTCGACGAGGCGACCCACGCCGTCGCTGGGCGCGCCGTGCAGATCGTCGAGTGGGACCGCACCCACCAGTACTGTGGCGCGTGCGCCGAACCGACGGTCGTGTCCGAGCTCGACCGGTCGCGCTCGTGCCCGTCGTGTCAGATCCCGATGTACCCGCGACTGGCGCCGGCGATGATCGTCTCCGTGGAGCGCGACGACGAGATCCTGCTCGCCCGCTCGCCCCACTTCCCGGAAGGCATCATGAGCGTGCTGGCCGGCTTCGTCGAGCCCGGCGAGAGTGCCGAGGACGCGGTCAAGCGCGAGGTCTACGAGGAGACGAAGATCCTCGTGAACAACGTGCAGTATTTCTCGAGCCAGGCCTGGCCCTTCCCTAACTCCCTCATGCTCGGCTTCCGTGCGGAGTACGAGGGGGGCGAGATCGAGATCGACGGAGAAGAGATCGTCGCCGCCCAGTGGTTCAGGGCGAAGGACATGCCGAACTTCTTCCCGGGCCGCGTGAGCATCAGCCAGTGGCTGATCCACGACTTCCTCGAGCGGAACGGCGTCGCTCCGCCGAAGTAGCGCATGGTCGAGACGCGCCCTTCGATCTGTCGCTTCTGTCACGCCAACTGCGGGATCCTCGTGGACGTCGAGGAGGGCCGTCCGGTTCGCGTGACCGGGGACCGGGAGAACCCGGCCTACCACGGGTTCACCTGCGCGAAGGGACGATCGCTTCCGGAACAACACGCGCACCCCGACCGGCTGCTCGTGTCGCAGAAGCGCGGGGCCGACGGCGCGTACGCGCCGATCTCGAGCGAGCGGGCGATGGACGAGATCACGCAGCGTGTTCGGGAGATCGTCGACGAGCACGGACCGCGCTCGGTCGCGCTCTACCCCGGAACGTATTCGGGCCCGCATCCGGCCTCGATTCCGTCGGGCGTCGGCTGGATGATCGGGCTCGGCTCGAAGATGGTCTTCACCTCCGCGGCGATCGACCAGCCGGGCAAGCACGTCGCGAACGCGATCCACGGTCGCTGGCTCGGGGGCTCCCACGTCTTCGACGAATCCGACGTGTGGCTGCTCGTCGGCAACAACCCGCTGATCTCGATGTCCGGCGGGATCCCGCCCTCGAACCCCGGGCGTCGCCTGCGCGAGGCGAAGGCGCGCGGCATGAAGCTGATCGTGATCGATCCTCGGAAGGCCGAGGTCGCCCGCTTCGCCGATCTCCATCTCCAGCCGAAGGCCGGCGAGGACCCGACCGTGCTCGCCGCGATGCTCCACGTGATCCTGAACGAGCAGCGCTTCGACGCTGCCTTCTGCGAAGCCCACGTCGCGGGCATGGCCGAGCTCGCCGACCGGGTCGCGGACTTCACCCCGGAATACGCCGCCGAGCGAGCGGGGCTCACGGCCCAGGAGATCGTCGAAGCTGCACGGATGTTCGCGGGCTCGCCCCGGGATGGGGACGTGTGCCGCGGCTGTGGCGTCGCGGGCACCGGCCCGAACATGGCGCCCCACGGCAACTTGACCGAGTACCTGCTGCTCGCGTTGAACACCGTCTGCGGTCGCTGGCGGCGCGAGGGCGAGGTCGTCCCGAATCCGGGCGCACTGCTGCCCGAGGCGCGACCGAAGGCCCAGGCCCTCCCGCCCCGCGCCGGCTGGGGCAAGGGCGAGAAGCTCCGCTCGCGCGACCTGACCAACTCCGCCGCAGGACTCCCGACCGGGGCCCTCGCCGACGAGATCCTCTACCCCGGCGAGGGACGGATCCGCGCACTCGTCTGCATCGGCAGCAACCCCGTGTCCGCCTGGCCGGACCAGCTCAAGACCATCGAGGCGATGGAGTCGCTCGATCTGCTCGTGACCCTCGACATGAAGATGTCCGCCACCTCGCGCTTCGCCGACTACGTGATCGCTCCAAAGCTCTCCCTCGAAGTGCCGGGCATCTCGGTCTCGAGCGAAGCCATCGAACAGACCTACGTCGCCCACGGCTATCCCGAGCCCTATGCCCAGTACACGCCCGCGATCGTCGACCCGCCCGAGGGCGCCGACGTGATCGAGGAGTGGGAGTTCTTCTACGGCCTCTCGAAGCGCATGGGCATCGACCTCGTCGCCTATCCGATCCGGGCCGAGACCGGCGCGCTCCGCAACCGGCGCGAGGCCTTCGCCTTCGACATGGAACGGAAGCCTTCGACCGACGAGGTCCTCGACGGACTCATGAACGGCTCCCGCATTCCACTCGACGAGATCCGCGCCCATCCCCACGGCGCGATCTTCGACGACGTCGAGATCCGGGTCTCGCCCGCCGACCCGGACTGCGAAGACCGGCTCGACGTCGGCAACGCGGACATGATGAGCGAACTCGCCGGGATTCGGAACGAGGATCCCGCGGACGAGGACGCCTACCCCTTCCGACTGATCTCCCGCCGGCTTCCGAACGTCTACAACTCGAGCGGCCGCGACATCGACCGGTTGAACGGACGTAAGCCCTGGAATCCCGCGTTCCTCCACCCGGACGACGTCGCGCGCCTCGGCCTCGCGAAGGGCGACCTCGTCGAAATCCGATCATCCCGCGCTTCGATCGTCGGGGTCGTCGAGCCCGCCCGGGACGTCCGGCCGGGCGTGATCTCGATGGCGCATTGCTTCGGGGAGACGCCTTCGGAAGAGGACGCGGTCGACGACGCCGCCCGCGCGCTCGGCGCGAACACGAGCCGGCTCGTCGACAACGAGGACGTCTTCGATCCGCATACGGGCATCCCGCGGATGAGCGCGATCCCGGTCGCGGTGAAGCGTCGCGACTGAGCCGGCGCCCCGCGATCCTCCTCGCCCTCGACCCGTCGGGCCTCCGACGCGAGATCGGTTCCTCGCCTTCACACGAGAGGGAAGGAACGAGGCGAAGCGGGCGCCGGGTCAGGCCGCGGCGATCCTCCTTCCGAGTCGCCGGAGGTGGTGCGTCGAGCCCCCGAGCATCAGCTCGATGTGGCGGGCGTGGACGTAGTAGCGGTGGACCGGGTACTCGCGATCGACGCCGATGCCGCCGTGGATGTGCTGCGCCGCGAAGGTCACGCGGAAGCCCGCCTCGCTCGCCAGATGTTTGGCGATCGCGACCTCTTCGTCGGCCTCGCGACCGACCGCGATCCGCCAGGCGACCTCGAGGGCCGAGAGCCGCACGGTCTGCGTGTCGATGTAGGCATCGCTCTCGCGATGGGCCACGGACTGGAACATCGCGATCGGCTGGTCGAACTGCTTGCGCGTCTTCGAGTACTCGGCGGTCATCTCGAGGGCCGCCTCGAGACAGCCGAGCATCACGTTGCAGAGCGCCGCATTCGCGCGCAGGTCGATCCACTCGATGATCTCGCGGCCGTCGGTCAGGCTGCCGAGGAGCGCGTCCGTGGCGATCTCGACGCCTTCGAGGGTCAGCTTCGCCTCCGGCAGGTAGCTGGTCGTCTCGAGGGACTCGATCGTCACGCCCTCGCTCTTCGGGTCGACCAGGAAGACGGCCGGCCCCTCGTCGGTCGCCGCGGAGACGAGGACGAGATCCGCGAGCTGGCCGGCGGGCACGTAGGACTTGGTCCCGGTCAGGCGGAACCCGGCGTCGGTCGCGGTCGCTTCGACGCCCGGCCGCTCGATCTCGCCTTCCGGCTCGAGCAGCGCGGCCGTGAGGATCTTCTTCCCGGCCGCGACCTCCGGCAGGATCGACTTCTTCTGGTCCTCGCTGCCGAACTCGGCGATCGGGAGCCCGCCGAGGACGACGGTCTCGAAGTACGGGATCGCCGCGGTCGTGCGACCGACGTGTTCGAGGACGCCGCAGACCTCGAGGAAGGAGAGCCCGCCGCCGTCGTAGGCCGAAGGGACGGCGACCCCGACGAGGCCCGCCTCGCCGACGCTCGCCCAGAGGTCGGGATCGAAGCGCGGACCGTCGCCGCGCTCGAGGGCGAGGAGCCGTTCGGCGGGCGAGCCTTCGGAGAGGATCTGTGCGGCGAGATCGAAGATCGCCTGCTGTTCTTCGTCGTAGCGGAAGTCCATGTCGTCCGGGCTCCTCGATTACATGCGCGGGATGCGCGGGAGCCCGAGGCCGAAGAGGCCGATCAGGTCGCGCTGGATTTCGTTGGTGCCGCCGCCGAAGGTCAGGATCAGCAGGCTGCGATAGAGCGTCTCGACCATCCCGTCCGCGATCAGCTCGTCCGCTTTGCCGTCGGGGCGCAGGTATCCGCGCTGGCCCATGACCTCCATCAACAGTCGGAACGCTTCGAGGAAGAACTCCGTTCCGTAGACCTTGATCGTCGAGGCGTCGGCCGGGTTCAGCTTCATGCCCTCCGCCGCCGTCCAGGCCACCTTCCAGTTGAGCAGCCGGAGCGCGTGGAGCCCCGACTTCACTTTCGCCAGATTGACCTGGACCCACTCGTCGTCGATCACGCGGCGCCCGTCCGGCCGCTTCGTGTCCTTCGCCCACTGGACGACCGCGTCGTACGCGCCCTCGATCATGCCCGGCGCGCAGAGCGTCACGCGTTCGTGGTTGAGCTGGCCCGTGATCAGCTTCCAGCCCTGGTTGAGGCCGCCGACGAGGTTCTCCGCCGGCACACGGACGTCGTCGTAGAAGACGGCCGCGATGTCGTGGGTCGAGAGCAGGTCGAGCGGGTCGACGCGGATTCCGGGCGTCTTCATGTCGACCAGGAACATCGACAGGCCGCCGTGCTTGTCGGCTTCCTGGTCGGTCCGCACGGCGAGCCAGCAGTAGTCCGCGTCGGAGGCGAGGCTCGTCCAGAGCTTCTGGCCGTTGATGATGTAGTCGCCGCTGCCGTCGTCCGCGAGATCGGCGCGGGTCTGGAGCGCGGCGAGGTCGGTGCCGGCCTGCGGCTCCGAGTAGCCGATGCAGAAGTGGATCTCGCCGGCCAGGATCTTCGGCAGGAAGCGCTTCTTCTGCTCCTCGCTGCCGTTCATCATGAGCGTGGGGCCGACGGTGTTCACGGTCAGCATCGGCACCGGTGCCCGCGCCCGCATCGACTCGTCGAAGAAGACGAACTGCTCGACCTCGCTGCGGCCCTGGCCGCCCCACTCCTTCGGCCAACCGATCCCGAGCCAGCCGTCCTTGCCCATCTGACGCGTGATCTCGCGCGTCGTCGGACCGATGCCGTGCTCCTTCGCGAGCTCGGCCTTGACCTCGGGCGTCAGGAGACGGTCGTAGTAGGCACGCAGCTCCCGACGGAGCGCCTCCTGCTCTTCGTTGTATCCGATGTACATGGCGATTCTCCAGCGACAACCGGAGGATCGGGAAAGCCGGCGCGAGCCGCCAGCGCCGCGGGCCCGCTCACTCCGAAGGCAGCGGCCCCGTCCACTGCGCCCGCTGCGAGATCTCGAGCAGATTGCCGTCGGGATCGCGGACCATCGACATCCGCGCCACCTCGCCGAGGTTCATCGGCCGGACCACGACCTCGCCTCCTGCCGCCTCGACCCGCGCCGTCTCGGCATCGCAGTCGCGGATCTGGACCGTCAGGTAGAGCCAACCCCGCTGGGCCTGCGCGAAGCCGCTCGGCGCGTCCGCGCGCTCCTCGAAGAGCAGGACCGAATCGCCGCAGCGGACCCGGTCCGGCGCCTCCTCCGCGAAGCCGAGCACGTCCCGGTAGTAGGCCCGCGTCCGCGCGAGGTCGCGGACGGCGATCCGGACGCCGATCTGTGTCACCCCGTCCGTCCCCATCGGCACGAAGACGACCCGGTTCCCGTCCGGGTCCGCCCTCTCGCGCGGACGGTCGAGATCGTCCCGCGCGATCAGGAGCGCCTGGATCCCCGAGCGCTGGTCGCCGGTCAGCGCCTTGCGGACGTTCACCTTCACGACCGTGCCGCGTTCGTCGAAGCGGTACTGGACCTGGTCCTTCACGACGGGGAGGGCGTGGTCGAAGACGAGACCGACTTCGTCGCGCCAGAAGTCTACGACGGCGGGATCCTCGCTCACGAGGCCGACGTCGAGCTGATTCTTGACGATCTCGATCACGCCCCTTCCTCCGCGAGCGCCGCATCGACGGCCTGCGCGAGCGCCGCCTGCGTCCAGGGCCCTTCCTCCGGCGGCCGCGCGCCGACCATCTTCTCCTGCAGGATCGGGAAGAGGCCGACGTAGGGGCCCGAGGCCGTGAAGATCCGACCGTTCACCTCGTTCGCGGCATCGCTCAACAGGTACGCGTAGATCGGCGCGCACTCCTCGGGCGGCGGCGAATTCAGACTGATCTCCGCCAGGCCGTCGGAGAGAATGCCCCGCGCCTCGAGGCCGCGGATCAGCGCCTCGTAGTCGGGCCCGGTCGACAGGCGCGTCTTCGCGCCGGGGCAGACGGCGTTGCAGCGGATCCCGTACTCCGCGAGATCCGTCGCCATGCACCAGGTCAGCGAGTTGATGGCGCCCTTGGCCGCGGGGTACGCACTCCCGCCGTACATCCCCAGGAACCCGTGGCTGCTCGTGTTCACGATCGCTCCGCCGCCGGCGGCGCGCAGATGCGGGATCGCCGCCCGCGAACACAGGAAGGTCCCGTCGAGATGCACGGAGACGACGTGGTGCCAGTCGTCGGGATCGATCTCCTGGATCCCGTTCGCGGGCTTCCCGGGGATCCCGGCGCAGTTCACCAGGCCGTCGAGGCCGCCCCAGGCGTCGACCGCGGTCCCGACGATCGCCTCCGCCGCCGCCGGGTCGGCGACGGAGCCGACACAGGCCGCCCCCTCGCCGCCCGCCGCGCCCAGCTCGGCGACCAGCCCTTCGAGCCGCTCCGCCGCGGCTTCCGGTCCGCCGCTCCCCTGCCCGGACGCGTTCACGACGACGCGCGCGCCTTCCTGCGCGAGACACAGGGCGATCGCGCGTCCGATCCCCTCGCTCGAGCCCGTGACCACGATTCGTCGGCCCTCGAGAACTCCCGCCATGCGTCGTTTCCTTTCTCTATGATGAGCGCGCGCCGATCGAAGCCGGTCCGATGCGCCCCGCCCATGAAAGCCCAGGATTCCCCGCCATGCCCATGCCCACCGACGTCCCGATCATCGACTGCATGATCGGCTTCCCCGCCAACGACTTCTCGCAGTACGAGTTCATCCGCAAGCAGCTGAAGGACTCGCAGTCGCGCGACTCCTTCGACTTCCCGGTCGAGTACATGTTCAAGAACGTGCCGAAGGAGCTCTACGGGACGGAGAACCCGATCGACGTCACGCTCCACGAGATGGATCGCTTCGGCGTCGAGAAAGGGCTGATCGGGGTGGGCGGCGACGTCTCCGCGAAGGCCTTGAAGGACCACCCGGATCGCTTCATCGCGAGCGGCTCCGTCGACCCGAACGAGGGGATGGAAGGCATCCGCAAGATGGTCCAGCAGTACGAGGAGTTCGGCGTCCGGGCCTTCGGCGCCTTCCCCGCCGGCTGCAACCCGCAGGTCGCGATCGACGCACCGCAGTTCTACCCGATCTACGCGAAGTGCGTGGAGCTCGGCGTTCCGATCTTCGTCTGCGCCGGCGTGCCCGGGCCGCGCTTCCCGATGGACTGCCAGCACGTCGAGAAGATCGACCGCGTCATGTACGACTTCCCCGAGCTCGTCTTCGTGACGCGGCACGGCTGCGAGCCGTGGGAGAAGCTCGCCATGAAGCTGATGCTCAAGTGGCCGAACCTCTACTACTCGACCTCCGCCTTCGCGCCCAAGCACTACCCGGACGAGATCGTGAACTACGCGAACACCCGGGGCGCGGACAAGATCATCTACGCGGGCTACTTCCCGATGGGCCTCTCCCTCGAGCGGATCATGACGGACATGCCGAACGTGCCCTTCCGCGATCACGTCTGGCCGAAGTTCCTCCGCGAGAACGCGGCGAAGGTCCTGAAGCTCGACGAGTAGTCGCAGAGACCGAACCGGATCCGCCGCAAGCTCCTCTCCGATCGCGCCCGCCCAGAGAATCCATGGACCGAACCGAACCCGACTTCGACGCCCTCGAGGGCGCCGTCGGCGCCGTGCGCCGCCTGATCACCCATCTGCGCAAGACGACCGCGGACCCGGACGTGCTGCGCCGGATCGAGAAGGAGGCGAACGCCTTCGCGGACGAGCTCACGCCCTTCGACTACGAGGGCCCGTTTCAGCAGCGGAAGCTGATTCTCGAAGAGGGCGATGACGGTCGGGTCCCGCCGGCCTCGGGCGACGCCTCCGAGTACTTCCCCTACAGCCCCGTCGTCGGCCCGCTCAATCCGATCTCCCCGAACATCCGGTTCGAGCTCGTCGGACGCGAGTACCACGCGACCCACGTCTTCGAGCCCCAGTTCAACGGCCCGCCGACCGCGGTCCACGGCGGGATCGTCGCCCTCGTCTTCGACGAGCTGCTCGGCGCCCTCGGCGCGATCCTCGAGATCGGCGGCTTCACCGGCACGCTCAAGGTCGTCTACCGCTCGCTCACGCCGCTCCACCAGCCGGTCCGCATGCGGAGCTGGATCGACGGAGAGGAAGGCGTGAAGACCTTCGTCAAGGGAACGATGCACACGACGGATCCGGGCGGAACGGAGCGGCTCTGCGCCGAGGCGGAGGGCATCTTCATCCGGCCGAAGACGTCGGTCATCGAGCACGCCCTCTCGAAGCGGCCGGGCGCGTAGCGCCGAATCGCGCCTAACGCGGATCCAGCCGTTAGATCCAGACCGTCCGCTCGGGATCGCGGTCGGCGACCGCGATGTCGTAGCGGGCCTCGATCGCGCGTCGCGCCGTCTCGTACTCGTAGCCGCCGTAGGGCAGGCGAAGCGCGCGCCGCTCGAAGACCCGGTCGCCGAGGCGGATCCGGACCCGATCGTCGTCGCTCACGTGGGCGACCCAGCTTCGGCCCTTCGGATCCTTCGGGCCGAGGATCATCGACGTCGGCACGTAGAGCTGGCCGTCGACGGCGCCCCACCAGGTGTTCACCGAGTGCGGGTCGTCCGGGCGCGTCTCGAGCTGGGCGTTCTCGACGTCGTCCGCGAAGGACCAGTCGCGACGACGGCCGGTCCCGCCTCGCCGTCGAGGGCGCCGCCCGGAATCGGACCGATCGGACCGCAGCCCGCGAACACGAAGGCCACGACGACCGCCCACTTCGCGACCCACAGGAACGCGGCCCCGGCGAGCCCCTTGCCCGCGCGGCCGCCGAACCGGCCGCTCAGGCGATTCCGCCCCGTCTTCGCTTCGTCCATTCCGTCCTCTCCCCGCCTCGTCGCGAAGGCGGGCGCGGCCTCCGTGGCCCGTTCGGGTCCGCATTGGACGCAGGGGCCGTTCGGGTGTGCCGATGGTGCCGCGGAAGGTTCCCGGATGTCCACGCCGGAGGGTAGGATTCGCGCCGACGAACGGACGGATGCCGGCTCGGAGGGCGGGACGAACGCGATGCGGGTCATGATGACGGGAGGAACGGGCTTCGCGGGCTCGCATACCGTGCGGCGCTATGTCGAGGCGGGACACGAGGTCCGCCTCCTCGTTCGCGACCGCGAGAAGGTCCGGCGGACCTTCGATCCTCAGGGCATCGCGATTCCCGAGACGGACGTGATCGAGGGCGACATCGCGGATCTCGCCTCGGTCGAGCGCGCGATGGAAGGCTGCGACGCCGTCTACCACGGCGCGGCCCTCGTCGACATGCGGCGCAAGATGGCGCGAAGCGTCCTCGAGACGAACGCGCGCGGCGTCTCGAACGTCGTCGGACACGCCGTGAAGCGGGGACTCCCGCGGATCGTCTACGTCTCGAGCGCGAGCGTCTTCTTCCGCCCCGGCTCTGGCCCGATCCATCTCGACATGGAGATCCAGCCCGGCACGACCGCCTACGCGAAGAGCAAGGCCCAGGCGGAGCACGTCATCCGCGCGCTCCAGGACGCCGGCGCCCCGATCCGCGTCTCCTACCCGACCGGGATCGTCGGCCCCGACGACCCGGGCCTCTCGGACGCGAACGAAGCCGTCTACATCTTCTTCAAGCAGACGGGCGTCACGACCTCGAGCGGATTCCAGATCGTCGACGTGCGCGATCTCGCGGACGTCCATCTCCGACTGCTCGAACGGGAGGGCGGCGCAGCCCGGGCCCTGGCGGCGGGCCCCATGCTCGACTGGGCCTCGACCTACCGGATCCTCGACGAGATCACCGGGACGCGGCTCTGGCGCTTTCCCCTCCCCGGCGGACCGCTCCGCGTGCTCGGCGGCGTCGGCGACCTGATCAAGCGCTTCGTCTACGACTTCCGCTTTCCGCTCACCCGCGACGCGATGGAGTACGCGACGCAATGGCCCGGGGCGAGCGGTGACGAGGCGGCGCGCGAGCTCGACGTCACGTTCCGGGAGGCGCGGGAGACCTACACGGACACGGTTCAGTGGCTCTACCGGGCAGGTCATCTCGACGCGCGGCACGTGGGCCGGCTCGCGGACGAGCCCCGTGGTCCCATCGTCCCGGACGGAACAGCCGCCTAACGGCCCGAATCGTCCTTCTCGAACGAACCGGCGAGGTGGACCCAGTCCCCGCTCGCGGTCTTCTCGAGGAGCACGCAGCCGAGGAAGTCCATCGAGAGGCCGGCGACCTGGCGAACGTCGATGGCGCCGAGGACGACCGCCGCGTGGCGGAGGCATCCGCTGTGGGCGACGAAGAGCCGGGCGACGTCGGTCGGGTCGTCGTCCGGGATCGAGTCCATGCTCTCGACGACCCGCGCGGCCGCACGGGCGCCGGCCTGCATGAGCGATTCCGCCCCGGGCAGCGGAAGACGGAATTCGGGCATGCGGCGCCAGCCCTCGGGCAGGGGATCGAGGCGCGGATCCCGCGCGAGCAGCTCGCTGATCTCGTCGAGGGTCAGGTTGGCGGCGCTCCCGAGGCTCCGCTCGAGCAGCTCGTCGTGCTCGGTCACGTGGTGGGTGCGATCGGTCAGGGGCGCGAGGGCCGTCGCGAGCAGATTCGCCGTCTCCCAGGCGCGCAGGAGCTGCGAGGCCTCGATCCGGCCGTCGATCGTGAGGCCGTGCTCGCGACACAGCGCGGCGATCGGCGTGGCAGCGGCCTCTGCCTGACGACGACCGAGGGGCGAGAGGCCGCGCGGTGAGTGCGCGCTCGCCGTGTTCTCGGGCCGATCGAAATCGCCGTGCCGAACGAACGCGGCGATCCGCCGCCCGCGACCGGTCTGCTTGCTCATCCGTCCCTCTCACCATCGAGCACGGGCCCGCGCCGGGCCGCCCGCCTTCCTCGACTACATCGGCCGATCCGGCCGCGAAGCCTGAGAGCGAAGCGACCCGGAAGGCTTCCGGAACGCGGCGAGGCCGTCGGGGATCGCACGACTCACGTCCCCCGGGCGAGGCGCCGGAGCGCCCTTCGACGGCGCCAGACCGAGAGTCGCCGAGCCATCCGCTCGAGCCAGGGCAGCCTCCGCGTCTCCCGGAGCCGACCGCCCTCGTAGATCTCGACCCGTTCTCCGGCGACGCGTTGCTCGATCCCGTCCGCGAGCAGGACGCGGAAGGGGCGGTCGGGGTCTTCGAGGTCGGCGGTGTCCGTCACGCGAACGGGCATCTGACTGCGGTAGCGATCCGCGATGGCCTGCAGCGCCGGCGAACCCTCGAAGGCCCCCGGCCGGATCTCACGAATCGAGAGCTGGACGCCCGCCCCGACCGCTTCGAGGTCGACGATCCCTCCGGTCCGATCGGGACGCTCGTCGTCTTCCAGCCCGCCCTGCAGCCAGAGGCAGTGATAGGCGCGGCAGATCGGGGGGCGTGATTCGTGGATACCGCAACCGCCCCCGGCGCGTTGATGCTCACAGTCGACACCCGCGGGCTTGGCGAGCTCGTCGACGCGCAGGACGGTGCAGCAGGCGGAGCAGGGGCCGCAGCTTCGTTCGGCGGCCCGCCGGGCGCGCTCGGGATCGGCGGAGAGCTGGGCCAACGGGCCTGACCGCGGCGCTCAGACGTCGGCGCCGGACGGTCCGCCCGAGCCGAAGAAGACGAGCAGCGACAGGTCTTCGGAGATCTCGGTGAACTCGTGCTCGGTATCCGCCGGCACGTAGAGGATCGAGCCCTGCGCGATCGCCTGGGGCTGTCCGCCGAGCGTGATCGTTCCGCGTCCCTTCAGGACGAAATAGACCTCGTCCTCGTCATGGGTCGTCTGGGTATCCGTCGAGCCGACCTCGAGCGTATAGATCCCGGCCGAGAGGGACGGCACGCGAATGAACTCCAGATAGGGAGCTTCCTGGGTCTCCGCCTTCGAGACGATCTTCGCCAGATCGAAGGCCTTCCACGTCGCTGCTTCGCTCATCAAACGCGATCTCCGCCGCTCCGGCCCGTTCGCGGGCGCGCGGCTGTCGTCGCAGAAGCTAGCTCCCGCCTGTCTGCATCGCACCGCAGCGCCCGATCGGCCCCTCCCGCGCGAGGGCCGCGCGGATGGCCCCCCGACCCAACCCGAGGCATCCTCTCGGCGTGTCGAACGATCACGGTCGCCCCACGTCGAACGTCCTGCTCGCCATGGCCTCGGTCGTGGTCATCGTCGCCGGCCTGAAGGCCGCGAGCTCCCTCTTCGTCCCCTTCCTGCTGGCGGGGTTCATCGGGTTGCTCTGCGCCCCCTTCCTCTTCTGGCTGCGCGACCGCGGCGTGCCCAACCCGATCGCCTTGATCATCGTCCTGCTCGGCCTCTTCGGGATCGGGGCGGTCTTCGGCGGGCTGATGAGCTCGTCGATCAACGAGTTCACGGCCCTGCTGCCCTCGTATCAGGAGCGATTCGGGTCCCTGGTCGTTTCGTTGACCGAGACGCTCAAGGAATACGGCATCGACTTCGGATCGAACCCCGACGAGGCGAATCCCTTCGATCCCCAGGCCGCCCTCGGCATGGTCGGCGGGCTCGCCGGCAACCTGGGCTCGCTGCTCAACAACGCCTTCCTGCTCTTCCTGATCGTCTGCTTCATCCTGCTCGAAGCCGCGAGCATCCCGCGCAAGGTCCGTGATGCCTTCGGCGACTCCCCGGAGGTCGAGACCCGGATGACCGAGATCGGCACGTCGATCCGCCGCTATCTCGGCATCAAGACCCTGACGAGCGGGCTGACCGGCATCCTCATATACATCGCGCTCGCTCTGCTCGGCATCAAGTTCGCGCCGCTCTGGGGCCTCGTCGCGTTCCTGCTGAACTTCGTCCCCGCGATCGGCTCGGTCATGGCGGCGATCCCCGCCGTCGCCCTCGCGATGGTCGACAACAGTCTCCAGACCGCAGCGGTCGTGACGGCGATCTACCTGACGGTCAACATCTCGATCGGCAACTTCCTCGAGCCCCGCGCCCTCGGCGAAGGCATGGGACTCTCGCCGCTGATCGTGGTCACGTCCCTGATCTTCTGGGGCTGGGTCCTCGGTCCCGTCGGAATGGTCCTCGCCGTCCCGCTGACGGTCATCCTCCGGATCACCCTCGACAGCCAGCCCCAGACCCAGTGGGTCGCCGTCCTCCTGGGCCCCGCCTTTCCCGTGCCGGCGTTCGGGATCGCGGCGAAGAAGAAACGCGCCCTCGCGACGGACGGTGCGCGGGAGAAGGAGGCCTCCGCATGAGCGGTCGAGAAGACACCCACTCCCTCGCCGTCGGCTACGTCCTGTAGATCTTCGGATTCACCGGCGCCCACCGCTTCTACTTCGGCAAGCCGATCTCCGGCACCCTCTATCTCTTCACCGCCGGGCTCTTCCTGATCGGCTGGATCATCGACCTCTTCCTGATGCCGCGGCTCGAACGCTCGGCGGAGCTGCGCTTCAAGGAAGGGCCCCTCGACTACACGATCGGATGGGTGCTCCTCACCTTCGTCGGCGTCTTCGGGATCCACCGCTTCTATCTCGGCAAGTGGTTCACCGGTCTGCTCTACCTGCTGACCGGCGGCCTGCTCTTCGTCGGCGTCGTCTACGATTTCTGGACGCTCAACGATCAGATCAGCGAGGCGAACGCCCGGGCGTCGTAGGGGCGGGGCCCGGACCTGGGCCCGGACGATCGCCCCACCGAGCTCGAGCGCCGAAGCCTCACGGGCAGACCGTGTTCGTCTGGCAGTTGTTGAGCTCCACCTGCGTCGCGAAGGCGTCGAGCTGCGCGCCGGACGAGTTGTTGCCGACGAAGGTGTTGTTGCCGACCACGTATCGAGCGCCGACGAAGGAGTCGACGCCGAAGCCGGTGTTCTGGGAGACCTGGTTGCCCAGGATCAGGCCGTAGCCGGAATCGAGGATGCCCGCACCGCCATTCGAGTAGACGACGCTCGTACGCACCGTCGAGTACGAGCCCAGGCGGATGCCCGCCAGTCCGTTGTCGTAGACCCGCGTGTCGACCACGTTCGAGTTGAGTCCGGTCATGATCCCGTAGGCGTCGTTGTCCGCTGCGACGCTGTCCTTGATCTCGCACGAGCCAAGGCACCGGATCCCGGCCCGGTTCCCGCCTCCGCCGGCCCCGTTGTCGAGCACGACGACGTTCTCGACCCGGCCGGCGTCTCCGAGCAGGATCCCGTCCGAGCCCATGTTGCGGACCGTACCGTTCTCGACGACCGCCCCCGCGATCGCGGAGAAGTCGATTCCGATGGCGTCGCCGTCGCAGCTCGCGCCCGGCTGGATCAGCGCGCCCAGGAAGCACCGGACGTTGAAGCCGTTCAGGTCGAGGTGGATCGCGCCGTTGCTGTTCGGGAAGCCCAGCAGCTCCGGCACGACTCCTTCGATGATCGTCGTGTCGCCGCTCGAGGTCCGCAGATCGCTCGTCAGCCGGTAGCTCGCGCCCGCGGTCAGCGTGACCGGATAGCCGGGCGCGTCGGCGCTCGTCACGCCGCCGGCGAGGGCGGCGGCGTGGTTGATCTCGATCACGCCGTCGACCGCGTGGGCGGCACTCCCGATCGTGAGCGTGGCGAGCAGGCCGGCGCAGCCGGCGAAGAGGCCCTGGAATCGTCGATTCATGTTCGTTCTCCTGTCTCGAGTTCGGCTTCGACCCGACTGGTTCGAAGCCGCCGCCGTGGGCGACAGGAAATCCCGATTCGAAGCGACGAACCGTGAACCCGTTCACGGTTCCCTCGATTCGCGTCCGGGAGAATGGAATCGACCGCGCAGGACATCTCGTCCGCGATTTAAGGAGGACCCACATGAAGATCCCCGCTTCGATCGCGACACTCACGTGTGTCGCCGTGCTCGCCTCGGGAACGGCGAGCGCCCAGGAGCTGTTCGCCGGCTCGCCGGACACGACCGTCCAGCTCGGGGGAGGCCTCTCCGAGGATCAGGACGTCGCCGTCGACAACCAGCTCGGCATCGTCCTGCTCGAGGACCTGGGTCCCCTGCCCACCGCCGCCGAGGTCACCGCCTACGCCCTCGACGCGAACGGCGATCGCCTCTTCGGACTCGAGACCACGAGCTCCCTGCCCGGCGGGATCGTCGTGACGCCGCGGGACGTGGTCCGCTGGGACGGCGCGGCCTACTCGATCGAGCTCGACGGCACGACGGAAGGCATCCCTCGCGGCGCAGCGATCGACGCGATCGCGACCTCGCCGGGAGACGCGATACTGGTCTCCTTCGACACGACGGTCGCCGTCGACGGACAGACCTTCGCGGACGAGGACCTCGCCCGCTTCGACGGCGCCCTCTTCGTGTCGGCCTTCGACGGCTCCGCCGCCGGGATGGCGGCGCGCTTCGACGTGGACGCTGCGCAGGACCTCGGTGGCGGCGCCTTCCTGGTTTCCCTCGACACGTCCGGCAGCCTCGGCGGCGTCGACTTCGACGACGAGGACGTGCTCCGATACGACGGGGCCGCGTGGTCGCTCGAGATCGACGCGAGCACGCTCGACGCCGACTGGCGCAGGGCGGACCTCGACGCGATGCAGGTCCCGGAGCCCGGACTCGTGGGAACCCTCCTGGCGGGCGCGCTGGCCTTCTTCACCTTCGCGCGTCGCCGGCGGAGGATGCCGACCCGCCCCGAGCCCGCGCTGCCGGACCGGCGCGCCTGATTCCCACGAGCGGCTCGCTCGGCCCGCGGTCGCCTCGGACGCGCGGCGAGCCCGTCAGCGAACGCCCGCAGGCGAGCCGTCGACCACGATCGTCAGGCGATCAGCTCGCCGCCGCAATCGTCGCGAAGGCCTGGATGACCTCGTCGGGCGCCTGGACGAGCTCGAGGAGGACACCCTCCGAGCCGATCGGGAAGTCGTCGTTCCCCTTAGGATGGATGAAGCAGACGTCGTAGCCCGCGGCGCCCTTGCGGATCCCGCCCGGCGTGAAGCGGACGCCCTGGCCCTCGAGCCATTCGACCGCGGTCGGAAGATCGTCGATCCAGAGCCCGATGTGGTTGAGCGCCGGGTCGTGGACCTTCGGCCGCTTCTCGGGATCGAGCGGCTGCATCAGGTCCACCTCGACCTTGAACGCGCCCACGCCCGTCTCGCAGATGTCCTCGTCGACGTTCTCTTTCTCGCTCTTGTACGAGTGTCCGTAGGTCAGACCCATGATGTCGACCCAGAACTTCTTGAGCTTGTTCTTGTCGAGGCCACCGATGGCGACCTGCTGGACACCGAGGACTTTGAAGGGACGAGAATCGGACATGGGGGGTCTCCTGCGAGCTGAGGCTGCGAGCGGGGGCCCTGCTCTCGGGCCAGCGGGCGCGGAGGCTAGCGGATCATGCCCTGGGCGTCCGGCGTCGCCGGACGCGCGCCGGATCCCGGTCTCGGCCCGGACTCAACGTCGTTCGGACGAATCCGGCAGCAGGATCTTCATGAGCTCGCCGCCCTCGTAGACCTCGTTTCCGAGCTGCCCGTTGATCAGCGCGGTCTCGGCGGGCGACCAGAGATTCCCCGTTCGCGCACCGAACGTCGTCACGTCCTCGCCCGGCCGAGTGAGCCGGATCCGCAGGCGATCGGTCCGGATCTGCGCTCGGCGCTCGGGGTCGAGCGGCCCGAAGCTCCGCGTCGACAGGAGGATCGGCGGCGCATAGCGATTCCCCGCGGCGACGGGGCTCGCGCCGACGATCCGCCAGGTCGACTCCGCGAAGGGAAAGAAGGTCACGAGCGCTTCGACCTTCCGCCCGCCCGCCCCGGCGTGGAGCGCGTAGCGAACCGCCTCGATCTGACCGAGCCGAACGTTCTTCTTCTCCTGGACCTCGATCGGCACGTCCTCCGCGAGCTCGGCGACGAAGCCCTCGGCGATCTCTACCAGGTCGCCCGCAGGCTGATCCGAAGTCAGGAAGACGACGGCATCTCGTCGCGGCGACTGGGCACCGACGGCGCGCGCCGTGTTCTGGGTCGACCATCCAGGGGGGAAGCGCATCTGGAACCCGAGGCCCGGATGCAGGAAGTAGTCGTCGACGAAGACGCCCGTCTCGGGCCGGTCGCCGATCACCATGCCGTCGACTCGATCGAGCAGTCGCTTTCGCGTGTCGCCCAGGGACGGATCCCGAGCCCACCGCAGCTCGCGCGATCGCATCGCGTTCATGCTCGCCCGCTCGCGGGTTCCCGGGTGGGTGTCGAAGAAGGTCGGGTTCCGGGGCGCGCCGATCAGCAGGCGTTCGCGCTGATCGAGGCGCCGCATGAACGTGGACATGCCCATCGGGTCGTAGCCCGCCGCCGCCGCGAGTCGCTGCCCGAGCTCGTCGGCTTCCCGCTCCATGTCCCGTCCGTAGGCGGCGAGCGTCTTCGCCCGCGTCCAGGGCATCGAGAGGCTCGGAAGCGAAGCCGCGACCGCCTGTTGCTGCTGGGCGTGCCGCCGGAAGGCGTGGATGATCTCGTGACCGATCACGTTCGCGAGCTCGTCCTCGTTGTTCGCGAGGGCGAGCAGCCCGCGCGACACGAAGATGTAGCCCCCGGGCAGCGCGAAGGCGTTCGGCTCCATCTGGTCGACGATCGCGAAGCGGTAGGCGAAGTCGCGGCGGGGCAGACCGCGCAGGAGCTTCTTGCCGATCCGCTCGACGTACGCCACGAGCTCCGGGTCGTCGAGGGTCCCGATCTCGGCGGCGACCTGCTCGGCGGCTTCCCGCCCGACCCGGACGTTGTCCTGGGTCGTCATGATCACCGTGCGCCGGCGTTCCTTCGCGCGGTCGTCGGCCTCCGCGCGCCGCGACGAGCTGGACGAGGCACAACCGCCGCAGGCGATCAGCAGCGCGACGAGCGCCAGCCCGACGAGACGCGTCGTCCGCATGGGCGCGTTCACGGCAGCTCCGAAAGCCACTCGCCCGCGCTCATCCAGTGCATCTTCATCTGCATCAACTCGCCCGTGTAGTCGAGCGTGTTGAGGTAGTTCTGCACGAGGTTCGCGAAGAGGGGGGAGTCCGCGGGGACGGCCACGCCGAGGGGCTCGGTCGTGAACGGCGAAGGCAGCGCTGCGAGCCCGGCATCCGGGTTGCGTGCGAGCTGGAACTGGACGAACGGCACGTCGGCGAAGAGACCGTCGACCTCGCCCGCGGCGACCCGGGGCACGACCGTCTCCATGTCGTCGACGGCGACGAAGGTCGCGAGCGGAAAGAGCTCGAGGATCAGCGCCTCGCCGGTCGATCCCCGGAGCGCTGCCCAGCTGCGGTCGGCGGAGTTCAGCGCCGAGACCCGCTCCAGCGAATCGACGATCTCCTCCCGGGTGAGCAGGAGGGAACCCGAGATCAGGTAGGGCCCGGCGAAGGCGACGCGCGCGTTGCGCCGGGGCGTGATCGTCAGGCTGGAGATCACGAGGTCGATGCGACCGGCCTCCAGGTCGTCGAGCAGGTCGGGAAAAGGCGTCTCGACAAGGACGAGCTCGACCTTCATGGCGTCGGCCAGGGCCTGTGCCAGCTCGACGTCCATCCCCGTGAGCTCGCCTCGCGCATTCTTCATCGAGAGCGGCGGCTGGGTGCCCGACGTGCCGACGCGCAGCGTGCCGCGATCGATGATCTCGTGGAGCACCTCGCGGCTCGCGCCCTCCGTTCCGAGGAGCGAGCCCGTCGAGCTGCAGCCGAGGACCACGAGGAGGAGGAGCGCGCCGACCGCCCGAAGCAGTCGGAACGGGAGCGCGGATCGGGATCGCCGCATAGGGAGGAAGCTCCTAGGCATCGACGCGAAAGAAGATCGCGTACAGGACGGGGACGAAGACCATCGTCAGGACCGTGGCGACGACGAGACCGCCGATGATCGTGACGGCCATCGCCACGAAGAAAGCGTCGGGCAGCAGCGGGATCATGCCCAGCGCCGTCGTCAGGGCAGCCATCGCCACGGGCCGCAAACGACTCGCGCCGGAGAGCAGGATCGCGTCGAGCGGTCCCTTGCCGAGCCCCTTCTGGAGCTCGATCTCGTCGATCAGCACGATCGCGTTCTTGATCAGCATGCCCGACAGGCTGAGGAAGCCGAGCAGCGCCATGAAGCCGAAGGGCTGACCGGTCAGCAGCAGCCCCCAGGTCACGCCGATCAACGCGAGCGGCACCGTCAGGAAGATCACCGTCGGCTGCTTCAGGGAGTTGAAGAGCATGACGACGATCAGGAACATGAGCCCGAGGAAGACGGGCATCGAGCCCGCGATCTTCCCCTGCGCCTCGCCCGAGGACTTGTACTCGCCCCACCACTCGAGCGAGTAGCCCGGCGGAAGCTCGAGCGCTTCGACGGCCGGGCGGATCTCCGAGAAGAGGCGCGCGGCGGGAATCGAGATCGGATCGGCGTGGACGGTGATCGTCGGGATCCGGTTCAGGCGAACGAGGATGTCGTTCTCGAAGTCCGTCACGAACTCGGACACGACCTGTCGGATCGGGATCGAGGTGCCCGCGACCGGACTCCAGATCTGGAGGTTCTGAAGCTGCTCGACGGCGTTCCGGCGATCCTCCGGTGCGCGCACGATGATCGGGAGGAGCTCGTCCGCCTCGCGGAAGACGCCGACGGGGAGGCCCTGGAAGCTGCGCTTCAGGTTGCTGGCCACGTCGTCGCGGGTGATGCCCGCGAGGCTCGCCTCCTGATCGGCGATCACCGGACGGATCCGCTTGACCTGTCCACGCCAATCGCTCCGAACCGCCTTGGCCTCCCCGCTCTCCCGGAGGATGCCGCGCGTCGCGTCCGCGAGCGCCCGAAGCTGCGCCGGATCGGGTCCGCTGAAGCGCGCCTGGATCTTGCCGCCGTCGCCCGGCCCCATCATGAAGCGCCGCGAGTAGACCTGGGCATCCGGCGCGATCCCGACGATCCCCGCCTCCGCTTGCGCGAGGAGCGGCGCGAGAAGACTCGGATCGTCGACGTCGACCAGGAACTGCGCGTAGGCGGAGTTCATCTTCTCGGGGGCGTAGGTCAGCAGGAAGCGCATCGCCCCGTTGCCCACCAGCGTCGTCACGTGGGAGACGCCTGCGAGCCCGGCGAGGTAGGCCTCGACGTCCCCGGCCTGCCGCGACGTCTCGTCGATGTGCGTGCCCTGGGGCAGCCAGAAGTCGACCATGAACTGCGGCCGGGTCGAGTCGGGGAAGAAGCTGCGATCGACGCGACCGAAGCCGACGATCGAGGCGGCGAAGACCGCGAGCACGACGGCGACGGTCAGCCAGCGCTGCTTGATGCAGCCCGCGAGCAGCCCGCGATACGCGCCGTAGAAGCCGCTCGAGTACGCCGCGTCCTCGTCGTCCGCGTCTTGCTTCGCCGAGGCGTCGACGCCGCCGGGCAGGACCATCGCCGCGAGGACCGGCGTGACGGTCACGGCCGTCACCCACGAGAGCCCGAGCGAGACGAAGACGACCTGGAAGAGCGAGCGGCAGAACTCGCCCGTCTTGTCGTCCGACGTGCCGATCGCCGCGAACGCGAGGATCGCCACCACCGTCGCGCCGAGCAGCGGGATCGCCGTCTGCCCGACGACCTCTCGCGCGGCCTCCTCCGCGTCGTCGCCGCGATTGACCCGGACGAGCATGCCGTCGACGACGACGATCGCGTTGTCGACGAGCATGCCCAGGGCGATGATCAGCGCGCCGAGGGAGATCCGCTCGAGGGCGACCTCCATCGAGTCGAGGAAGGGGAAGCTGCCCGCGATCGTGAGCACGAGGACGAAGCCGATCAGCAGCCCGCTGCGCAGCCCCATGAAGACGAGCAGCACGACGACGACGATCACGACCGCCTGGATCAGGCTCAGGACGAAGCCGTCGATCGCCTGGGTCACGGCGCTCGACTGGAGCGAGATGATCCCGACCTCGATCCCGAGCGGGATCTGGGGCTGGAGCTCGCGCATGCGGGCTTCGAGCGCCTCACCCATCTCGACGACGTTGCCGCCGGGCGAGGTCGAGATCCCGAGGCCGATGGCGCGGTGGCCGTCGTAGCGGAGGAGCTCGCGCTCCGGCTCGACGTGACCGCGCCGGATCATCGCCAGGTCGCGCAGCCGGACCTGCTCGCCGGACGAGCCGGTCACGAGGATCGCGCCGATGTCCTCGATGGCTTCCGCGGCGCCGGTCGGCTCGAGGGCGATGAACTCGGTCCCGACCTCGACGCGGCCCGAGTCGGCGGCGACGTTCCGCGCCTGCAGCTCGCGCGCGATCGCCTGCGGCGTGATCCCGAGCTGGGCGACGCGTTCGCGGTCCGGCTCGACGTAGACGGCCTCGCTCCGGTCGCCCCAGAAATCGACCTTCGCGACGTCCTTGACGAGAAGCAGCTCGCGGCGCAAGAGCTTGGCCGTCTCGTAGAGCTCGGTCTCCGTGTATTCGTCGCCGTAGAGCGCGACGAAGACACCCCAGACGTCCCCGAAGTCGTCGACGACGATCGACGGACCCGCACCGGGCGGGAGCTTCGACTGGGCGTCGTTCACCTTGCGGCGCAGCTCGTCCCAGACCTGCGGCAGCGTCGTCTTGTCGTACTGGTCCTTGATCCGGACCGTGACCGTCGAGAGACCGCGATCCGACTTGGACTCGACCTCCTTCAGCTGACCGAGCTGCTGGGCGGCGATCTCGATCTCGTCGGAGACCTCGGCCGCGACCTCCGCCGCCGAGGCGCCGGGATAGGGCGTGACGACGAGCGCGTCCTTGATCGTGAATTCGGGATCCTCGAGCCGGGACATCGAGTTGAAGGACTGCAGCCCCGCGCCGAGCAGCACGAAGGTCAGGACCAGGGTCGTCGTCCGATTGCGAAGCGCGAAGTCGGCGAGATTCATCGAAGCGCCCTCAGTCGGTCGCCCGGGAGACGACCATTCCTTCGTAGAGGAAGGCGACCCCGGAGGTCGCGATCCACTCGTTGCCCGTGAGCCCGGAGGTCACCCGCACGCGATCGCCGGCCATCGCGCCGAGCTCGACCGGGCGGGCCGTGGCGACCATCGAGGACGGATCGACCACCCAGACGATCGCGCTGCCGTCGGCGGCGCTCCCCGCGGCGACCGACGGAATGAAGAGTCCCGTCTCGCCGACGACCTCCTGGGAGACGTGGACGCGCACGGTCGCGGTCATGCCCGTCGCGAGGCTCACGTCCCCGGGATTCTCGAACGCGAGGGTCGCGGCGAAGGTCCGGGTCTTCGGATCCGCAGTCGAGGCGAACTCGGTCAGGCGAGCCGGAAAGGTCCGCCCCTCGAGCGCACCGATCACGATCTCGGCCCGAATCCGCTCGCTGCGCTCCTCGAGCGTCAGCCCCGGCGGCATCCGCGCCGCGTCCTGCTCCGGGATGTCCGCCTCGACCTCGAAGCGCGCGTCGTTCTCGACCACCAGGATCGTCTGCTTCGCCTGAACGTTCTCGAAGTTCTCGACGTCGATCCGCGCGACCCGCCCTTCGAAGGGCGCGCGCAGCTTCGCGTCCTCGAGCGCCTTCCGGGCGCGCGCGACGTTCGTCGTCGTCACCTCGTAGTTGCGCTGCTTGGTGTCGAGCTGCTGCTTCGACGTCACGTTCTCGTCGAAGAGCGCCTTCGTCCGCTGGTACTCCGCCTCGGCCGCCCGTTCCTTCGCCAGCTCGGCATCGAGCTTGGCCTGGAAGTCCCGCGCGTCGAGCGCCGCGAGCACATCGCCCTCGGCGACCGGCTGCCCTTCGGTCACGCGGAGGGCCTCGATCCGCCCCGCCACCTCGAAGGCGAGCTCGGCGTGGAGACCGGCCTGGACCGAGCCGGGGAACTCCAGCACCTGGGCGGCCTCGCTGCCCCCGAGCTCGAGAATCTTGATCGGACGGACCACCGGCGGCGGCGGGCCTTCGTCTTCCCCGCACCCGACCAGCGGAACCGTCAGGACGAGCGCGAGCGCCAGGGGAAGGAGCGATCGATGCATGTGGGTCTCCTCGGCCTTCCCGCGGCGGGGAAGCGATGCGCGGAGGCTAACATCGGTGTCCACCCGACGCTGTCTGCCCGAACGTCGCTCGGGCCGATCGGGCTCAGCGGGGGTTCGGAAGCCCCTCGCGGATGCGCTCCGAGAAGTCGGGGCGGCCGGCGGCGGCGCGCGCGCGTTCACCGATGTCGCTCTTCTCGCGGAGCGTCTCGAAGGGGATGCGCGTGTCGACGTTGCCACGCTCGTAGCCGAGCTCGTCGAGGCGGCCGTTCACGAGGATCCGGTAGTCGAAGGGGTGTCCCCGGGCGACGTGGCGGACGTGGTGGCGGATCGTCGTGGTGCAGTTGTGCGTCGCGGCGTTGTACCAGACCGGCTCCTCGTGGAGCGCGTTGATCTCGGCGAGATAGTCGAGCAGGATCGCCTTCGCGAGCTCGGGCTTCGCGGTCGTCCGGTAGAGGCGGACGGTCTCACCGCGATGGTTGGTCCGCACGCCGACCACGTCGCGTTCGTCGGCGACCACGTAGTAGAGCTCGAACTGGCGGAAGAAGCCGAGGACCGCCGAGTAGGCTTCGCCGACCTCCTTCCGGGTCTCGATCGAGATCGCCAGCGGCGGAGCGTCGTCGCCGAAGTCCCAGCTCGCGATCGTGTGCGCGATCATCGGCGAGCCCCAGTACGACATGTAGAGATCGACGCCTTCGAGCTTCGAGAGATCCCAGGTCCGCGTCTCCCAGCGCTCCTCGGCGATCTCCTCGCTTCCGGGCACGTAGGAGAAATTGCGCACGTTCCGGACGACGAGTCGATTCCCGTCGATCTCCGCCTGCGGAAGGCGGTCGACGTCGGTCAGCCACTCGCGGTCGTTGCTCGCCTCGAGCGAGAGCCACCAGGCGAGGACGAAGAAGAAGGGCAGTCCGCCTGCCGCGACCTTCGGTGCGAGGCCGTGCGGAAGTCGCGCGATCCACGCAGCCCCGACCCCACCGATCACGAGGGCGAGCCACGCCACGAAGTCGCCGCGCCCGTCGATCCAGACCGCCGCGAGGGCCCAGACGTTCGCCCCCAGCAGAAGGAGACCGGCGATTCCGATCAGCACGGCGGTCACGGAAGGACGAGCTCCTTCGGGCCCCGGCGAACGAGGCCGACGTGGGAGAGGAGGATTCGGCGCAGCTCCGAGATGGTCCAGGGATGCTCGAGGCAGGAGTGGCCGCTCGGCACGATCAGCTCGGAGTCGACGCTCGGGATGCGGGCGCTCGTGAAGCGGACGACGCCATCCGAAGCCTTTCGTCGTTCTTCGACGTCTTCGAGGTCGGGCTCGCCCTGGACCGCGATGATCGAGTGTCGACGGATACGGTCGTCGATGGGGATCTCGACGAGAGCCGAGAGGAAGCGATTGCCCGGGGACATGTTGTCGATCGAGCCGGAGGTTCGGGCGAGCTGGCGCCGCGTCTCGCCTTCCACGTCGTCCGTCACGAGATCGAGCGCGGCATCGGCGATCGTGAGCGGGCTCCTTGCGAAACGGCCGATCCATTTGGCGATGTCCCAGTTCGCGAGATAGCTGCCGCGGTGGGGGGTCGCGATGAACACGACGCGCTCGACCATCGGCAACGGCTCGACGAGCAGCGCGTCCTCGAGGATCACCCGGTTCTCCGGCTCGAGGTCGGCCTCCTCCGGAGATTCGTCGCTCAAGAGGCGCCAGAATCGCTCGCCGGAATCGACGGCCATGAGCTTGGTGAGCAGCCCGCCCTGGCTGTGTCCGACGACGATCGCTCGGCGAAGCGCCGGATCCCGACCCTCCGGGTCGAGGCTGTCGATCAGGTCGTCCATCGCGTTCCGCAGGAGCGATGCCGAGTAGGCGATCGGATTGCCCGTGTTGTAGTCGAAGAGCCAGAACTGGAAGCGTTTGCGGATTTCGGCGTCCGCCGTGAGGTCGTTCACGATCTCGGCCCAGGTCGAGCTGCTCGAGAAGGTCCCGTGGACGAGGACGACGGGGATCCGGCCGGGCCGATAGGGCTCGAGAGAGACGAGGCCGTCGCGCTCCCGCGCGAGGTCGCCGATGAAGAAGCGCTTGAGGTCGCGCCAGAAAGGATTCTCCTCGGCCATCATCGACGCGATCGACGAGGTGGGCTCCATCTCGAGGGGCACCTGCGCACCGTCGATCTCGACCGTCTCCCTGTCGGGCGCCGCGTGCAGCTCGAGCCGGGCGTGGATCTTGTCCCCGCGTCCCGCCGCCGCCGCCTCTCTGGCCTCTGCCGTATCGAAGCGGAGGAGCGCGGAGACCGGGAGTCGAAGGCTCGGCTTGAGGTACGAGTCGCGTCGGTCGTCGGGTTCGACCGGCTCGAGCAACGCCGCCAGAGGAGCGCCGATCCCTCGCCATCGGTAGCGGTTGCGGAGCCCTCGCACCTCGAACTCGGAAACGGGAACGAACCCGATCAGCATCCGGTCGCCCCAGATCAGGCTGGACTCGTCGAGCGTGATCTCCATCTCGCCCACGGGCAGCTCGACCGTTCCGCCCCGCAGGCGGACTTCGTTCGAGTCCGGATCGAGGAAGGCGAGCGTGACGCTCCGGTTGTAGAGGTCCGCCGCGAGCCGCAGGCGGGGGTCGAAGGGACTCGGGACCAGCGCAGGATCGGCGGGAAAGAGGAAGATCCAGGCGTAGAGTGCGGTCGCCAGGTAGTAGCTTCGATCTCCGCTCTCGCTCGCATGCCGGAACGAGAGCTCCGCCAGGGAGATCAGCGCCTGCCGCGCGATCGGATCGCCTCGCTGGACGTTGCGCAGGAGGATCTCGTGGACGAGGGCGATGACCTCCTCGGGTCTGTTCTCCGCGTCCTCGTCGAGATCGGCGATCCGCAGGACGTTGCGGGTCTGTGCGCTCATGCGATCGGAGGTGAGCACGCTCTCGGCCAGCTCGCGCTGGACCGCGCGCGGGTCGACCCGGCGGACGCCGACCGGAGCGGCGCAGGCACCGAGCACGGCGATCAGCAAGCACCCGATCACGACCGGCTGGAGCCGCTTCGACACGATGAGATCCACTGCCGTTCTCCCTCGATCCCCCGCGACCCGTCGCCAGACGCTAGAAGGGCAGCCTCACGGCGGCGCCCACGTACCAGGAACGCTCGAAGTCCGAGACGGCGATGTTGTTCCCGTTCTGGTCCTCGATGCGCAGCTCGCCGTCGAGGACCGGACCGCCGAACGCTTCGAGCGTGATCCCCGAATCCAGGGTCTTGGCGACCGTGAACGTGACCGGGAAGCTGTTCTTCTCGCCGACGCCGTCGCCGACGCCCGGGAGCCGCTTGTCGAGTCGGAATCGCTCGCGTTCACGACCCGCCGCGACGCTCGCCTCCCAACCCCCGTCGAACGCATAGCTGAACCGGGCGCGGCCGCCGCGAGACGTCCAGCTCTGGGTCGTGAACTTGAACCGGTCGGTGATCTTCCACGTGATCAGCACGATCGGCTGGATCAACGCTTCGTCCCCGATCTCGGAGATCCCCAGCACGCCGAGTCCGATGAAGAACCGGTCGTTCGGTCGCCAGTCCGCGCCCAGCAGGAGCCCGCCCCGGATCGAATCGGCGAAGCGGCTTCCACCCTCTGCTGAGAATTCGCCGACCGGCCCCGCGAAGATTCCCCACTTTTCGTCCACGGCATATCGGAGTCGTGGCGCCACGCGGACGACGTGCACGTCGTCCCAGGCATCCCCCGCGGCCAGGCCGTCGAAGCCGTACTCGAAGGCGCGGTACTCGCCGGCGATCGAGAAGCTGAAGGGCGAATCGTCCCCCAAGCGCCTGCTCGCCAGCACGTTCACGCTCGGATGGATGACGTCGAACTCGCCGTTCGGATTGTCGAGATCGGTCGATCCCTGATAGTCGACCGCGAGCATCGCACGGCCCCGCCATTCCGAAGCCTCCGCCGCCACCACCGTCGTCAGGAACGCAAAGGCGAGGGACAGCAGGATCGTGACGAGATTCTTCATGGGCGTGGGATGCTCCCCTGGAATACGGCGCCAAGGGTAACGACCCGACGGGATCCCGGCCTGCAGCGACGGGGACCTGGCCGCGGCTCGAGACTGTTCGATCCGACGTCGTCTCGGCAGCCCGTGTCCGCCCTCATCTGGCCCGATCAGCCCTGAAAACCCCGCGCCACGAGGTAGCGCTCGGTCGATCCCTTGCGTGTCGACTGCAGCTTGACCGTCTTGGCCTTCGCGAAGGTCTTGCGCATCCGCTGGTCGATCTGCTGCGCTTCAGGGCCCTCGAGGATCTTGATCACGAAGTGGCCGTCGGGGGCGAGGATCTTCGGCAGCAGCGCCTCGATCGCCTCGAGCAGGCGCTCCTCGTTCGCGCGGTCGGTCTCGCGCACGCCGGTGAGCTTCGGCGCCGCGTCCGAGAGCACGACGTCGGCGGGCTCGCCCCCGATCGCTTCGAGCAGACGCGCGGGCGTGTCCTCCGCTTCGAGGTCTCCGACGAGCGCCGTCGCGTTCGGCTGGGGGAGCGGCGGATCGACCTCGGCGAGGTCGATGCCGACGACGGTGCCGTTCCCACCGACGAGCCGGACCGCGACCTCCATCCAGCCCCCGGGCCAGCAGCCGAGGTCGAGGACGCGGTGGCCCTTCTCGAGGATCCGGAACTGCTTCTGGACCTCCTCGAGCTTGTAGGCTGCGCGGGAACGCAGCCCTTCCTTCTTGGCTTTCTGGTGGAGGTGGTCTTTTCGCTGGTAGCGGGCCATGGGCGGCCGGAGGCTATCGGATCGGGGCGTGAACGGGAGACTCGAGGGCGCGACCCCACTCGACTTCCTTTTTCAGTGCATTCGTACGGCTCGTACAGACGTACCGCCTCGCGACGATCTCCCGCCGACGTCGCGGCCGACGTCTTCGGAGGTCCAACCCAAATGGCCGATTCAGTTGAGGTTTCTGGGGGCGCTGCGCCGCGAAGGCAGGCTCGGGGGGCCCGGACGCGGGCCCGGCTGCTCGACGCGACACTGAAGCTGATCGCGCAGAAGGGGATGGGTGCTTTCACCGCCCGGGACGTCGTCGGCGAAGCCGGCTGCTCGCTCGGCGTCCTGACCCACCACTTCCCGACGCGCCGCGATCTCGTCGCGGCCGCCCTCACGCACCACGGCAATAGACAGGAGACCCGCGCCCAGGAGGCCGAGCCCCGGAACGCCTCGGCCGCGACGCCGGACGCGGCCACGCTCGGCGACCTGACGGATCGCGCCATCGTCCTGCTCGCCGCGCGTGTCCACTCCGAGCGCGAGACCTTTCTCGCCGGCCTCGAATTCGAGCTCGAAGTCCTCCGCGATCCGACGCTCGGCGCCGACCTCGAAGCAAAGCGGGACGACTACCGGGAAGCGATCGAAGCGATCGTCCGCGATGCGGATTCCGACGAGCCGGAGCTCGACGCCGAACTCCTCGCGCTCGCGCTCCAGGGGCTCGGCCTCGCGTGGATCCGCCACGAAGGGGACGACGCGTTCTCCGGCCAGCTCGGCCTCGCCGTCCGGCGCCTCGTCGAACGGCTCCTCGCCCCGGGCGACTGACGGCAGCGCCGTACGCCGACCGGCTCCGCGCTCAGGGCGCGGGCGGCCCGAAGCGCTCGCGGAAATCCGTGAGCACGATGTCGTACTCCTCCGCGGCCAGGAACGCCTCGTCGCTCATGCCCTTCTGCTCGTGGTCCCGGTACCAACTCACGTAGTCGGGCATCTCGCTCGCGTGCTTCCCGTAGTGGGTCGAGAAGGTTCGCATCGCGATCCTCGGCGGATCGGCCGTCGTGTCGAACTCGAGGAGCCGAAGCCAACCGTCGCCGAGCCCGACCGGCCCGCCCATCAGCCCCCCCGGCGGCTGGCCCGCGGCGAGCCCGACCTGGCCGCGATCCTGGTAGTCCGCGAGGACCGTGTGGACGTCGAAGCCCGCGACGTTGTCCTCCCGAAGATAGGCCTGCCCGTGGTAGTGGCCGCAGAGCACGAGGAAGATCTGCGACTCGACGGCGATCAGCTTCTCGAACATCTGCTGGGGCGTGTTGTGGTTCTCGGCGTCCGCGAGGGTGAAGTCGAGGAAGCCGCCCGAGATCCGCGTCGCCTTCGGGCTCAGGTAGTCGTGGGTCGAGACGATCGTCGGCAGCCCCGGATGCTCGGCGATCACGCCGCGCGCCCAGGCGAGCACGTCGTCCCCGGCCTGCATCTCGAGCGCCAGGTGGAGGAAGCGGTAGCCGCCGGCCTCGAAGACCTGTGCGCTGCTCGTGCCCCCGTCGAAGGAGGCCACGTACCAGGGCTTCCCCGCGAAGAAGGGCGAATCCGCCCCGAAGGCGCCGACGAACCCGCCGAGCCCGCCGACGTGCAGCAGCCCGAGATCCTCGACCGTCATGGTGATCTCCGCCGGCGGCTTCGACGTGTTCGGCGGGTGCGTGTTCACGTTGTACATCGCGTCGTAGTCGTGGTTGCCGGGCGGGACGCCGAAGGGAAGCCCGGCGTCGGCCACGAGCCGGTAGCCCGCGATCGCGGTCGGGATCTCGACGGTCGCGACCTTCGCGCTCGGCGTGAAGTGGGCGTCGAAGAAGGGGTTCGGGACCCGCGAGTAGCCCATCGCGGCGTGCTCGGCGTCGATCCACTCGGTCGGGTGCTGCCAGGTGTCGCCGACGCTCGCGACGAACACGATGTCGCCGGGCTCGCCGTCGGTCCGCGTCCGCGCGTTGTCCGCGACCCAGGACATCTGCTCCAGGAAGAGCGCCGACGCATCGATCGCGAAGCCCTCGGCCTTCTGGTGCGTGTAGTCGGTGTAGTTCTGGGTATCCGGGATCATCGCGATCGTGAAGCGATCCCCCGCGCCGCCCGACCCGCCCGCATCCAGCGC
>Ga0180436_10000051_pt1 | contig 119813 bp, 115 predicted proteins | sample SS_ome_2_FD_132434 | JGI IMG/M metagenome (GOLD analysis project Ga0180436, IMG submission 132434) | Hypersaline lake sediment archaeal communities from the Salton Sea, California, USA - SS_3_S_2 metaG | ecosystem: Environmental > Aquatic > Non-marine Saline and Alkaline > Hypersaline >...
CTCATGGAGGTATCAACAAAATGACTCCTATACAAAAACTAAAATTGAAACTCAACCCTCCATAAACTATATTCCAAAAAACTCTCTCGGGTGTCCGAAATGTATCCGGTCATTACATTTCTCGGGCCTGGAGTGTCAAGCCCCGCCCGTGCGGCATCGTGTATATCGGCTCTGTTCGCCACAACCGAAGCTTTGGTAGCCGCAGGCTTCAGCCTGCGCCGCAGTATCATCTGACCCGGCCGATCAACGCAGCCTAATGCTCGTCAATATTCTATTTCTACACCCATGATTTCTGTTCTTCCCTGCAAGGCAGCGAGACCGGTTCCCTCCCTGATAAGGGAGGGCCAGGGAGGGTTATCATTAGGGAGTCCAGGTCTGGAAGATCACCATTAACCCGGCCCACGGCCTAACTGCAGGGCAGGACCGGGTATGGATAATTCCCAAAAAAAGTACAGATCTGGAAAATTTCTCTTGACAAGGAAACATTATCTGTTTAATTGCGTACTACGATGCTAATTGATGAGTAGATCCAAATAAGCGGAGGTGGACTTGTTGATGGCGTTTAAACTGCTCAATAGTAACTGCCAGGTACAGGGCATTACTATGCCTAATTCTGTCTCCGCCTTCGACAGATGGAGGCTGCTCTGAATAGGATAATGGCTAAGAACTTCACGAAACCGTGACCTATTTCGAGCAGGTCACGGTTTTTTGTTATCGGTGAAAGGAAAAGAGATGAACCAAGCGGTAGAGACTTTCGATCTGAACAGGACCTTCAAGTTGAAGAAGGCCAAGAACAAGAAAACCAACGGCAATAACAACGGCAAGCTGATCGCCCTGGAGGATGCCAACGTGCAGATCCGTCAGGGTGAGCTGTTTGGCGTTCTGGGACCCAACGGGGCCGGCAAGACCACCTTGATAAAGATCCTCGCTACCCTCCTCCTGCCCACCTCCGGGAGAGCGCTGGTGGACGGGATCGACGTTGTCAAGCACCCGGAGAGGGTGAGGAAACAGATAAACATGGTCTCCGGCGGCGAGCACTGCGGATACGGAATCCTGACCGTGCGCGAAACCCTGTGGATGTTCTCACAGTTCTACGGCGTCCCCAACAAGGTCGCGCTCAAAAGGACCGACGAGCTTCTGAAGATCCTAAAGATGGAGGAGTTCGCCAAGACCAAGATCGGCAAGCTCTCCACCGGGCTCCGACAGAAGCTGAACTTCATGAGAGGTTTCGTCTGCGACCCCAAGATCATGTTCTTGGACGAGCCGACCTTGGGCTTGGACGTTCAGGTTGCCCGGGACGTGCGGGCATACATCAGAACCTGGATGAAAAAGGACCCGGAGAAGACTGTTCTCCTGACCACTCACTACATGGCCGAGGCGGATGAATTGTGCGACCGGGTGGCCATTATCGACAAGGGAAAAGTCCTGGTCTGCGACAGCCCACAGAACCTCAAGAAGTCGTTGGCCGGAGAGGCGGTGTTCCGCATCGAGGTCCCTTTGGCGGTGAACGGAACCGAGAAATTCGGCCAGATTCCCGGTGTAAAACAGTTCGCCTACGATCATAAGAGTCACCTGGGAACAACCGAGCTGAAGTTCATCCTGGAGGATGAGTCTGCCATATCCAGCGTAACCGAGTCCCTAAGCGGCAACGGCTCCAAGATAATCTCCCTCTCCAAGATGGAACCCAGCTTGGAGGACGTGTTCGTGGCCCTGGTGGGAAGAGGATTGAAAGATGAAAACTGATCTGAAAACAAACATAAAGGCGATAATCGCTCGCGCCTACGTGCGCGTGGTGGGCGCCAACCGCGAGCCCAGCTGGTGGCTTACCGAGACTCTGCTACCCATAATGAGCACCGCCGCTTATGTCTTCGTCTACAAGGCCCTAAAGGCTCCCGACGAGTATGTCGGCTTCGTGATATTGGGCGGGACCATGAGCGCCTACTGGATATTCGTTCTGTGGGGAATGGCGGCCCAATTCTATTGGGAAAAGGAGATAGGCAATCTGGAGTTGTATATGATCGCGCCCATCTCCAGGATGTCCCTGCTTCTGGGCATGGCCTCGGGCGGGATGGTCCTTGCCACCACCAGAGCGGTCTTCATCTTTTTGGCTGGCGCTCTGATCTTCAAGGTGAACTTCGCCGTGATCAGCCTGCCCAAGTTGTTTGCCGTATTCGTGCTTACTTTAACCGGCCTATACGGGATGGGCATGCTCTTCTCGTCGCTGTTTATGCTTTACGGCCGCGAAGCCTGGCACGGGGTGACCCTGCTCCAGGAACCGGTTCACCTTCTCTCGGGATTCTTCTTCCCGGTGAGGAATCTGGGATTCTTCATGGCGTTGGGAGCCTCGCTGATCCCTATGACCTTGGGCCTGGACGCTATGCGACAGCTTGCGTTTGCGGCCGGTCCGAAATCGGGATTCATCAACGTGAACATCGAGCTCGGCGCCCTGGTGGTCTTGTGCATTCTGTTTCTGTGGTCATCCAAGTACGCCCTGGAGTACATGGAGAGATTAGGTAAGAGAGACGGACGATTGACTCTGAGGTGGCAGTAAGCGCAACCTCTCACGCCTCGGTCCGCCTCTCCATTTCATGGAGAGGGGTTCACCCTGAAGGGATTTCCCTCGATCCTGAGATCTTCGGGATCAAAGGACACCCTGAAGGGGAAACAGGGGGTGAGGTTAAAGAGCGTAGGGACAGGGTTTATTGAGGCTGCGAAATCGCGCTCTGGCGGGGTCCCTGTCCGCTGCTCGGACAGCCACAGGTGCTGTCCCCTACGACAGCCCTCTTTTCAGTGGCCATCCGTCAACAAACTTGCATCATAGTGAAAGGTGAAACCGTGAGAATAGTCCAGAGAGCCAAAGAGAATATACGAACCATAAAGACCGCCGGGAGATTAGGCTGGGCCATGGAGTCGAACTGGACCGATCCGTTTCTGTTCGCCATCTACTCCATCGTGCGGCCCCTGGCCTCGTCCTTGATTCTGGTGGTGATGTACTACGTGGTGACCAGGGGCAAGACCGGCATGGATCTCTTCGCGTACATCTATGTGGGAAACGCCTTCTTCATGTATGTGATCAACGTCCTGTTCGGGGTCAGCTGGGTCATTCACGAGGATCGCGATCATTACCAGATGATCAGGTATATCTACATATCCCCGATCAGGATGTATTACTATCTTTTCGGCAGGGGCATCGCCAAAATGATCTTAACCACCGTGGCGGTCATCATTACCGTGGGCTTCGGCATGCTGGTGCTGAGGATTCCGGTCAACCTGCTTACCGTGAACTATCCTCTGTTGATCTTCTCGGTGGCAGTCGGAATATTCATCATCACCTGCCTGGGGATACTTCTGGCTGGGGTGAGCATGATCACGGCACATCACAGCTATGCCTTAACCGAAGGGATGTCCGGACTCTTCTATCTGGCATGCGGCGCCATCTATCCCATCGACATCCTGCCCGTCTGGCTGCAGTCCCTCTCCAAGGCGCTGCCGCTAACCTACTGGCTGGAGCTGGTGAGAAGATCGGTTTTGGGCAAAAGCGTCAGTCCTACCTTGGGTGGTTACACCGACCTCCAGTTGATAATGATCATGGCGGTAACCACTCTGGCCCTGGCCTTGTTCTCGCACTGGATTTACCGCTCCATCGAGCACATCGCCCGGAAGTACGGTAAGATAGACCAATTGACCAGTTACTGATGATGAAGCATTTCGTGTGATCGCGGTGTGCCGGAGAGACAGCGCGCCCGACCGGTGACCGGTCTTAAGATACTGGGGAGAGATCGGAGGTTCGAATCCTCCCCCCCGGCAATTAAGACAGAAACACGAAAGGCTTGAATGCAAAGATCAACCCGAGAGGTGAACCATGATCGAAGGCACAAAGGTTCGGATAAGGGCGATAGAGAAAACTGACATAGACGAAATCATGAAATGGGTGAACGACCGCGAGGTGATGGACAACCTGATCATGAGATACCCCGTGTCCAGGTACCAGGAGGAAAAGTGGATCGAAAAAGCGCTGGATGATCCTAATCCCCGAAACAAGGTTTTCGCCATAGAGACCAAGGACGGGGTCTATCTGGGCGGCATCGGCCTGCACAGAATCGACTGGGAGAATAGCAACACAGAGGTGGGCATTGTCATAGGAAACAAGGAATATTGGAACAAAGGATACGGAACCGATGCCATGTTCACCATCCTGGATTTTGCCTTCAACCAGATGAATCTCCACAGGGTTTATCTGCGGGTGTTCGAATACAACCAGAGAGGCGTAAGATCCTACCAGAAGTGCGGCTTCAAGAAGGAAGGCGTCCTAAGAGAGGATCGCTATATTCGTGGTGAATACCGCGATACCGTAATGATGGGAATCCTCAGGGATGAGTTCAACAAAAAGCCAAACAGTCGGTAAGCCAAGCTGCGTTTGAAAAAAGAGAGGGAACTGATCGCTCTTCTGGCGGTCGTGACTCCAAAGGAACCATGGGAAAAAACGTCGGTTTAGCCCTCCTGTTGACCACACTGGCCGGACTTTCCACTACCCTGGGCAGTCTGCTTGGGCTCGCCGTCCGCAAGCCCGGTCCTCGTTTCATGAGCATCACCCTGGGGTTCTCCGCCGGGGTGATGGTTTCGGTTTCTTTCGTGGAGCTTCTGCAGGAAGGCATCCAGTCGATCGGATTTGCCTACGCGCACCTTGGCTTCTTTGCCGGTATCATCGTTATATTCTTCATCGATTATCTTCTCCCTCACCAGTGGGCAGGTCACCAGGATCTCTCACAGAGCCAGACCGAGGGTAAGCTTCTACGAATGGGCGTGCTGGTGGCGCTGGGAGTCGGGATTCATAACTTCCCGGAGGGAATGGCCACCTTTGCCGGAACTCTCCAAGACCCGAGTCTGGGGGTGGCCATCGCAGTGGCCATAGCCATCCACAATATCCCCGAGGGCCTGGCCGTATCCGCACCGGTTTATGCGGCCACCGGCAGCCGGAACAAGGCGTTCCTTTGGTCGTTTCTATCCGGAGTGGCCGAGCCGGTGGGGGCCGGGGTTGCCGCTGTCTTCCTGCTTCCCTTCCTCACGCCGGGTCTGTTAGGCTGGCTTCTGGCGTTTGTCGCCGGAGTCATGGTCTTCATCGCTTTCGACGAGCTCATCCCCACCTCCCGTTCGTACGGCCAGGAACACGCGGCCATATTGGGGGCCATCTTGGGGATGGCCGTCATGTCGCTAAGCTTGTGGATGCTCCAATAAAGGCACCCCCTTGTTCTCTCCACAAATCCTCAGGCTCCTGCAATCAGACAAACCTCTGGACAAAGACAATCTCCTTCTGTAAATTGTGGGCTATAGTAGGCGAGGACCAGGAACGCAATGGCTTTCGTGAGCAAGTGTCTGATAATCCGCAAAACGAATCGGGTCCAACGGAACCAGGAGGATAGATCATGAACGGAAGCGGCAAGAACTTGATAATCATCGGCGGGGGGCCGGCCGGGTACGTGGGAGCCATCCGGGCGACGCAGCTGGGGGCAAAGGTGACCGTGGTGGAAAAAGAGGAGCTGGGTGGAACCTGCCTGAACGTGGGATGTATTCCCACCAAGGTGTTGGCCTCTGCGGCTCACACCATAACCTCACTCAAGGCCGCCGGAAGATGGGGGTTGAATGTCCAGGGAGCGGAGCTGGACTTTCCCACGCTGATGAAGAGAAAACAGATGGTGGTGACCCGTCTGGTCACCGGGGTGAAAAGCCTGCTCAGGTCCCGGGGGGTGAACGTGATCAAGGGAACCGCGAGCTTTTTGGATGAAAAGAGAGTGGAGGTCAAACTGGAAGATGGATCGGTTGAAAAGCTGGAAGCAGACAAATTCCTGGTCGCCACCGGCTCGACTCCCATACAACTACCGATCCCCGGCATAGAGTCGGAAGGCGTGATTGGCAGTACGGGTGCCTTGTCTCTGACCTCCATACCTCAAAGCATGCTGATTATAGGCGGCGGGGTCATCGGATGTGAGTTCGCCTACATCTATCATTCTATGGGCACACAGATCACAATAGTCGAGATGCTCCCCCAGATTCTGCCCGAGGAGGATGAGGAGGTTGCCGCGACGCTCCGGAAGTCCATGGAGAGGGCGGGGATGAAGATATTCACCGATTCACAGGTGGCTCGAATTGAAAGCGGAGAAGAAGGCAAGAAGAACGTCACCTTTTCTGGACCTGATGGTGACTCGACCGTCGAGGTTGAGAAGGTCTTGGTCTCGGTCGGGAGGAAGGCCAACACCGCAGATCTGGGATTGGAAAAGCTGGGTATCGAGATGCACAGAGCGAGCGTGCTCGTCGATGAGTATCTCTGCACCAACATTCCTCAAATCTTCTCTGCAGGGGATTGCATCGGCAACTGGCTTCTGGCACATGTCGCCTCCATGGAAGCCGAGATAGCCGTCGAGAATGCGCTGAGTGAGAGCAAGAGAATGGACTACACCGCTGTTCCCTCCTGTATTTTCACCCATCCGGAGATAGGAAGTGTGGGATTGACGGAGAAGAAGGCCAAGGAAAAAGGCTTGGAGGTAAGTATAGGCAAATTCCCCATGGTGGCATGCGGAAGAGCACAGGCGGAAAATGAAACCGAAGGCTTCGTCAAGGTGGTGGTGGAAAAAGCCTCCGGGAAAATCTTGGGCGCACAGATTTTGGGTCACCGGGCAACCGATTTGATCGCCGAACTGACCCTGGCCATCCAGATGGGGGCTAAAGCCCAGGATGTGATTGACACCATACACGCCCATCCCACCCTGAGCGAACCGACAAGAGAAGCCGTCTTGAAAGCGCAGGGAAGGCCAATTCATATGATGTAAACAATCCACCTCTTCCCTTATTATACCCCTCTCCACTTCTTGGAAAGGGCGAAATCAAAGACATGTAAGACACGGGGTGAGGTTGATGGTTTTGTAGCCGCAATCTTTGGATCGCGCGAGCTCAAAAGAGCCCCTTTGGAGCGTCCGCCTTCCTTCGACACTGAGTCTCAGGACGAAGTGCGGAGTCGAAGACAGGACGGTGACAGTTCGGCTTCGCTCAGTGTCCCTGAGCAAGGTCGAAGGGAGCCAAGTCGAACCGTCAGGTGGACCCAAACATATCGAAGAACAGAAAGAAACCGGGGTGGGCCTTGCTTTTGTAGCCGCAATCTTCAGATTGCGCAAGCCCCAAACCATTCCTTTGGTGTGCCCGCCTTCAGGGGGGCTTAGACCAAGCCAATCCCCAAACACGAAGCTTTCCGCTGCACCTATCCGTTGTGGGCATGCCCGTGGAAAAGGAGTAGAAGCGCCATCACTCCGGCCCCTAGAAGCAAGAACAAGAGCTGCAGTGAAGACTTCTTGAGATTGGTTTCCTTCTTTAGTTCCGGAATCAAATCGGCCGTCGCGATGTAAACGAATCCTCCGATGGTAAACGGGACCAAGAAACTCGCCACGGCCTCGGTCTTTAAACCCACGCTCAAGACCAGAATGGCTCCCCACACAGCGGTCAGCGCGGAGACGAAATTGAACATCAGAGCGCGGCGAATAGAGTAACCTGCATGCACCAGAATGCCGAAATCTCCGATCTCCTGGGGGATCTCGTGCAGTATGACTGCAATGGTGGTCGATACGCCCAACGCCGGATTGACCAGGTAGCTTCCGGCGATGATCATTCCGTCTGTCAAGTTGTGAAAACCATCCCCTACCAGATTCATGATTCCCACCGGATGAGGATGGTCCTCGGAGGTGGGAATGTGACAATGCCTCCAGCAGATGATCTTCTCCAGGATGAAAAAACCAAAGATTCCGCAGAGGATGAAGATGGGCACGCTTGGTCTCAACCCGTGTCCCACGCTCTCGGGCAGCAGGTGAAGAAACGCTCCCCCCAGGAGTGCGCCGGCGGCGAAGCTGACCAGGAAGAGAAGCATCTTCTTCAGCCTCTTCTCATCCATGGCGATGAAGAGAATTCCTGCGAAGGAAACTAAACTGACCAGGAGCACACTTCCGATGGTATAAAGCCAGACATTTGACATGTCTCATCCCCCTGCTGTTGCCCGGCCAGGGCTCAACCCCTGGCCCATTCCCAAGAATCGCCCTTCCCGTAGGGGCCGGAATTCATCCGGCCCGAAGCTCGATGCCGCGAATCAGCGTCCCGTGTCGAACCACACTGATTATATAATATCTCAAGCAGATGTGCAAACCTTTTGTTGGGCGGTTGGTTAATGAAAAGTTAAGGGAGAATTTTCAGGCTTCCAGCTCCAGGAAGGTCGGGGTCAAAAACCTCTGTCCCCTTCGCATCGAATTTGCTATCTTGCGGGATCATAAAAAGGAGAGGAGCAGGCTATGAAATGGATTCTGCTACTTATCATGGTTTTGTTTACCGCAGTCTCTGCCAGTGCAGGCGATTTAAGCCTGTGTGACAGCGCTCTGCTGCAGTTGGGGCTGACCCGTGATGAGGTCAGATTCGATCAGGACGAGATGGCCAACTGGGGAGGTGATCTGTGGCGAACGTACTACTTCACCATGTTTCACCGAAACCCGTTTAAGCTGCCCAAGTATGGCCGGTTGAACCTGAAGAGATTCTCGGACGACCTCACCGACATTACCCGCCTGCTTTCCTGGGCCGGATCGCGGGTCGATTATTCGGTCTACCGAGGACTGATAGGAGACCAACTGGAGAAATACACGTCTCCTCCCGACTCACTCCCGAGATCATCAATAACCGGCAGACACAACTTTCTCCGGGATGGAAAGTTCAGCCTGCTCAGCTCCAAGATCGATCTTCTGTACTCGATAGCCGAGGACACCACCCACTTCTTCGTAAACACCGTCGAAGGCCTTGAAAGCCGCATCTCCCGGCAGGAGCTCTTTGAGTACTTCGTGCTGGAGAGCGGAGAGAAAGACCAACTCATCGAAGAACTGGCGTCCGACTTCGATTTCAGCCGCCTCTATGCCGGCGCCCAGGACATCGCCGAGGCGGTCAAAAGGATGGCTGACTCGCTGGAATTTGCCTCCTTCCCAACGAAAAAGACCGAGATGATCACCGACAGGGGGCTGATCGTGGTAGGGACTTCGGGCAAAGATCTTTACGAATACTCCGCACCTCCGCTTCTCATAATCGACGGGGGCGGGGATGATATCTATCGCTTCTCCGGGTATCCGGAGAAGTATCCTCTCTCGGCAATCGTAGACCTTTCCGGTAATGACAGGTACGTATCCACCGACACCACCAAGCCAGGCATCGGCGGAGCTTTGATGGGTATGTCGGTCGTCGTGGACAAGGCCGGAGACGATCATTACGAAGGCACCACCATCACCCAGGGATGTGGTATCTTCGGGGTGGGCATCCTGCTCGACTACACCGGCGACGACACCTACGTGGCGGAGAGCTACGCCCAGGGGTGTGGAAGTTTCGGAGTCGGAATAATGGCGGATAGCTCGGGCAATGATTCCCTAGACTGCGTCATACTCTCGCAGGGATTTGGCTATAGCAAAGGGTGCGGGCTTCTGATCAATTATGAGGGTGATGATAAATACATTGCAGAGGACGACAGCGTGATCAATCCCTCGTCCCAGAGCAAAGAACATAACTCTTCTCTGGCTCAAGGTGTCGGCTTTGGGAAGCGGGCGGATTATATCGATGGTCACAGTTGGGCTGGTGGTGTGGGCATCCTTTGCGACATGATGGGGAACGATTACTACTCTGCCGGTCTCTTTGCGCAGGGATGCGCATATTGGTTCGCTGTGGGAATGCTGTTAGACGGCGAGGGTGATGATAGCTATAACGGCATCTGGTACGTGCAGGGTTCGGGCGCTCATTTCGCCGTCGGATATCTGGATGATTTTGGCGGGAACGACAGCTACAATGCCAGCATGAACATGGCCATCGGAGCAGGGCACGACTTTACTATCGGGTATCTGAACGAGCGAGGCGGGAACGACAACTATGTGGCGCCGAATCTCTCTTTGGGCGGCGGAAACGCTAATGGGATCGGGATATTTCACGATCACAGCGGGGATGATCTTTACACCACCCACGGCGGTACAACTTTGGGCCGGGCAAATGTGTCCAAGAAGGGAGCCAGGGAATCTCTGCACGTATTCGGAATCTTCATGGACGGCGGCGGAGAAGACACATATAACGAAGAGTACGCGAAGAACCACACCTGCTGGATCAGCCCCAAAACCGACCCGGAGGGCAAGAATCCCTACGAAATCGGCGTAGGCATCGATCGATAGGACCAAATCACCACATCCGGGCCAGCGCATTTGGAGTGCGCCAGCTTGTCGAAGCGTAGCGTCCAGACGGACGCCCGTCCGGGCGGAGACCCCGACTCGGCGGGGCTGGCGCGGTTTTCTTTGTTCAGGCGAGGGTCGAACCATTCAGGACGGTCCAGCACCAGTGCACTGTCCCCCTTCCAGACTCCGTTGGTAACGGACACCTTGTCCGTTACCACATAACGTCATGGACGAGGGCATCCGTGACGAACAGAGGATGAGGTTTCCTTCATAGTCCGAAAAACCGCGAAAGCCCCGCAGAGCGGGATTTCCACTTTGTTCCAACAAGCTTTCGCACTCCCAAAACCACTTTGCTCGCATCATGCTGGGACTTGCCATAGAATCGCCAAGGTAGTTCTCTGTTGGGGCCGGGGTTGTACTTGCTGGGGCGGGGGTTGAACCCCCGCCCCGACCTCCTGCGGACAGGGGTACAACCCCTGTCCGAGCGTATCAACGGGCACGAGAGCAAACCAAACGTCTCCGTTGGTAACGGACACCTTGTCCGTTACCACATAACGTCACGGACGGGGGCATCCGTGACGAACACAGGACCAAATCACCACATCCGGGCCAGCGCATTTGGAGTGCGCCACCTTGCTGGCGCGGTTTTCTTTGTTCAGGCGAGGGTCGAACCATTCAGGACCGGCCAGCACATGTGGACTGTCCGGCCTCAGACTTGCCTTCTTCGGAGTTTTCCAGCTTATTGGAGCGAAGCATCCGGACGGACGCCCCCGGACAGGCCCGTCTGGGCGTCTGGGCGCAGACCCCGACCTGTCGAAGCTCGCGCGGTTTTCTCCTTTCAAGAGAAAGTCAAGCAGACTAGGCTCTGAGTAAACCCGCGGCGAGCATGGTTTTCTCCCTCCCTTTATGGGAGGGAATAAAAGGGAGGGTGAAGCTTTCGTGGGGACAGCCCTCTCCGTTGGTAACGGACACCTTGTCCGTTACCACATAACGTCACGGACGAGGGCGTCCGTGACGAACAGAGATTGATAGATGATCCCGGCTTGAAGAAATTATAATGGCTGGATACACCCCACCTCCTGGTTCCCGTTTCTGTTCAACACCAGTCGGAGATTGCCAGGATTGGCGAGCAAGGCCAGCGGCGCGCAAAGTCATCCGCCAAGGATCACCTTAGCAAACAGAGCTAAGAGATAGATGCCACATAGTGACTCGAGCGCGGCTGCGATTCTGGCCCATCTGACTGGTTTCACCTCCACTTCCTCTAGTCGCAGCAACCTTACCCATTGTTGAGGCGTAATCGTACCGTAACCGAACGTGACAAACGTAAGAAGGCTGAAGTAAAAAGAGTTCCCAAGCGCATGAGGTATGTCCTTTAGTGAGTTGATGGCTATCCTTGTTGGTGCATCCGTTGTAGCATCGACTCGATAGACTCCTGACCGTATCCGCACGAAACTCATGACCAGGAACCCGAGACCGAACAACACGATGACAGCAACCGAACTCCACAGTAGGCGCCACGGCCTTGACCTGTAACCATATGTCCACTCGAAGAGGAGCTTTCTTACGAGCCATGAAACCGGCCTTGAAGATAACTCCGTCGCCACGCAGTTCTCCCTGTAATGGAATTCCCCTGCAATCTCCCTCAAGTCGTAGCTTCGGTAAATGTTCTTCAAGTACCTGTAAGTCAGCTTCGCTCTGACATAGTCCTGTGTCATTATGTCCTCTCGAACCAATGGAGGATTTCTTCTAGAATATCCGAATACCTCTTGAAAATCTCGCCTGTACCTAACATCTGCGCGATGGGCGTCGCCCTCCTTTAGAGCCTCCGCCATCAGGTCCGCGTTTGTCTCCTCTCCGATGTAGTAACCGTCCCAGTCTATGTAACGGCAGTGGGCCCTGTCTAAACGTGCGTTGTCAAGAAATGTGTTCTTGAAACGTGCATGCGTTAGATCGGCCCCCGAAAAATCAGCTTCCACGAGCAGAGCCCCTTCAAAGTCCGCGCTGTTCAAGTCCGCGCTCTGGAAATTGCCCCCCACAAGCGTGGCACCGTGGAAATTGCACATGAAGAGTATTGCGTTCTGGAAGTTGACGCTGTAGGCCCTCACTCGGGCGAAGTCTGCATTGTGACACCAAGCCCCAGACAGGTCACTGGTGTTGAGCTCCGCATCTTGAAAGTGGGCGTCCCAGAAAACCGCGTCTTGTAGATGGAGACCCTGCAGGAACGATTTCTCAAGATGGGCGTGCGGGAGTTCGACTTTATGCCCAGTTAGATCCGCCGCTACACGGAGATTGATACCTCTCAGGTCGAAACTTTCAGCAAAACTGCACTCCCAGGGGAATTTTCTCAAAAAAGGAAGGTCCCCCAAATCGCATCTTTCTTTGAGGCATGCGACCACCGAGGCCACCTGCCTGTCGGTCCATCGGGATCTGAGAAACCTGTCGCTCATAGCTTCTACAGAATCACAACTGGCCTCCCAGAATTCGGCGGCCCAAACAAATTGCGGGCCGAAGGCAAGCACGAGTGATGCAAAAGCCACCACCAACCACGAGTCTCTCATTAGGTATCCCGTCTCCTCGGCCAGCCAGATTGGTTGCAAGGCTTCGCCAAATGACTCCATCGTCCGGATCGCACTACTGTATTAAGCTCAGGCTTGACCGGTTGCCGCAGGCATGAGCCAATCTGCATCCTGTCCATCATTTCTACCACGTGGTGCTCCGTATCTAGGTATTTCTCCGTCGACTGCTTTACCTGCTCAGCGGCAAGTTCCCCTTTTTTGGTCTGGGGGTTCAAGTTGCGCGCCAGCCTTTTGCGGATACTGTTACACCCCCGTTCGGGGTTTTGAGCAGGCACGAAAGCAGACAGAACTCCTCGTGCTTGAAGGACATGTGCGCCAGCCTGGAAAAAACGTCCTTCTCGCAAAGAGCCGTGTCTTTTCGACATATTAGGACGGCCCAAAAAATTGTCAAGGTATTTCTTGACAATACGTAATTATGTTATATATTCGCGTTTTGATGTTCTAGGCCATTACGTTAGGAGAAAACAAAAATGAGAAGGTCGCGGCTTTACTTGATACTGTTGATTTCGTTTTTGATCCTTGCCTCTCTTTATGCCCTCTTGCCCAGCATGAGACTGTGGGGCATGTCTGATGCGGACAGGGAGGAGATTCGCTCCACCGAACCCCAGGATTTGATCGATCTGGAGAGGAGGGCCATAAAGCTGGGCCTGGACCTGAAAGGCGGGATGCACGTGGTCCTGCAGGTGGACAAGTCCAAGCTGAGCGAGAACGAGGCAAGGGACGCCTCCGAGCGGGCACTGGAGATCATTCGCAACCGGGTGGACCAGTTCGGCATAACCGAACCGCTGATACACAAGCAGGGCGGCGATCGAATAGTGGTGGAGCTGCCGGGCCTGCAGGACGTGGAACGGGCCTCGGCCCTGATAGGACAGACCGCCCAGCTCGAGTTCAAACTGACCGAAACTCCCGACAACACCGTCGCGGTCCTCAAGAAGATCGACGAGGCGCTGGCCCAGGCAGATACCACTCTGATCGAAGAGGAAGAGATCGAGACCCCGGGGGATACAGTCGGCGAAAAGGCCAAAGAAAGCGACGTGGTTAAGGATCTTTTTGGCGAAGCGGAAACCGAAGAGGAGCCGGATACCACCGGGGATACCACCTCCTTCCTGGAGGAGGAGGACGAACCTTACTTTGAGGAAAGACCTTTCACCCAATACCTGGAATCGTACGAGGGGCGATCGGGGTTCATGGTGCTGCAGGAGGACAAGCCCATGGTGGAGCTTCTCCTCAGCAAGCCCGAGGTCCAGGAGCTGATCCCCAAGGACGACGAGTTTGCTTTCTCCACACGGGCGGAGACCTTCCAGAATCAGAAATACTGGGGTCTTTACCTGCTCAAGAAGAGGTCCGAGCTTTCCGGCAAATACTTGGTGGATGCCAGGCCGACCTACGATCAATTCCGAAAGCCGGAGGTGCAGTTCACCTTAACCAAAAAGGGCGGCAGGATATTCGCCAGGGTCACCGGCGCCAACATAGACAAGCCCCTAGCCATAACCCTGGACGGAAGGGTGGAGTCGGCCCCCGTCATCCGGTCCAAGATTCGGGACCGGGGAGTCATCGAGATGGGCGGCGTGGCCTCAATCGAGGATGCCACGGACCTTGCCATCGTGCTGAGAGCAGGTGCGCTTCCCGCGCCGGTTAAGATAATCGAGAACCGGGTGATCGGGCCTTCCTTGGGGCAGGACTCCATTCAGAAGGGCACCACCGCGGCCGTCATCGGATTCCTGATAGTCCTGATCTTCATGGCCATTTACTACCGGCTCTCCGGAATTATCGCCGATGTAGCCCTGCTTTTGAACCTGACCTTTCTTCTGGCGGCCATAGCGGCGCTTCACGCAACCCTGACCCTGCCCGGAATAGCGGGTATCATCCTCACCATCGGAATGTCGGTGGATGCCAACGTTCTGATCTTCGAGCGCATAAGGGAGGAGCTGAGAACCGGAAAGACCATCCGGGCGGCCATCGATGCCGGTTACAAGAGGGCGCTTTTGGCCATCATCGACTCCCATGTCACCACGCTGATAACCGCGGCGGTGTTGTTTCAGTTCGGAACCGGCCCGGTGAAGGGATTTGCCGTCTCGCTGAGCCTGGGCGTGGCCATCAGCCTGTTCACCGCGGTGGTGATTACCCGGGTCATATTCGACATAAGAAAAGGATATCGCACGCTGAGCATATAAATGCGGGAGTAGCAAAGACATGTTTCAGATAATAAAGAAGACCAATATCGACTTCATGGGCAAAAGGTATTATGCTTTTGGCGTCTCGGCCATTCTGTTGGCTTTCGGGGTAGCGGCGTTCGTGGCCATATTCATGGGGAGGGCAAATCTGGGAATAGACTTCGCCGGGGGAACCATGATCCAGGGCTTTTTCGAAAACCCCGTGGAAATCGGCGACCTCAGATCGGCTCTGAGCAGAAGCGGGTACGACGACGTGTTCATCCAGTCGCTTCGTCGGGAACATACCGGTTATTTCTTAATCAGGGTGAAAGCCACCACCGAGGAGGACGTCACCACCATATCCGGGGACATCTTGGGCGTTTTGGCCAAGGAATTCCCGGACAACAAGTTCAGTCTCGACTCGGTGGACGGAATCGGACCCGCGGTGGGCAAAACCTTGCAGCAACAAGCTCGATGGGCCGTTCTGATAGCTTTGGCGGGGATACTGCTCTATATCTGGATAAGATTCGAGTTCAGGTTCGGAGTGGTGGCTACGGTCACCACCTTCCATGACGTGCTGGTGGTTCTGGGTCTGATGTTCATACTTCAAAAGGAGATAACCCTGTTGATCGTCACCGCGCTTCTGACCCTGGCGGGATATTCGCTGACCGACACGGTGGTGGTCTACGACCGGATAAGAGAGAATCTTAAGCTCTTCCGAAAGAAGGGTAACTTCCCCAGCACCATAAACGCCAGCATCAACGAGGTACTGAGCCGGACCATCATCACCTCCGTGACCACCTTCGCGGTCGTTTTCACGCTCTTCTTGGTCGGGGGAGAGGTGGTGCACGATTTCGCCTTGGCGCTTATGATCGGGATCGTGGTGGGAACCTACTCCTCCGTTTTCGTGGCCAGCCCCATCATCGTGGAGTGGGAGAGAAGATCACCCAAGAGATTCAAGTAGCGGTAATTTTACAGCTTACAAAAAAACCGTCCGTTTTCGGGCGGTTTTTTTCTGCAAGTTCTAAGAGATGTTGGGGTGCCGTCGTGATCTTCAACGTCTCAACCCGACTTTCCTGACTCCGCTTCTCCAACGCTAGCCTCAAGATGGGTTCCCTCCCTGATATCGAAGATCCGTAGGAAGGGAGGGTTAGTGTCAGTGAATCCGGTTTCGTAGGTCAAGCATGGCGAAGCCTGTTTGACAAACCCCCGTTTCTCCGCCTTCAGAGCGTGAAGCCACACGAATGGCCAATCCCCGTCACTTCCTCCCTTCCACGTATAGGCTGACCACGCAGCCTTCCAGAGATTCGCCCTCCTGCAAACCTTCGAAGATTGCCTGTCCTAAAGGATCCTGGGTGCCTGATTCACAGCACGCCGAAATGCTTTTCTGGGTGATCTTGACCTCTTTTAGCCCGGAGGATTCGACCAAGTTCCTGTACTCCTCCACCAGCACGGCTCCCGCCAGGCAGCCGACGTACGCTTCGGCGTTCTCCCGTATCTTCTGAGGGAGTTGCTTCCTCAAAGCGATATCGGAGATGGCCACCCGTCCTCCCGGCTTCAGCACCCGGTGGATCTCCCGGAAGACGCGGGGCTTGTCGGCCGATAGATTGATCACGCAGTTGCTGATCACCACGTCCACCGAACTGTCATCCACCGGCATATTCTCGATCTCCCCCGACCTGAATTCGACGTTCTCAATCCCGTTCTTTCTCGCGTTGTCCCTCGCCTTCTCGATCATCTCCGGCGTCATGTCCACACCGATGATTTTGCCTGACGAACCCACCCTGTTTGCTGCGAGAAAGCAGTCGAATCCCGCGCCCGATCCGAGATCCAGCACCACCTCTCCCTCTCTGAGCTGGGCCAGGGCGGTTGGATTTCCGCAGCCAAGGGCCAGGTTCGACTCATCCGGAACACTCTTGAGTTCCTCATCGGTGTAACCGATGGACTTGGCATACTGCGCTGTGTTGGGTCCACAACACCCGCAGCTCTTTTGCTTCCGGGCGGTTCTGCCATAGGCCTCCTTGACGATTCTCTGGGCTTCTTCCTTGTCCATGCTCCTCTTCCTCCGTTTCTGCTTTCTTGTTTCTCACCTATCTCAGCGTTTCACTTCAACCGTCCCGTGTCAATTCCGCGCTTGATCTCACAAATTAGTCAGGAGGTAGAAGCCGACTCCAATCAAGAGGATTCCGGCCACCAGCCTGATGGCTGAGGCAAACTTCCTCGTCAGGGACGCCAGCTTGCCCAAGCCGAAGCCTAATCCCACCACTGCCGCGCCCACCGGCAGGCTGTATCCTGCCGCGAAAGCAGCCAGCACGGCTGCGCCCCAGGCGATCTGGCCCTTCAGAGTCGCCATGCCCAACACCACGAAAAGGGCCGGATTGCAGCACACCGAACACGCGGTCACGCCTCCGCCCAAAGCGAAGCCGTAGATCATGGCCTTTACAGTTCCCCCGGGGTTGACTCCGGTGGCGGGGCTGAATTTCGGCAGTCTGAAGGGAAGGAATCCTAACGTCGCCAATCCAAAGAAGACCAGAAGCAGACCGGCGAAGAGCTTCCAATACACACCAAGGGTGGTCCCCACGGTCTGGCTGATCAATCCGGTTAGCGCCCCCAGTATGGTAAGTGCGATAAAGGTTCCCAGCATGAAAAACAGTCCCCCGATCAGGATGTCCCGGCGATTCCGCTTTTCACTTTCCATGCCTGAATATCCGGCCACTGCGGCGATTACCGCCCAGTTGCAGCAGGAGGTCACGGCGCCGACGAGTCCCAGAAGAAGGGCCGCCGCCAAAACCGTCAAGCCGAGAGCAGGAGATTGAAGGGTATGAGCAATCCAGTCCTGCATTGAACTCTCCTACTTAGGACAACAGGGAGAACCTCTTGCCGGGGTTCCGCAGGAAGAGCGCGGCATGGACGCTTGGGCCACCGCCGCAAGGAGTTTGGTCTCTGTTATCCGGCCCGAAACTGCAACGCTCCCGCAGCCCCGACCCGCGACTACCACAAAAGGGAACGATGTCGCAGAAAACTGCTTGACCAAATAGTCGTACCCCTCCTGGTGTTTCTCCAGCGTAAAAGCCGCGACCCTTCTACCCTGATCCGACAGTAGTTTGACCACGGCATTTACCTTACGAAAGGCGTCGCGCGAACGCTCGTCGCTCTGGCCGGGCAAGATCACGAAAACCGCCTCGTCGTCCGTGGCCACGATGTCCAGAGCTTTGAGGGAACTCAAGGTTACGCCGCATGAAAACGCGACTGTGTCACGCAAGGCACCATCCGGGTTTCTGCTCCCGGCAATGTATCTTTTGGAGAACGAATAGCTGGCAACCCCGATCGCTATGAGCATTACCGCTATAAACACCAGTGTTTTGCCCCGTAATCCACCCGAACCCCCACCTGTCCCGCGATCACCGCCCTCAGGCGGTGGACAGCAATCGCTCGAATCTCCTCCTTGCTCCGGCGTACCGCCCGGATCACCGCAGCTTCACCCGGGCTCACTTCCCGAAGCGCAGGGCGGAGTCTTCTCTGGTGCCCCCTGGTGCTCCCGAATCTTTTCCAAGATCTCCTCGTTCTCCGGAAACCGGCACTCCTCCAGATTCGAGAAAACAACACATCCGTTCAGAGTCACCTCGAATATGCCCCCAACTCCTTCCTTCAGATTCACATCGATTTCGAACTCCTCTTTGATTGCCGCCTCCAAACTGGAGGCTCTGTCAAGGTAACCTCAGGGGCCGCAGTATGTTATTTGCAGATTCAGAGTCTCTTTCGGGTCACTGGCGCCACTCATATCCAACTTCCTTTCTTTATTATTGTGGACCAGTCTTGACTCTTTTGGTCCTTTTAACTGCCTGTCTCTTCTCTTTGGTTTTCTCCGAAATCACATCTGTCTTCACCATATCCAGACAGCACTCGAACATGGAGAGGAAATCGCAGCAGCACTCCTTGAACCACTCCCTGTTCAAGGAATAGTAGATGTTCTGCCCTCTTCGTTTTGACTCTATCAACCCGGCCCTCTTAAGGATGTCCAGGTGGTGGGAGATGGTGGGCTGCGATACGTCAAACGCCTGCACTATCTCGCCGACGCACATTTCCTTCTGGTCCAGCATCTTCATGATGCTCTGCCGGGTTTCATCGGAGAGCGCCTTGAAGAAATCGTCACACTTCGTCATGTTCCATTAACCCGCTTATCGGACTGATAGATATATATACACTCGTCTATATCTTACGTAGAGCCGCCCGGTTTGTTTTGGACTTTTTTCGCCTTCTTGTCGATTCCATGAGGCCCGCTCGCGCATTACCACGGTGCCAGCAAACATCCCGAAACCCTCGATTGTATAATCTATATGAGGACGAGGAAGTTCATATTGGTTTTCGCGTTTGTGACTCTGGGGTCGGTGGCTGTTGGACAGGTCAGCGAGAAAGAGGCTGATTCCAATCCATCCGCCTTCACCATCTGTCGGCTCAAGTACGGAGGCGGAGGCGACTGGTACTGGGGATCCTCGGCCATTCCGAACATGCTCAAGTTCCTGAAGGAGAACACCAACATACCGGTCAGAGAGGAGGAGGTCAGGCTCTCGGTGATGGACGAGGACTTGTTCTCATATCCTTTCCTATTCATCACGGGTCATGGGAACGTGAGATTTACCGAACAAGAACTGGAGCGCCTGAGGGATTACTTAACTCACGGCGGCTTCCTGTTCGCAAATGATTCCTACGGGCTGAAAGATGCCTTCTTCAGGGAGATGAAGAGTCTCTTCCCTGACAAGGACATAGTCGAGCTTTCTTTTGGTCATGGGATCTATCACTGTTATTATGATTTCCCCAATGGTCTTCCCAAGATACACAAGCACGACGAGAAGCCGCCCCAGGGGTTTGGCCTGTTTCACGAGGGAAGATTGATGGTCTTTTTTGTCTACGAGTCCGATATAGCCGATGGGTGGGAGGGTCCCCAGGTGCACAACGACCCACCGGAGAAGCGCCAGGCCGCCCTGAAGATGGGGGTGAATATCATCACCTGGGCCCTGGAGAATTAGACTTAGCCTGACGAGGCCCCAGTACCTTTAGACTGACTGTGACGACCATGAAGAACGAAGCCGAACATACAAGTTTTAGCTCTCTTCTGGAACGATTGACACTCCTGAGACGCTCTTACGTCAGACACAAGAGCTTCCAGGGACTCCTGATATTTCTATCCTTCGCGCTGGGACTCGGATTTTTGGGGCTCTGGATCAATTCCACCTTCGTCTTTCCGGTGTTCCTAAGAGCAAGCTACATGGGGCTGTCGGCTCTGCTTCTGGTTGTGCTCTTATCCTACTTTTGCCTGAGGCCGATCATCCACAAGCCAAGCTTGGAGGAGGTGGCTCTGAAAGTTGAGACCAGATTCCCCGAGCTGGCCAACCGCCTGATTGCCGCCCTCCAGCTGGCAAGGAATCTACAGTCGAATCCTCAGGGCTACTCCACCGAGATGATCCGGGCTGTGATCCGACAGGCCGACTCCGTTTCGACCAAGCTCGATCTCAGGGATATCATCGACACAGGTCCGATCAGGAGGCTGGGTAGGATCGCAGGGGTACTGGCCGTGATCTTTTTGGCATTCGCCCTGGTTTTTCCCGCTGCTTTCAGAAGCTCGCTCTACATCTTTTCTCACCCGCTGACCGAATTCGTCTCGCCCCAGAAGTTCGCCTTTGTGGTCTCTCCCGGCAACAGCGAGGTCGTCAAGTACTCGGACGTGAGAGTCAAGATCAATGCGCAGGGAGAGAAGCCGCGGAGTGTGAATCTCTTCTGGAGAAACGAAGGATCGTCCTGGAATAGAGAAAAGCTCTCTGGGCTGACAGGTTCGACCGGGTCCAGGAGTGCCAAGGCCGAGACCGGAGGACCCGATTTCGCTTACCAGTTCAAGGAGGTCAAAAGGAGCTTCGAGTATTACGCCGAGGAGAAGGGAGTCGAAAGCGAGCGCTACCGGATAACCGTGGTGGACAAACCCAGAGTGGTGGGCCTGAAGCTGACCTTCAACTATCCCCCTTACACCCGGCTCAAAACCCAGGTTGTGGACGAGAACGACGGAAACATCACCGCGATTGGGGGAACCAGGGTTAAGATCGAGGCCCGGTCCAACAAAGAGCTCCGGACAGGCGAGATAGTCTTCTCCGATTCCACAAAACAGTCTGCCAGGATCAAGGGCAACAAGGCGGTCGGTGAGATATTGGTAAGGAAGGACGACTCCTACCACATAGAGCTGCGTGATGGAAGCGGCAACCGGAACCAGGACCCCATCGAGTACAGGATCACCAGAATAGACGACCAGTCTCCTTCAGTCCAGATATTGGAACCGGGATACGACCAGGACTTAACCGAGAGCATGAGGGTCGGCCTCCTGATCCGGATCACCGACGACTACGGATTCTCCACGCTGAAGATCGCCTACCAGATCATATCCGGAGGGGAGGAATGGGAGGAGAAGTCGGTAAAAATCGACATCCCGGATCGCAGCTCGATCGACGCCCAGGTGGAGTATCTCTGGAATCTCTCCGGCCTCCCGCTGCTGCCCGGCGATCTGGTCCGATATCGGGCCGTGGTTTACGATAACGACTCATTTGCCGGCCCCAAGCAGGCGGAAAGCCAATCCTACTATCTCCGGCTCCCATCCTTGGACGAGATAATAGCCGAGGTGGAGAGGGAGCAGGAGGGGCAGCTCATGGATCTGGAATCGGTCTTGAGAGGGCAAAAGGAACTCAAGGAGAAGATCGAAGATCTTTCGCAGGAGATGAACCGGTTCACCGGCCTGGACATGGATTGGCAAAAAAAACAGGAGATGGAGGACGCGCTGGACAAACAGCGCAAGGTATCGGAGGATCTGAAGGACTTAGCCCAGAGGATGGATGAAAACATCAAGAAGATCGAGGACAACAAGCTGGTCGCCCAGGAGATGGCCCAGAAGATGATGGAGATAAAGAAGCTCATGGAGGAGGTCGCCACTCCGGAGATGAAGGAGGCCATGCGCCAGCTGGCCGAGGCCCTCAAGAACATGGATCCCGACCAGATGAAAGAGGCCCTAAAGAAGATGCAGCTCTCCGCAGAGGAGATGTTGAAAAGGCTGAATCGAACCATCGCCCTTCTGAAGAAGCTGCAGGCCGAACAGAAGCTGAGCCACTTGATAAAGATGGCCGAACGGATGAAGGAAGAGCAGGATCAACTCAACCAAAAGATCGATGCTGCCGCCAAAGAGAACCTGCCCAAGCTCGGCCCGGATGAAGAGAAGCTTAAAAGTGATCTGGATGACTTCGAGGAGAAACTGAAGGATTTTGCCGATCTGGCAGACGAGCTCTCCATGCTTCCCAAAGAAAAACTGGATGATCTGGCCGAGATGCCGGAGGAGACCGGGATCAAGCAGGACATGGATCAGGCCGTCTCCCAGCTTTCCAAGTCCGACAAGTCCGGTGCTTCGAAGTCGGGCAAGTCCTGCTCCAAGAAGCTGGGTCAGATGGCAGATAGACTCAAGACGGCTCAGGAACAGATGCTGGCCAAAGAGAAGGAGGAGATTGTCAAGGCCATCCGCAAGTCCCTTTTCGACCTCTTCTCCCTTTCTGACAACCAGGAGCAGTTGTTCGACTTGGTCGGCCGGTTGGGCAAGCGCGACATGGCCTTAAGAGACCTGGCCCATGACCAGCAGAATTTGAAATCCGCAGGTCTGAGGGTGGCCGAGGATCTCGACACCCTGTCGCACCAGACCCTGTTCGTCGGCACCGACGTGCTCAAATACATGGCCCTTTCCGTGGCCAGCATGGACCAGGCGGTCATCCGGTTGGATGAAAGAAGGAGGGATATCGCCCAGGATGAGCAGACCGAGGGTATCTACGATCTGAACGTTACTGCCCGCATGCTCATGCAGGCCATGCAGAATGCCGAGAAATCGTGCAGCGGCACCGGAATGGAGAAGATGTTCGAAAAGATGAAGAACATGTGCGACAAACAGTGCGCGTTAAACCAGCAGACCCAAAGCCTGGGCCAGTGCGACGGTCAGGGCATGGAACTCTCCATGTCGCAGCAGGCCGCGCTCCAAAGGCTGGCCGCCGAGCAGGAGGCCTTGCGCAAATCCCTCTCCGAGCTGGAAAGCGAGTTCGGAAATCGTTCGGAGGTCTTGGGCCGCATGGGCGAGGTAGGCGAGGAGATGAAGAAGGTGGTGGGCGACTTCGAGAGGATGAGGATAGATCAAAACACCATCGACCGGCAGAAGAAGATCCTCTCCCGGCTTCTGGATGCTGAGAAATCGATGAGAGAGAGGGACTACTCCAGGCAGAGAAGGGCCGAGGTGGGAGAGGACGTGGTCCGAAGAAGCCCCGAGCGGCTCTCCCCGGAAGCGATCAGGAAGGAAGGAACGCCCAAGGACGACCTGACCAGATTCATGCAGGAAGCGTATCCCAAGGAATACGAGCAGATGATAAAGGACTACTTCAAGGCCCTATCCGACGAGAGAATGAAAAGATGACTTAAGCATACCTGCTGAGATTACTGGAAGCCGATCCCGTGAGACCGAGATCGGCTTCTTTTCTTTTCTCCGATCCACAGGGCAGGGTTCATCCTGAAGGGCATTCAGCCCTGCCTTTGGGGCAGGTATGCATGATCGTTGTCGCGGGGGTATCCCTGGACCGTGATGGCCGGGTATACCTGGACCGTTGCGGCGGGGTACCCTTCGTCCTCAGTCCTCAGGGCGAGCCCTTACCCCGCCACGTGTGCGACAAGCCTGTCCGGTCGCGAGGTCGGATATGTCCCGCCGGAGGCGGACAAGCCCCCGCACTGGGGACTATCCGACAAAGGGAGGATATAAAAACAGGGTCCCGCTCGAAAGGGGACCCTGTTCGGAACTGAAAGAATTAGTTAGGAGTAACCCTATTTTCATTGTCGACACCTTTTCGCCCAAACTTTAGTCTGATAACATCCTCATGGAGCGTTGTACAGTGATGCCCACAACGTTGCCTCTCAACGGAAGCCTCAGCCCGCCCCAAAAGTGACAACTGCCTTCAACATGGGAAGATCAAGGGCAGACAAAAGCCCTCGAACGGGATTAAGAGTTCGAATGCACTACTGCCCCCTGGAGCGCTGAAGCAGCTGTCTGCTCTGGGCGTCCTCGGGATGGTCGTCCAGCCACTCTTCCAGCAGTCGAACCAGCTTGTCCTGACTCTGGCTGAAAAGATACAGTTGGCGCAGTATCTGGAAGGTCATCTGATCGGTGGGATTCAAGCGGTAGGCCCTCTCCATTACCCTCTCCGCGTCATCGAACTCCTCCTGCGCCTGGTAGGTCAAACCCAGATATTGGTAATACAGGATGATCTCGGGGGATTTCTCGATCACCGTGTCCATACGCGCCTGGTAACCGTCAAGAAGGCTGTCCGCCTTCTCCTGTTTTCCCTCATCCAAGTAGAGCTTGTAGAGCTGGAGATAAGTCCGATAATAGTCCGGCATCAACTCAACCGAGCGTTCCAGAATCTCCGCGGCGTCATCCTTCTGGTCCAGCTTCAGGTGGTAATCGGCCAGCTCGATGAACCGCTCGGAGTAGTTCATCAGAAGGCCGACCGTGGTTTCGTTCTTATAGATGTCCATGTCTGCCAGTCCCCGGTATTGATACACTTCGAGGATGTTCTTCTTGAATCTCACCGGGTCCAGCATGTCCTTCTGCGCCTCCGGCACCACCCGGTGAGCCAGCCCCTCTTTCACCACGTGATCGTCCAACCCCACCCTGCTGCCCGAGGGAGTGGTTCGGGAGAAGTAAAAGGGCGCTTTCCACTCGTTGGCCAGCAGGATCTGCTCCACCATCTGATCCTGCACCCGCATGAAACGCTTGGCTTTCTGGTCAAAAAACGGAAACAGGAACCTCTTCTCCCTCCGGATGGGATCGTAAAACTGCACTCTGGGACGCGGCACCACCACGCCTTCCTGCATGCGTGTGGGAAAGCCTTTGATCTCCTCGTCCTTCAGGTTCATGGGAACGTTCCAGATGTTCTTAAGCTGCAGGATGTACCAGTAGCCATTCAGCAGGCTCAAATTGATGACCCGCACGTCCTGCCTGATCTTCTCCACGTTCTGCAAAAACCACAAAGGGAAGGTGTCGTTATCCCCGTTGGTGATGAGCATCCCGTCCGGATCGCAGCTCATCAGATGGTTATAGGCATAATCATACGGTATCCAGTTGCCGGTACGGTCGTTTCGATTATAGTTTTTCTTCAATGCCAGAAGCGGCAGGACCAGAAGAATCGCCACCACGATAGCCACAACCGGCTGCATGAACTTGCGTCCTCTCTCGGCCATGTCACCCAGATATCTCACCAGCCCGAAGGCACCCAGTCCCATGGCCAGCCCGAAGAACACGAATCCCGGCAGGAAGAAGTAGTCCCGGTCTCTCACCTCCAACCTGATGATCTCCCTGGTTGTCTGATCCGGCTGGGTCCCGTCCGCGAAATTCATGTACAGCACCAGGACCACGGTGCAGGCGAAGATCAGGAAGAGCAGCACCACCCCCTCTCTTTTTCTCTTCCTTATCTGCTCCCATACTCCGAAAAGTCCCAGAAGGAGGGGGACAAACCAGACGCTCTTGTGCATATACTGTTCCCTGAAGAATCCCCAGAATCCCATCCGCTCCTTGTTCCCGAACTGGTTCTTCCAGGTGCCCCTGCGGTGGAACATCCTGCCTATCATGCTCTGCTGCCCGTACTGCTTTCGCTCCAGGAAGCCTTTGAAGCTGGCCCAATCCGAGGGGTTGTTCTCGTCGATGGCCGGATTATTGGACGACCTGATCGGAATAAAGGCCTGTACCGAATAGCCCATCACCCCGGCGCAGGTTAGGAAGAAGAAAAGCGCCCACTCGTTCTTGCGGCTGGAGGAGAGGGTAAGCATCAAAGTTATCAGGAACCATGCGCCCAGGGCGATCAGAAAGGGCACCACGCTGTGGATGACCAGAGCCAAAACCAGACCCGTTATCCAGAAGCGCCAATCCAGCAGCTTCCGCCGATCGGTTAAAACGATCAGCAGAAAGATGCCCGGCATGACCAGAAAGATGGTCATGTGAATGCCGGTGGAGAGCAGTCCCAGATAGGCGATCAAGATCAGGAGTTTGTCCCCTTTGGGAGTGGTCCGGTGATCCATCCAGATAAGCACCAGGAAGACCATCAGCATCATCAGGAACATGGACAGCCCGTACACCTCGGCTTCCACCGCATTGGACCAGAAAGTCATGGAGAAGGCCACAAAGAAGCTGCCGGCGATTGCACCCACGTAACGTCCCAGCCTGATCCACAGGCTGGTCTCTCCTTTGCCCCATCTGCCGCTCAGCTTGACGGTCACCAGATAGGTCAGCCAAACCGCCAGGGCGGAGGTTATAGCCGAGATCAGGTTCATCCTGGCGGCGATCTGGTCGAAGATCGGCACCAAGGTGGAAAGCCGTCCGATTAAGACATACAGTGGACTTCCCGGAGGATGTGGTATCCCCAGGATATAGGCGCAGGCGATGAACTCACCGCAGTCCCAGAAAGAGACCGTGGGAGCCATGGTCTTGAGGTAAATCCCGCAGCTTATCAGGAAGACGAAGATCGAGATGAAGATCGAGACCCTATCCTGTTTTTCGTACCACTTGCGCAGGCCTTCTCCCACTGTCACCCTCCTGGGTTCTCGTTTTGGCACATCTCATCTGATGTGCGCCTGAGAGATAGATAATATAGCCACATTTCTCCCGTTGTCAATTCAAAAACCTCTGGCATCGCCAGGGGTCGCATTTATGCGACCCGGCCGGGGAAAATGCGATAGGCTTCCCTCCCTTTATGGGAGGGAATAAAAGGGAGGGTGGAACGCGTCCCTCGCTGACCTGTCCCTCTTCCTCTCGCTAATCCGCCCCATCCGTTCCATCCGCTGACCGTTCTCTCATCCGCTTCATCCGTTCAATCCGTTGACCTTGCCTTCATCCGCTTAGTCCGTTTCATCCGCTGACCCTGCTCTTATCCGCTTCATCCGTTCAATCCGTTGACCGTGCCTTCATCCGCTCCATCCGTTGACCATGCCTTCATCCGCCCGGACGGGCGCCCGTCTGGGCGTTTCATCCGCCCCATCCGCTGACCACACTTTCCCTACCCTCTGCCCATTATCGAAATTACTAAGGTATCACCAAAATCGACCGAAAAGGAAGGAAGAGACAGAAAACTCATATCAAAAGGAGGAGGAGCTATGCTAGTATGGTGCATTGTGCTCCTGTTTTTGGGACTCGCCGCCTTCTTGGATTCCATCTTCACCTTCGGCGATATCTTCCGCAGGATCAACTCCGTCATGTTTATGCTGGTCTCCCTGGGGCTGCTGGTCAGAACCAGCACCAAAATCAGGCTGGCCAAGAGAGAGGGCTACGAAAAACGCATCGAGGAGCTGGAGCATCAAATAGCGGAGTGGCGAAAGAAGGAGCCGAAGAAAGAGCCCAAAAAGGAAACAGCCCCGGTAAGCTAAGAGATTCCAAGGGCTGTTCAAAAATCGAACATCAAATTCATTTTGTCCCTCAGGCTATCCTGAGGAGGTGGGGGAGACTTCTGCTTGAAGCTCCCTCAACTTATCTCTGGTCTCGTCCACGTACACCGAGCGCTCGTAATCTTTAAGCAGCTTCTGATAGGCCTCGACAGCTTTGGCCTTATCATTCAGGTCTTGGTAGTAGACATCCCCAATCAGCTTCTGCGCCTCGGCGCAGAAATAGCTCTCCGGATATTCCTTCAACAGCTTCTCGAAGGCCTCTATCGACTCGGAGAATTTCCTCTCATCTCGGTAGATTCTTCCCTTTTCCAACTGGGCCAGATGCGACAGCTTTTCCGACTTCGCCGAGATTATCTTATCCAGCCCGGAGATGGCCGATTCCTCGCTGCCCTGCAGCTTATGCAACAGAGCCTTGGCAAAGATCACCAGCATGGGCCGGTCCAACTCCTGGTTTTCCCCGATCATGATTATCCTCTCCAGGCTGTTATTGACGTAAAATCCCTTGGGATGATCCGCGATGATCCGGCTATACCCCTGCAGGGCCTCTTCGAAGTTCCCCTGGAAGAACTTGATCTCGGTCAACTTGAAGTGCACCTCTTCTAGTTTTGGCTCGACCCTGCGATCTCGCAGAGCCTTCTCCAGATAATACCGGGCGCTGTCCAGCTCCCCCTTGACCATCTTGCAGTCCCCGCGCCGCACCAGCGCAGCAGGGTAAGGATCGGATTTCACAAAATCCGACACCACGGTCTGGTAGCGGGCAAACGCCTCGTCCGGCTTCTCGAACCAATAGAGATTGATCTCCCCGATCCGAAAATGGCAAAGCCCCACCACCTCGGGGAAGGATTGCGCATAGCCACCGATAACTTCCTGATAGGTGCTCACCGCCTCCGTATACTTCTCCTGCCCCTCCTGCGAAGTCGCGATCAGCAGCTTCGATTCGACAATGACATCGTCAGCCGGTTTATTGGAAAGAAGATATCGGCAGGATTCTATGGCCTGGTCGAAGTACCTCTTATTGATGCACATCCGCACGAATTCGATGACGAATCTCCCCCCTGCTCCGAAGAGCTCATCCACCTTCTTGTACGCCTCGAACGAGCCGCTCAGGTCCCCTTTGCTGAAGAGCAGGTCTGCGTAAAGCTTTTGCGAGAATCTATCCTTTGGATTCTTACGAATTCGCTCCCTCAGCGCCAGCTCGATCTCCTCCGTATTCTGCTCGCTTCGGATGATCTGGTTGATGCGATCCGCCACCAGGTCGAACTTGGTCGAGTCCGTGCCCATGAAGATGAAATATTCATCTATGGCTTCTTTGTAGTTGAAGAGCGCCTCGTAAAGCCCGGCCAGGTCAAAGGAGAATGCGCGAGGATCGCCCAACTTCATTCGCCCCTGCAGGTAGGTCTCGATGGCCTTGGAGGTAAGCTGATTCCGCAGGTAGACCCTCGCCACCTCCCGGTAGGCGTTGCTCGGCGTCTTGGCCGTCTCAACAGCTTTATCGAAGTTGAGCCTGGCCTCCTCTTCCCTATCGGTCTGGAGATATACGTTTCCTAATTGGGTATAGAACTTCCACTTGTTCTGCTCATGCGCGCGCTCCAGGTCCTCTTTGATCAGCCCCTCAACCCTGTCGTATTCCTTGGCCGTCAGGTAAGCATCTTTCAGAAGCTCGCGCAGCTCCTGCCGCTCGCCGTAAACGGACCTCATCTGCTCGATCATCTGCACCGCCTCGCCCGGCTTCCCCACCCGGATAAGCTCTCTGGCCAACTCCACGTCCCGGCGGTAGGGGTCTACTTCCCTTTCCAACTTAGGAATAACCAGCCCCTCCGGCAGCTTCTGCTGGGCAGAAGAAAAGGAAAAGAACGAGAACAACAGAACGAGGGATAACGTAACCGCCAGTAGCCTTCTCATAAGCTAACCTCACGCTCCAGTTTTATATGTATTATACGCCTGAGGCCTACGCAAACGAAGGTTTTTCTACTTCGCGACAACAAGACTAGCGGTGCAGCCGCATCACGAAAGGACAGCACGGCGAGCATCGGGAGGACCTATTCTAGAAGCATCAGGGAGTCGAAGGGGCCTGCGGCAGGAGAACCTTTTCTCGGAGCTTTTTCACTGACTTTGTGACTGCACTAATGAAATTGTCCTTGGCCAGCCCTGCGTCGTCAGCAAGCAGCTCTGCTCGCGGTTCTCCAGTTTTTGCATCTTCTGGATGGGCTTCAGGGGCTTTAACGCGGAGCGCGTGAACGGTGTTGAAGCAGGAGCCTATCACCTTGTCAAAACGGGCCTTGATGAAATTATACCTAGTATCCGGGCTCTCCGAGGTACTGACCGATACGAACTTCTTGTCATCCTCGCCAAACAGTTCCTCTCTGAAAACTTCCAGGAGCGTCTTTGCGACTAAATCGCACACGCAGTCTAACCGCGTAGCGTACAGAGAATACTCTTCACCATGCCAGGCCTTATAAGCTTTAAAGCACTGGTTCTTTAGAACCTGCGTTCTCTTAATGAATAGGCGTGTCAAATCAAGGACCGGACTGTCAAAGGCAGGATGTCCATCGGTGAGCTTGCGCATTATGTCAAGCAGCTCAAAGTCTCCCACATTCGAGATTCGAGCTACAGCCCGATCGATCTCATCGATCAGATCAGGTACGTGTTCTTCTTTCTTCTTCAGTTCTTGTAGGAAAGGGATGTGGTCTGAGCTCCCTACTCTTCCCATAGCCTCAATAGTCGCTTTTCGAACAGTTTGCTCACGATGGTAGGACGAGGAATCCACATATGGTTTGAGGAGCTCAAATCCTCTTACATCACCCAACTTTCCAATCACTTCAATCCAGGCAATAGTGGTTTCTACGTTGCTTTCGTCCGGCTTCGCGTCTGCAAACCTTTCGAATATGCAGTTCAATGATTCCTCGATGATGCCCCGAAATCTCTTGTCCTTCGTCCTGACTTGAGATAGCGGGTCAATACTCTGCTCCGAACGGATTTTGCCCAGTGATGCATATGCAACCTCCCGAACATCCTTGCTCTGTTCAGTGAATCTCTCATGAATTGCATCCAAAACGCTATTGGGGCAGGTGGGATTTTGACTGTAGTCAAATACCGCGCCTGCCGTCTTTGTGGCACAGGCTCGGATGCCAGCCGTTCGCCCGTGTCTTATCTTCTGAACAAGGATAGCTTCCGCGTTCGGAGTATAATTCGCGACCAAATCTTGTAGGAGTTCTATCTCGCGAGCTTCCGCGATCTTTGAAGCCAATCCCCTGGTAATGACCGAAGGACCGAGAAGATCGTGGACGCGCAGTGAGTCATACGCCCAAGGATTGAATTCATCCTTTTCAACCAAGCACCCCTCGAGAACCGACTTAGCTTCTGTTTTCCACCGGCCGACCACGTTCTGGGACACCCACTTCTGGAACAAGCCTTCCTCGTGGGTGATTGCTTCCCCTTTGTGAAAGAAGCGGGCTGCTCTGCACACAACAATCTGGATGGTGCTCTTCCTGTGTTTCTCCGCGACGCACGCCTGGTTTAGCACGTACTTTGCCGCGGATCGCTTCCGTCGCACTAGCCAATCGTCTGCGGACCTGTCCACGAACTGGCTCCCCGTTGTGGGGTTGCTGAGGAAATCGTCAATCAACTCTGACAATTCCCCTCCGAGGGCCGAGCGCTGCTCTAATTCACACTTGGACACGAGCTTTATCAGGGGGTATAGGCTTCTGTCGGTTGCTAGCTGCCACGCCTGATCGCTAATGCTGTCTTTAAGTAGAGGCGGCAAAATGTTTCGCAGTTCACGGAAGTACTCTGAAAGATGCCGCTCGAATCGTTCTGCTTCGTAGCCTGCAGCGGCCACAAAAGCCTCTATCCCTTCGCGAATGTTCGCCACGAGGTTTTCTCGGTCAGCCGGAGTATTGTACTGCTGCCTCAAATAGTCGCGGCACTCTCTGTACGCGGGCCGATCACTCTCGAAGAGGCTTCTGACGACCGCCTTGCCGTTCTCTCGATACGCCTCTTTCAGATTCGGCAGAACGCGGCCCTTGTTGCCACTCCATTGGGGCGACTCCGCATATCTGAGTAGAGCGGTCACTGTGCTCACTTTCGTTTTCGGGCACGCATTCAGCAGTTCCACAATTGGCGATCCCGCTGGCCCGTTGAGCTCCCAGGTACTTGTTTTCTTAGTTACCACATCTATCAGATTTTCGTCCAGTGCTGCCTTCATTAGCCTCACGAGGTGCGGATTCATCGCCTGTGTGGGTCTTGTTTTGCCCAGAAGGACTTCGACAGCCTCCTGCACTCTGATTCTCTGCTTTCTGGTCTGCCTTAGTTCCGCGAGCAGTCCACACAGTGGAAAGACCACTTTATCATTCTCCAAGTGCTCTTCAAGCTTGTCCAATGCGGAGTCCACAAGCGATGGAAAGCCCGTTTTTGCGAGGTGCTTTATGCCTTCTTGCCGATAGTACTCCTCACACCCAGGGTCACCGATCTTATTCAGAATCACTTCCGCGGATTCCGGGTTTCCGAGGGATTCCGATGTAAGAGCCTCAAAAGCATGAAGAACCAGGCGATGAGGGTCTCCTTTCTCTTCATCGCTCATAGGCGTTCGCGGTCCCGCTTCGACTATGCCGTGCAGCAATATCAGAATGCGTTGTTCTGGCTGTCGCGTGCCGAGTTTCCTAACCGCATGGCACTGCGTCCTGTAGAACTTCTCGTTCATGGCGACATTCAGCAGAGCTTGAGTTGCTGGCCCTGTCGGATTCTCGGCCAGCGCATCAATGCACTTGATCCTAATCGCCTCCTGCGATTTCTCAGTGCATGCAAACAGGATGGCACTGATTGCGCCTGCAGACTCTTTATTTCTCACTTTTCCGATCTGTTCCACCACTGTCTGAAGGTGGCTCGGGTCGAAACTCCACGCTGTTTCAACAAGAAAATCGATGTCTCGTGAATCAACGTTCTTAATCGACCCAAGGGCCGATTTTCTTTCACTCTCGTCCCCACTCAGCAAAGCTTCCCTTGTTTTTTTTGGAATCATGCTAAACCTCGCCCTATTTGCCATACTCCACGCCGCTCAAATCTTGAGCTAAATCACTTCAAATAAACAAAAACCCCGTCGCTCTGTCAATTGAATTTATCTAACAAGCAAGGATAATCCCCGGTTGGCGGTGGCGGCATGCCTACGCTCCTCAGGTCCTGCTAAAACCCTACTCAAACCCGCGCGCCGACTCAAGCAACGCTTCTTCCACCGCATCCTCCCCCATCCAATGACCCGCCCCCTCGGCAATCACGAGTTTCGAGTTGGGCAGTCTCTTGTGCAGGTCGTATGCCGTCACCGGCGGGCAGATCATGTCGTAGCGGCCGTTAACAATCGTGGTCGGTATGTGGGCAATCTTATCTATGTCGCGCAGAAGCTGGTCTTCCTCCAAAAAACAGCCATTGGCTAGGTAGTAGTTTTCAAGCAGCGACATTTCATACATCTCCTCGCCCCAGCCGCCCGGTCCGAAAACGTTCTGCAACCACTGGTCGTCCACCTCAAGCGCTGCGATCTTCATCTCGTACCTTGCCCAGGCCTTGGCTATCCTTCTTGCCTCCGCAGAGTCGGTACTTTGAATCAACTCCAAGAAGTATTCAGGCAGCGGCCGCCTCTCCGGGTCGGGCAGTGCTGCAAGCAGCTCGTCATACGCCTCCGGGAAGAACTTGCGTACACCACCATGATAATAGTGGTCAACCTCCTCCTGTGTGCACAGAAACACGCCCCGCAGGATCAACCCCTCTACGTTCTCCGGATAGGTCTCGGCATAGGCCAAGGCCAGCGTCGCTCCCCACGAGCCACCCAGGATGATTATCTCCTCAAGCTCCAGATGCTGCCGCAACTGTTCGATATCATCCACCAAGTTCTGCGTGGTGTTCTCCCGAAGCTCGGCATACGGTGTCGACTTCCCGCAACCCCGCTGGTCATGCAAAACGATTAGAAACTTCTCCGGATCGCCAAACCGCCGCATAAAAGGCGACGACTCACTTCCCGGCCCCCCGTGCAGCATGAAAAGCGGCTTACCATCAGGATTGCCGCAAAGCTCATAGTAGATCGAGTGAATATCCGAGACCTGGAGATGACCTGTCTCAAGCGGCTCGATCTCCGGCCAGAGTTCGGTCTCTTTCTCGGGTTCAACCTTCTCACATGTCAGAAAGCCCACGGATGCTGCCAACGTAACCGCTAAGATAACCAGAGCACTTCTTTTCATCAGCAATTCTCCTTCTTGAGGGATCAACATTTCCAGCGTTGATTATGAACGATACATCCTGCCCCTTTTTGAAGTCAAGGGTTTTGTGAGGACTTAGCGAAGTGAATTCTCCCTCCCTTGGTGTGTACCATGTGGTTCACACCTTTCCTGCCCGCCCATGGCGGAATGGGAGGGAATAAAAGGAAGGGTGAAGCATTTTGCGCGTAGGGGCGAACCTTGTGTTCGCCCGGATGTGGGCGGAGGTGAACTCCGCCCCTACGCGGCCTCGCGCGGTGTCAGGAACGAACACTGTCCCTGCGCTAATATCCCGCTGGCGGTGGCTGCTATCCGCGAGAAAAAAATGGGCGAGGATCTCTTCATCCTCGCCCGGCGGGTTTTCTATTCCAAGGTCTCAGCTATTCGATTTTCTCTCCCGGAAAATCCTGTCCCCCCTGGTGCAGAATCAGTCCGGTCACTGTGCCGTTCTCATCAAGCACGAAGGTTATCTGCGCGTCCACCACCTTGAGAAAATACTCGGTCTCCGACTTGGGAAACATCTCCGCCTCCGGCTGGCCGGTAGGCTCGGTGAATATCTTCCCCTCCCTGGTTCTCACCGTGAGGTTCATCCCGATGGGAAGCTTATACTCGCCCACGTACTTCTCGTAGATCGCCGGATCGACTTCGGCCACCTCATATTTCGCCTCTCGCTCCGCCAAAACTTTATCTGCCTCCTCCGGCCCCAGCTTCTCGGCCGGGTCATCCCCGCGCGCCCTGTGAATCAAGTGCCTGACCACAGCTCCGTTCCCGTCCCGCTCGAACCTAAGCGTGGTCATGTGGTCGTGCTCGAAGTAGAACTTGTCTTCAGCTTCCGGGAAGATTCGAAACAGCGGACCGGCGCTGTGCTGCGAGTACATTGCGGTGTCATCTGCAGTGATGATCCGGTAAACTCCCTCCTCGATCTGATACACTCCCTGGTAATCGTCAAAGACAGACGGGTCCATCTCCACAGGCGTCTTGATAACCGGCAGCTCATAGGGTTCGCCGAACACTATGGCGCCCAGTGCCCCGCTTATGTTCCCCGCCGGCGCGCTGTCGTTGTTGCTCAACACCACCACGCAAACCTTGTCGTCCACCCAGCGGTCGATCTGGGTATGGAATCCGGGTATGCCCCCGTTGTGCCAGATGTATTTCCGGCCGAAACTCTCCCTTATGACCCAGCCGTAACCATAATCCCCTTTGTTCGGCGTGAACATCTTTTGCCGCGAGCTCTGGCTCAAAAGTTTATCCGTGTACAGCGCCTGATCCCAGATGAACATATCCCCCACCGTGGAATAAAGCGCACCCGCCGCATAAGGAGTAGACATGTGCACGAATTCGGCATTTAACAACTCGCCGTCCTGGTTTTCGCTGTAGCCTGCAGCCCGGTTCTTCATGATCCTGTCTCGATGATCATAGCCTGAGTTGTCCATGCCCAGCGGTCCGAAGACGTTTTCCTGCAGGCAATCCTCATAAGTTTGACCGGAAATCTTCTCGATTATGGCACCCAGCACGATGTAATTCGAATTGCTGTATCGGTATTCTTCTCCCGGCTCGAAATCCAGCGGCTCGTCTCTAAAAATCGCAATGAGATCCTCCACCGAGGCCGCCAGTGCCACGTTTTCCATGACACCGGGCATGTTGGTATAATTGGGAATGCCGGAGGTATGCGACAACAGGTGATGGATGGTAATCTTGTCTCCGCTCTCTGCCGGATAGTCGGAAAGATGCTTGGTTATCGGGTCATTCAGGTCTAGCAGTCCTTTTTCCTCCAACTTCAAAACGGCGGCAGCGGTAAACTGCTTGGTGATCGAGCCTATCTGGAATTTCATCTCCGGCGAGTTGGGAACTCCCAGGCCGATATTGGCCATGCCGTAACCCTTTTTCAGAATGACTTTGCCGTCTTTTGCTACCAGAGCCGCTCCGTGAAACTTCCATACTTCATGCGCAGCCTTAAGGTAGTCGTCCAGTTGCTTATCCAGCTTGGCTGCCTGAACGCTCGCCAGAGAAACAAACAGCGAAAGTAGCAGGGTGAAGATAACCAGGTTTCGGGCGATCGAAAAGCGCCCGGGAAATCTTGCATTTGACACAGGACCTCCTGAGATCGGGTGAAGGGATATCGCGATCATATCTCGTCGAACACCCAATTAGACGAGCCGGCCGCCGATTTGTTTCAAGAGTGTTGCGTTTTGCACAGGTAGCGGGTGCCCCAGCTTGTCTGCCGAGCCAGTTCTGTCACAACGAAGGCGAGGAATGCTGCAACCAGTTGAGCGCCCTTCCCCCCCCCGCCTATTTCGGAATGGGAGGAAACACGGTTCTCCCTCCCTCGGTGTGTACCACACGGTTCACACCTTCATGGGAGGGGATAAAGCGGGGGTGAACTTCCTCAGACGAAGTCGAGCCCCGTCCCTGGGCACTCCAGAACCTGCTAAAGGTTCCTCAACTCATTCAGCACCTTATAATAATCGATGGCAAACTCTATTAGGACCCTGGCAGCGAGTGTTTCCTCGTGTTTCAGTAACCCCAGGAGCAGGTCTTCCGTCTCGATGTCTTTGGACTCTCTTGTTTCAGCTTCCTGTGCGGATTGCTCCAGCGCGATCAACGCCTGCCTTGTGAGTGGTACCTGCTCCGCGGCGGGGTTATCTTCGGAGGGATGCATTGCATGCGCTATTCTCTCCTTGAACTCATCCAGATCGAGACCCAGCTTTGTCAAGACCTCAATCGCTCTTCCCCGGTCCAGTCGAATCAACCCCAGCAGAATATGTTCGGTTCCGATAAAGCTATGACCATGACGGCCAGCTTCGTCTCTGGCGAACTCGATGGCCTTCTTGGTGTCTTCTGTGAACATCGGGTCCATTTTCGATCATCCTCCGCTTTGTTGAACTCGCATACTCGGTTACCCTCACTCACGCTCATGGATGGCCTCGAGCAAGATTTTTCTCTCGGGTTCTAGCTCAATCAGCCTCTTCCCCGCGTACGACGAGCCAGGCGAAAGCCGCCTTGTAGACTTTCCTTGGCTTGACCGAGAAGCCCAACTCTTTGAGAATCTTGCGCGAAGTGCGCCTGCCAAGTGTCTTCCCTATGCCTTTCAGTTGATAGATGTTCCCGAAAGGTTTGAATCGCGCAATGGAGTAAACAAAATCACTGTACCCGATGGCAAACTCGAGAATGTTGATTATTGTCGGGGGCATGTCCGCTTCCCGCAGCCTTCCCGCGTGAAACTTCTCCTCAATGGTTTCGATCTTCTCGGCCTTCTTAATCAGATCCGATCTGATCGGTACTCCATACACCGCCTTGAATAGACGTTTAAATGTGGGTAGGTTCAATCGTTCGTCAAACACAACACCCTCCGTCAGCGGGATGTCTGTCCGATGCAATCTTGGGACTCCGATGAAAAAGGTAAGGATCTTTGCCATCTCGTAAAACGAGAGGGCATTCGCGAATGCGGCGAGCGGCAGATTATGCTCCCACACGACCGGAACTGTGCTGAACACCTCTCGAATGTACTTTGGGCTCTTCCGGTAGGTCTGACGAACTCTCTTGACCTGCAGAGGTGTCAGCGTCATAACGGTTATCCTCCTGGGCGCCCGGGACAGGGATTTGCTCTCCGTCCCTACGCGCCACATGCTTCAGTGACTCTCAAATTCTCCCACCGCCTCAGGCAATGCTTCTTCCACCGCATCCTCTCCCATCCAGTGGCCGGCGCCCTCGGCTCAGTCACCCTCTCCCTAGCCCTCTCCCATAAAAGGGAGAGGGAATCCGCCCTTCCCTCCCTTGCCTGTCCGCCTATGGCGGAATGGGAGGGAATAAAAGGGAGGGCGACTAAAGGTCAGACCTCGAATCTCAATCGTGCCGTCCACCGAAATGCGATTTTGAATTTTGAACTGTAATTCTACTTTTTGCTCTTTGAATTTTGAACTGGCAACTCACCACTTCTGCATGATCTGGCCGAAACACTCCAGGCCGCTCCACAGCACGGCGCTGTACCCGTGGCCCGGCTGTGTCCATGCGCCGGCAAGATACAGATTCTTAACCGGCGTCTCGTGACCCAGGCGGCTGGGGCCGGAGTTGTCCAGGGTCTGATCGAATCCGTATATGGCGCCGCGATAGTTGCCGGTGTAGCGGAGGTTGGTCAAAGGCGTGCCGATCTCCTTCACCTCGATCGCATCCCGCAGCCCGGGCATGAGCGTTCCTTCCACCTGGTCAATCAGAACGTCGGCCATCCGCTCTTTTTCTTTCCGGTAGGCTTTCTTATCACCCTTGAGGTAGTCGGCCTCATACTTTTTCCAGTGATCGTATCCCTGCAGCGCGATGATATTAACGGTGTTCTTTCCTTCCGGCGAGTAGCCCTTGTAGAGATTGTCGTATAGCGTCAAGCCAAAGCCTCCCCCCACCTCGGCATTGAGTGCAGCCTTGTATTCAGCCTCAGGATCATAACCAGAGGTGCAAAAGATCTCCGTGTCCTTAATCCCGATCTCACCAACTAAGTCCTTCTTCAATCCCAGGAAAACCTGGAAACTCGACAGGCTGACGCTGAACTGATCCATCCTGCCCAGATACTCCTTCAGATGATCGTCCTGTTTCATCATGGTGTGGAAGGTATCATAAGCGTTGGCATTCGAGATTATCACCTTTCCGCTGTACTCTGCTCCATCGGCGGTCTTCACGCCATAAGCGGCCAGATCCTTCGTCAATATCTCTTCCACCTTGGAGTTTAGCATCACCTTGCCGCCTCGCTTCTCGATGAACTTCACGAACGCGTCGCTCATCTTTTGCGATTTTCCCCTGGGATAATACCCGCCTTGATGTAGGTATCCTATGGTGGGCATGGCGTAGTAGAAGCTGGCCAGTTTCGACGGCGGAAGCCCGAAATATCCCCACAGCCCCGAGACGATGGCCTTGAGCTTGGGGTCCTTGATCCGCTCATCCATCATCTGACCCCAGGTCTTGCTGTAACATTTGAATAGATGCGGGAAGTCGACCGGGAAGCGGCTGTAATCCACCTCGCCCCGCGCGCTCGACAGCTTGTTGATATCCTCAGCCACTCCCCTCATGTCATCAAACAGCCCTTCGATACCCTCCTTTTCCTCCGGAAAGTAGCCCACCAGCATTTTGATGTAACCGGACAGGTCCTTTTGCGGCACCCGGAGGTCATAGTCGGGGTATATCGCCCTATAGAGTTCGGGGTGAGGCACGAATTCCACGTCTTTGATCTCAGGGAAGCCCGGTATCAGGTTATGAACCCCTTCCCTCTCGCCCGCCGTGGTAGAGTGCAGCGAGGCGTCGAACTCGAAGCCGCCCGGCCGCTTGAAGGTGGTGGCATACCCCCCCGGCCGGTCGTGTTTCTCCAAAACCAAAGGCTTGAATCCCTGCCGGGCAAAGGCCGCAGCGCAGCTCAAGCCTCCCAGGCCCGATCCGATGATCACCGCATCATACTCATTTGCACCCATCTGGGCATTCGATCCGGTCGGGAAAAGGGTCCAGTCGAGCGCCATTACCGATGCCCCGGCCAGCAGTGCCCTTATGAACTCTCTTCTTTTCATCTCTTCGTGAGACATAACCCCTCCTCTTCTATTGGTTCATTTCTAATCCCGCAGCCTTAGGAACCGAGAATGCCGCGGGCTTGGCACCGTTCTTATAAGAGGCGTTCGGGATTGTATCCCGAACAGAGACTTCGGGATGCAACTCCGGCTACCTCGAACGACGGTAGGCAGGGCTTCCAGCCCTGTCCAAAAGGAACTCGGGCTTTCAACTTCAGAGAAACCGCTTCGACCAGATGAGAGGGGACCCGGTTCTCCCTCCCTTTATGGGAGGGAGTCAGAGGGAGGGCGAAAAGATTCCCTTCTACTTGAGAGAGACAGCTTCCACCAGATTCAATCCCTTTTCCAACACCTGGTAGCCCTTCAACTCCTGGGCGCTCACCACGTGTCCGTTTGAGTCCAGGAACTCGATCTCCAGATCATAAGTGCCCGGCTCGACCTCGAAATCCCCCACGTATATCCTTCCCGGCAACAGCCGCGAGCAGCGAAGGTCGGCGTTCTCCAAGACGTCCGTGGCAACGTCGACGGCAGCTTTCTTCAGCCACCCTCCCACTCCGCCCGTATCCACTTTTTCCTTGGCCTTATGCGCGGCCAATCCCTTGACCACCGCGCGTGCAACCGTGCGAAGATAGACGAGCCACTTTTTTGCCTGAAAAGTCTCCTCCGTAACCTTTGCCACGTCCTCCAGAAGTTGAAGTTCTCCCATCAACTCGGAATTGGAGTAAACCCTTATCCGGTTGATTTCCGTCGGTCGCGCCACCATCTCCGGAATGGAGAATTTGAAGTAATAATCTTCCGAGATCGGCATGGGCAGGTGGCCGTACTCCGAATCCTTTCTCCAGGGATCGGTGTACAGGACCTGCACCAAGTCCAAATCCTTGTCGGTCCGGATGCGCAGGTTAAGCGCCTCTTTAACCGGAGAAAGGCCAACCAGCGCCACCACGCTCAGTATCGATTTGTCCTCGGAGTAGTACTTCACCTCCGGAACCTCGAAGTCATAGATGTGAGGCTGCTCTTTGAAGGCCGACCGGAGAAGATCGTAATCGATCCTGGCATCGTCCATCTTTCCGTCAGCGGCATAGACGTGCATGCTCAAGTAACGGGCAAAGGCGTCGTTGTTGAACCGCACTTTTTTGGCGCTGTATTCAATTTCAACCTGCTCCTCATCATTCGACGAACCTTCCCCGAATCTGCGGGATGCGTCCGCGTACTTCTGCTCCAGCAGGTTCAGCTTTTCGTTGGCTCGTTTGACCTCCACGAAGGCGCCGTCGAAGTCATCCTGGGCCATATAATTGAGCGCCATGACCAAGTTTGTATAGAGGATCTCGTAATCCTCTCCGGCGTATTCGAGCACGTTGTCGTTTAAAAGAAGCGAGGTCGCCGCCCGGGAGATGCTTCTGGTGAAAAGCTCGTCTGCGGCATCCTCCGCCTGGGTCAATCTCTGATTGCTGGTATCGAAAAGGGAGGCGTAGTGGTAGGCCAAGCCGGCGTCCACGTAGTACAGAAACCGGTCTTTCTTCTTGTATTTGTCCTTTGCCTTGGCTGCTTCTATTCTCTGGGCGGCCGAATGGAAATCGCCGTTTTTCAGCTCGGCGGTGATCGGCTCGTAGAACCCTTTTTGGGTAGCTACCGAGCCGCAGCCCACACAAAAAAGTAGAGAAAGAAGCAGCCCCAAGGCTGCCCCTCTGGCGCTCGCGCCGGTCAGGTCTCTCGATTCTACCACTTGGTCTTTTTCTTGGAGATTTCCTTCTTTATCTCCTTGCTGCCGATCCACACCTTTTCCATGCTTTCGATGTTGATCATCTCGAAGTCGGTCTGATAAAACACGACTTTGGTGCCTTCGATCTCATCGGTTATCGACTTGATCCCGCCCACCAGTATGAAATCGGCTCCGGTCTCCGCCCGGATGCGCTTCACCGTCTCCAGCGAGGCCCACTCCTGCTGATCCAGGCGCTCGTCCCGAATCTCGTCTCGCTGATCCTTGCTGGCAACGAATCTCACCTGGCCGGAGTTGATCAACTCCCTCTCGAAGTCGGTGGTGAAGGTCTCGGTGTCGATATGCTCGCTGCTCCGGTTGCGGATGGCCCCCACCGTCACGATCGGCTTCTCGCCCGCATCGGCCACCCAGTTGGTCAGCCAGACCCGGGAAAGGCAGTCGGAGACCATCTCCTCTGCCACCAGCCGGGAATCTGTATCGTTCCATTTTCCGCTCAAGTCGGTCTGCGTCTCCGGCTCGATCCGGTAGACCTTCCTGGACGAACCGCATGCCAGCGTAACGCAAAGCACCAGCATAACCACAACTGCTTTCTTCATCCCCTCTCCTTTCTCAAAGAGTTTACATATTTGATTGCTCAACTATCGTACCTCTGTGCCAGGGCACAAGTTCCCGGACGTCACGTGCAACAGATAAAAGCTAAACTTATCTCTGTCAAGTTCTTTTTGCCTCCGCTAGCGCAAATGTGAACTCTATGCTCCTCGTGGATGTTATCATCCGCGAGAAACCGACAGACGAAGGTGTTACCGTCCCCACCGAGCCAAGTGACGGCTCTCAGGTTATTCCAAAAACTCTGCAGTCCACCAGATAGGGCGAGTTGAATTCAGTCATCTCCCCGGCCTTCTTGCCGGGGGCAGGGAACAGTCTTGCTGAAAGCGGTTTATCGAGCGTGACGGCCAGCTTGGCCACATCCAGCAATATCGCCTCGATCTTTTCAACAGGCATGTCTCCCGAAAGTGGAACGACGTCTAGCCCGCAGCCGCAGACGGCAGAATAGAGCAGCAGATCGGTTAAGCCAAAGGTTTTCTCGCTTGCTCTCTGGGCCAGCCCGAAATCTTCACACACGGGGAGCATCAGGCCCGAGTATCCGCACGTTTTCACCGACAGGCTCTTCAGAACTCCGGTGATCAAGGCGGAGATCGCCAGCGTGCCGGGCTGTCCGAATTTGCCGATGCCAAGCTTCTCGTACGCGAACGCCAGGCTTTCATCCTCTTCCAGTGACGGAGCCAGAGAGGCGTCGATACCGCGAAATCTGATATTGTATTCTACCGACACCTGCTGTGCGATATCCTGGACTTTTCTCAACTCTCCCTCGACTATCGATCTCAGGTTCTGCTCCGCCTCAAGGAGATTCCCCGAGCCCGAGAATGCTCTCATGGCCAAATCGCCGCACTCCAGTCCGATGGAGAAGGAGGTTTCGCCATTGTGATATGCCGCTGGGAAGAAGGGTATCCCGGGCTTGCAGTTGCACCAGGCGCAAAATCGAAAGTTCCCCTCTCCGTTTTCGGTCTCCTCGGATATGCGCTTGATGGCTCTCGCGGATGCCCTCAGGTTCTCGGAATCGATCCCCTTCTCCAAGTCACCGATCTTGCCGGAACAAGAGATTACCGACGTGCTCCCAATGACCTCCGGCAGTATTTCGATCGTCTCCGGAGTGCTGGCGTGGCCTATGTTGAAAAAACTCACTTGCAGACCGCGGCAGGTCTCGTCGACCCTTCGAATCAAGCCCGGAAGTTCAGCGCCGGATTCGGCATTAAGATACTCCTGCCAGGAGTTCGTGGCTATCCTGGTGGTCTGAACCTCGTATCCACTATCCTCGAAAAAACCCTTTGCTTTCTGATTGAACTCAGCAAGCGGTTTGATCTTATCAAATTCCTCGGGGGATTTGAAAGTGACGCCGGTTGTGATGGTTCTGATTTTCATAAGAATGACAAGGTGGAAAGTGACATTCTTTCTCTGCTCCCATCTGTGATTTTGTATATGTAATGCAATCAGGAGTGCAAGTCAAGCAAGAAAGATGATACCGAACTCGCCGCCAGAGTCACTGGTAATTACCTCTCCCCTCTGGCGTGAACCATACGGTTCACGCCTTCATCCCCCTCTCTGCTTTGCGGAGAGGGGGAACGAGGGGGTGAGGTCCTTAAGAAGTTGTAGCCGCCCGCACGGGCGCAGGTTTATGGTTTTCGATGTTTGTCTGTCACATTAGATCCCGCTCAGAGTCCACCGTTAGCGTGACCTGACTCATTCGAGACTGTCAGGTCACACCAGCCCAGGCAGGCAAGACCTAAAAAAACATAGATGCTTTTGTCCCCCTCTCCGTTCTACGGAGAGGGGGATATCGAAGATCTGCAGGATAGGGGGTGAGGTCTTTGAGAAGGAGCAGGGATAAAGAACATACAGTGTCGGGAACGACGCTACTGTGAGGGCGGCCCCGGCAGTCCGGAGTTCTCCTTTCTGGATCTCTCCAGCGTCTTCCGGGTGATGGCGTAGTAAATAACAAGCCCGATGCCCCCGAATAGGAACATACAACCGATGGTGATCTCCTCCTGCAGCGAAGGCGGCACCATCTGCCCCACGAAGATAGCCGCTCCGATGCCGATCGCAACCATCCCCCATTTCAATGCCGAGGCAACCTGACCTTCGGGTTTGCTCAGGTAAAGATACTTGACGCTCTCGTCCACCATGCCCTTGTTTATAAGCTTGCTCTTGGTGGAGTAATCCAGAATGATCTTGATGATGAAAGCGAACCCTCCAAACACCACGATCGGAATCAGCACTTCATTGAGACTGGCCATGTTTCTCTCCTTTCTGTTTCATTTGCTTCTTCATATCGTTTTCTGTCAAATTAGACCGGCGCCAAAAAGAAAAGTTGCATGGGACTGCAAGAAAATGTGCAACATTTCTTTTGTACCAACTGTCTAAAAGTTGTGGATGCAAAAGAGATGGACAGCAGGCTTTTGGTCAAAAAGACGCTGGCCGGCAACAAGAAGGCTTTCGAGTCCATCATAGAAGGGCATCAGCGGCTGGTCAGCCATATCGTCTTCCGGATGGTGCAGAATGCAGCAGACCAGGAAGACATCTGTCAGGACGTGTTCCTGAAGGTTTATCAGAACCTGGGAGGCTTTCAGTTCGAGTCGAAGCTCTCGACATGGATCGCCAGAATAGCCTATACCACGTGCCTGAACTATCTCGAGAAGAAAAGAGTTCCGCTGTTCGACGATTTGACCTCCGAGGAGAAATCCATCGAAACGGTTCCGGACTACAGCTACAGTCCGGATCAAGCCGTGGAAGAAAGCGAAACGTCCGCCTTGCTCCGCAGCGAGATCGAGAAGATGCCGGTTCATTATCGAACCATACTGACGCTTTATCACCTGGATGAAATGAGTTATAGGGAGATAGGAGAGACCATGGAGTTGCCCGAGGGAACGGTTAAGAGTTATCTCTTTCGGGCAAGGCAACTCCTGAAGCAAAGATTATTGGCGAAATATAGGCGGGAGGATTTATGCAACTCAAGCACCTGACTGATGAGGAAATCCAGGATTTTCTTGACGGGAATCTCTCTGAGGAGATCACGGTCTCGATCCGGAGACATTTGGAAGGCTGCGCGCTCTGCCGTCAGACGGTCAAGCAGTACCAGAGCGTATACTCCGGGCTTGGTCGGGAGGAGGGCTTTGAACTCTCCAAAGGTTTCGCCAAGTCGGTTGTTAAGATGCTTCCAGCCCAAAGGGGAGCAAGGTCTTCATTCGGTCTCTTGAATGTCTGTCTGACGGTCTTGGCGGTGATCGTCGCCGCAGGCGTCACAATCCGTTATGTCGACTTAAGGCCTCTGGGCAGCGCGCTTTCCCATCTGCTGCCAGGGCCTCAACTCGGCTCGGGAATGCTCGCATTTGTCGAGGATCTCTTGATAGGACTGAACGGGAATCTGGGCTTCTTGATTCTCGGCGTTTTAACCTTGGTGATTATCGGCGGGCTGGACCGTTTCCTTCTGCAACCCAGATACAGACGGGTCCGATTCTGAGGTTGACCGAACAACCGGTAATAGATGACCCTCTCAACGTGCCGGGCGGTTCCCCTGACCCGGCCGCATATCTCTCGTCAGACTGGTTGATCGGACGTGTACACAAGAGCCCCAAACCGGTTCAGGCCAGCCGTCCTATGTCAGCTTCTTGGTCACCTCCACCAACCCTGACTCGTCGCTCTTGATCTCAAAGCCCCGCTTCTTGAATACCTCGATCATACGCGGATTATCAGAGGTGGTCTGGGCCACGATGCGCTTCAGACCCCACTTCCTGGCTATCTCGAAGCAGTAGTCGGTAAGAAGGCTCCCCAATCCCTTGTTCTGCCAGGCATCTCCAACCAGGACCGCATACTCCACCGATTCGTGATCCGGATCCGCCACCAGCCTGCCCACCCCCAGCAGCTTCCGTTTTCCTTCCTCCTCCAGCTCGGCCACGATGGCGATCTCCCTGTCGTAATCGATAAAACAATAGCGCGTGGCCACCTGGTGAGTCTCCCAATGGAAGAAGTACCTGAAGCGCTGGTAGATCGATTCCCGGGAACAGCTACCCAAAAGCTCAAACCACATCGGTTCGTCTTCCGGTTTTATCGGCCTTAGGACTACCTGGGTGCCGTCCTTCAGCTTCCGGGATGCGACGTACTCCTCCGGATAGGGCCGCAGTGCCAGGTGGGAATATGGTTTGCCGGTTTTGCCAACCAGTTCCCGCTCGATTATCACCCTTGCGTCAAGCGCTGTCACGTCGTGCTTGGTGACCAGTAGAGGGTTAACGTCGAGCTCTTTGATCTCCGGGTAATCGGCCGCAAGATACGACAGGCGAATCAGAACCTCGACAAGCCGGTCCACGTTTGCCGGAGGACGGCCCCGGTATCCGCGAAGCAGCGGCCAGATTTTCAACGACTCAAGCATGCGGCGGGCCAGCCGCTCGTTCAAGGGCGGGAATCCCAGCGACCGGTCGCCGAAAAGCTCCGCCCCGGTTCCGCCCAAACCGACCATGATCACCGTCCCGAACACCGGGTCCTTCTTGGTTCCCAGAATCATCTCCACCGAATCTTTCTCCCTGACCATAGGCTGAACCGTCACCCCTTCGATCTTTGCATCGGGGCACTTCTCCCCCGCCGTCTTCACCATCAACTCGAAGGCGGCCCGCACGCTGAAATCGTCCTGAAGGTTAAGCGCCACGCCGGCCACGTCCGACTTATGGGTGATGTCAGGGGACAGGATCTTCAGCACCACCGGATATCCCAATCTCTCGGCAACTTCAACCGCCTGCTCGGCGGTGCCGGCCCGGTAAGGCTTGGTCGCTGGGATACCGTATCCCTCCAGCAGCTTCTTGGAGACGTCCTCCGGGAGAATTGCCCCGCCCTCGGAGATGATTGAGTCGAACTCCGATCTCAGCTTCTTCCGGTCCAGGGGAAACTGCACCGGGATATCCTTGGGAGTTTGAAACAGGTTCTCCAGGTTGCGGGAATATGCCACCAACGTCATGAACGCGCGCACCGCCTGTTCCGGCGTGGTATAGGTGGGAACCTTGGCCTGGTTAAGGATTCCGATTCCCTCCCGCATGCTCTGCCCGCCCAGCCAGGCGGCAAGAACGGGCTTGGAAGTGGTCTGACCGAGCTCGCCGATCAGCCTGGCCGTTCCGGTTGGATTGGTCATGGCCTGGGGCGAAAGTATCACCAGCACGGCGTCCACTCCCTTATCCTGCAGAAGGATCTCGGTGGCCTTGGAAATCCGCTTCGGCCGGGCATCTCCCAGAACGTCGACCGGGTTGACGTGAGACTTAAACAGCGGTATCCGTTCATTCAGCTTGCCCACCGTCTCCTCCGACAGCTTGGCCAAAGCCCCGTCGGATGCGATCAAAGCGTCGGTGGCCATTACTGCCGGACCACCTGCGTTGGTGACGATTCCCAATCGCGGCCCGCCCGGTGTTTTCCTCTTGCCGATAAGCTCGGCCACGTCGAATATCTCGCCGATATCCAAAACGCGTGCCAGACCGGCCCGCTGAAAGGCTGCATCATAGACCGCATCCTCCGCAGCCATTGCTCCGGTGTGCGAGGCGGCCGCCCGGGCCGATTCCGGAAATCTTCCCGCCTTGTAAGCTACGATCGGTTTGGTCCGGGCAAAGGCGCGCGCCGCGGTCATGAACCTGCGAGCTTCGCTGATAGATTCGATGTAGAGTATAATGGAGTGGGTGTTTTCGTCCTCTCCGAAATAGTCGATCAGATCCGCAAAGTCGACGTCCACCGTGTTTCCGATGGAGACGAAGTGGGAGAAACCTATTCTCTCCTCCAAAGCCCAGTCCAGCACCGACGAACAGAGCGCACCCGACTGCGAGATGAAGGCGATGTGACCCTTCTCCGGCATACCCTGGGCGAAGCTTACGTTCAACTTCTCACCCGGCACGATTATCCCCAGGCAGTTCGGTCCGATCACCCGCATGCCGTCGAATCTGCTGATCTCCGCCTGAATCTGATCCTCCAACGCTTTTCCCTCCGGACCGGTTTCCTTGAAACCCGCCGACATAATTATGAGCCCGAGGATACCCGCCTCCCCGCATTGCCTGACCAACTCCGGCACTTTGGCGGCAGGCGAACAGATGACCCCCAGATCAGGGGTTTTGGGGAGACTCTTTAAGTCCGGGTAGCACTGGACCCCCAGCACCGCCTCGTAGCTTGGGTTCACCGGATAGACCACACCACGAAAACCGCCACCCACCAGATTGCCCAACACCTTGCCGCCCACGCTCTGGGGATTGGGTGTGATGCCTATCAGCGCAATGCGCTTGGGATTGAAAATACGATCCAGACGATGCATATCCACACTTATCCTGTTGCAGGCTTAATGTTACTGCTGATCACTCTCGCTGTGCCGCCGCCGACACCTCCGCATACCAGGCCAACTCGCTCCTTATTATTATAAGATTCGGACGGTAGAGTGTCAAGCTGGATAGAAAACAAGAGCAACTCGCCCCAGAACTTCCCATGTGTCATTCTGAACGGAGCGAAGCGAAGTGAAGAATCTCGGCCTTCATGCGTGCGCTGGGTCCCGCGACTTGGCGCTTATCTGATGGTCTAAATCTGTTTCTCTGCCGAAACAACCTGGAAATAGTCCCAGCAGGTGACATCGGTCTTCAGTATCCTGAACCCCGCCAGTTCGATTTCATTCGTAAGCCCACACTTTAGCATATCCTTGTATGTTGGATATTCAGGATTAAGACGCTCCATTAGATCGAACAGAGTTGCCTTCCACTTCTGACCCGGCTTGTTGTGCTCGCTAATGACTATCCTTCCCCCCGGTCTGGCGACGCGGTAAGCTTCCGCGAGCACGTTCTGCCGCACCTTCTTGGGCATCTCATGAAGCGCACCACAGATCACGCTCTTGTCGAAATGACTGTCTGAAAAAGGGATCTGTTGGGCATCGCCCTGTATGAAAGAGAGGCCTGGAATTTTCTCCTTTTTGCGGGCGACCTTCAGTTGAGATGCAGAAATCTCGATACCTACCGTCTCCCCCTCCCCCGCGAGCCTTCTTGCCAGCATTATGGCCAGGGTGCCTGTGCCGCTGCAGATGTCCAACACCTTGTCACCCGGCTGCAGGTCGAGCCGGTCGATTATCGACTCCCGCCACCTTCGTTCACCCCCAAACCCTCCGTTGAACAGGAAGAAGAACGTTTTCACGAACGGGTCGCAGGCGTAGGCGAACCAGCTATACCATCCCTCCCAGACCCGCCGATAGTAGTCCGCCACTTCACCTCGATTCTTGTTGGCTTCTATATCTGATCGGCAGAATGCTTTTTTTATTGTTCCGATTGAGTGCAGCTTGTCAAGAGATTGATCCGCCGAGAGTAGCAACACTCTGGCCACGGGTTCCAAATCTTCGAACCTAAATTCAGGAAGTCCATATTGATCATAGGATCCCGAACCCTGTGTTATTCTGACAAGCCTGCCATGACGGGAATGAACTCGTGTCCGAGAACCTTCGCGTTCGGTGCTCGCCGTCATCACATCGATACCCGGCAGATAGCGGTGCGTCACAACATCTCTGAAGCGTCGTAAGAGACCCTTCCCTTGACTTGATAGGCCGTCCCCAAATCCTCTCATTGCGTTGACCGAATCAATCAAGTCGCTTCTCGTCAGAGCTCCTCTGCTGTCCTGTCCTTTTGCAGCTCTAGATAGAGGTTCCAATAGTCTGTCGTAACTTACGTATCGAGGCTCCCCTTGTTTATCAGGGACCAGCTTCTGAGGCGCCGAGAGTTCATTTATGAGAAACGCACAGTAATCCAGAAGGTAGTAGTACCTCGGCACGAACATATGGAAATGGTAGTTGCGAACATACATCCGCCAGTAGCCTGCGTGAGCCGATCTCTTCTCTGCATCATACCGCTTAGCAACTTTTTCTGCGGCCACGGAGTAAGCGTAGCATGAGATGAGGTCGTAGTAGGACCGTATTATAGCATGGAAGTACTCCCCGGCCAGCGAAGTGTAAAGGTCCATGCAAGGCTCTGGCAGTTCACCAGACCACCACTGCAGGAGTCTCAGAGCATCAATTTCCGAGCACTTGAGAGAATAAAAGGTTCGATAGTCCTGTGCAACATGTCGACGGAATCTGTGAATATCCTGGCCCAACATAGTGTCTCACTGAATTCAGCGTCTAGGCTGCGCCCTGCTCTGCGCTGTTTTTTCAGTTCTTCGTTGCCACGCTCACGTCATCACACAGTATCACCGGCACCCACGCTCCGTCAGAGGACGGGTACAGCTTGTCGCCGACGTCCACCACGTTCTTCAGCGTCTCGTAGATGTTCCCAGCCACCATGGCATCTTTCACCCGGCCCACTATCTCGCCCTTCTCCACATAGAACCCGGGATTCACGCCAACTGAATAATCGCCATTGGGGATATTGCCGCTATGAAATCCCAGCGCATTTTCGATGATCATGCCTCTGTCCATCTGCTTCACCAACTCGGCAAAGGACTTCTTTCCCGGCTTTATGCTCATGTGAGAGAGCGCCGGTGTCGGTTTGAGCGTCAGCCGGTCGCCTCCCCACCTGGTGGTCCTGTAACCGTGCCCGGTCGACTGGGCGTTCATCTTCTTGGCATGATCCAGATCGTAGAAGAAGCTCTTCAAAACTCCGTTTTCGACCACCGTCATCGGCTTGCAGGCCACGCCTTCGTCATCGAAACTCCGCGCCCCGGGAAATTCATCGTCCAGCGGGTCATCCTCGATGGTGATCTTCTCGTGAAATATCCTCTCTCCCACCTTCTCGGCCAGGGGTGATACTTTCTCGTAAACGCTCTTGGAGCTGATCCCGCTCGAGATCCGCCAGTTGAAGGTGATCTGGCTGCCGGGCATGAACAGCACCTTCATTTTGCCGCCCTTCGGCTCCAGCACTTTGGAGGTCTTCGTGTAAAGGTCGATCATCTCGCTGACCAGGTCATCCGGCATCTTTCCGAATCCCTTGCTCATCAGCGCCCGCCAGATCCCCACCCCGGTGCCCGGATATATGATGTGGCCGAATATCTCGTAACCCGACGACTTCATCGACACGTCCGTCCCGGAGCTGTTCATGATACGAAGTTTGCCCGTATTCGCGGATGCGGCCATCTCGATCTCCGCATCCGTCTTAGATTTGAAGATATCGCAGACCCGGTCACACTCCTGGACCATCTTTTCCGCAGAAAGGTTCTCAAGGGATGGATCGAAGATCGCGAGCCGGGGAAGCTCTTTGGTCAGCGGGAAATCGAAGCCTGCTCCCACGCCCCCTTTCAGGGAGTCCAGCGCGTTCTGCAGGAACTCCTGGCGGTCGGTGAGATTCCTGGTGTAGGCAAAACCCAGCTTGCCCTCTTTGATTATGCGTAGCGAGAGCCCCGACTGAAACTTGCTGTCCGCGTTGTTGAACTTGGCATTCTCGAAGAAAACCGACTTGTCGGCGTAGTCGATCGAATAGATCTCCGCAGAATCGCAAACTTTCCCTGCCATCTCAAGTAGCTGTTCCACTATGCACCTCCTATTACCAGGCCGTTGACGAGTATATGCGGGCCGCCCGAGCAGGAGCGCATGTTCGTCTGCATGATCGGTCCCTTGCCGCACCCTCCGGTCTTCGATAACACCAAGTCGTTGCCCACGGCGGTGATGTTCTTCATTGTCTCATAGAGGTTGCCGGAGATGTTTATGTCTCGCACCATCTCTGCCACCTTCCCGCCTTTCACCACGTAACCGTACTGGGCGCCGAAGGTGAAGTTCTCGCCGGCGGTGGCCCCGCCCTTGGCATCCAGGATATACAACCCGTCCCCCAGCGCGGCTGTCAGCTCCTCCAGGCTCTGAGTCCCGGGTTCGATGAAGATCGTCCCCATCCTTATGATGGGGGCAAAACGGTAGTCCTGGGCCACGCAGTGTCCGGAGACCGGCTCTCCGAATTCGGCGGCGCTCCGCCGGGAGTGCAGCCGGCCCGACAACACTCCGTTTTTCATGAGCTGGGTGGACCTGACCGGAACGCCCTCGTCGTCATACTTGTAAAATCCAAGCTGGTCGGCCATCGTGGCATTGTCGACTATGTTCAAGACCTGGTTGCCCAGCTTGCTCCCTATTTTCATCTTCTCGCGCATGGAGGGAAGATTCTCTATCAGATCCGCCTCGGAATAATGGCCAAAAGCCTCATGGACGAACACGCCCGCCAGGCTCGGATTGAGAACACAGTTGTGTACTCCTCCTTCCACCGGCTTGGCCTTCAAAAGATCCAGAACGATCTTGGTACGCTTTTCGAAATAATCCTCCTGATCGCGCACCGTCGAGAACCCGTTGCTTCCGCCGGCTGCCACCCTCAGGTTCTGGGTCAGGTCGCCGTCCTTGGCTATCAACTCGCCGGCTATCCTGGTGGTAACCAGATCCTCCCTCATCTGGGTTCCCTCGGAGTTGAGGAAGTGCTTCTCTCTGATGATGTCCTGATAGGTAATAGAGGTGGTGGCTATTTTTTCGTGACCCAGCGGAATGTCGTTGTACTTGCGCACCAGCTCGAGTTTCTCCGACATGGAGATCTCTCTGGGATCCTCCTTCAGCGCTGGGATGAAGGCGCCCTGCACCAGTTCCACCTCGGCCAGCTTGGCAGGTTTTTTCGCGTTTCGCGCGATCAACTCCGCACTTTCCATAACGCTGCGCACCGCCCTCTCCGCGTCGGCCTCCTTGGTGAAGACCACCGAGGCCATCCCCCCATCCTTCAACGCCCTCACCACGTATCCGTCCGTGGAGTTGGCGCCGATCTCGGTCAGTTCCTTACCGCTGAAGGAGACGATGGTATCCTTCTTCAGCTCGTAGCGGATGTCTGCGTAATCGGCATCGACCTTGCTCAACATGGCTCGCAGTTTGTCGAACATGAAACCTCCTTGTCAGTTGTATCTGTTCTTCTCGCCTTCAATGGCTATGATCTCTGGGCATGGCCGCTGATCACTCGGTCAGTCCCCGGTTGCGCAGGCGCTCCTTCTCCCAGGCGGCAAAGTCCACCGGCGGTGGTACGATCTCGTCGGCGGCCTTCCGTACCAGTCTGGCCGCTTCGGTGGGGCATCCGCTGACGCAAAGCCCGCAGCCGATACACGCTTTCTGATCGACCATTGCAATCTCGCCGTTTTGTGAGATGGCCTTTACCTGGCATCTTTCTATGCACGCTCCGCAGCCAGTGCATTCGTCGGAGTAGATTACCGAGTAGTAATTAGCGTGGGCCACCGATTCTTCTACGCCCCAGTCGGTGATCCCCCGCAGGATCACGCAGCAGCAGCCGCAGCAGTTGCAGACATAGCCGAGCTGATTTGTCACGTTGCTCACTGTATGAACCAGCCCGATCTTTTCGGTCTCATCCAGGATGGCCAGCGCCTCCTCTTTCGAGATATCACCCGGGCGCGGCTCTCGCTCAACCTGGGAGAACATCAGGCAGTTCTTCAGCGGAAAATCACACCTGCGGCCAAGTTGATCCTGCTGCACCCGGCAGATGCAGTCACGGACGGAAAACACCTTGGCACCCAAAAGAATCGAGCGAACGTCGTCATAAGGGAGAATCCACTCCGACTTCACTGAACCCTGTGCCGGGATCACCCGGTGTAGGGCCGGCTGCGTTCCCATGATCCCGGCCGCCCCGCCGTCGGCCATATATTCATCGAAGAGATGTGCAAACTCGTGATCCATGCCCTCCAACTGCCCCTCGAAGGCTCCGACCAGGAAGGGGGCCAACCTGAAGTGTGGTTTCCCTCCCTTCTTTTCGTACCACAGCAGCCCACGTTTCGCCATCCCCATCAGCTTCGCTCTGGCCTCCTCCGCCGGCAGCTTCAGCCTGTCTGCAATATCGTCAACCGGTTCCCATTTGCCAGACAGCTCGACGGCAACCGAGGCATCCTCGGTCGAATAGATCTTCTTCAGCAGCAATATCTCGACATTGGAAGGAGTCCTGGGAAAACCGTTGGGAAGCCTGTCCAAGGCATATGCCAGTTGTTCGTACAGTTCGTCGCTCATCTCAAGTTCTCCTTTCCTTGCCCCTTAAAGATCTTGCGAGAGTTGAGCCTGGCGCGCCGGCACCGACTCCAATCTGCAGATAATACAAGATATTCACTTTTGCCCGAATGTCAAGCGGACAAACGTTGGCAAACCGAGGTAATGCGGCCTGAACCTGCTCATGTTCGAAGCGGGTCGCCCTCCAATCCCGGAATCATCCCGTCTCACGCTGCTCGCCGTCTCACGGGTTGCACCTTAAGGTAGGTGAGCGTTCTCCACAACCACTCTCCCGGACCGAACTGGAAAGAACGCAGCCACAAGGGTGAGATGACCAGCTGCAAAATCCATATTCCAACGACGATCGCCATTTGTCCCGGCCGTTCCACGCGTCCGAAAAGCCCCAGACCGTGCCCGTAGAAGATGGTCGTGCAGATGATAGTCTGCACCAGATAGTTGGTGAGTGCCATGCGACCTACCGCCGCGGACCTGCGCACCAGCTTCTCCCATAGCCCTGACTTGCAGATCAGCATCACGATGGCAACGTAACCCAAAGCCATGGGGATGCTCCCCCAGTAGTTGAACTGACTCCCCAGGAACATCGAATAGTCGTAGGACCAACCTGCCGCAAAGTCACGCAGGATGCCGTAGATAACCAGCGGCGCCCCGACCCCCAGACCTGTCCCCATCATAATCCAATAGAAGCGTTTGGAGCGCTGTGCTGCAAGTGCGCCCCACTTGAACAGTGCCATGCCGATCAGCATCAACCCCCCGCAGCGCCACGACATGAAGGTCAAAAACAGAAAGGTTTGCATCACCATGGTAGCCGGCACCCGATGAGACATCTGCTCCAGCCAGCCGCCCCGGTATGCCGCGATCTCAGCCTGTATGCTTTCCTGCGAGGGCATCCAATGCTGCAGCGACTGCTGATAGTTCTCCTGCGGCCAATAGGGAATCGACCAGCCAAAGAAGATGAAAATCAGAGAGCCAACAGCAAGCGCCACAATCCCCAGCCCCAGCAGCCGCTTGGGTGAGAGCTTGCGCAAAAGAAACACCACCAGCCCGCACAAACCGTAAGCCACCAGAATATCGCCATACCAGAACACGTAGGCGTGGATCATCCCAATGATGATCAGCTACAAGGTGCGCCGATAATGCAGGCCGACGGCCCTCCGGCCCTTGGCCTCCACCCTACCGGCGAAAAGCAGGATGCCTGCGCCGAACAGGATGGAGAATATGGTCATGAATTTCTCTCTGGCGAGAAGATGACTCAATGTCCAGATCCAAAGATTGATTCCGGTCAGGTCGCCGTAGGCGGTTGGGTTCAGGTAGGCCGCCTGGATGGACGAGTAGCTCTGGATGTTCATAATCAGGATGCCAAGAACGGCAAACCCCCGAAGGGCATCCAGGGCGACGATCCTCTCCGAAGGGGCAGTCGGAGCGCTGTGCACAATATCATCTACCATGTTCACTCCTACGGCATTGCCCGGCCAGGTAGACTAACTACGGTCTTTCTTAAAGCGAAGTTGCGTTGCACGGCTCCTGGCGCGACAAAATCCATCTAAGATAGTGCATTCTTCAAGCCAACCCAGCCAATTCAGATCCACTTCTTACTCCCGCAAAAAACCTCGCATACAACTTGACAACAGATGGGGTAAATGCTACAATGCTTTGGTGCTACGGAACCAGGCACTTCACATTAAATCTTCTATGACCACAATCCCTAACCTGGAGGTCATCAATGCTACGTTCTACTCTTCGCGTCACTCAGGTGCTGTGCGTCTCCATAATATGGTTAATTCTCCTGGCAAGTGGGGCTGCTGCCCAGGGTTTTTTCGATGAACGGTTCGTTTTGACCCGTTTCACCTCAGAGGGCCAGGTCGACACAGATTTCGGAGGCAGAGGTATTCTCTGGGCCGCGTTTCCCCACATATTCGCTTATATGGAGCAGGCTCACGGGGAGGCCCTGGCCATAGACCCCGAGGGCCGGACCGTGGAAGCTGGATGGGCCAGTGTCCAGGCTGGGGGCCGGTCGCAGATCGCCATCGTACGCCGCCTCCCGAACGGCCGACTTGATCCCAGCTTCGGCAACAACGGACGGGTCTTGCAGGAGTTTGGGGAGGAAAAGTTCTCTCGCGCGCTCGCTGTAGCCATCGACCGGGTGGACGGTTCTATCGCTGTAGCCGGAGAAGTGGGCGACCAACCCGGGGAAACCCGAATGGCCGTGGCTCTTTATCTGGACAACGGAAAACCAGCTCCATACTTCGGCGGAGGCTTGGTCCAACCATCATTTGACAACGTCCAGATATCCTCCGGCCGGGCTGTGGCTATCGACAAACGGGGTAAGATCATCGTGGTCGGTTATGCAAAGCATCAGGGACAAACCAAATTCGCCCTTGCTCGCTGCGAGCGCGATGGCAGTCTCGACGAGTACTTTGGTGATAAGGGAACAATGCTTACATCATTCTCCCAAGAGTATCCCGGCGTGCTGGACGCGCGGGCGAACGCTGTGGCCATCGACGACGAGGGCCGAATCGTGGTCGCAGGCACTGTGCGCGGAACCCTCAAACATGCCATGGGAGATGCCAACCAGGGTTTCGGGCTGGCACGCTACACCGAGGACGGTCAACTGGACGTAAGCTTCGGCAAAAACGGCGTTATCGCTACCCCCTTCGGTCCGGGCACCCTGGCCGAGGCTACCGCGTTCGCGATCGAAAGGGATGCGATTCTTGCTGCCGGAACCGTCACCTCCGGAAGCGAAATCCGATTCGGCCTCGCCTCCTATGATGAAAACGGTAAGCATAGGAGGAGATTCAACAACAAGGTTACGCTTGTGGTCCCCTGGGATCATAATGTGAGCTCCTGCGATATGCTCGTGCAACCCAACGGCCAAATCGTCCTCGGGGGCACCGTTCACGCGGATCCTCCCACCTTCGGAATCGCCCGTCTGCACGGCGACGGAAAGCTGGATTCGGAGTTCGGCATCGACGGCAGATGTGAGTATGAGCCGGTCTTTTGGAGCGATGCTAAAGTTGGAGGAATCGTCCTGGACGGCAAGGACTTCCTGGTAGCGGGCTACGGAAAAACGGTCGACCGCCTGCCTGAGTGCGGGACCATCCCGGAGATCCGTCTGGAACTCGACTGGAATCTCTCCGAGCACGAGATTCAAGAGTTACTCAATCTCTGCGGCAGGTTCTATAGTAGCGTCTACGATGCCTTGGACGGCCAGCTTGGGATTGAGAGATTCAGCGTAGTAGAGAACTCTGTCGTATCTAAGGCCTGGAAATACAACTGGGAATTCGAGCAGCCGCTTTCCTTGCAGCGCGTGACTGTGACCAAGAATCCTACCAAACTTCCCGACGTGCTTGTGGCAAATCCATCGGAAGAAGACCCTTACACTGGCCGGCCGGAAAAACCCGATCGGATTCTGCTCAGCCCGGCCTGTTCCACCTATTCATGGGCTGATTGTTCCGATTTAATGTTCCGCTTCTGGTGCACTGCTTACACCGGAACCGCCTTGGAGTGGATGTTCAACTTCTCCCCTGTAAACCATAACTGCATCCTGGGCAGCCCTTCCTTGCACAACCCCTGGGGTGATGCCATCGCGCCCTTCGGACTCTGCCGGGGAGTGTCCTATCACCCGGAGACGCTTCAGGGTCAACTTCGTGGCATGTCCTGTTACGACTGGATGGTCAAAACTCTGGCCTTTCCTGGTATGAACGTTCCTACCACAAACATCGTCGGACCTCTGATTACTCCAACCCCCGTAGTCGTCGTCAGGGGCCAACGAAAGATGCTGCCCCCCGACTTGGTGGACCGCCTGTGTGTGTACGAAGAGATAGATGGCCTCGTGGAGATCAACCCCCAGGTGATAGAAGGTCTGATACTATACACACCCGAAAGAAAAAAAATATCCATCGGCCTATCTGCAAACTCCAGGCGGGGTGATGATTCGGGACACACCAACGGGAAGTTGATCGTGAAGGTGCGCGGAGAGCACAGGATCGAATACCTCAAGGTATTGTTCAAACAACACCACTTCGGCAAGAATCTTTCCACTTTAGATCAAGATGAAGTTGGCTTCAGCGTCATGAGTGGCGATTACGGCCCGTATTCCCAGAACCAGCTCAAGAAGAGCAGGAGCACTTATCTGGTGGAGGTCTCCCTGCAGGATGTGAATAACATTGAATGGCAGTATTGGAAAGGCGTTCACTTTGGAAGCAGTTTTCCATGGTGCGGCATGGTGTGGAATGAGCTAACCGAGGTCGATATCTTGCTCAAACACGAGAGTAAAGAGTATCACCTGGGCCTCCAGGGCTTCTGTCCGCTCGGGTGGGACACAGGTTGTGCTTCTTTGATTGAACAAATCCCGACCCCCTGGTAGTGCGGTCACAAGGGTCGGGAGAAACGCTCTCTGGGTTTAGTTCAAGTTCCAGGTTGACTGCCAGCGGACAAATGGCTTACGCGATATGCGCTGTCTTCGCCGCGACAATCATAATCTCGATTTCGTCTAACTCTATCTTCCGTCGCCCCCAGTTACCAGCCGTGCCGCCCCAGATGTGGTTCACCTTGAAGGCGGTCTGACCGAGCATCAACTTCAGTTCGATCGGCGTGAATCCGCGTTCCCTCAACGTAATGCTCTTCCTGCCCTCGGGGGTATCATATTCCATGGGACAGATTTCGGCCAGCGCGGCCGGGTCGAAGATCCCCTTCTCGACGTCCTCGTTCTTATACTTGCGGATCAAGGCCAACCCATTAAGCACGGTCATCATCAGTTTGCAGTCGGGCTTCAGAGCCCTGTTGATGTTCCGAAGAATGGACAACCCCTGCTCCAGCGGATCATCATCCTTGCCAAGCAGCCCGAACGCTCCCTCGCACAGGCAGATGGCTGCATCATACAACCCGTCTGACTTGAATTGAGTGGCATCCGCCTGTATCCATTCCACCTCAACTCCCGCCTTGCTGGCAGCTTTCTTTGCCTCTGCCAGCATGCCGGAGGAGAGATCCACGCCGGTGACACGGTAGCCTCGCTTGGCCAGCTCGACCGAGTGCCGCCCGGTCCCACAGCCTATGTCTAAGATTCGAATCCCCGGCATAAGTTTCAATTCTTCGATGATGAAGTCCACTTCAGCCACGGTGTTCTTTGTGAACACGTTCTCCATATAAACCGGGGCGTGCCCGTCAAAGAACTCCTCCCACTCGTTTCTCTTTGGCATCTTCCGGTACCTCCTCCGTTTCCCCATGCGTTTATGTCGCCCGAAAGCTCACTATGAGCCGGCCTCAGTGGACAACACTCTCAGGCCGAAACCCTTGGACACTGTTCGTGTACAATCAACCCAACTCAGAGAAATCGACATCAAGGTAAGGAATGTCGTTTTCGATCTTGCGCTTCCACTCCGAGAATGCGGACTGACGTTTCTCCGACATTCTGCCCGACTTCCACTCCGGGTAATGCAGCATATACTTGGAGATCATCCTCAATCTTAAGAAGCTCGGTATCTGTTCTAGCCAGAAGGCATTCATGCCGTTCTCCTTCCGATACCCTTTCATGAAGTTGTGCATGAAGAAACCGGCAAAAGATGTTCTGTCCATGTCCTCCATCGGTGCCATGACGGCATAAAACAGAATAATCGCTATGTCCGAGGCAAACCAGCTGCTCTCACAGAAATCAAAATCGGTCAGTACGATCTTTCCCTCATGCAGCAGAACATTCCACGGGTGTGCATCTCCGTGAATCAGTCCGTAAGAGTCTCTGTCTTCGGGCAGAGTGTGTAAGGCCTGGATAAGTTCCTCACATTTTCGGCGAGCAAGCGATTCTTCCGGCAGCCGGCTGCTTTCAAGCCAATCTTGCTCATGCCACTGCATCCTGGTGAGAGACTTGTCGGTGGGAGCATACCCCTTGCTGAGAGCATGCATCTTTCCTATGGTTCGCCCGTATTCCGCGAACAGCTCACCGTTCCACTCGCCACAGTCATCGAAGTCAATCGGCCTACCCTCCACTTTCTCAAAGCACACAACCGCACAGGAATGATCTTCCGCCTCGATGATCTCAACCAGGTTCCCTTTCTCGGAGGGGATCACCCGGGGAACGCGGACACCGTTATCGGCAAGATAGTTTACCCAATCCGCCTCCCCGGGAATCAGCTCGAAATTCACATATTGTGGCATGGTCAGTCTCAGGAGGAAGTTCTTTCCTTCGCGCTCGTATTGATACAAGGCTTTCTCAATCGTAGCGCCGCTCTCGTTGATGTTAGCGGACTCGTGCAACCTGATCAGCTTACTCCTGGCCGTTCCGAACCGGCTGGCTGCTTCTTTTAGCATACCGTCGCTCATACTCTTGCCCATTTCCCTCTTTTGCCCATCTGCTTTTTTCTCTATTATTGGTGAAAGGGACAGGCGAGACTTTTATCACTTTCTACTTCAGTTTCTTCCTGGCCTTCCTCCATTGGCTGATCTTCTTCCAGATCCTCTCGTTTCCAAGGCGAGCCCTCTGGTCTTTACGAACGGCCAGATGCCTAAGTTCCTTCCGCAGCCTGATGTAGCTTCGAAAGCGCCCCTGATCCAGGCTGCCGTCCTCAAGCGCCTCTTGAACCGCACAGCCGGGTTCATGCTGGTGGCTGCAGTCCCGGAATCGGCATCCTTCGGCCAGCCGCTCGATGTCTTCGAAGGTTTTCGCGAGTCCCTCTTCGTCGTCCCACATGGCCAACTCGCGCATTCCGGGCGTGTCGATAACGATCCCACCCGTGGGAAGCAGGATCATCTCCCGACCTGCCGTGGTATGTCGTCCTCTGCCGTCATATTCGCGCACTGCGCCCACCTTCAAACGGCCGTCCCCCAGCAGGCTGTTGATCAGCGTCGACTTGCCCACCCCGGATGAGCCGAGAAATACGGCTGTCTTTCCGGCGTCCAGATACCCGCCAAGCGCGTCAAGTCCCTCCTTTTTGACCGCACTCAGAGCATGAACCGGAACGCCGAAGGCACACGATTCGACTCTTTCCACATGCGCTGCGACGTCCGAACAGAGGTCCGACTTGTTGAGCACCACCACCGGACCGGCTCCGCTGTCCCAGGCCACGGCAAGGTAACGCTCGATTCGCCTGAGGTTGAAATCTGCGTCGAGACCGCAGACCAGGAAGACCGTATCCACGTTGGCGGCCAGTACCTGCTCCTCGGTCTTGCCTCCTGTATCGGGCATTCCCCCCGAGAGCACAGCCTTCCGTGAAAAACTGCTCCTTCGAGGCAGCAAGGCCTGGATGGTCGCCTTCCCTTCCTGCGGTCGAGCCGCCACCGCCACCCAGTCACCGACCGCCGGGTAGTCGCCTCTGGAGCGCGCGGCATGACGGATTTTGCCGGACACCTCCGCTGTCAGTTCGCCATTCTCGCCGTAAACCACATACCTTTGCTTATGCTCGCGGGCCACCCTGCCCGGCTCTAAACTTCGTCTCTTGAATTGCTCAAAGTGCTGTTCGAAAAACGAATTCCATCCCAATTCTATCAGATTCATCGTCTGTTCCTCTCCAAGAAATAAGCTTCCACTCCAAAAGAGTCGCCAAAAAACAGGTTGGTGTTAATGATTCATGCCGGTCTGCGGTTCTTCATTTCTATGTTCCAAGGAAAACCAGCAGATTCTTTGAACTTGCCCCTTCTGTTCTCCCTCTCTTGCGAAAAGAGGGGGATAGGGGGTGAGTTCTTGTGATGCCAGGCCACCTCAGCAAAGAACAAGCTTCCTCTTATCAAGAACCACGACAACCAAATCGGAGAAAAACCAGAATAATAAAGGCCGCGAAACCTTCATTCCGCGGCTCTGGATACGGTTATGCCCCCAAAAAGAGAACCGCGGATGCACGTCACACCCGCGGTCGAGACTAAGACAAAAAAAGGCCGTCCCCTAAAGGAAGGCCGCTGTTTCTCCTCAGCAAACGACGTTAACTTACCGGCAACTCCTCCCCGGGCGTGACATCACTCTGGCTTCTGCTCTCACCGATTTCATAAATCACGCCTCCTTTCCTCGTGAAGCTGCCAACGTTATCGTTCACACGTCATTGTATACGTATGCTTTTTCTTCGAGTTGTCAAGAAAAAAACCGACGAAACTGAAATTTCAGCACGCGGAGCAAAATTTCTGCGACCGGGAATCGATGCCCCACTTCCTATCGCCTCTGCCGCCGGGTCTTTCTTCTTATGGTCAGCATTACGTTCCGGTCGTGCCAGACGATATCCTCCGGATTATCGAAATGACGAACGATGTTCGCCTCGAATCTCCCCACGGCCTCTTCGAACTCCTGCTGATCGTACAGGTAAAACGTGGAATAATGATGATTCTTAGCCTGGGCGATCAGCTTCTTTAATTTAGCCTTTCGTTTGTACCTGAAATAATTGGTCGATCTCAGTCTCAGCGCCGGTACGGTCCTCAAGATCTCCTTCAATTCGCACAATTCATGCAGCCGTTCTTCCTTTTCGTGGAATTGCGGGAAGAATCTTCCCCAGATGCTCTCCTTGTTTTGTGACCGCAAACGGGTGTAGATGAAAAGATACCCATCATCCTTCAAAACCCGCGCCGCCTCTTGAAAAAAATCCAGAACCATGAAATGATGCAGGGCGTTCAAGGTGATCACCACGTCCAGACACTCGTCTTTCAGCGGCAGGACCCGGGCCTCTGTTCTCATCGTTCTGTAATTACTGATCTTGTGCTTCTGAAGCTTCTTGGTCAGTTCTTTCAGCATCTCCTCACTATCATCGATGCAGGTAAGCCACAATCTCTTTCCCAACTGCTCGAACAGTCTCACGTCGTATCTCCCACCACCGCAGCCGATATCCGCAGCTTCGATTCTGTCAAGGTGCTCGAGTCTCTCCTTGATGAACAGAATTGGCTCCTGGTCTGTGGTTCTCAGATCGTCGTAGATATGCGCGATCTTTGAAAAGTGAGAACGAACTCTCTTCATGGCTCAAGAATCAGATCCGATGACCGTTGGGCTTTCCCCCGATATCCCCCGGCATATTCCGTGCTTAGGCGCACTATTGCCGCAACTTTTCCCCAGCCTCCCCAAGTTGTCCAATGGCAATCTATTACGTTTTTTTGACGGGTCCCAACACTCTCGTGTTGGAGTTTATTGCCCCTCGCCCCTGTGGACCAAAAGGAAATTCTTGGCCAGCCTTCCGACTTTTTGTGCCAGCTCTTCGGACAAATGCACCTTCTTCAGGACTTCCCGATCCAAACCTCTGCTTTTCTTGTAGCTCGCCTCGACGATCGCCAGATTCGCCCCCTTTGCCAGTCTCTCTAAAGACGGACAGAATCCGGTGTCGCCGCTCACCGCTATGGTTTCCCCCTGGTGGGAGATCCGATACCCCACAGCCGGAATCCGGTCGAGTATCTCGGCGCCCTCGATGCTCCCACAGTGAACGACCTCATAAGCTTTGATGCTCATGCCTGCAATCCGTATGACCTGCTCGGACCGGACCTCCCTTCGCCGAATCTCGAAAGGAATGGTATCCGGGTAACAGTTTTCGAAACTCTCCACCAGAGAGAAGACCTCCTCACATCCCCTTGGTGCAATAATGGGTAAAAGCTTCTTCCTGCCCATCATCCTCAGGAACCCCAGCAGGGAATACAGCCCTCCCACGTGATCGAAATGACCGTGAGTGAAAACAACCCCCCGGATTCGGCCAGGGTCAAGATCATTGGAGATAAGGTCTCTTATCAGCCCATCGCCGGCGTCGACAAGAACCGCCCCGTTCTGATTTTCGATCCAGATGTGCTGGGCCACCCCCGCCCTTGAGTATAGCACGTGGGCTCTCAAGCTTTTCCCTTCCCACGACTGCACGTCGGTTCTTCGCTTCGTCACTCCATCACCCCTATTCCGGGAGATTCCGGACCGGCGCTTTGAACCTCAGGCGCGCGTTAAGCTCTCCAGTTCATCCAGGGTGAAAACAGAGGCAAGTGAGCATCCTATCTCCTTCAGGTTCTCCCTGCCGCCCTGCTGTCGGTCTATCACGCAAACCACATCCTCAACCACCAGCCCCAACTCCCTCATCTGTTTCACCGAGGCGCACACCTGGCCGGCAACGGTGATAACGTCCTCTATCGCCACCGCCCTCTCTCCCGCCTGGAATCCACCCTCCAACAGATTACAGGTGCCATAGGGCTTCGCCAATTTGCGAACGAACAGGCACCGCTTGCCGGTCTTCAGCGAAAGACAGGTGGCCAGCGGAATACCTCCCATTTCAAGCCCGGCAAGCTTATCGAAGGATGAGGGTAAGAGCTTTTGCATTTCATCGACGACGGCGTCCAGCAGCACCGGATCACTCTCGAACCGATACTTGTCCCAGTAGAAGGAACTGATCTTACCGGAGCGCAGCTTGAACCGTCCGGTCAGAAACGCCGCATCTCTTATCTTCTTCGCCAGTTCAGCTTTTTCCATAAGACTCCTTTCCGACTTCTAACCACGCCCTGTCTCTTGCTTCCTGTTTTCTCTTTTCCGTCTGCTGTCCGTTATCTGCTGTTAGCTGTCAGCTGTAAACTGCAAGCTGTCTTCCATCTGCTCTCTGCCGACTGCCATCCGTCGTCTGCAGACGGATCACGGCGCCGGTCACTTCTCACCCTCCACAACCTGACACACGCCCCGCAGCTTGGAGGTTTTTCGAACCTTCCGAAAGCCGGCTTCCTTCACCTCGTTCGCCAGCCCGTATTTAAGCATATCCCTTCGCGTGGAAGTCTCGGGGTTGAAAGGCAGCCAGTAGAAAAGCCACAAACCGGCGAACAGCCGCATGAAGATGCTCTCTGGATTGTCCAGCTCCAGGACGATCACTCGGCCGCGCTCTCTGAGAACCCTCTTTGCCTCGGCCAGTACCTCCAGCCGTTCCTTTCTTTCCATCTCGTGAAGAGAATGAGTGATGAACACCTTGTCGAAGGTGTCCTGCTCAAACCCCGTGCTGGCCACGTCTCCTTCAAGAAACCGCACCTTCTCCAGGCCTCTCTTTTTTCTGGCCCGCCTCAGCTGCCCCCAGGAGATATCCATCCCCACAATCTCGCTTGCCTCTCCTGCTTCTCCCGCGATGGCAAGGGTAGCTCCGCCGGTTCCGCAGCACATGTCAAGTATCTTCTCTCCCGGCGAAAAATCTACCGGCGCTATCAGTTCCTCTCTGCAGCTAACCTCTCCGCCGAAAGGCAAAAAGCAATACTTCATCAGAAGATCATAGTAGCGGCTGTGAATGTTGTCATAGAACCACTTGTATGGCTTCCTGCTTAGCACCTGATTCTGTTCCTGGTTCCTGTTCGAACAGTCTCCCGGCAGGGGTTCACCGGTTTGCTCTCTAAACGCTTATCAGTAAGCTCAGCACCACCCCTCTGTTCAATTAGCTGCTGACCTCTGTGTGAACCTCCTGCCTGTTTGGCCCAAGCGGATGACTGGTTTAGGTTCTAAAGATCTCCACTCGACCCCTTGAATCCTCGACTCCTTGACCCCTCTCAACCTACTGCAATTCTGGGACCGATCCCAGCCTCCTTCAGAATTTCTCCATCGCCTCTTTCAGCCGTTTCCGCACATGGTCGGAGTACCAGCATTCGATGAAATACTCTTCCTTCTCCTTCAAGCGTGCCAAAACCTCTGCCTCAACCGTCTCCGTGCGGTTGCGCTTGATCATGGCAAACGCCTGTCGCGGATAGGAACCCAAAAGCCGCGCTTTTTCGATTGATTTGGGCAGAACCTGGTCGGCGGGCAATATCTGATCCACCATCCCCATTTCGATCAGCCGGTCAGGAGGGAAAAAGTCTCCGGAGTCCGAGGCGTCCCGGGCAGTCTTGAAGCCCACCAGCTGTCGGAAGATGCAGTCGATCGGATACGGGACCGGAACCCCCAGCTTGATTTCGTTCATTCCCATCAGCTTTCTGCCCTCGGCGATAATCCGGTAGTCGCAGCAGAGAGCTAGGATGCAGCCGCCCGCAGTGGCATGTCCGGTCATGGCCGCCACCATGGGTTTGGGCAGGACATACAGGTCCATGCACAACCGGTTGTACGCCCGGAAGAACGACCCGAACTCTTCCCGGCTAAGTTCAAAAAGCTGAGGGATGTCGAAGCCGATGGAGAAAAACTTCTCGTTTGAGCCGGTAAGCACCGCACCTTGTGTATTCGGGTCCTCCCGGATCTGTTTCAATATCCCGGTCAGTTCATCAACTAACTGTCGGTTGATCGCATTCGTGGTCCCGCGATTCAAAGTCACCACCGTAACACCGTCCCGATTCTCTGCGCGAATAGTCTCCATTCTTATACTCCTGAGTTCAAAGAATTGTCCCGCCTGAACCTTCACAGTCTTCTGCAGACCAGAACACCGCTTCCGATCGGCACAATCAGTGCATCGACCCGTTCATCATTCAGCGCTCTGTCGAGCATGGGGGTCAGTACTTCCTGGTGAGTGGTGGCATTGTCCGCCACCAGCAAGCCTCCCTTTACCAGATTGGGTACTGTTTTCTCGTAACAGTCAAAGTAGACTTCCTTGTCGGCATCAAGAAAACAGAACGATATGTCCTTGAAGTCGTCCAGGTATTCCCTGGCGTCCCCGGCTACCAGTTCCACTCTCTCTTCGATCCCCGCGGCCTTGAACGTCTCTCTGGCAAGGCGAACCTTCTCCTCCAGCACCTCAAAGGTCACCAGCTTTCTGCCCACCTCCCTGCAGGCTAACGCCAGCCACATGGTGGAATAGCCGGCGCTGGTGCCTATCTCCAGCCAGCTTCCTTGAGGAGAGGTTGCGGCAAGCAGCGCTATGAACCTGCCCGTCTCTGCGGGTATCTGCCTCAGTCTTTTTGCATTCGGCGTCCCATCGAGCCTGTCCTTTCTATCCACAGACACCAGGTAGCGCATTCTCTCCTCGATTGCCCTTGGGATATCGTGGAACATCAGATTGCCTTCCTCCTTCGATTGAGTTTCACTCCAACTATCGAGACCGTCGCGCTGCCCAAGATTCCGATCACTCAGGCTTCAGCGGATAGGTGTACCCGGCCGCCAACTCTTTCCTCTGTTTCAGATAATTGGTCACGTACTGGCCGCAGTTGCTGCCGATGTCGTTCTCCTCCAACTCGCCTATGCTCAGGATGACCTCGTATCCCGCTGCTTTAAGTGCATCAATGACCTGGTACTTCGCCTTTTCCGGGATTATATGAGAGGAGATCCCATTTTCGTTTGCCCGATAGGTGGGGTTGACCGGAGTAATCTTGATGAGGAACTTGTCCGGGTTGAAATGACAGAGCAAAACCGCGGGGTCGACCGGCATTCCATCACCCAGGGCGAAGTTGAGTGTAACTTTTCTCTCTCCATCCCGGTAGAACGACTCTCCGTATTCCGAGATCTCCTCTAAGTCCCATTTTTCCACCGGGATAAGCCAATCCCTTTTTCTTCTGTCCGTGGTATGGATGGAGAACTGCAACTGAAATCTCTCCCGGTACAGTTCGTTCTTTATCTTGGCCAATCTGTCAAAGAAGGGTTCAGTTTTTTCGGGAGCTGCCGTGGAAAGCGTGGGCATCAGGCCCGGTGCATCATACAGAAACGGAAGTTCCTCAAGCACCTCCAATACGCTCTGGTTGAGCGCAGGATCTCCCATTCTGGCAAATTGAATCTTGAACTTTCCGACCGGCACTCCTCCGTCCGGAAAGCGTCTTTTTATCAGATAGTCTATCTGTGAGATCATTTCATCTCTGGAGAGTTTGCCCTGATAATATCCGCCCGCGTCGCAGAAGCGGCAGCCCACCGGGCACCCGTACAGCGTGGAGACGATCAGAACCCATTTCTTCTCTCGCGGGATGGGAGGCTGAACCGACTCGACGAATTCTATCAGCCTGCCATTCTCCATCTCCGCGACGTAGACTGTGGCTACATCATCATTTCCCGCTCTGGCCACTACCCTCATGATCGCTCTCCCCTGGTCTTTCTGCAGATTTGCATGGCCGCCTTCACACCATCCCCCACGCAGATAGCCGTCTGTCTGTATAGCTCGTTCTTCACGTCGCCGATCAGGTACAGCTTGCCCCGCTCTCTCAGGTCCGCAAGAGACCCCTTCAGTTTTGCACCCAGGAAATCAAGACAGGGTTCTCTGCCGGCGGCAATCACCACATAGTCGGCCAAAATCTGACTTTCCTTTTCCCCTTCACCATTAAGGCAGTGGAGGATCAGTCCCCCGGCGTCGTCCTTGACTTCTCTGACGCAAAGACTGGTTCGGTATGAGATCCTCTCAACGTTCACGCATCTTTCCTTGAGCAATGGAATGCACTTCTCTTCTGCGCTTCTGTTCAAGATCACAACCTCATTCTCCTTCGACAGCCCAAGCGCATAGTCGAACGCCGCATCCCCGGCCCCTATGATTGCCACCCTCTTTCTCTTCAATCCCCGAATTGGATGGACTTCGTGGAGTACGCGATCGTCGATTCCTCTGGCAATCCGAATCTCAGGGGTTCTCTTCGGTTTCGTCCCGGTGGCAATCACGACCATCGAGGATCTCAACTCCCTTCGATTCGTCTTCAGGGAAAAGACCTCCCCGGCATGCTCCAGCCCCAGAACCGCCTCACAGGAGATCGTCACTCCGGCTCTTGCCAGTTGCCTCTCGAAGAGTTCAATAAGACTCAGCCCGGAGATTCCATCCGGGAACCCGGGATAGTTTTCCACCAAGTTGGCGTTTTTCAGCAGCCCGCCGATCTCCCCCCGTTCCAGGATCAGCGGCTCGATTCCATGTCGCTTCAATTGAATCGCCGTGGCTATGCCGGCCGGCCCCGCTCCGATTACAACCACGTCCCTGGTGCCCACGTGTTGATACCTCCGGCCAATTCTTCTCTGATTACAGCCGTGCAGATTGCGCTTGACCTACATTCTACCCCCCACCTATCCGAAAGTCAAGCAGTTTCCCAAAGGTGGTGGAAGAACGAGCCCCATTGTTCACAGCCGGCTTTACGACCGGATCGATTCAGAGGCTCATGGAAATGGGGAAGGCTAACTGGATAGAGAGCCAGGAGGCAAAGAGGGAAGTCAGGTTCATCTGGCTCCGGTCTCTCTCTCAACGTACTTCTTTGTCCAAGGGCAGACGCAGATGCATATTCCGCAGAAGGTGTCGTCGAAGTCTAGTTTCATCATCGCCCGCTCTCTGGAAGTTCTCGCACAGGCGAAGACGTCAAAGAACGAATCCCGGTGCAGGCCGACCTCCCAGTTTTCTCCGGATGGAGCCTTTCCCGGACACGACTCGACGCATAGAGTGCAATCCCCGCAGAGCGAGTCGTTGACCGGAACGCATGCCTCAAGCGGAGCATCGGTGAGAACCGTGGTGATTCGAACAGCGGAACCATACTCCTTGGTTACCAGAAGCGCGCACTTCCCTATCCATCCCAACCCCGCCCTTGTGGCAACGGTCTTATGCGGAAGAGGGGTACTCTGTGTCTCCGGGTCGGTTTCCGCATGGGTGGGCTTCTTCGGGACGGCCTTGTACCCGAAACCTTCGATCATCCTGCCAGCTACCTTACCCAATCCCGTCAAAAGAGCGTTGGCTTTTCGGTATTCAACATAGTAAGGATCGGTAGGGCCGTCCCGGATGGTGGATATCGCGGCCGCATCCAGTGCTACAGCCACAGAAACGGCGAATCTCATGGAATCACGAGCCTCGGCCGGGACCTCGATCAGGTCGGCAAAACCAACCAGTGAGGCCCCCTTATCCGTCAACACTCTTCTGAGTTCCCCACAAAGCTCTTCCATCCTCATTCCTCACAAGCAGGTCATTCTGTCCTTTTGTCCAACGATTCCAGAAGTCCCTCCGGGTATAGCGGTGCCTCCCCGGCGCGAAAGGTCTGCATCGGTTTCCACACCGCCTCGAACTCGTCACCGTTCTCTTTACATCTCACCGATTCGACCTCGTAAAGGTGCGAATCGACAAGTTTTGCCTCATACACTAACACGATCTCGTGGCCAGGGTTCCCGTCACAGACGAAGATGTTTTCGATCGTCTCTATGTAATTCAGCTCCTTGATCTCTGCTCCCATCTCCTCTTGAATCTCTCGGATGACGCATTCCGGACCGCGTTCGCCGAACTCAACGGCCCCACCCAAAGGTCTGTAGAACGTCTCCTTCTTCGTTGGATCACAGTGTTCCCCAACCAGAAGCTTATCCTCGTTTCTCAAGACACATATCGCTATCGGCCTGATCTGTCCTGGTTTCATCGCTCATCCCCAAACGCCGTGAAGTTAAAGACTGGAAAAACGCAATCGTCTCGCCGTGTACCGTCCGGACACACAAAGGGAGAGCGCCGTTTGCAGATCAATCCGCGACACTCTCCCAGGTGTTTGCCGAACAAGCACAAACAGGAGGTCCGAAATTACTTCTTGACCATGTCCTTGCCGCAGCAGGAAAACGTGCAGGGGCCGGCAGACACGTGACAGCCGCATTCCTCCGCCGGCTTGCCAACGTCCTTGCACTCCTTGATCACCTGGAACTCCAGGCCGCAGTCCTCGCACGCGTAGATCTCGCCTTTTTTCATCTCATGACAATTCGGCATCGCGATTCCTCCTTTCTCTCCTAAGAAACATCCCGCATTAGAAATCAATCCGTCTCAATTTAACTCGACCCACACCATTGTCAAGCCCTTTCGAAAGGGCTCTTGGTCTCGAGGACCGGTTCAGATTCAGCCTCAACGGTCATCCTTGAACATCCAGATTCTCCCCGAACGTCCGCTGCACTGGTCTACCTGTTTCCCCATCTTTCAAGGAACAAGACTTCCGACAGCGGTCTCCGTACCGGCGGGAGCGGTTCATGGGCCGGATAGCCAACCGCAATCACCGTTATCAGTTTCACACCATCGGGCACACCCAGCATGGACTTGATCTCCTCCTCGACCGCCGCCGATCCTCCGGCCCACACCGCCCCCAAACCCAGGGCGTGCGCAGCCAAGAGTACGTTCTGGCAGGCAGCCGATACTCCCTGCCTGCTCCAGAGCATCTCTATCTCTTCCCACCCTTCTTCGACCTCCACCACGCTGGTGTCGCAGAAGGCAAAGATGTGAACCGGCGCCGCCCAAATCCCGGCCCAGAAAGGTCTGATTCTTTCCAGGGGAAGATCATGCTCCTCGAAGTAGTCCTTCATCCGATCCAGGAAAGCGTTCAATACTTTATCCTTGGTCTCTTTCTCCCTCACCACAACGAACTTCCATGGCTGGTCGTTGTTGGCCGACGGGGCCCAGGTGGCTGCCTTCAAAATCAACTCGATTTTAGATTCCTCAACCTCCTTCTCTTTAAACTTCCGAACGCTCCTTCTCTCCTTGATGGCCTTCAGCACCGGATCTGTTTCAAAGGGGGACTTCACGCTCGGGCCTCCTCCCTGCGGATAGAGCACCCTCTCCGCCACCTGCATGGCCATGGTCTCAAAGTAAGGCCAGTTTCCGGTCACGGTATTCTCGTCCACCACACACACCTGATTTACGTACTCTCCCCCGGCCCCGGTTATCTCGTCAACAACCTCATGATGACCGGTCGCCTTTCTATCCTGCAGCACGCCTGCTGCGGCCAGCACATGCGGCCCGTGGCAGATGGCAGCCAGCACCAATCCTCTCTTGTCCGCCTCTTGGATCATCTCGACCACGCGCGAGCGCTCGGTTTCCAAAAGACTCTTGGGACTGTTTCCCCCGGGAAAGAACATTGCCTGATATGACGACACGTCGACCTCCGAGAGCAGCAGATCGGTCTTAAGTCTCTTGGTTTCGGATCGATCCCAGCCCATCCCCTTCCTCTTCCATAAGTGTCCTGTCAGTTCCAGATCCGTGCCGGCGATCTCCACCTTCGCTCCCCACTCCTCCCAGTGTTGCTTCACCACCACGGTCTCGTGATAATCGAAGTCCTCCCCCAAGACGATCAAAAAGCGATATCCCGACAGGTCATAATCGTGTTTCTCTCCGCTATCCTCCCACCAGAGTTGACTATGCACGGCACTCCCTCCTATGAACACGAACATCAGACAGGCGATTAAAAATATCCGACGACAGATCTTCGGCCCCATGACTTGCCTCCGCGTTTTGAGTTGAGGAGGTTACAGTTTTCTGTTCTCTAAAAGCTGTCATAAAACACCATTTCCTCCAAGCTCTTTTTTTCCGGCATCTCCGGCCACTCTTCAGGAATTCCGACCGGCGTGGCGCAGATGAACCGAAGGTTGTCTGGTGCCTTGAGGAAAGACTTGATCGCCTCTTCGGGAAAATAGGTGGTGAAAAAGCCTGTTCCGTAGCCCAGGGACCTGGCGGCCAGCATCAGATTCTCCACCGCCAGGCAGCCGTCCCACACCGCATATTCCGGATAGACGGTCGTATCCACGAAGACCATTATGTAAACCGGGGCGGTCATTACCTCGGAAATCGCCTGCTTCCCGCCTTCAGCGTACGACTTCTTCTGCTCATCGTCCAGTTTCTCGCTGCCAGCAATCTTCTCCTCCCACGAGCTCTGCAAAAGGTCACGAAGCGAGTTCAACCGTCCCCGGTCCCTGATTACAACGAACCTCCAGGGCTGAACGTTCCCTGCCGTGGGTGCTAAGCGGGCCGCATTCAGAATTCTTGTCAGATGTTCGTCCGGAATCGAGCTCGGCTTGAATTTCCGCACCGTCCGGCGCTCCCCGATGGTCCTCAGCAGATACTCCTGATCCATGTCATACTTCACCTCGGGATCTTCTCCCGCAAGATAGCGGGCAATCGGTGCGCATATGTCTGCCACCACCTTCCACCTGCCATTCTCCTTGTGGAAGATCAGGGTGAAGTAGGAATCCAGGTTGTAGGTTCTGCCGTCCGGTGTCTTGGCCCGGTAATGGAAGATCGCGTTGGTGTAGCCATAATCTTTCCCTTCCCGTACCTCCAGCAGCTCCACCGGCATCTCCCACCCCTTCTCGCTGAACCAGCCTTCATGGAAATCGTAGTAACCTTGGCGGGTATCGATGAGCTTTCCACCGGTCGTGACGAAGAAGAACTTCTCACCTTCCGTCACCGTGCCGAAAAGCCCTTTCAGATCGGAGTTCTGAACTGACTTGACATAAAGGTCAAAGGTTTCCCTAAGCGAAAGTATCGATCGATTTTCGGCCGGCGTCGCCGGGCAGCAGAAGATCACGGAAACCACAAGAATCGTGAAGAACGCGATCAGTTTCTCCACAGCCTGCCTCCTTGCCAATGGTTTTGTGAATCGGCTGACTTAATTTACAAAATCTGTCGAACGTTCAAAAGACAAATCGTGCAATCGAAAGGGAACGTCGCGCTTCATGTCTCCGGCTCTATCAAGACAGACAGCAGAAATATTCATGTAGCGGAAACCTTTCCTGTCCTGAGCTGGTGGTTCGACAGGCTCACCAGCCCGAGTGAAACCGAGGGGCCGAAGGAAGGTCTCCATACTGGAAGGCTCAAGTTCATCAACCTATTGTCCCGACCAACCAAGACAACTCAATACCCCCTGTGTCCGGCACCTATGCCCAGGCAGTCTTAATGGGGCCTAAGGACCCGACTGACGTACTTTTTCAATCTGTTTTGCCGAAGAGCACAACTTGTCGGCAGCAAAGCCAGAACATTGCCACGACCTTCAGGTCGTGGAACCAAAGAACGCCCACCTCCCATCGGGCTTTAGCCCACCAAATACAATCCAGGAATCGCGACTACGGGCCGCCGTCGACTCACTTTGCTGAAGATCACAAATCCTTCCGCTACATCTCCCGACCATCCGAGCCGGACCTCTGGGCGATCATCAGGAATATCCAGCGCGATGTAGCGAAGACCTTCAGGTCTCCACAACGTAAGACCGAATCCTCCCACTACAACTCCGTACCATCCGGGTTAAGCTTCTGAGCGGTCATCAAAACCACCTTGGAGTAATGCCCCAAACCATGCTCTTCAATCTGCTTCCCGAATTTGGTCCACACCTTCTCAAAGGGCTGCGTGGCGACCCCATATATCTTGGGGTCGGTGTCAACGGCGAATTTGATCTCCGCCTTGGCCTGATTTGCCGTGAGCTTCTTGCCCGTATAGTACTGCTTTTTTTCTACCAGGATGAATCCTGCTTTCCGTAGGATCGCCTCATACTCTTCGCTGTTCAGCCAGGTGGCATCGCAGATGTAGGAGAAGAGGGCCACCTCGATTCGTTGAGCTTCGGTCTCCATCTCATCGGGGGGCATGATCACGAAACAGAACCGACCACCCGGCTTGATGACCCTGGCCGCCTGGTGGAAGGTCTCCTCCACCCCGGCTCTGCCCCTGGTCATGTGGATGTCTTCCAGTCCGGTGAAATTGACCACCATATCGAACTCTCCCGGAGCGAAGGCCATCTTTGTGGCGTCCATCTGCAAGACTTCGATCCGGCCGGCCAGCCCCTCTCTTTTCAGATTCTTTTTCGAATTTCGGATATCACTCGCAGCTATATCAATTCCGACGATCCGAAGGCTCTCATCGCGTCTCGCAACCTCCATGGCGAAGTACGCGGAACCTGTCCCCACGTCCAGGATGCGCATCCCGGGCTTAACCGGCAGATCCGCGGCGATCCTGGCGCGAAGTCCCTCCAGCTTCGGATAGTAGCTCCGGTATTCCGAATCTGTAACGTATTCTTCGTTCACTCTCTCGGAGACATCTCTATGCATTCGGTGGGACAAACGTCAACGCAGAGACCGCAGCCGTAGCACTCGTCCCGGTTTAACTTCAGCCCTCCATCGTCTATCTTCCTGGCCCCGAAGAAGCAGACCTCCACGCACTCGCCGCACCGGTTGCATTCCTCCATGGTGGTATTCTCGATCAGGGTCCCCTTATCGCACACCTCCTCGCCTCCCTTCACGAAATACCAGCAGCAATCGTCGCAGCAAAAGCATATCCCCTCGGTCTTGGTCCTGTCTTCTTCCTTCCGAAAGGGTCTGGTCACCAGATGCTTCTCCTCTGCCTCATTGAATATCTCATCCAGCTCCGATTTGGAGATTTCCTTCTTGCCCGTTCCCCCGCTTCCCCCGCTCTCTTCCGCAAACATCAGGCAGAGATCCATTCTCGAGCGGGCGCATCTGGACCCCCGCTCCTCCCGGCATCCGCAGTTCATCACCCAGTACCGGTCAAAGCGTCCGGCGACCTCTTTTGCCTGTTCCCTGGTGCAAACATAGTGAAAAGCCAAATCCTGATCCTTCATGACTCCTCCTGTTTGTCCATAATATAGCACAATCCGGCGTGCCGGCAATAGGCGGGCGTAAAGACGGGCTATCGCTTGAATATTGCTTCCACCACCCCGTGCTGTTCGGTCGGCCCGTCTCCGTGCCGGTGCTTGGGGCTGAGGCCTTCCCGGTGATGTATCGCCCGGTAGCCGCCGAAGAGCTTCTTGATCTCGTCCGGTTCCAGATAAGTGAAGATGTCACCGTTTTCGTCAAGGAACGAATTCTCTCCGATGCTCTGGCAATTCTGACAGTGCTCGGGATACACCGGATCTGCTGTGGTGAAGGCCGTGGTGAATACCAGGCTGCCTTTATCGGTCCAGGCTCTCACCCCCTCGAGCAGCAGGTTGATCGATTCGCGTGTGAGGATTTGAATCAGGCCGAAGACAAGAATCGCAGAGTAGGAATCTGCTTCCGGAACGAAATCCTCGCAGTTGCAGCAGTAGGTGCGAATCGGAATGTTCTCTTTGGCCGCGATCTCATCGATGGTATCGATGGCCACCTGAGACGGATCGATGGCATCCACCGCAAAACCCTTTCTGGCCAAGAACAGGGTATTGCGCCCCTGCCCGGCACCGATGTCCAGTACCGGCCGGGCCTTGCTTATCAGGCGATAGTGCTTCTTCAAAAGTGACGTCGGGCCGGGGCCGAAGTAGTCCTCGGTCTTTCTGTATGCTTCGTCGTATTCCATTTTCAACCTCAACACAAATCCCTCCCACCTGGCGGGCCGGGGCATCCCGAAGAGAAGAGGGCACAGAAGAAGCCCAAGGGCCCTGTTGATCGATTCGAGCCGCATGTCGAGCTTCATCGCCCCGAGCCCTGTTAGCTCTTGACAGTCGTTAGTATTATACGAACGTCCCTCAGATGGGTTCCCAATAATCCAGCGATTTACTCTCCCCTTGGTGTGAACCACACGGTTCGTGCCTTGTCGGAGAGGGTTGGACTGAGGATAATAATGGACGCGACCTTTCCTAATCTGCAGAATTGGTAGCCGCAACCTTCAGGTTGCGCAAACTAACCTTTCCGGATAAACAAAGTCCGAAGGAAGCAGAAGTGGTAGCCGCAACCTTCAGGTTGCGTAGGCTGACCCGTCCTGCCCTTCGGTCCCGCACTTCGTCCTGCCTCGCACTGAGTGCGCTCGGCACGAAGTGAGACTCAGTGTCGAAGGAAGACCTCAGCGTCGAGGGAAGAGACGGAGTCCGAAAGAAGCCTGCGGTCACAACTTCGCGTAGTCTTGCGCAACTGCCTCTCCTGAAAAACGAACACGGACCTACCAGTCATTGCGAGCGACCAGACGCCCCCTCAACAGGCCCGCAAGGCATCCGGGAAGCGAAGCAATCCCCTCGTGACGCAAGAAGGCAGGTGAACTCGGAAAGGAGTAACGGTGAAGCAAGATTCGATTTCTTCAGAAAGGATCAAAGAACATTTTGAATTTTGAACTTCAACTTTGCACTTTGCTTTTTGAATTTTGCTCTCTTAACCTATCGCTTCTCAGCCTCTATTATCAACAGAGCATCCCCTTCCTGATACTTTTTGAAATCGTACCCCCCAAATTCCTTCTTGATCTCGAAGCCCGTCTCTTTCAAAAGCCGATGGACCTTGGCCCGATCGACGATCCCGGCACACGAGCGCTCCTCGATCTTCTCTATCAGCTTCCCCGATTGATATATCTCATACACCAGCAACCACTCAATCTTCTCATCCGGCAGCACCTTGCCTTCCAGAAACCGGCGATATTCCTTATCTCCCTCCGCAACCTTGCCCGCCGGAGACATCGGACGGTCTTTCATATATCCCAATCCCACTTCGAACACAAACTTGCCGTTTTCCTCAAGATGTTTGGCGATGTTCCCCAGAGCAGCCATGCGCTCCTCGTCATCCAGGAAATGGTCGAACACGCCGGAGAGGAAAGCGGCGGGAAAGGTGCGGGGGAACTTAAAGGAGGTAGCGTCTCCGGCCACCAGCTCGATGTTCTTTGAAAGCCCGGGCCGGGCCGAGAGTTTGTTGTGGAACTCCCGTCTCATGGCAGGCGACGGCTCAACGCAGAATACCTTCACCCCTCTCTCTGCCAAGGGAACCGCTATCCGCCCCGTGCCCGCCCCGATATCAAGCACCTCGCCCGCCTCAGAGGCATAGTGCAAGAAGAACTCTGTGTTCTCCTTGGTGTCAAACAGGTCGTAGAGATAAGCGCACTTCTCGTAACCTCTGTCTGTTCCAGATTGCATCACGGGATTAGGCTTATCCGTATATCACGCCGGCCAATGCTGACCGTGCCCTCTTTATAGCAGCGAAGTTTCAGGTTGTCTCCTGAAACCTCGATCTGCTCGAATTGACGTTGGCTCTCTCCTTGAATCTCCACCGGCACTCCATTTAGCGAGACAGAGCTTATCTCCGGCACAAAGAATATGATCTTCTTCCCCCCGGAATCCCAATCGTTTTGCTCCAACAACCCCGCATCGTGTAACTGGAACAGAAGCGTGCTGTCAAAGAAAGATTCCAGCACATAAATGTCAAAATGGCTGCAGAGTTCCTTGGTCCCCTTATCTGCAAGCCACTTCTTTTCGCTGGACGAGCGGCTGCGTCTGAGATTCTTGGAGCTTAAGTTTATTTCCACTCGATAACCGTCCTGGGCTTCAAACAAGCCCAGCGCCTGGTTGAATCCCCTTGAGTATTCTTGAATAAGGCTGTCGGTCGAGGTCAGAATCTCGGGATAACCATAAGCCTGTTTGGCCTTCTCGGTGAGATCATCGAGTTCCTCCTCTTGAACGCCAAGCTGTTCTCTGAGGAGTTCAGCAAAGGTGAAGTCCGGACCTGCCTGCTGGGCTTTCTCTTTCCAATCTATTCTGAGGTAGTCCAAGAGGAATCCCTGGCCGCTCCCCACCGGATAGATCCTGTTTCGGGCCATATCCTCAGGCGAGACCGAGCTGCCGGTCATCCGGTCGGCGAAATCCGCCAGCAGATATTCAGGCATGGATATAGAAGAGAACTCATCTGTCAGCGGGCTGGTCAAGCCGGAAAGCGACGACTCGTATCTCAGCCGCGTCATAAGCTCGATGCTTTTCAGCTCAACGTACTTGGCCGTCCCCTCGTTGATTTCCTGGCCCTGCTCGTAACTAGCCACAAACGGGTCTGCATGTTTCCAGCGGTGATCTCGAACAGCTACAAACTGCCTGACATAGTCACGACACTTGCTTTCGTCTCCGGTCTTTGCAGCCTGCAGCGCATCCATCAGAAGGCGCATTTCCAAATAGGCTAAGGCCGTATTCTCCACATCCAGGATGGGGTATTTCTGCTCGCGCTCCCAGGGGATTTCGCCGAAGGCGGGGTGTTCACCATACTGTTGATACTCGTGAAAGTTCTCGTGAACGATGAATCCAAAAAGCTCCACATTGGTTTTTTTTGTAAAGGGAACCGCCGCGAAATCCACCGTGTCGACGGAAAGACCGAATCTAAGCTGTCCGGAGAGATCATCATACAATCCATCATAAACCAGCACGTCGGTTCCTAAATCCGGCCAGTCCTGTGGATAGGTGGTAAAGCCGTCTATTTCCTTCGAGCAGTTGAATAAAAGCGCCCTCTCGGGCATATAGAACATGAATGGTCTCTCGCTAAGATCGTATCCGGGCCAGATTGAGTCCGGGAAATGTTTGAACAGTTGAATTACGCCTTCACAGACAGCAAGCCCTCTATAATCAGCCTGGCTTAGCTGATCCCCGTTCGAGCCAGCCACAAACATCAGTGACAAAGCAAACACCAGCAAGCCGACGAAAACAAATATCGAAATGACCCTCAATTTCACAGTCGCATTCCCTTTCCTGTGACACCTAAGAAACGAGATGAGGAAGGGAAAAGTTACAAGTCATCTCCTCGGTGGCTTTTGGAGCATCCGCGGGGTGACCGGGAGTCTGGTTTTTCCTCTCCCCTTTGGGGAGAGGACACAGGTGAGGGGGAAATGGATCTCCTCTCCCCTTGCGGGAGAGGATAAAGGAGAGGGGGGACATGGTCTTCCTCTCCCCTTGGCGTGAACCATACGGTTCATGCCTTGCGGGAGTCGAAGAACCGTCTGGGAGGACTAAGTCGAAGATCCCGCCGAAGGCGGGAGAGAGGGGGCGCTCATTTCCCTCTCCCGCCTCAGAGGCATAGCGCAGAAAGAACTCTACGTTCTCCTTGGTGTCAAACAAATCGTAAAGATGAGCACACTTCTCGTAGCCTGACTTAGCCATCATGGTTACCCTTATGCATGCGCCGTTGTGTTAGGTCTTGCTCATGGGTTACCATGAGTGTGACCTGACACACTCTCTTCTCGCTGTCAGGTCACACCCCCGAGGCTGCGCCAGTCTGCGCGGCCAAGACCTCACCGGACATCAAATACCACAGAAGCAAGGCGCAGCCATTCTCACGTCCTGTCGGTTTGGCCAGCTGCTTCTCTGAATATCTTTTCCACGTCCTCATTGAATAGATCGGGGTCCAGAAGGACCGCCTCTTCGAGCAACTCCACGGCCTTCTTCAGGTCACCCTCAGCATAATGGCGGGTGGCCCGGCCTGCTGGCCAGGCCGGGTTTATCATATTCACAAACCCACCTAGTCGGAATTTCGTAGGGACACCCCTTGCCTCGGCACTGAGGCTTGTGTCGAAGTGTGGCTGTCCGCCCAACTAAAGCCAGGCACGGAATAGCCCTGTCCTTCCACACAAAAAACCAAGCCGCCAGACCTCAGTCTGGCGGCTTGAGAAGTACTTCTGTGCTTTTGGCCTAGCTCTGCCTTACGCCGTCTTCAACTCAGACGTGCACATCGGGCAGCGCATGGCTTTAATAGGAATGGTGGAGAAGCAGTGGGGGCACTCTTTGGTGGTCGGCTCGGCTGGCGGCTCTTCCTCTTTGCGCTTCAGCTTGTTGATGTTGCGGATGATCATAAACACTGCAAAGGCCACGATAATAAACGCGATGATGGTGTTTATGAACGTGCCGTAGTTCAACGTCACCGCGCCGGCGGCTTGTGCCTCCGCCAAAGCGGCATACGGACCCGCAACCTCCGCACCCTGTTTCAGAATGATGAACAGGTTGGCGAAATCCACGTTGCCCAAAAGCAATCCAATCGGCGGCATGATCACGTCGGCCACTAAAGACTTTACGATGGTCCCGAACGCGGCACCAATTATGATGCCCACCGCCATGTCCACCACATTGCCCCGCATGGCGAATTCTTTAAACTCCTTGAGCATAAGGCTCCCTCCTCCTTAAAGAGTTTACGGTTCGTCGTTCATGGTTTATTGCTTGTGGTTTGTGGTTTATGGTTCATCTTTCATTGTTCATTCTTCATGCTTTATCTTTTATGGTTCATGGTTCATAGTTTACAGCTCACAGCCAACAGCTTACAGCTAACAGCCACTACTCGCAGTTGTGGTCGCGACTGCATCGCCGACGAGGCGCTGGAATTGAATCCTGCTGATCTCACCAAGCGGCATCACTGTCACCCTGAGCGGCCAGACGGCCCCGTCCGGGAAGCGAAGGGCCTCTAAGACTCTTCCCCCGCCAACGTCCCGGTCAACCCACCGCGTAGGGGCGAATCTTCCCTTCGAATTCCTCAGGGCGGTGAGCAAAGTCGAACCGCAGATTCGCCCGCATGTGGGCTCTTGCCTCCCGTTACAGGAAGGAACAAAGGCGAGAGCCACATAATCGGTCAAAATCCAAAATCGCGCGCGCTCCGTCCCGCAAATACCCAATTTTGAATTTTGCTCTGCAACTTTTCACTTTGCTTTTTTAATTTTGAATTTACGTTGCCCAAATCTCCCCTCACCCGCAGAGTTCCCTAAAAGCTGTGGCTGTACATCAGCATCCAGCTCAACTGGCTGTGCCCGGAGGTCACCGGCGGCATGGTAGAGCCGTTGCCCGGATTGGTCGCATCCTTGTCGAGGGCCATCTGCACAGAGGCGTTTACCTGCGACCCCTGGCCGAAATCATAACCCGCGCCGACGGTGGCATGGCTCTCCACGATCGCCGGAAATAGGGCATTCAAAAACTCATCCGGCACCGGGTTCTTCCCGTAGTTGAAGCCGGCGCGCAGGGTCAGCGGACTGGTAGGCTTGTATGCAGCGCCTGCAGCCACGACGGTCTGATCCTCCCAATTCTGAAACAAGGTCGCGTCCATCTCGAGATTCGCAAAACCGCCATTCTGCGCAGTGTTGTCCACCACGAAGTTCATCGTAAAATCTTCCATCACCTGCGACCACATGATCTGCTTGACGTCGGCAGCCAGCATCAAATCAGGCATCGGCAGGTAGGCAAAGCCCGCCCCGAAGATCGAAGGCCACTCGAAATCCTTGATGACGATCTTTCCGGTGAGCGGGATGTTCATGTCCGAATAATTGCCGGTGGGCGCACCCTGGAAGATGCCCGGATCGACGTTGACCGCCATGGCCAGCGCGGCATTGTCCGATTCGAGGTCGCCTAAGGCGGTCTGGCTCTGATACACCGCGCCTAAAGTGACATCCGGAGTGGCTTCATACACCACGCCGATCTTCCCGGCCAAACCAATGCCCATGGCCTCGCCGGTGAAATCGTTGTCGTTGGAGAAATCAAAGTAGGCGTGATAAAGCCTGCTTATGCCGGTTCCCCCGAACGGCTCGTACATCTGGCCGAAAGCACTCACCAGCGTCCCGGACGCCTCTCCGATGGTCTGAGCCTGGGGATTGGCCAGATCCTGGAACTGGGGCTCGCTCATGGCCATCTGCAGATCCATCCCGGCCCACACGAAATCGACCGTCGCCCCGATATGAAACTGCGGGCTCGCCTGATAGGCGAACGTGCCAATGGCCCGCCCCACGCTCACCTCCGATCGGTTGACCAAACCCTCGGTGAGTGCAGTGTTGCTTCCCTGGCTTGGATCCGCCAGCCAGGAGGTCTTGGAGTATTCCGTGCCCATGCCTCCCTGACCGAACACACCCAGGCCGTAAGCCATATTCCCCTGCTTTCTCACCAAACCGAGCGCCGGCATGAAGAAGGCATCGGCTGATGAATTTGCGGTCATCTGCATCCCCGGCATCTCCAGCGTGGCGGTCACATCCGGACCCAGCATGCCCACGGCCAAATCGAGACGGAAGCCTGCGGGCATCAAAGACAGGGTGGCAGGGTTGTTCATCACAGCGGCACTCCCGTTGTCGAAGGCAAAGGAGGCACCTCCCATGCCGGTTGCGATAGGCCCATAGCCCTCTAAGTTCATCCCGTTGGTCGCCAAAACCGACGACGCCGGGACCAACAGAAGGACTGCGGTGCAAAGACAAACCAGACGCGAGTTCATGAGAACTCCTTTCTGTTTTGTGGTGATAGTGTTAAGTACATGTTTCCGTTATGTGCTGTTTTCCCGTTTGTCGACTCTTCTTGTTACTAAACAGACAAATGCTACCTCGTTTATCTTCTTTGCGTTATTGACATATTCTACGATCTAGCCCTTCAGGAATTGTATTTCTTTGTTGATCCACTCGCCTCCCTAACCCGCGAAGGACCCGCGCCGCGGGAGCCCCACAGGTCTTCGCACTCCAACATCAAAATCTATCGCATTTTGCCTCGAGCCAGCGATGCGAATATCCCTCCAAAACAGACAACCGTAAAAATGGTGAAGGCCGTCTTCGCGCTCTTCAGGAAAGCCGGGTAGTTCTCCGGCGTAATCTCCGCCCTGCCGATGAACACCGCAAACACCAACATGGCGATTCCCATGCTCAGCATCTGCCCGGTTAAGCGCATGGTCCCCACCGTGGCGGCGGCCACCCCGTAGGATCTCTTTTCGACCGAGCTCATGATGGCATTGGTATTGGGAGATGAGAATAGAGCCAGTCCGAAACCGACGATGATCAGGCTGGCGATGACGAATCCGATGTTGGTGTCCTGGGCCAGAAAACTGAACAGGAAAAGCGCCACCATGGTGAAGGCCATTCCCACCGAAGCAACCACCCTCGGCTCGATCCGATCCGAAAGCCTGCCGGCAATGGGCGAGCAGAGAGCCATGATCACCGGCTGGGAGATCAAGATCGTGCCGGCCTGCTGAGGAGAGAACCCCTTGGTGTACTGCAAATACAGGCTCAACAGAAAGCCTATGGCAAAGGTCGCCGCATAATTGATCAGTGCGGCCACGCTGGAGAAGGCAAAGATGGTGTTGCCCTTAAAGAGGTTCATGTCGATAACCGGGCTTTCTCTTCCCGTCTCCCACCTGGTGAATGCTATAAGACCTAAAACCCCAACAGCGATCAACCACGCGCCGGACGTTGCCGGCAAAAGGGAGAAGCCATACATCAAAGCCGGGAGCGAGAGTGCGTATATTACCGAGCCGGACAGATCGAACTTCTCCCCCTTTGCCCCGGCCCACTCCCCTTTAAGTTTCCAGACAGTGGCGGCAACGATTATCAGGCTTAAAGGAACGTTCAAGAGGAAGATGCTTCGCCAGCCAAGCTGCTGGGTTAGGAAGCCCCCCGCAAAAGGCCCCAGGGAAAGACCCGAATAGACCGCAGCAACGTTTATCCCCAAAACCTTCCCCCGCTCCCCCACCGGAAACACCGAGGTCAGGATGGCCACCCCGGTACCGAAGATCATGGCGCTTCCGATTCCCTGCAGCGCCCGGCAGAAGATTAAGAAGAGCGCGTCGGGGGCAATTGCCGACAGCAGCGACGAAAGGGCGAAGGTCAGTATGCCGTATAGGAAGATCCTTTTCCTTCCGTGAATGTCGGCTATCCTTCCGAAGGGTACCAGGAACATGGCCGCCGACAGAAGATAGGCGGTGGCCACCCAGCTCAACAGTACCGCGTCGATGGCAAACTCCCGGCCGATGGAGGGCAGCGCTATGTTGACCGAGGCGCCCATGAAGGGCGTAAGAAAGGAGGTCAGCGTGGCAATTAGCAGGGCAGCACGTTTTGTGGCGGCATCGTCCATATCAGCTCTATTCCCGACAACCGATCATTCGGTAGCCGCAGGCTTCAGCCTGCGCCTCTCAGTTCGGACAGGGGTTGCCCAGACGGGCACGTCCGTGCACCCCTGTCCGCATTACAGGGTGGGGGTGCAACCCCCACCCAAACATCACCAATGACTATTCGACAACCATCAGCCTGCGCCGCAGTAACATCTGACTCGCTCGATCAACGCAGCCTGAAGGTTGCGGCTACCTTCTCGACCCGCCGACTCGGTCGGATGAAGGAGCGACCGGCCTGTCGACTCACATCCTCACGGTCACGCCGACAACAATATAATTAATCAGAGCAAAGGTGTAAACCTTATCTACATCAGCTCCCCCTTCCAGCACTCTGTAGCCGAGTCTGACCGTTGCCCTCTCGACTGGCTCGTAGGTCACTGCCAGCAGGATGTCCTCTGCTCTTCCCTGGGGCGCGGCCAGCGCATCCCCCTCTAGCAAGAGGCCAAACTCCTCCGCGAACATCCATGCAACTCTGAAGTTCACCAGGGGAACGAAGCCCGTATTCTTGTTCTCCGTCTTCTTCTCTCCATCTTCCAGCCCGACCGACGCGTCCCTGACCTTGCCCGTAAAGCCTATCCCGGCCCGAAGGCTATTCTGTCGATAAAGATCGTAGCGATAGGTCAGCCGGTACGAGTCAAACCGGTACCTTGCCTTCAGCGGAACGTTCGCCGCGAACTCCACTCCGTCGAATCTCACCGCTCGATCGATCTGCCCGCTGGCTTCCAGGCGCAAGGGAGCCGCCAGGGCCGATATGTGGTGTTTTTCGTTGAAGGAGTAAGTTAGCCTCAGTCGGACGAAATAATCCGCATCCGTCTCAAGCTCCTCCGAGAGAGAGAACTTGGTTCCCGATTCGTTTGGAATCCGCACGTCGTTGTACCCGCTGAACACCCCCCCGGATTCGACGTCAAAGCTCCATTCCGCCCGGGCCTGGGGCAGTCCAAGCAAAAGCAAAATCCCCGCCAGCACGCCCGTGATCCTTTTTCTTCTATTCAAGATCGCACCTCCTTAACCGTTTTCGCCGGGTGAAAACGCTCCATAGATTCTTTTCATGTCTGGCTTCTCGGTAGAGTAATAGTGAACCCAGACGTAAACATGACTGAACAAAGCAACCGTCAGAGCTGCTTTCGAGGATAACAGCAGGCCCGGTATCCACAAGAACAGCATGCCGAAGGTATACATGGCATTGGACGTGTACTTGAAGATTCCGTGTCTGACCAATCCCGCAGATCGGTAGGAAGCATCGAAGTGATCGGCTCCCATCGCCCGCCTTAGCGTGAAGTATCTTAGGATGCAATAGAAAACATACAAGGAGATGAGCCAGAACAAAATCGCCAAAGCCCAGAGGATTATCACATTGGCGCCCAGACTGTTCCTGTTCGATATGGCCAGGAAAGTTATCAGGATCAATCTCGAAACCAGGAGGATGAGAAAACCGACTGAGAAGAGGGCGAATCCGGCCCGACCGAAGAGTTTTGTGATCAGGGAGTAATGTAACTCCGTTCGCCAGCAGAACCACACATAGAATTGATGCATGACCGGAACCGCAATCGCCAGAAGAAACCAGGTCTTGGTGCCAACGCCCAAAAAGTCGCCGGTCAGAAAACCTTCGGTTGAGCTGATGATAACCAGGGCTATCAGAAGAACCGGCAACAGCAGGTAGTGCCAGATCTGCCTTTCGAAGATCAGCTTCAACTTGTTCATGCTCAACCTTTGACCCTTGTGATCGCGACTCAGTCCGACTCTATCTGTGAAATCATCTCGTCAACCTCGGTGGTGGGAAGTTTGCAGGCGTAGTTCTCGCAAACGTAGGCCGTGGCCTTTCCCCCGATCGAATTCTGCTCCTTCACCAACGGTACCAGCTGCTCGATGACCTCTCTCCTCTCATCGTTGGGACGAAGGATCAAAACCTGTCGCGGCAAAAACCGCTGGTGGATGGCTGCAAGCATCGCCCCGGTATCCTCTTCATCCAAGTCACCGACAATCACGATCTCCTTTGTCGGCCCGAGCGCAAAATCCACCCCCACCAGGAATTGGGCAAAGGCGGTGGGCGAGCGGGCGATCTGACCTCCGAAGGCGCGCGCGAGTGCCTCAGCCTTCTTTTCGAACTCCTCATTTGCAATCATCCTGCCCAAACGGGCCAGATTCAGCAGCGCCACCGAGTTTCCGGAGGGTATGGCCCCGTCGTAAACCTCCTTGCTTCTGACTAAGACTTCCTCCGCGTCTCCTCCCGTGAAGAAGAACCCGCCATCCTTTTCGTCCCAGAAGATCTCCAGTATGTCGTTGGTCAGACCTACCGCTTCCTTAAGATAACGTGTCTCAAAGGTGGCCTGGTAAAGTTCCAGTAATCCCCATATCAGGAAGGCGTAGTCATCCAGATAGCCGAGTATGGCAGCCTCTCCCTCCCGAAAGCGATGCAGCAAGCGCCCGTCAGGGCGGCGGAGGTTTTTCAACAGAAAATCGGCCGCCCGAGCTGCCACATCGGCGTACCTCGACTCATTCAGCGCCTGTGCCCCCTTCGCCAGCGCAGCGATCATCAGCCCGTTCCAGTCGGTGAGGATTTTATCATCTTTGGAAGGACGAATCCTCTTTCCCCGGACAAGGAACAGCTTCTCTCGCGATTCCTCAAGGCCTTTTCTTAATTTTCCCGGATCCATGCCTTCCCTCTCGGCAAACTCGTCCAATTCCTCGCTGACATGCAGGATGTTTCGGGATCCTTCGAAATTGCCGGCCTCGGTCACGCCGTAAAAGCGCGAAAAAACGTCCGCCTGCCGCTCCCCCAGGATATCTTTGATCTCCTCCCTCGTCCAGACGTAAAATCTCCCCTCCTCTCCCTCGCTGTCTGCGTTCTCAGCGGAATAAAAGCCTCCTTCGGGGGATGTCATGTCCCGGAGCACGTAGGCAAAAACCTGCCGTGCAATCTCTGCATATTCGGCTTTTCTGGTGGCCTGATAGGCTTCCGTATAGGCGATGGCAAGCATCGCCTGGTCGTAAAGCATCTTCTCGAAGTGCGGCACCAGCCATCCGACGTCCGTGGAATAACGGTGGAACCCGAAGCCCAGGTGATCGTACATTCCGCCCCGCCACATGGCGTCTATGGTCTTCTCTACCATGGCCAGCCCCTTCTCGTCGCCGCTCCGTTTCCACCACCGTAGAAGCAGCGAGAGTGTGTGCCCGCTGGGGAACTTGGGCGCCCCTCCGAAGCCTCCGTATTGTCGGTCGAATCTGCCCTGCAGAAGGATAAAAGCCTCCTCCATGTTTTTGATGCTCAGATCTCCGGCTTGCGCGGAGGAGGAGATCTTCTGAACCATCTCCGTGGCCTGCTCCCCGATCTCAAGAAGCTCTTCTCTCTGATTTTCCCAGAGGTCTGCCATCTGAGGCAATATCTGCATCAGCCCCTGCCGCCCCAATTTGGCCTCCTTCGGAAAGTAGGTGCCCGCGAAGAAGGGTCTCCTATCCGGCGTCATCACGACGGTCAGAGGCCATCCCCCCGATCCGGTCATCGACTGGCAAACGGTCATGTAGATCTTGTCGATGTCCGGCCGTTCCTCCCGGTCCACCTTGATGGAAACGAATTGCTCATTCAGCAGGGCGGCCACCTCTTGATCTTCGAAAGACTCGGCCTCCATCACCTGGCACCAGTGGCAGGCCGAATAGCCGATCGAGAGAAAGACCGGCTTGTTCTCCTTGGCGGCTTTCGAGAAAGCGTCTTCACCCCAGGCAAACCAGTCAACGGGATTTCGGGCGTGCTGCAGAAGATAAGGACTCTTCTCATAAAGTAGTCGGTTATGCCGATCGCTCTCTTTCTTCACCTTCCTCTTCCTCTCAGCTTGAGCAGGATCGCAGTTGTAATTCCGGATGGTGCCTTTTCGTCGTTTCGGTGACGACGGGTGCACGAGAAGATTCCTCCAGATCCCCGGCAAACTCTTCATGAGCCGTCAAGCTCTTCTCTGGCTTTCTTGAGCATCCGATTGATAAACGAGGTCTTGAGCTCGGAGTACTTGGGTCGGTCGGGTCCGGCCTTTATGCTCCACTGTTTCTTGAGATCATAGTAATTCTTTGCTTCGTCTGGATGGGCCCTCAAATAGTCCCGAAAGAGGAGTTTGTTCTTGTGCTCGCTGCTTCCAGAGAATGTCATATGGATGTGCACCTTGACCTCTCGGCCCTGGTACTTGAAGGTCCCGGAGGCGAAAAGTCTCTCTTCGCTGATTGGCTCGGGATATGGTCGGTAACCGTCGGCCTCCAGCATCTCCATTGTCTTATCCATGAATTCCTTTTCCGTCACGATCAAAATATCAATGATCCCCTTACCCCCCAACCCCACGATGGCCGTGCTGCCCGCGTGTTCAATCTGCACTTTATGAGGAATAACCTTGGCCAAGTGCTCTCTCAGGCGGCCGAAGATTTTCGGAGACGCTCTATCGTAAGGCACAATCTTAACGGCCGGGTCATCATGCTGCGCCAACCTGGCCTCCTTCTGTGAAGAGGCAGACTTGCTTCAAACAGGCCGCATCAGGAATTAAGGCTTTTTCCAAAAGGGAAAGTGCGCCGGTATAACAAAGATTCACTCCCGGCGAGACCAACCCCGTCAGGTGAGCTTACAACCGATCCCGATTCGACTACCACACACGACTCGCGCACCAGGCTCATTGTTTCCTTCCCACAGGCATGATATAGATGACCTTCTCCTCGGGAGGAATATTGAGTGCCTTTGCCACCTCTTCCGGCTTGAAGCCTGCCATTACAACCGTTCCAAGCTCCAGGGAGACGGCTTGGAGGTAAACGTTCTGTGCGGCATGACCGGCTTCCAGGTTCATCATATCAGGGGTTCTGGAGCGCTCGGTGTCTCCGGTGAAAACAAGCGCGGCCGGAGCGCCTTTGATGGGCGCCTGACCCGCCGCCTCGAAAAGTTTGGCCTTCACGTCTCCCCCCGCGATCTCTAACAGCCCGTGCCCTTCTGGCTGGTATCTATACATTCCCTGGGGTAAACCGGAGACATCTCCGGAGATCAGGTAAAGCTCCAGAAGGTAGGACGCTCTCGGCGACGGAGCGGTTCTCTTGCCGCTCTTGGCTTCTGTGATCCCCTGAGCCGCCCAGAGGATCTGGGAGACTTCCGCAAGGCTCAGCGCCTCATCCTTATATGTCCGTAATGATCTTCTCTGAGACAGGGCTTTCTCAACCGATGTGGGACCGTCAAGCTTTGGTGAGGGCAGTTTGACCACGGCGCTCTCCGTGCTCTCCTCCTGGGCCATGGCAACCTTCCCCGCATCGCCCCGGATAGAGAGTGTGGCCAAAGACGATGCCCCCGCCACAAGCAATGCAACGGCTGCAATCAGAATGCCTGCTCTCATGTCTTGCCTCCTTACAGTTTCGTGAAGTTACATACTCTCTTGCCCTTCTTCGAAACTCCGAACCGTCCTCCGCTCGTTATCCTGGATAATATCTCTTCTTCCGTCAGGTGATGGTCATTCACCGAAAGAATCCCATCCGGCTTAAGGACCCGGTGCAGCTCTCCCAACACGGCCTCCGGTTCGCTTAGGTGATGGAGGATGTCGTACAGAAAGGCCACCTCGATGCTCTCGTCCCCCAGTCCGGTCGCGCAGTCGGATTGAATCGTTTCTATATTGGTCAGTCCTTTTCTTGAAGCCGATTTCTCAACCTGTTGGATGGCCAACGGATGAATATCCAGTGCGAAGACCCTTCCCGAATCTCCCGCCAACCGCGCCGCGACCATTGAATAGCTTCCCGGACCGCATCCGAAGTCCAGTATTTGGAAGCCCGGCTTTATCTCCAACTCCCTCAGGATCTTCTTACGCGGCAGGAAGAAGTCACGGAACTTGTACATCAGGCGCATGGTCCTGAAATGGGAATCCTCCATGGGAGTATCCATCCATCCCTCCCTTATCGCCTGACGTGGTGCATCTGCTTGCCCACCTCGTAGGCCTCCTTCAGCCACTCCAGAACCTCGTCATCCAGTTCCTCCGGAGTCTTTATGCTGAAGTAATGCACGTGATTTCGCGGAGAGAGCGACTGGATGCGCATGAATCTATCGTTTTCCAGTCGCCGTGACAGAACCACGTGACAATCCAGGCTTCGCTGTCTCACGCTGAGCGCGGTGAATATCATCCGCACCTGGAATCCTATTCTGGTCTTGGCCGGCACCACCGTCACCGGCCCGCACCGGTTCACCAAATCCACGTACCCCTCGTACAGCGACCTCACTTGCGAGCTCTTGTCTCTGAAATGCTCTTCTACGCTGTAGCTTCCGCAGGAATGCGTCTGGTTCAGGTTGGCAAACTGCCTGGTGCATTTGGGACATGTCCAAAGGTCTTTTGAGGGCATGACTGATCCTCTTACGGTTAATGATTAGACTTCACGCTACGGTGCCGTTGATGGGTCCCAGCTGGTCCGCAGATCCTGGTCGAACAAATCCAAGGCCTTCATGTCTTCCGGCGAAATGACAAAATCGAAGACACCGGCGTTTTCCACGATCCTTTCTCTTCTTGACGACTTGGGAATAACCACGATCCGGTGCTGCAGCGCCCAGCGAATCAGAACCTGGGCAGCGCTCTTGGAGTACTTCGAGGCCAGGGCAATCAGCTTCGGGTCGTCCAGCTTGCGCCCCTTGGTCAGCGGGCTGTACGATTCCAGCTGGATATTGCTCCTCCGGCAGAACTCCAGGAGGTCTCTCTGGTAGAGATAGGGACTGAACTCAACCTGATTGACCGCCGGGACGGTGGACGATTTCTCCAGTAGTTCCTCCAAGTGCCGGGTCATGTAATTGCTCACCCCGACGGCCCGGCATTTTCCCTCTTCCAGCAGCGTTTCCAGGGCTCTCCAGCTTTCATTGCGCACATCCTCCACCGGCCAGTGAATCAGATACAGGTCCACATAAGAGAGGTCAAGCCGCCTGCGGCTTCTTTCGAAGGCGGCCAGGGCGCTGTCGTAGCCGTGGTCCGAATTCCACAGCTTGGTGGTCACGAAGATCTCCTCCCGCGGGACACCGCTCTCTTTGATGGCCGCCCCCACGTCCTCCTCGTTGCCGTACATGCTGGCCGTGTCGATATGCCTGTAACCCACCCGCAGTGCGCCAGCAACGGCGTCCCTGGTCTCCTTGCCGCTTCGAGATTGAAACGTCCCCAGTCCGAAAATGGGCATCTCAACGCCGTTGCTCAGGCCAACCTTCGAGTCGATCTTCAAATCCTTCATGTCAGTTAAACCTCACCTCCTACTCCCCTTGTTTCCCGCTCATCTCCGTTATGTCCAACCTCATTATACCCACCTTTTGGTATGCCTCATCCGATTTCAGGCTTCGCTCTCTCACCCGATCCGGCTCATCCTCCAGTTGGTTCAAGAGGACGTCGATGCCATGCTTCTTCTCCTGCAAGTCATCCACCACATACATCTTACCCCACAGGACCACGGATCGATATGCCTGTTCACACTCACCCATTCTGTATCCCAGATCTTCTATCACACTGGCGCACACACTCGGGTTCTCACCAATCATATCCAACTTCAAGCCCTTTAACGAACAGTGGAAATAAAGGGCGCTTTCCCCCTCATCGTACCCGTAGTTCATCGTCACTACGTATGGCTCGTTGTTGCGGCACATGGCCACGGTGGCGTACTTTCCCTTTCTCAGAACATTGATCAATGCGTTTCGTTCAGATATTTCCTTCTCACTTCTTTTCATGTGATATCTTGCCACGGTTTTCCCTTCTTCGAGGTTTGATTCCGTCACTTCAAGTTATGTGTTATCGCGGCCAGATGCCTTAAACGGATATATCTCCTGTTTCCTGAAATACCCAATCGACTGATGGGTCTTTTCGAGCGTTCCCACCTCGAACACTATGTTCGGGGCTATCCGGTGCTTCTCGATCAGGTCCGAAAACTCCCGCCAGTTAATGTTTCCCTCACCCGGAGCCAGTTCGTCATCGATCTCACCGCCATTGTCGTTGACATGCATGTAGGCTATGTTGTCTCCTAAAACGCGGAGCCAGTCTTCAAACCGGGCCTTGGAGAAAACCGACGCGTGGCCTGTATCATAGCAAACCTTAAGACGCGGCGAACTCACTTTCTCCAACACCTCTCTGAATAACTCCGGCCCCGGCTCCCATAAATTCTCCAGCAGTACGGTGACGTCGTACCTCTCAAGCATCTCCGACCAAAAGTCAGCGTTCCGGGCTATCCAGTTCCTCCTGTAACTTTTTTGTCTTATCAGCGAGATGAAATTGCCGTGAAAAACGGCATACTTTCCGCCAAGCCCTTTGGCGATTTCCATACCCTGCAAAACCCGATCCCTGGCAACCGCCCGTATCCTGCTGTCCCGGCTGCTGATGTAAAGGCCAAGGAACGGTCCGTGAAGTGAGATGGTCCCCTCGAAGTCTCTGAGCTTTCGCCAGCAATCCTCCAGAACCTCGCGCCAGTTCCCGTCCAGGAGGTTGGGATCGGCGAAGCACGCTATCTCCAGATTGTGGTCTCCTTGCCTGGCGTAGGTCAGGAACTCATCAAAGCTCCGGTGATCCGGCGGTTGCAGGAAGATTTTTGACATAACTCGTTTACAGTTTCTGCCTTTCAATAACCTGCCTAAGTGATCAGGAGTCCATCCGATTACCAGCCGTCGTGATGGACTCTGGAGGCATCGTATCTATCTGCCGGCGGCTTTTCCTCTCCTTTATGCCCGACGGGAATTAGCGATAGCGGCACGATATGCTCAGGTAGTCCCAGCACTTTTCGGATGCCGGCTACCCGGTCCTCTCGGGGATAGACGCCCAGCCAGACCGCTCCCAAACCTTTGGCCTGGGCGGCCACCAGCAGATTCTGCGTGGCTGCCGAGCAGTCCTGGACCCAGTATCCTTTGTGCTTCTCCGATTTCACATCGCCGCAGATCAAGATCGCCACCGAGGCCTGCTTCAGCATAGCCGAATATGGATGATACTTCGGAATCTCATCCAGTCTGCCGCGCTCCCTGATCACCACAAACTGCCAGGGCTGCTGGTTGCCTGCCGATGGTGCGCTCATGGCCGCCTTCAATAGTTCGTCGATCGCCTCGTCGGAAACCGGCTGCTCCGTGTATTTCCGAATGCTCCTGCGGGAGAGAATCGCATCCATGGCATCCATGGCTTTCCTCCTTGTTTTCCCGGTTCAGATCTCTAACCGTTCGGATCGGACGACCACTCTTTCAGCGCATCCGAGATCTTGAAGGCCATCCTCTGCTTCTTCATAAGGATCACACCGTCGTCGGGATAGGTTATGGTCTCGTCTTTTTCGTTCAATCTACAATCCAATATCTGAAGTACCTCCGTCCCGTCGTTGATGAACTGATGTGCGATCCCCTTGCCTGCGGGCTTGGCCACGAAGTCGCCCTTTTTGACCGGAATCTTCTCATCGTTCATCCTCAAAGTCCCGCTTCCCTCAAGAATCAGGAAGAACTCCTCCTGTTCGGAATGAGAGTGATATTTGACGCTCTTGGCCCCTGGTTTCACGTGATCGATGTTGACATAGAGCTTCTCACTCCCCGCCGCGGCTCCCAGGTAGAGCGTTTTCATCTTCGATTCGAACCCGGGGTCGTCGATAAACTCCTCCGGCAGGCTGTCGACGTTCAAAACCCTTGCCATATTATCTTCTCCCCATTGCGGAGTGTGTGTCACAATCCGGACCTTTATGGTCGCCGACTTACGGTCATCGAAGTTCCAACCTTGCACTCCTCACATCTGCTCTCGCCCATAAGGCAACGAGACCGCCGCCCTCCTTGATAAGGGAGGGACAGGCAAGGTCTACCTCCGCATCCAAGTCCAACACACTCGTGTTCATCCTTGCTCCGTTCACAAACCGACAAGACAATCCTGCGGTTGTCCATGCTTCAGCATCGCGTTCACGACCACCGTCTGGTCCTCCCGCCCAGGTGACAAAACCGGTTCCCTCCCTGATATCGAAGATCCGTAGGAAGGGAGGGTCAGGGAGGGTTATTCTCGGTGAGTCCATGTCCGAATGCTTGCTATTCACTCACCCACCGTCCGTTGATGTGTCGGCATTAACCTCAAGGCCTCGCCGACGGCGGAGGAAATGCCGATGCTGCTAAGCTTCGGGAACTCCCATCCCGAAGCATCAAGAACGAACCGATCACTTCTTCGACGTCCCTAATCTCTTCAACCTTTCCAATCTTTCAGCCTCGTTGGCCACCATCCACGGGTCTTTGGAGAGCAGGTCATATGCGAGTTTGAAGTACTTTCGGGCTTCATCCTCCTTTTTCAACAACAACAGGCACTCTCCCAATTCCTCGAAAACATACCCATCCTGTTCGATCCCCTTCTCCTCGAACTCCTTCTCCAAACCCTTCTGTATCTCGAGCGCCTCCTCTACTCTTCCCAGCGACCGGTAAACCCGCCCCACGGTCCACTTGGCGATTCGGATGCCCCGCTCGTCTTTCTTGTCTTCCCGGAACTTCAGCGACTTCTCGAACAACTCCAGCGCTTTGTCATACTCTCCCAAGTCGTGATAACTCCAGCCGGTGTTGTTGTAAAGGGGACCCAGCCAGTTCCGGGCCCTTTCATCCTCCGATTCCTCAGCCAGATCCATGGCCTTGGCGGCCCACTCCAGCTGCTTCTCCGGCGGCTCGACGATTCCCATCATGTGCGCGGCGTCCACCGCATGGTAGTCTTCACCATGTTCAAGACCCAGCTCCCAGGCTTCCAGGAAACAGGGCTTCGATTCATCCGGCTGGCCCGATGAGTTGTGAACCCGTCCCCTCTCCAGAAGATACCTGATCCTTGCCACCACCAACTCGTCGGTCAACATCGCTTCGACTGAATCTAAGGTGTTATGGGCGTCCTCGAACTTGCGCTGCAATCCCTCGGTTCTGGCGATCTGCGTCAGCAGTTGAGCATGGTACGACCTGTCCCCCGAACCTTTTGCGACCGGAATCAACTCCCGGAATTTCGATTCGGTCCCCCCCGGATCGTTATAGTCCCAGAGCGCATCGAATTCCGGCAGGGGCTTCGCCTCTTCCCTTTGCCCGGTCTCCGCGGCACATCCCGCCAGCAGCAGTATGAGAATAAAAGCCAGCGGCTTTCTCATTTAGTCCCTCCTCCGTTTTTGGCGGCAGCAGGTTCGTGTTCATCACCCTTTTGAGGTGACAAATCCTTGCCTATTTTCAACAATCTTACTCCGTCCCCTTTTGCCAAGAGGAACAAACGGGGATTTGTCCTTACCAAACGTCTATCATGACCGGGTACGCTAAGGCCAATGTACCCGCCGTCTCTGGTTCCCTAAAGACCTCTTCACAGCTTCGCCAATCTTCTCTCGAAATCTTTCACCCTCGGCGGCTTCTTGCCTTTTCCCGCCTGGATAGTGTGTCCCTCTTCTCTCAAGCGTGCCGACTGCGCTTTCACCCCGCCCGGATATTTGGGATTAAGCTCCCCTCCGGTCTTAAGCGTCCGCCAGTATGGAGTGATTCTCCTCTTCCCTTCCGCCCGGCTCTCCTCCGCCGCGTTGGCCGCAATCCAGGCGAATATCCCGCAGGTTATGGGGCATCCTATCGTGGCCTTGTGTTTTTTGGCCACCGCCGACCGGATGTCGTTTATGGTGGTGACCTTTCCCTTCCTCACCTTTCTCATCAGCCCGTCCACCTCCATCGGCGCCGGAATGGCGCAGGTACCTGTCCCCCATCTCTTGCTCATCTTCCCTTCGATCTTAACCACCTTTGGCAGGTCCTTGGCATCTGCCAGCTTCTTCTGCCACGATGTTCGCAGTTTCACTTCTCGTCTCCCCCTGGCCTCAAAGTCCGAATCCGAAGAACATGTGCGGTAACGCCGGCCGCTATCAGAATCAGAACAATCCTGATAGGCAAAATGTCAACAACAAAGGCAACCGCAAGAAGTATGGTCAACCACAACAAGGAGATGGCGAGCAACTTCACCTTCAAGGGAATTCCCTTCTTCTCTCGATAGTCCCTGAGGTAATTCCCAAACCACCTGTTGTTCAGGAGCCACTGGTAAAACCTCCTGGAGCTGCTGCCGTAACACGCGGCGGCCAGCAGGAGAAAGGGGGTGGTGGGCAGAAGCGGCAAAAGAATTCCGAGCACTCCCAGCCCAACGCAGACCGTCCCTGCGACAACAAGCAACACCCTTACGAATCTGTTGGGTGGTCTAACCTCTATCTTGGTTCTCCGACCGGAACCCGCCCGGCCGTCTTTCCTCGCCATGATTCTGCCGTTGATCACATGCATATCAGTCATATCCCAAGAACTCCGCATATCCCACATTTACTGAAGGGATATGCAAAGCTCGGATAGTACTTCAGCAAACCGTCCGACCGCACCGGCGGTTCTACCAGTTCTCGCACAAAAGCTCGTAATGAGCCTTGGGGTGCGCGCAGGCAGGACACTCGTCCGGCGGCTCGGTCCCCTCGTGGATGTACCCGCAGTTGCGGCATCTCCACTTCACCGGCTTATCCCGCTTGAAGACCGTACCGTTTTCGATGTTGGCCATCAGGCCCAAATACCTCTTCTCGTGCTGCTTCTCCGCGTTGGCTATCGACATGAAGACCTCTGCGATTTCGTCGAAGCCTTCCTGCTTTGCGATTTCGGCAAACTCCGGGTACATGGTGGTATGCTCGTGGTTCTCTCCGGCCGCAGCAGCCTTCAGATTATCCTTGGTTTCCCCGATGATCCCTGCGGGAAATGAAGCTGCCACCCCAACCTCACCCCCTTCCAAGAACTTGAACAGCCTCTTGGCATGCTCCTTCTCGTTGTCCGCCGTCTCCGCGAAGACCGCCGAGATCTGTTCGTATCCCTGTTTCTTGGCCTTCGACGAAAAGTAGTCATAGCGATTCCGTGCCTGCGATTCCCCGGCAAAAGCCGTCAAAAGATTCTTCTCCGTCTTGGTTCCCTTTATACTCTTCATTCTCCTCACCTCCGGTTATTCGAACTCATACCTGTAACACGCCCGCCGTTCGGGCCTTCATCAGATAAGACCCATGGGCTAATACTCCATCATCCCCGGCGTTCCCGCATCGAACCAGTAGAACTGGCCCGTCAGAGACTGTTTCTCCGCGGTCAGCAGGTTGTAGTGTCGATCCTCCTGTTCCGCCAGCATCAGAAACATCTTCTTGGCATCGGGGTCCTGGGTATCCTCAGCGCTCTTGCTGTAAAACTCGTAAGCCTCTTTCTCCGCCTTGATTCCTATGTCTAAGGCCTCCGCTGCAGTTGTGTTGTCCCGCACCTCGACCTTGATGATCTTCACCCTGGCCGGATCGAAGGGGAACTCCTTCCCCTCGGTTGTCTTCTTGTAGTGGGCCTCCAGCAGCTCCCGGTGCCTCTTCTCGTCGGATGCCAAGAATTCGAATTTCTTCTTGCCGCTTTTGTTCTTGATGATCTCGGAAAGCCCGGTGTAGAAATCGAAGGCGGACTGCTCGTTGTAGATGGCCGTGCCCAACGCATCCAGTGCGGTCACCTCCCGGCCAATGTCTCCCTCGGCCTCCTTGTAGATCCTCTTCTCATCTTTCTTCATCTCGCTGCTCCTCTGACCGAAGTCAATCAGTTCCACGCCAGCACGTTCTCGTCATACTCGCTTTCCAAGCGGAGCTTGTGTTTCGACTCCTCCTGGGCCAACACCGCAAACAGCATCTTAAGCTCCGGGTTTCCGGTTCCCGCTCCGATCTGGTCATAAAGCTTGAAGGCGGCTTCCTCTCTCTTTATGGCCAATCGCAGGGCTGCCGCATAGTCCATATCCGGCGAGAACTCCTGGTCGTCCGTGAAGTCGCTGATCTTCAGATCGGGAACCGTCTCCAGCTTATACTCGCTGACGTCCTTCTTCTCTACTCCCTCCAGAATCTCCCGATGCTTCTGCTCTTCAGCGGCCAGCTCCTTGAACATCACCTTGGTCCCGGGATTCTTGGAAAGATCGCTGTACGTGGTGTAGAGATTATAGGCGTCCGCCTCCTTACGAATGGCGAAGGTTACCACCTCTTTGAAGTTGTTAAGATCCATCGTTCCTCCTGTTTGTGGTTGAACTGCTCAATTCTCTTTTCTAATTACTGCTTAAGGCTTCGACATCATAAATCCCGCCGGGAAAACCCCGGCTATCATCCTCGCAACTCCGGTAAATGATGCCGCCTGTATTCCGACCAGTCAGAAGGCCATCTCCGGCTTCCAGACCTCCCAGACTTTGCCCACCAGCTTCGGACCGGGGCTCAGGGTCACCTTGCCCGGCTGCCACCCGGAGGGCATCGCCTCGCCGGTCTTGCGCACGTGCTGGAACGCTTTGACCTGCCGGATCAATTCTGCCACATTCCGGCCCACCGAAGGGGTTAAAACCTCCATGGCCTGTATAATCCCGTCCGGGTCGATCAGAAAGCGGCCCCGGATGTCCACCCCGGCATCCTGGTCATAGACCCCGTATACCCGACCGATGCGTCCACCTGCATCGGACAACATCGGAAACGGCACCCCGCCGGGGACCATTTTGGATAGTTCATATTCTTGCCACATCTTATGGGTGAAGCGGCTGTCAATGCTCATCGCCAATACCTGTACACCCAGCGCCTTAAATTCCTCATGTTTGGAGGCAACTGCCGCCAATTCGGTCGGTCAAACGAAGGTGAAATCACCGGGGTAGAAACAGACCACCACCCACTTACCCTTATAGTCCGAAAGTTTGACGTTGTCGAAGCCACCTTCCACAAAGGCGGTGGCCTCGAAGTCCGGAGCCAACTTGCCGACCTGAGCCGTCACTTTATGTTCCTCCTTTTCCGCTGCGGTTTGTGCGGTGCTCTCCCCCTTTGCTCCCGGCACGCCTATTGGCCCTTTCGCCGGCTTCACACATCCGTCTTTTGGCTCTACCATACGATTCAACCTCCCTTCCGGCTGAGACGTCCGGAGCGAAGCTCCGGATCTCGGCCACAACGGTCCCTTTGTCGGAGCAGACCTCCGGTATTTCTCTTCAAGACGGTATCAGTCCCCGCTACTTCTTCGCGGTCCAGAGTCCGTGAACGTTGCAGAACTCTCTTGCTCCCAGAACCTCCTCCTTCATTTGAAATTCTGCCTCCGGGGCCTCACCGGCTTTCAGGAACTTCCTGAACGGCCCGCGATCGGTATCCACGGCCACCCACTCGATGAAATGCTTCTCCTCCATGGGATGCGGCACCGAGCCGACCTTAACTTTGACCCCGGCATCTGTCTTCTCGATCACCGGAACGTGCTTCTCTTTGCCTTGATCCTCGGTCTTAGCCTCCATAAGCTTCATGGGCTGGTTGCAGCAAACCAGTTCCCCCACTCCTGCGTGCAAGACCTCCACAATGTTCCCGCACACCTCGCATTTGTACACCTGCAGTTTTTCGGTCATCTCACGCCTCCTCATTTAGACTATTCTGGATTTCACCTCAATCTCTCAGTTCTCCTTATCCTTGTCTCCGGGCGATGCCGAATCCTTCTCTTTCGAATCCGACGGGGGCCATTCCTCCTCGAAAAAACCCTTGTTCAAATTCCCGTCGTTAGAGTATCCGAAGCTTTCCCAGTAGCCTCTGTAGTTCTCGTCTGCCGACAGCTCGATCTCGGTTATCCACTTGACCCATTTGTAGCCCCACTTGCCTTCCGCAACCAGTTGAAAAGGAAAACCCCTTTCCGGGGGCATGGTCAGATCGTTCATCCTGTACGCCATCATTATATCATTTTCCAGGATGTAATTCAAGGGGAAAGATGATGAGTAGCCATCGTGAGCATGGAATATGATCACTTTGGCGGCCGAGTCGATTCCGGCTTCCGCAATCAGGTCCCTCAACGAAACGCCTTCCCACAGGATGGTCACGCTCCAACCCTCCACGCAGTTCAGCGTCAAGACCTTCTTCCGGCTCGGACGATTGACGACATCCTCGTACAGATAAGTCCTCACGCTATCTACCAGCCCAATAATCGTCAGCCTGACCGAGTCCTCGTCTATGTACTGCGGCCCCTTGATGGAGTTCTCCCTGAAGTCGTTCACAGAGGAGAGCTCGATCTCATCGTACTCGCGCAGTTCCCCGACTTCGGTCTTCTCGACCGTGTCCCGTTCGGCTCGGTTCTCGCACGCTCCGATGGAAACCAACACGAGGACGGCCAAACCTATTTTAAACCCGAGTTTGATCACCTTTTTCTCTCCTCCGGACGATCGGGCTGGCCCGGCTCACCGGTCTCACTTACCGCCCTACCTCTTGCCCCTTCTCAGCTCAAGCGCCTTGGTTTTGATCTCGGTTAAGTCCTGCTGCATCTCGCTCCAGCCATACCACAGGGCGTAATCCGGGTTTGCGTGGAAGGTTCCCTGGAAGGCTCTCATCCGGTGTTTCAAAAACATCAGAAACAGCCTCTGCTCAATCACCGTCGGCGCATCGTGGAAGGCCAGCAGGTCCGGAAACGGATGGGCATAATGTTCCGGCTTGGCTATTATGCCGTCCTTGTAAAGATTGGCCACAACGCGGATCCCCTCGGCCACCAACCTGTCCGCCTCTCTGATCATGGCATCCCCCTTCTCCAATTCCCCCCTGGCGAAAGCGGACGAATGACAGCGGCCGCAAGTGCTTATCATCTCGTCCCGCTCCCCTTGCCAGTCTTCCTGGGTCAGCCGGGCAACGTCCGCCGCCTTGACCACGTCAAGTCTGGGGGTGGGGTTTCCGTCCGGATCAAGAACGCCCAATCCCTGTAGTACCGTGGCCCGATCCGCGGCCCACTGCTCATCCTCCGGCATGGGAAGCCTGACCGCCAAGAATCCCCAGGCGGTACGCACGGCGTGATCCCCCTCCTGCATATGGCAGGTCTGGCAACTCGGCGCGGCAACCGCTTCGGGAAGCGTGCCGTTTTGCTTCAGCAGGAATCTGACGCCGTGTTTGGAGGATGAATACATCTCCCACTGGGGATGATCGATCCCCATGTGGCAGGTCCGGCAGGCCTGCGGCTGCCTGGCCTCCCTGGCGGAGAATATGTGACGGGTATGGCAGGCATCGCACGAGGCCACGCCGAAACCGGCCCCATCCGCTTTCAACTCCTCTATCTCCGCTTCGGTCTTGAGTCCAATCTTGTGACAACCGCCGCACCCCTTCATCCCCTCCATCAGCGCCATGGGCTGCCAGTGAGCCGTGGGCATGGCCTTCATGGCCGCCCAGGCCTTGGCGTGCTTGCCGTTCGAGAACTGCTCAACCTGCGTCTGGTGACAAAGGACACAGGTCTGGGGGGTGGGAATCTCCACCTCCGCCACATCCTCAGCAGAGTTGTGCTGATTCCCGTGGCATACCGAACAATCGACCTCGCTCGGACGGTGCTTGCTCAGCAGCCAGTCCGAGACGATACTGGGCGTGACCTTTTTGTGACACTCAACACACGTCTGCGCAAAAGCGCCGGAGGTCAGAAACAGGCTTATGGCCAAAACAATCGTCACCTTGACTCTCATAATTCACCTCCAAAGACTGTTGGTGTTTTCGGTTGCCTCTCTTTCGCCCGGTGAATCAGCCCTCCAGCTTCCTTTTGACCTCCTCGAACTCCTCATTGGTGATCTCACCCCGGGCCAATCTCTTCTTCAAGATCTCCAGGGGAGCCTCCTTGTCACTTTCGGTCTTGGACTTTTGGCTTTCTATCGCCAAATACACGGCTATGGCAATGACGATCAGAAGCAGAATCCACATATAGCCGGCACCAAAGTGCATTCCCCCTTCGCCTCCCCACATGTGCCCGCTATCTCCCGCCCCGAAGAATGCCATCAGCAGAATGATCAAGGCCACTCCCAATAAGACTACCAGACCGCTTTTCATCGTATGCCTCCTGACTCACTTTGTGGAGTCGAATGCCTCCATCAATTCAGCCTCAACCTCGTCGGCTATGCCTTTCAGGGCCTCATTCTGTACCATTCCCATGGCGGTCGAGGGTCTTATCACGGCCACCGCCGTCTTGTCATCCTTCTCATAAACGATGACGTTGCACGGCAGAAGCAGTCCGATGTCCTCCTCCTCCAGGATGGCCTTGTGAGCATGTGACGGACTGCAAGCGCCCAGGATGACGTAGTTCTTGAAGTCTATGCCCAGCTTCTCCTTGAATTTCTCTTTCACGTCTATCCTGGTCAGTATTCCGAAACCCCTCTTTTTCAGCTCGCTCGTAACCACCTCTTCCGCTTTCTGGAAGGGGAGGCTGATCTCCTTTCTAAATCCATAGGTAATCATCGCGTATTCCCTCCTTTAGATCTTCAGCAGTCTCGCATTCACTGCAACTATTACCGTGCTCAAAGACATCAAGACCGCGCCAATAGCGGGAGAAATGACGATGCCCGCACCATATAGCACTCCCGCAGCCAAAGGGATCGCAAAAGCATTATAACCGGTTGCCCAGGCTAAGTTCTGAGCCATCTTTCTGTAGGTGGCTTTCCCGAAAAGAAGCAGAGCTGAGACGTCCTTGGGATTGCTGTTGACCAAGATTATGTCTGCGGTTTCGGCGGCGATGTCCGTCCCGGCCCCGACGGCGATGCCCACGTCTGCCTGGGCCAGTGCCGGAGCATCGTTTACCCCATCCCCGGTCATGGCCACGAATTCGCCTCGGTTTTGCAGCTCTTTTATCCTCTCCAGCTTCTCATGCGGAAGCACTTCTGCAAAATACTCGTCGAGTCCCAGCTTTTCAGCGGTACTCCTGGCAACCGCCTGGCTGTCTCCGGTCAGCATCACGCATTTGATGCCTGTGCTCTTCAGTTGTCTTATGGCTTCGTACGACTCCTCCCTGATTTGATCCGCCAGCATAATCATCCCCACCGGTTCACCATCGGCTAACACAAAGACCCGTGTTTCTGCCTCCTCGCTCCCTGAGTCCAAATCGATTGGGATGCTGTTCTCTTTGAGGTACGCTCCACTCACCACTCCCACCTGCCTGTCTTCCACTCTGGCTTCCACCCCTTTTCCCCGAATAATCTGGAATTCTGCTGCCGCCGGTATCTCCAAGCCCCTTTTTCTGGTTTCTCTTATAATGCTTGCAGCAATTGGATGTTCCGAATTGCGTTCCGCTGCAGCCGCCAGTTTCAATATCTGTTCCTCCTTCAAATCTTCTCTGAAGGAAACCATACGGGCCACGCCAAACCTGCCTTCGGTCAGCGTTCCGGTCTTGTCGAAGATCACTGCCGTGATCTTCCTGGAATTCTCGAAAGCCGTGCGGTTGCGAATCAGAAGACCTTGCTTGGCAGCCAAACCGGTGGAAACTGCCACCACCAAAGGAATCGCCAAACCCAGCGCGTGTGGACAGGTGATTACCATCACAGTCACCATTCTCTCCAATCCAAACACGAATTCCTGGCCCACGCTTAGCCAAACCGCCAGAGTTACGGCGCCGGCCGATATGGACAGGAGCGTCAGCCAGAAAGCGGCTCGGTCTGCCAGTCGTTGGGTCTTGGATTTTGTTAGTTGAGCTCCACGTACCAGATTGACTATTCGGGAAAGATAGGAGTCCTGTCCTGTCTTTTCTATCCTCACCCTGAGCGGACTCTCTCCGTTAATTGCTCCGCCGATGACTTTCCCTCCGACTTTTTTCCTGACCGGTTTGGATTCTCCGGTTAGCACCGACTCGTCTGCGAAACCCTCGCCCTCGGTGACCAGCCCGTCAGCGGGAAATCTCTCCCCCGCTTTTACCATGACCACCTCTCCCGGTCGAAGCTCGCTTATTCTGACCTCTTTTATATCATCGCCCTCCACCAGATGGGCCTCTGCCGGCATTAGCCGGGCAAGCTTCTCAAGGGCTCGGGATGCTCCCAGTACCGACTTCATCTCGATGAAGTGCCCCACCAGCATGACATCGATCAGGGTCGCTAACTCCCAGAAGAAAATCTTCCCGGGCACGCCGAATACCACTGATGCGCTGTAGAAGTATGCTACGGATATCGCCAAGGCGATTAGGGTCATCATGCCTGGTGACCTTCTGCCCAACTCCTCAACTAGGCCCCTGAGAAAAGGCCAGCCGCCGTAGAAGAAGACGGAAGACGACAAGGCAAGAAGCAGATAGAGACTCCCCGTAAAGCGCAGCGAAAAACCCATCCATTCCTGGATCATAGGGGAGAGCACCAGAATGGGAAGCGTCAGAATCAGACAGACGATGAATCGCTTTCTGAAATCCTCTATCATCCTCCGGTGATGGGCCGCATGATCATGCCCAAAATGGTCGTGTTCCCTGTGGCGAGGTATCCGACCCTTGCCTGGCGGGGGCCCAGGTTGGTGGTGACGGTGACCATGCTCGTGCGCCGCATGAAGATCTGGCTGGAGGTGGCCTTGGTGACCATTGCTCTTATCTTCCCTGCTCATCCTTCTCTCTCTCATTCTATTCTATTGACCTGCAACCCATGCCTCTGGCATCTAACCGGCGCAGTTGAGAAGCTTGGACACCTGCCTTGAAGGCAAATGGTCCCCCGTCAAGATCTGATCATTATCAGAAGCATCTTGAACCTTTCCACGGCATTCACCGCATGCGGCTCGTTGGCCGGCATTACGATCATCTCGCCTGCGCTCAGGCGGTAAGGCTTTCCGGAGATGGTAACCTCCGCCTCCCCGTCCACAACATAGACCAAAGCGTCGAACGGCGTTGTGTGTTCGCTTAAACCCTGACCCTGGTCGAAAGCAAACAAGGTCACCGTCCCCGTCTTCTTCTTGATGATCTCCCCGCTGACTATTGAAGCTTTCTGGTACTGCACCCACTCCGCTAAACTCATCACCTGCGGCCCGGGCTTCGCTCTCCCCGTCTGTTCCTCATTATTCTCCACGCTATCTCCCTTTTCGCTTCCCGGCCCCCTCGCTTAAGTTACCTCATGCCATACCAGTTCCCTGCCTCCAGGTCACCGAAGAAGTAATCCTTGTCCTCTTTTCCAGCGATCTTCTCTCCGGCCTCTCTGGCCAGCTTATAGTGCTTCTCGAACTCTGCCTTGTTGCCCAGGGCTGCGTTTGCCCTGGCCATGGCCTCATGGGCAAAGGCGATGTCGAAATCTCCGATCTTATTCTCCGTGCAAATATCCAGGCATCTCTGCGCGTGATAAAGCGCGGCTTGCGGCCGTTTCAGCACCGAATAGACCCGCGATATCTGCCATTCCCCCCGCTCGAAATGGACTGGCTTACCGATCTCCCCCCAGTGAAAGCGCGAGGCGTGGGCGGCATGGATCATCTTGTCGTCATCCTCCTTGGTTCTGTCTTCATTCCCCAAGAGATTCCAGACCAGGTTAAAGCAATCCACCGCCGACTTCTTATGACACTCTTCCAACGAGTGCTTCTCTTTCTCGGTCATTATCTCCTCCCATGAGCACTGGTAACTCCCAGAACAGAGCATTCGATCAGATGTCCTGCCTATTCCTTCTCCGCATCCTTTGCCTGATCCTTCTTGCTCTTGTAGTCTTTGATCGCGGCGTGCAGCGCATCCGCGGCTAAGTTGGAACAGTGCATTTTTACCGGAGGGAGTCCCTCCAGCTCATTGGCCACGTCGTTGCGGGTCAACTTCAAGGCTTCGTCCACGTGCATACCCTTGGCCAGTTCGGTGGCCATGCTGCTGGTTGCAATGGCCGAGCCGCAGCCGAAGGTTTTGAACTTTATGTCGGTTATCACTTCGTCCTTTACCTTGATGTACATCTCCATCAAGTCGCCGCAGACCGGGTTGCCCACCTTGCCGTACCCGTCCGCATCCTCGATGCTGCCCACGTTCCTCGGATTCATGAAGTGATCCAACACCTTCTTGCTGTATGTTCTGTCTGCCATGACAGTTCACTCCCTTTCTATCACAGTGGGGACATTTGTCTCAAACGCTCGATCGTCTCCCTCACCGCCCCGGCGATCCGCGGCACCTCCTCCAGGCTGTTCGATCGACCCAGGGTTACAATCATCGATCCGTGCGCCTGCTCGTGCTTCAGGCCGATGGCCAGCAGAACGTGCGAGGGCTCCAGGGTCTTGGATGAGCAGGCCGATCCGGTGGCAATCTGCATCCCGTGCTTTATGTCCATATTCAGAAGTATGCTTTCGCCCTCTATCCCGCTGAACCGGAAACTGGCGTGGTGAGGCAGTCTCCGTGAGGGGTGGCCGGTAAGATACGTCTCCTCGATCCTCAGAATCTCCTCGATCAGTCTGTCCCTGATCTTCTTCAGCCTTTCGCTCTCGCCGGCCATTTCATCTTTGGCTATCCTGGCCGCCTCGCCCATTCCGGCGATGGCGAAGATATTCTCCGTTCCGGATCTCAAGCCCTGTTCCTGGCCGCCCCCCGGCAGGATCGATTGAAGCTTCAGACCCGGCTTCTTGTAAAGTGCACCCGCTCCCTGCGGCCCGTACATGTCGTTGGAGGATAAGGTCAGAAGATCGATCCCGTCGGCCTGCACGTCTATGGGTATTCGCCCCGCCGCCCCGGTGGCGTTCACGTGCAGGTACAGGCCCTTTCGGTGAACCATCTGGCTTATCTCACCTACTGGCTCGATGGTCCCGATCTCGTCGTTGGCGTACATGATCGACGTGACCGTGGTCTCCTCATTCAGGCTCTCATCCAGCTTCGCCGGATCGATCAAGCCGGTCGAGTCCACCGGCACCAGCGTCAGCTCAAAGCCGCTCTTCTGCAGCTCCTTCATCGGATTGATCACCGAGATATGCTCGATTGCGCTGGCAACCAGTTTTTTCCCCTTGCCCTGGTTCCTCAGGGCGGTTCCTTTGATGGCCAGGTTATTTGCCTCGGTCGCCCCGCTGGTGAAGACGATGCAGGTCTCCTTCTCCGCGTTGATCAACTCGGCCACCTTGTCTCTGGCATCCTCCACCGCCTTACTGGCCCCTGCGCCTGCCGAATGCAGGGAGGAGGGATTTCCGAAATCCTCCGCAAGATACGGTTCGGCAAAAGCCAGCACCCTGGGGTCAACCGGCATGGCCGAGGCATGGTCTAAGTATATCCTCTTCATCTTCACATCTCCAAACGGCTCCTATCAGCCGTTCCCGATCCATGTGGAGTCCGGGGATCAAAACCACATGGTGGTTCCCGCATCCAATGCAAGATCGTTTAAGGTTGCCGCGCCCACGATCTTCACTCCCGGAATCAAATTGACTTTTTCCCAACCCAACAGTTGCTTTGACGCCTCGCACACGTAGATTTCGATCCCCATCTCCAGCGTCAGCTTGAGCATGTCCATAACGCTGGGGAAGTTCCCCAACTTTATCTTCTCCGCCTCACCCGGCTTTAGGATTTTCAGTCCCTGGCCCAAGTAGTAGACCTTGGGATTCAGATCCATGGCTTTGGCGGTCTGCGCAAGAACCAGAGGCGAATACTGCCGTTCCGGCTGGTCGCTGGTCTGCACGTACAATATCATCTTCTCGTCTTTCATCTCGCTCCTCCGCCTCCCTTTTCACTTTGTGCGCCTGATTAAGAAGGTCAGGATGGTTCCTTCCTTTTCGAATTTCAGAATCTGGTGCCCGGTCCTCTTGGCCCATCGCTTGATGTCCTCCTCTGCCGCCGGATCATCCGCCTCCACCTTTAAGATCTGGCCCACCTCGAGTTTGTCGATCTCCTCCTTGGTCATGGCAATCGGCATGGGGCAGTACAGGCCGACGCAGTCCAATTCGGCATCCGGAACGATCTCTGAATCCATCGACATGGTCTCCTCCCCGGTCTGACGGATAAGAGCATCAGGCGCTCAAATCCTCCAGGACCTTCTTCACCTCTTCAACGTGCCCCTCCACCTTCACCTTCCGCCAGACTCGTCTGATCTTGCCCTGGGGATCAACCAGAAAGGTGCTTCTCACCACGCCCCGGAACTCCCGACCGTACATCTTCTTCTTCTGCCAAACACCGTAGCTTTCCAGCACCTCGTGTTCGGCATCGCTCAAGAGCGTGATCCCAAGCTCATGCTTGTCGTAGAACTTGCAGTGGCTTTCCGGCGAATCCGGGCTGACCCCCAAGATGACCGCATTCAGCTTCTCGAAGTTTTTCCGCGCATTGGTGAAATGAACCGCCTCCATGGTGCAGCCGCTGGTGTTGTCCTTGGGATAGAAGTAAAGTACCACCCACTTGCCGCCCAAATCCTTCAGGCAGGTCTGCTGCTTATCCTTGTCCGGCAGGCAGAACTGGGGTGCCTTGTCGCCTTGATCTATCATTCTCCCGACTCCCTGTTACAGACCCCTGATGAAATCTATGATTTCGTTTATGTCCGGCAGCTCGGGAATCGGGTAGACCTTCACGAAGACGATCTTCCCGTTTTCGTCCACCAGAACGTTCGACCGCTCCGCGATCCCGCTCTTCTCCCGGAAGAGGCCGTACAATTTCGCCACCCCTCCGTGCGGCCAGAAATCCGCCAGAAGAGAGGTGTTCTTTATCCCGAGGGTGTCTGCCCAAGCCTTCTTTGAAGGCGCCGAATCGACGCTCAGCCCAACGGCCAGGGTGTTGAGTGAATCAAAGGTCTCCTTGTTTGCCTCCAGTGACTTCATCTGGTCGGCACACACGCCGGTCCATGCCATCGGATGAAAGGAAAGGAGTACCCTTTTGCCCCTCTGTTCGGAGAGCCTGAATTCCTTGTCGTTCTGATCCTTCAAGACGAAGTCTTTGGCCATATCGCCGACTTTCGCTCTCCCTGCCTGTTCGTTCATTCCGACCTCCTTTGACTATTGTGGTGAACCCACGCTAAGGTACGAGCAAACCCTTTACCTTCTCGATTCTCTCCTCTCTCGACATTCGCTGCGCTGCCGGATTGCGATCACCGTAAAGCGCCCGGTGAAATACCGGCTTTTTCTGCTGGTAGATGATTCCTATGGGAAACTTGTCGCTCCGTTTGGCGATGCTCATCGCCTCTTGGTAACTTCCCGGGATGTGATCCAAGATTTCGACCGAGCTGTTGTATTTCTCATAGGTGTTGTTGAAGCTCACGCAGGGCTGCAGCACGTCCACGAAGGAGAAACCCTCATGCTCGATCGCCTTAACCATGATCTCTTCTAAATGCTTCAGCTTGACCGGATAACCCCGGGCAACAAATGTTGCTCCCGATTCTAACATCAGTGCCAGAGGATTCAGCGGCTCTTCCACGCTTCCCTTGGGGGTGGAAGGCCCCTTAAAGCCCTTGTCGCTCACCGGGGTGAACTGTCCGGTGGTGAGACCGTAGACTGCGTTGTCATGCATGATCACCGTGACATCTGCGTTCCTCTTGGCAGCAAATATCATGTGGGCTATCCCCTCGCCGAAGGCATCGCCGTCGCCGACGAACGTCACCGGCTTGACATCCGGGTTGGCGATCTTCATTCCCTGCACGGTTGCCATGGATCGCCCGTGAACGGAATACAGCCCGCTCAGCTTCAGATAATCGAAGATCTTTCCATGACACCCGATTCCGGCCGAGATGACGATCCTGTTTCGTCCGATCCCTTTTTCCTCGAGTACCCTCACCGCCTTCTTGAAGGCCCCCATAAGTCCGAAGTTCCCGCATCCGGGGCACCAGGTATTCTCCGCATAGGTGGCAAGATCGTCCATCCTACAGCACCTCCTTCAGCCTCTCAGCCAACTCCACCGGATCGAACGGCCTGCCGTCGTATCTCTTGATGACCGACTTGGCCGCAATCCCGGCCTTTTCTCCAAGCAGCGAGGCGAACTGACCCGAACAGCTCTGCTCGACCACGATGATCTCACGGTCACGGTACTTCTCAAGCTCCCACACCGGCAAAGGCTCCAGGTAGATCGGCTGTACCACCGTGGCGTCGATGCCGCCTGCTTCGAGCGCCTCCAATACGCTCATGGCGGTCGATCCGTACGCGAAGATCACGGGACCCTTAACGCCAAAGGCGTTTACCGTTTTGATTCCTTTGATATGCTCAACGATCGCCTCAGCTTTCTTTTGTCTCTTCTCCTGCATCTTGGCGATCATCTCAGGATCTTCCGTGGTGATGCCCGATTCATCATGCTCGTAGCTGTCCCATTTGATCAACTCATCTGATGGTGGGAAGATCATCGGTGAAACTCCGTTCTCGGTGTCGAGATACCTTCTGTATTCACCCTCATCGTGCATGACCGGCTCGGGCCATTTGGCCTTACCGGGGTCGATCTCCACGGTCATCCTGCTCTCTCCGAGATGCTTGTCGGTAAGCAGTATTCCCGGCGTCTGAAATCTCCAGAGCAGGTCCAGCATTTCAGCGGCCAGATAGAAAGCTTCCTCCACGCTTCCGGGAGACGCAACGATCCTGGGGAATTCGCCGTGCCCCTGATGAATGGCGAAACTCAGATCTCCCTGCGAGGTGTAGGTAGGCACGCCGGTCGACGGTCCCGGTCTGGAACCCAGGTAACACAAAAGCGGTGCTTCGACCATGCCCGCCAGCGAATAGGCCTCTTCCATCAGGGCAAAGCCACCCCCGCTGCTTCCCACCATGGCCCTGGCGCCGGCGAAAACCGAGCCGATGGCCATGTTGATGACCGCAATCTCGTTTTCCGGGTGCACCGCAATTACCCCCAACTCCTTATCATGTGATGCGAAGTAGTGCAGTATAGCCGACGAGGGGGTCATCGGATAGGCGTAATAGACGTCCAGACCACCGGCCGCCGCCCCCAGCGCGATGGCCTCGTTTCCGGTCAGAATCCGCCTCTCCTTGTCCCCGTTATCCAACTTGAACCTGCCGCCGATCTTGGGCTGTACCGCCTCATATATGGTCATGGCGTAGGCGATGTTATTCTCGATATCTCTCGAATATTCATCTTCGATCACATGCTTCAAATCTTCTCTGCTCAAACCGACCGCGGCCGCCAGTACTGCCACCGATCCCAGACCCAGCCTCAGATTCGGATTGGAATATTTCTTTGCTTCGGCCAGAAGCGGAACAGCCAATCCGGTGCCTTCCTTCACCGCGTCGGTATCGTAGACCAAGCTACCGGCATCCGCCATATGCTCCAGGTGCAGATCGTAGCTTCTCTTGTCCAGCGCCACCACCAGATCAGCCTTCACGTAGTGGCTGGTAATTCTTCTTTTGGCGGTGCTCACCACCGAGAAGTTGTGGCCGCCCTTGATCAGGCTCATGTAGTCATCCATGTGGAAGACCTGACGCCCCATGTGGGCGAAAAGGCTTGCCGCCACCGAGCCGGCTTTCCTGACCCCCTCACCCGCCTTCCCGCCTACCAAGAATGTGAATACGTCTTTACTCATAGACCATTACCTGCCATCCAGGGTTGACATTTCAGGCCTTTATCTCAAAACCCTTTTCCTTCAACACCTTTTTAGCCTCGTCCAAGTCGATACCCAGCTTCTTGCTCCCCTGAGCTATCGAGGTCACCTTGCCCACGGTCGACCTCATGATCGGATTGGTCAATCCCAGGAATCCTATCTCCTTCAGAATCTCGACCAGATCGGTATACTGTTCGGTCAACTCATAAACGCTCTTGTTCAGATCGATCTCTTTCATTTTGGCTCACGCCCCTTCATCCAGCAGCCTCTTCTCGCCTTCCAGCTTTCTGATCTGGGTTAGGTCTTGCGTGACCTCCAGGGTTCCCAGATACTGTCTGTTTTCACCTCTAACCGCGAAGTATCGTATATGTATGAACTTCCCCACATAATTGATCCAGAATTCCACAGAGTCCTTCTTGCCCTCTTTAAACGATGTGAGAATCTTCTCCACCGCCTCCACACTCTGGGGCGGGTGACAGTTTTGAACCTTCCTGCCGATCACCGCCCTCGTCCGGACAAAGATTCTCTCCTTTCCTGCGGAGAAGTACTTCACCCTGTCGTCTTTGTCGATGAAGGTCACGTCCACCGGGAAGGTGTTAAGCAGATTCATCAGTTCGGTCAACTTCAGTTCACCAGTAGGGAGCACAATCTCGTTGCCCTCGGCGATCTTTGCCTCCTCGGTGACCGCGCTTTTCAACTCCTCTATCAGAGCGCCCACGTCCTTCGGTTTTTCGATGAAAGCATACCCAACCTCCTCGCTCTCTTTCAGTATCTCAACCCAGTCATTGACCTTCAGCTTTTCAAGTGACGTGGGAAAGAGGATATTCTCCTCCTTGAAGATCATACCTTCCACCTCTTCAATCAAAGGCTGAAGGTGCTTATTCAAGGACTCCTGATCTAAGTCCGACTCCTCGATTCCAGAGGCGGCACCTTTGAGCAGTTCCCTTACCTCATTGTCCTTTCCCCACATCACCTTTGAAGGCCCGGTGAATCCGTACCTTTCCAGATAGGGAAAAAGGAGCTGCTCTTTTCTGGTATAGTGAAGCTCTATGGCGGCAAGCTCAGACAGCAGCTCTTTCGTCTTCTGCTTCAACCGGGAGATTTCGCATTGGTCTTTGTCCTTGATCAGTCCTCTCAGCCGGCCGGTGAGCTTTTCGATCTCCCTGTTCTCCAACTTGAACAAATACACCGGGTGAGCGGGCGATTGCTCCTCGGCCGCCGCGTCCTTAAGTGCCGATTCAAACAGAAGGGCGTGGACATTGCAGAATTTCTTTATCTCCTCCGGCGTCAGCCCCTCGCTGATGAGCGTCTGCTCGATTTCGGCGATCTCGCTGGAGCTGATGTTGCCCACTTCCTTCACGAACCTCTCCTTGGCCTTTTCCGGCGACAAGCCCTGGTGAAGCTTCAAAATGATATCCTTGACGATCTCTTTTCTCTTGGTCTTCTCCAATCGCTCACTCATCCCAGAACTCCTTTACGAACTCCCGCATTTTGGCTTCTATCAGATCTCTCACCTTCCTGAAGACCTCCAGCCTCTCTTGTTCACTTCCGGTTGCATCCGCAGGATCCGGAAAATCCCAATGCAGCCTATGCTTCGCCCGGCCGATGAAGGCGGGACACGCGTGCGTGGCAGTTTCCCCACAGAGAGTTATCGCGTAGTCAAACTCTTCACCCTGAAACTGGCTGACCGACCTGCTGCTCTGCTTTGAAATATCTACCCCCGCTTCGGCCATAACCCGTATTGCCAGAGGGTGAACCGAGGTGGCCTCAGCTCCCGCGCTCCGCACTTCGAATCCGTTTTTGCCCATCGCCTTCAAAATCCCCTCCGCCATCTGCGACCGGCATGAATTGGTGGTGCACAAGAACAAGACTCTCCTTCTCCTCTTCAACTCAACCTTCTTCTCAAGGATATCTGTCAAGCTTAAACTCCTCAGGTCAGTCTTTGTCCGCTGATGCTTATCTTGACCGTTTCGAAAGGAATCTCCACCCCCGATCTTTCGACAGCCTGCTGGACGATGTGAACCAGCCCAAAGCAGCAGGGGACCTCCATGTGCAGCACCGTTAGGCTCTTCGGCTTGCCGGTTTTGATTATCTGCGCGATCTTCTCTATGTAAGCGTCCGCCTGGTCAAGCTTGGGACAACCGACGGCGATGGCCTTCTTCTTCAAGAAATCCTGGTGGAAATTGGGGTAGGCGAACGGAACGCAGTCGGCCACTATCACCAGGTCAGCATCTTTGAAATAGGGCGCCACCGGCGTTACCAAATGAAGCTGCACCGGCCACTGCCTCAATTCCGAGTTCAGCTTCATCTTCTCACCGGTCGACTTCTTATCCTCCTTCCAATGAAGCATCTTCGCCCCCGGGCACGCACCCGTCCCCGCGTGGCCGTGATGGTGCTGGGGAAGCTCATCTGCATGCGCTTTCAGGTGGGCCAGATGTTTCTCCAGAAGCTCCGGTGACTTTTGCTTGATATGGTCGATGACCCCCTCCTCGTCGTATTCCTCAACCTCTCTCTCCTCGACCGATAATGCACCCTGAGGGCAGTCGCCCAGGCATGCGCCCAGCCCGTCGCAAAAGCTCTCCTTGACCACCCGGGCCTTCGGCCCCTTCGGGGTTTCGACGATCTGCAGCGCCCCTTCCGGACATGCCGGCATGCAAAGTCCGCACCCGTCGCATTTTTCCTCGTCGATGTTGATCATCTTCCGCTTAACCTTCATAGACCAAACTCTCCCTCAGAAGAAATCTTGAAATGCCGATTCGATTCCGTTCATATGGATTGCTCATCCATCCTGCAATCCTTATCGCTTCCCCTCTTTCAGCTTGAACTCCAGCCAGTCGTGCATCTCCTGGATGTTCTTGGACAGATACCAGCGTCCGTTGGCATATGTGCCGTAGTCCGCTCCGGCCATGGCCGAAGCATAGCGGGCGGCATTGGCGTAAAATAGCCACTGTTCCACCCACTTCTTCTCGATGGCCTCGTCGAACAGGTTGTCTCCCTGGGGCAGTCCCTTTGCCGCCCCCTTCTCCCAGGCGGTGGAGACGATCTTGGTGGCCGTCAGGGTCATCTGGTCGGTGGTCCTGATGGTGTTCTCGAAGCGGGCAAACTGGTTGTCCACCCACTGCGTGCTGTGACAGGAGAGACATACGTTTCGCATCTTCTCCTGTCGGATGGCCATCTCTTCCTCGTCGATTAAGTATTCCGACGCCGGCTCCCCGGTAAGCTCGGTGGGCATGGGCAGCCCGGCCTTATTCCTTATGATGGCGGTATTGGGAGACTTGGGGTGGGGATGCGAGTAGATGATTCCCAGAACCCTCCACCAGATGCGGTCGTTCATCTGATGCGTGCGCTCGCCAACCACATCACCTTCAGGCTCGACCACCAGGCTCACGTGGCAGGAGGCGCAGGTGGGCGCGGTGTAGTCCTTTCCCACCACCCACGGCACTGCATCGAAGTCCCAGTCTTTGTTCATCGACGAAAACATATTGCCGTGTTTGCTCACCTCATACACCTTGTAAGCCGGAACGTCCGGTCCCTTGTGGCATTCCGAACAGGTGTAGGGCTTTCTGGCCATCTCTATGGAAAACTGGTGCCGGGTGTGGCAGGCGGCACACGACCCCATGCTCCCGTCCGGATTGATCCGGCCCACCCCCTGGTTGGGCCAGCCGGAGAGGGCGGGAAACTCCATCTCACCCAAAACCGTCTCCCGGGTGATGGTCCCCACCACCATAACCTCGGTCCCGTGACAATAGAGGCACGACTCGAAGTTGGTCTGCTCGTCCGGATCGGCCAGCGAGGTTTTCACTCCGTCGAAACTCTGAATGCCGTTGATGGAAGTCAGCAGGCTGTGGTAAACCGGGTTGTTGGTCAGAATGACGTGAGCATTCGACATCAGGTTCTGCTCATACTGGGCCCTCTCCACCGGATGGCACGCGGCGCAGTCCTCGGGCGTGACCACCGTGTGAACCTGCTCGCCTGCGTGGTCGAAGGTGTCGCGATGCCCGTCAGGATTCATCAGATGACACTCGGCGCAGCCCACCGTTGTGCTCATCAAAGGTTCCGGAATGCTGTCGGCCGAGACGCGCCGGGCCAGTTCCTCCTTTTCCAAAGCCTGTGCCGGAGTCAGCTTGGCATGACGGCTGTTCTCCCAGTCCGCCGTGATGCCCGGGTGAATGCTGGCGTGGCAGCCTAAGCAGCCCTCCGTCGCGTCGGAGTTCGGCTGTTGACAATAGCCCATGCCCGGTGATAAAGAAAGGACCAGCAGGATCACCATTCCAGGCAGGATTCCGCTCAGCGCCGGCCGGGCCAATCTTGAGCCGACCGGGAAGGAAATCCGTCCACCCTGTTTACCCGACATTCTCCCCTCCTCGGTTACAGGTTTTTTCTCAGCAAAGCTCTTGCTCCTTATGTCTTCTCAGGATGTCGTCCGCCAACCTGTCCAACGACTTGAAATCCTCCTCCCTGGGATGACCCTTAACCAGAACCGGCTCAAGTAAATCAACTTTCAGATTCGTCAACATGCCGGTGATCTGCTCCACCATCTTCCCGCCCCATCCATAGGAACCGATCACCGAGGCAAACTTAGTTCTGGGTCTCAGCGCATTGGCCAGATAGGCGGCATACACGGCAGCCGGATGAGGCCCCGCTAGGACCGTGGGCGAGGCAATCACTATGGTGGCGGCGTCCACCAGGGCCATGGCCAACTCTCCTATGTCGGTCACGGTCAGGTTGAACGGCTCAACCGCAATCCCCCTCTTCATCAGGGCATCCACGAAGTAGTCGACCATCCGCCTGGTGCTGCCGTGCATCGAGACGAAGGGCAAAACCACCTCGTTTTTCACCCGATCCGAGACCCAGTCTCTGTAAGCATCAAGGATGAACTCCGGCTCGTCATGAACCGGTCCGTGGCTGGGAGCGATCATCTCTATCTGCAGATCCTTGATCTTCTCCAGGTTCTTCCTGATGGGCGCCCGGAAGGGCATCATTATCTCGGCGAAATACCTTTTTGCCGACTCGTATACCAATCCCTTGTCTTGCACCAACAGATCACTAGTGGCCAGATGAGAGCCGAAGAAATCGCAGGAGAACAGGATTCGATCCTCCCGCAGATAGGTGACCAAGGTCTCCGGCCAATGAACCCAGGGGGTGTAGATGAACTCCAGTGTCTTGTCTCCCAGCGACAGCCTCTCCCCATCTTCCACCGTTACGAACCTCTCTTCGGGAATGTGCAGCAGGTCCATCAACATCGATTTACACTTGGGATTGGTCACCACCTTGGCCTCGGGGTAATGCTTCAGAACCATGGGAATCGTCCCCGAGTGATCCTGCTCCCCATGATGGGAAACCACGTGGTCGATCTTGGCCACTCCCAGCTTCTGCAGATTAGATAGAAGCTCCTCTTCTTTGGCCGGGTCCACCGTGTCCAAAAGCGCCGTCTTTTCGCTTCCTTCGATCAGGTAGGCGTTATAGCTGGTTCCGTCCGGAAGTGGTATCAACTCGTCGAATAGTCTCCTGTCCCAGTCTATCGCACCAAGCGAATGGATCTTCGGTTTCAACTCTCGAGAACTCATCTACTCTCTCCTCTCTGATGTCTCGTCTTGCTACAGCAAAAACCTTCTCTGCTCAAATTCGCCAGACTAAAACTTCCCATCCATCCTGAACTCCGCCGAGTCCAGCCAGAAGCCGGAGTTGCTCACCGAGTCGTACTGCGCCTGCAGCAGCTCGTAATGAAACTTCTCCTCCTCGCATATCTTCTCCAAGATCTCTTTGGCCTTGGGATCGGATGACTCCCGGGCGGCTTTCTCGAAGAAGTCGACTGCGTTTCTCTCCAGTTCCATTCCGATGCTGATGGCCTCAAGCTCGCTGGCCCTCTCACCTTTCTTCATCCTCGAATTCAGCTCATCGATCAGATTGGAGTCGCCTTCGACCTCTTCCGGATCAACCAGCTTCCTCCATTCCTCTCCCCCGGTAAGGGCGGTGAACAGCTTCCCGAAGGCATCCAGGTGCTCCGTCTCATCCTGGGCCAGTTTCCGAAACATCTTCTTCCCCAGTTCGTTGTGAGTCACCTCGGTGGCATGGTTGAAGAAGCTCCTCCCGTTTATCTCCAACTTGATGGCTTCCTTTATCACGTTGAGCACCTGACCGCTGATCTCTGTCACTTCTCCTCCTTTTTGATTCTGAATCTCTACAACCGTGGACAGCTTGGGTGGCCTATGCCGGTTGCTTCTCGAACTGGTCCTTCCCCGCGCCGCACACCGGACAGACCCAGTCCTCCGGCAGCTTGTCGAAAGGTGTACCTGGCTCCACTCCCGAATCGGGATCTCCCTTTTCCGGATCGTAAACGTAGCTGCAGACAACACAGACGTACTTATCCATCTGACCCTCCTGCGTGTGAGTATTGTTGTTTCCCGCTGCAATATAACTCTTCTAGTAACGTTTCCATAGTTTTTTTTGGATAGAGGGTTCTTCTCTCACTCCTTTTCTGCGACGGTATAGCCGGCCTTCTCGATCTTCTCCTTCAAGCTCTTCTCATCCACCTCTCCATCCACCCTAACTAGGTTGTCACCCAGCAGCACTTCTACATGTCTGACGCCGGGGACCTCTTTCACCGCCTGCTCGACCTTCATCTGGCAGTTCTTGCACTCCATGTTCGGAACATGAAAGGTGTATCTTGCCTCCGGCATCTTTTCACCCTTACCTTTAAACAAGGTCCTGCTCACCAGACCCACAAAGAAAATCAGAGAGCCCAATTGCAGCCAGTATGGCAATTCCCTTCCCTTGAACAACATGTCTCTGACCACAACTCCGCCCATCAGGAAGTCAAGCACGATCCCGGAGGCCAGGGCCAAAAGCATTATGGACACCAGGTAGATCAACACCATGTTCTTTCCGAACTTCTTGGCCACAAAGGCAATGGTCACAACATTCGTGGCAGTCCCGGCGATCAGAAAGGCCAGCGCCGCACCCGGCATCAATCCCTTGGTCATCATGGCGGCGGCGATCGGAACCGAGCCGATGGCGCAAACATAGAGGGGGACCGAGATGACCAGCATAAGCGGATAGGCGATCACGGGATTGGAGAGATACTCCTGCGAAAAATCCTGCGGCAGGAAGGCGGCTATCGCTCCCCCCAGCAGGACCCCCACCATGACCGTTTTACCAACGTCCTCCGGCAGAACTCCGAAGCCGTACTTCAAGCCGTCTAATAATCTGCCCTTAAGAGACAGAGCTTGTGCCCCGGCAGGCTGAACATCTCCGGCCTCGCTTTTTTCTTTCACCAGCAGACTCACCAGCGTACCCACCAAAATTCCCCCGACCAAGGCCGAAATCGGCCTGACGATGGCAAACGTCGCTCCCAGGAAGGCATAGGTCACGAGGATGGAGTCGATCCCGGTTGTGGGAGTGGAGACCAAAAACGACATGGTCGCAGCCTGAGATGCCCCGTCTTTCCTCAGTCCGGCGGCCAGCGGGATAACGCCGCATGAGCAAATGGGCAGCGGGATGCCAAAGACGGTGGCCTTCCAGACAGGGGCGAAGCCCCCGCCCCCCAGATGCTCCCGGATGAATCTCTCGCCTATGAATGCGTGTATTAAGGCGGAGAAGATGAAGCCCAGTATCAGCCAGGGGCTGACGATCAGGGCAAACTCCCAAATCTGTTTTATTGCGTTCAGCAAAAGATCAATCATGGACTATTCTTCTTTCTTCAGGCACTCCCTGCAAGTGCCTTTGAAGTAACCCAGCTTCTCCTCGATCCTGTGCCCGTCAACTACAATCTGCTGCTCGTAAGGGCAGTGCACCTCGATGTCGAAGATTCTGCCGCAGCCTTTGCACAGAAGGTGGTGATGAGAACCCTCATTCACATCGTATCTGGTCTCGGTTCCGGTGATGGTGACGGCGTGCACGATTCCTTTCTCCACGAAGGCGTTCAGGGTGTTATATATGGTGGTCTTGGAGATGGTGGGAATCTCCGCAACCAGATCCTCGTATATCATCTCCACGGTGGGATGATTCCTGTGCTTCTGAAGGTATTCCAAAACCTTCAGCCTGGGGTACGTCGGTTTCAGCCCAGCTGCTTCCAGCGTTGCCTTTATTGTTTTCATTTTTATAATCATATCACACCAGTATACGAAGCATAAATGGAATTATTGTAGCACTTCTTACAAATCCGCGAAATGACTCTCCGCGAATGTCGATCTGCGACCGACGACAGGTCTTACTGAACAGGGAACAAATATGTAATTAAAACACTCTTCTGTCAATACCACTAAATGACGCGTCAATTACGTACATATACTACGTAACCCAAAACATATTTCTCGATTGCAGGGGCTGTCGCAGGTTACGCCTGGTTAGAACGGGTGGGCCGGGCATCTTGCCCGGCAGTTTTTACGGTTTGGGAGTGCATCAGCTTGACGTATCTGGGTTAAGACCCCGACCTGGCGGGGCTGATGCTCTTTTGTTATAGATTTCTCCGTTGCGTCGGGATATTGTTATCCCGACACGAACCCTCAATCCCTTCAACCTTTGTTGCTTCGGGAATTGGAATTCCCGAAGCGAGAAACCTCGATATTTTTAGGTTCTCTCAGGTGTTGCCCGCCCAGGCGGGTGTCACCTGACAGACCCAAACCAGAGCTCACAAGCACCTCTTTCAGCCAGCAGCTCTGTCCGTAAATCTTGTTGCTTCGGGAATTGGAATTCCCGAAGCGAGAAACCTCGGCATTTCCGCTGCCACGTCGGGACGTTGTTATCTCAACGCGAGTCTTAAGTCCATGAGACCCGTTAGCCAGGGCATCTTGCCCGGCACAAGACACAATTACTCCGCAATCCAAGACCGATTTCATCCGCTCCATCCGTTTAATCCGTTGACCGACCTTCAAGACGATTTCACCACAATTCTGACGGTGATCGAGATCGCCAGAGTGTTATTGAGGAGAGTTATGTGCGAGCCGGTAGACCGGCTTTACCCTGAAGGGATTTCCCTAGATCCTGCACTTCGTCCTGCCTCGCACTGAGTGCGCTCGGCACGAAGTGAGACTCAGTGTCGAAGGAAGATCTTCGGGATCGAAGGACACCCTGAAGGGATTCACCCTGAAGGGCATCTTGCC